>Ga0207681_10001041_pt1 | contig 17989 bp, 19 predicted proteins | sample KBSS53metaG_FD_184324 | JGI IMG/M metagenome (GOLD analysis project Ga0207681, IMG submission 184324) | Switchgrass rhizosphere microbial communities from Kellogg Biological Station, Michigan, USA - KBS S5-3 metaG (SPAdes) (version 2) | ecosystem: Host-associated > Plants > Roots > Rhizosphere... | reverse complement strand
AAGTCGCGGACCGTCTTGGCCAGTTGCTCGTAGTGGTCCGGCAGCGTGCCGGTCGACAGAAAGTCGCTCATGGTGCGGGCTCCTCGGTTGCAACGGTGATTCGGGCGAGCGGCTGGCCCACCTTGACTTGGTCGCCGACGGCGACGAACAGTTCGACGACGCCATCCACGGGCGCGGTCATCGCGTGTTCCATCTTCATGGCCTCGACGGTGACGACGACGGCACCCGCGGCCGCCTGCGCTCCATCGTCGACACCGATCGCGACGACCGAACCCGGCATGGGGCTGAGCAACTCGGCGTCACCCTGGTGTTCGTCGTCGGGTCGGACGGGAGCTTCGCGAACCTCGTCGACCACGAGCGTGCGACCGTTGCCAGCCAGCCAGACGGAGCCGTCTGCCGCGGCGGCGACGTACTCGGTGCGGAGTCCGTCGAGCGTCACGACGAGGCGCTGGCCCGCGAGAGTGGCTGTCAGCGTGCGGCTTTCCCCGTCTTCGACGCGTGCGACCGCGGCGTCGGGCACGCCGACGAGGTGAACATGGTCGGTGCGCTCACCCGCGCGCAGCCGAAGCGTGGTCGGCGCGCGATCCCCCATCCGCCAGCCCGAGGGCACCGACCACAGGTCGTCGGAGGCGACCGGCCAGCGGGCCAGCCACCGGTAGGCCGCGGCGGCGATCAGTTCGTCGTCGGTCGCCTGGACGCCCACGTAGTCGGGGGTTCGACGGTCGAGCAACCCGGTGTCGAGCCGGCCCGCCGCAACGTCCGGGTCGGCGAGCAGGAACCGCAGGAAGTCGACGTTGGTCGTCACGCCGAGCACGGCGGTATCGGCGAGCGCCTGGTCGAGCGACTTCAACGCCGCAGGCCGATCGGCCGCATGGGTGATGACCTTCGCCAGCATCGGGTCGTAGTCGCTCCCGACCACGGTGCCCGCGTAGATACCGGAATCGGTTCGCGCGATGGGCGATTCGACCACGTCGAGGACTGTCCCGCCCGTCGGCAGGAAGTCACGCGCGGGGTCCTCCGCGTAGACGCGGGCCTCGATGGCGTGTCCGGTCATGACGACGTCGTCCTGAGCCAGAGGCAGACGTTCGCCCGCCGCGATGCGCACCTGCAACTCCACCAAGTCGACGCCCGTCACGAGCTCGGTCACCGGATGCTCGACCTGCAGACGAGTGTTCATCTCCATGAAGAAGAACTCGTCGGGTTGGTCTGCGGAGACGATGAACTCGACCGTTCCTGCGCCTGTGTAGTCGACGCTACGAGCGGTATCGCAGGCGGCCGCCCCGATGCGTGCGCGGGTTGCGGGGTCGAGCAGTGGCGACGGAGCCTCCTCGATGACCTTCTGGTGACGGCGCTGCAGGCTGCACTCGCGCTCGCCGAAGTGGACGACGTTGCCATGGCCGTCTGCCATCACCTGGACTTCGATGTGCCTGGGGTTCAAGACGAATCGCTCGAGGAACAAGGTGTCGTCACCGAATGCCGCGGCGGCCTCTCGGCGTGCAGACGTGAGCGCCGCCGGAAGGTCGCTCGCCTGGTGCACCACGCGCATGCCCTTTCCGCCTCCGCCTGCAGACGGCTTGACCAGGACGGGGAAACCGACGTCACCCGCGCCGCCGATCAGGTCGGCGTCGGTGAGTCCCTGACGCGATATGCCGGGTACGACGGGCACGCCAAACGCAGAGACTGCTGCCTTGGCAGCGATCTTGTCGCCCATGGTCTGAATCGCGCCGACCGGCGGCCCGATGAAAATGACACTTTCCTTGGCAAGCGCTTGCGCGAATTCGGCGTTCTCCGAGAGGAATCCGTAGCCAGGATGGACGGCTTGCGCACCGGTGCGCCGGATTGCCGTCAGAATAGCCTCGACGTCCAGGTAACTCTGCCGCGCCGGCGCCGGACCGATGCGCACCGCGACGTCGGCCTCGACGATGTGCCTGGCCCGGGTGTCGGCATCGCTGAACACCGCGACCGACCGAATGCCCATGGCGCGCAAGGTACGCATGATTCTTACCGCGATCTCGCCGCGGTTGGCAACCAAAACCGTATCGATCATCGTCACATCCTGAATACGCCGTAGGACACCGGCTCTAGTGGAGCCTGTGCAACCACCGAAAGTGCCAGGCCGACAATCATTCTGGTGTCAACCGGATCGATGACGCCATCGTCCCACAGGCGTGCCGTGGAGTAGTACGGGTTGCCCTGGTGCTCGTACTGTTCGCGAATCGGCGCCTTGAACGCCTCTTCCTCGTCGGGCGTCATGTCACCGCGAACCGTCGCGAGCACCGAGGCGGCCTGCTCACCGCCCATCACAGAGATGCGCGCATTGGGCCACATCCAAAGAAACCGCGGCGAATACGCGCGCCCGCACATCGAGTAGTTGCCTGCGCCGTAGGAGCCGCCGATGACGACGGTGAGCTTGGGCACGCGGGCACACGCGACGGCCGTCACCATCTTGGCGCCGTGCTTGGCGATACCGCTTGCCTCGTAGTCGCGGCCCACCATGAAGCCTGCGATGTTCTGCAAGAAGAGAAGCGGCGTCGACCGCTTGTCGCACAGCTCGATGAAATGCGCACCCTTCAAGGCGGATTCGCCGAACAGCACGCCGTTGTTGGCGACGATGCCAACCGGGTGGCCGTGGATCCGTGCGAACCCGGTGACCAGCGTCGAACCGTATTCGGCCTTGAACTCCGAGAACTCGCCGCCGTCGACGATGCGGCTCACGACCTCGTGGACGTCGTAGGGCACCCGCGAATCGGTCGGCACGACGTCGTAGAGCTCCGACTGGTCCGCGATCGGCGCCACGGTCGGGGCAACGTCCCACGGGGTGGGCGTGCGCGGCCCGAGGGTGCCGATGATGTTGCGCACGATGCGCAGAGCGTCGCGGTCGTCATGCGCCAGGTGATCGGTGACGCCGGAGGTCTTGGAGTGGAGGTCGCCACCGCCGAGTTCCTCGGCCGTGACCACCTCGCCGGTCGCCGCCTTCACCAGCGGTGGGCCACCGAGAAAGATCGTGCCCTGGTTGCGCACGATGACGGCCTCGTCGCTCATCGCGGGAACGTAGGCACCTCCTGCAGTGCACGATCCGAGGACGGCGGCGATCTGCGGTATCCCGTCGGCGCTGAGGTTCGCCTGGTTGAAGAAGATGCGGCCGAAGTGTTCGCGGTCGGGAAAGACTTCGTCCTGACGCGGCAGGAATGCTCCACCGGAGTCGACGAGGTAGATGCAGGGCAATCGATTCTGGCCAGCGATCTCCTGGGCGCGGACATGCTTCTTGACCGTAATCGGGTAGTAGGTACCACCTTTGACGGTCGCGTCGTTCGCGACGATCATGCATTCACGGCCAGATACCCGCCCGATGCCTGCGATCATTCCCGCGCCGGGACACTCGTCGTCGTACATGCCATCTGCGGCGAGCGGCGCCAACTCCAAGAATGGGCTCCCAGGGTCGAGCAGCCCGTCCACACGGTCGCGAGGCAGTAGCTTGCCGCGGCTGACATGGCGCTCGCGTGCACGAGCCGAACCCCCGAGCGCGGCGGTGGCCAGCTTCTCGCGAAGCTGCGCCACCAAAGTCTCGTGCTGCTCGCGATGAGATACCCGCGTTGGCATCGGTAAACCCGTTCAGTTGAGTTACTGGCGACTAACTCATGGTAGGTTAGTCACCGTTAACTGAAATGTCTACCCTGCCGTCGGAGGCGCTAGTGGCGACATCGACCAAGACCCAGACGCGACGCAGCCAAGCCAAGTCGGACCGTCGTCTACAACTCCTCGCAGCGGCCGAACGGCTCATCGCCGAGCGCGGATTCCTCGCCGTGCGCATCGAGGACATCGGCGCTGCGGCCGGGGTGAGCGGACCGGCGATCTACCGCCACTTTCCAAACAAGGAAGCGGTTTTGACCGAACTGCTCGTCGGCATCAGCACCCGGTTGCTCGCAGGCGCCACGGAGGTAGTGCGCTCGGCAAAGTCCGCCGATGCGGCCCTCGATGGGCTCATCGACTTTCACCTCGACTTCGCCTTGGGCGAACCAGATCTGATCCGCATCCAGGATCGTGATCTCGCCCATCTTCCGGCAACTGCCAAACGCCAGGTCCGCAAGGCACAGAGGCAATACGTCGAGATTTGGGTGGACGTACTGTCGCAACTGGACCGCGAATTGAGCGAGTCCGACGCCCGGTTGATGGCCCACGCCACGTTCGGGCTACTGAACTCCACTCCGCACAGCGTCAAGCAGGCGAGCGCAGCCGCCGCATCGCGCGAAGTGCTGCGAGCGATGACGCTCGCAGCACTCCAATCGGCTAGTTCGCGCTAGTACCAGACTCGCCGACCGCCCACGGCATGGCCCATCGAGCCAAGCAACCAGAAGACGGCGCCCACGACCAGCGCCACCACGCCGATGTAGGTGACGATCGGAATTCCGAAGAGCAGACCGAGAACGAGCAGGATTACTCCGATGGCAATCATGATGATCCTTCCTTGCAGGGGTTTTTGAGTACGAGAACTTGCTACTGACTCGGCTGAGGGATGTGGCAGTCAGTGACCTTTGGGTTTGCGCCGATATAGTTCAACGGCCCGGCGATCACGGTCAGTGCGATCGTTCCCGCTGTGCCGCAACTCGTTTCGGAGTTGGTGAAGTAATCGCGCTGGTAAGCCGCGACGATGCCGATGATTAACCAGACGAGCACGATAGTGCCGATAATTCCGCCACCACGCATTGCTGGACCTCCATTCGTTCGCGCGCCATACAGCGCGTCAATGGGGCTTACCCGCCCGACAATTGCGCCAAACACTGCGATGGTGGTCAGCAACACCGATTCCTCGCCATGTCCGATCTCCCGTGACGACAGCGGGCACGCGTCCCGCGCAGGTACCCTGCAGCAATGAGGTGGGCATGACCGATTCACCGCGCCGCGACGGACCAGCACCGCGGCCTCAGCCACAACAGCCGCAGCAATACGGGTGGCAGAGCGAGACCGATCCTGCCTACGCGTATCCGCCGCCGCTGTTCGGCAACTACTACCAGTCACCCGCAGACGCGAACTCGACGCAGGAACTCCCGGCCACCTGGTACCAAGGCGGCGGCTACGATCCGTCGCGCGAGGTAACCCAGTCCGCCACCCCGTGGACCGGTGGCGCACCGCCGCAACAGCCCCCGCATCCAACGCCTCATCACCAATCCGATGCCGGTGGACAGCCCCCGCCTCCTGGTGGACCCGGGCCGCGCATGTGGCTGTGGGTGCTCGCGGGAGTGGCGGTACTACTCGTCACCGGCATGGTCGCCGCGTTGTTCATCGTCAGCGGCACGGAGGAGCAGACCGTCGTCGCACCGCCGTTGGCCACTGCCACTTCGACACCGCGCACCACGACATCGCGTCCGACGACCACCACCGTGCCGTCGTCGGAAGCCCCCACAACGGGCCCGAGCACGACCGAGTCCGTCGCGCCTGGAGCTACCGAACAGGTCGTGTACAACGTCACCGGATCGGGCAAGGCGATCAACATCACCTACGTCGATGAAGGTGGCGTCTTGCAGACCGAGTTCAACGTGATGTTGCCGTGGAGCAAGACCGTCCAACTTGCTGCCCCCGCGAAGGATTCGGCGAGCGTCAGCATCGTCACTTTCGGCCGCGAGGTCTCTTGCACGATCACGGTCGCCGGTGCTCAGGTCGCAACGAGGACCGGCTCGGCTCTGACGGTCTGCAGCGGCAAGCGCTCCTAGGGGCTAACGGCAGCAGCGCGGGGAACGCGGACGAAGAGCATCGCCAGCATGCCGATCGCCAGCACCGCCGCGATGCCCCCGAGGCCAGCCCTATCCGCCCCGAACACGGCGATGAAGATCGCGACGAACGCGGGTGCGAGGTACGACGCGGCTCTCCCCGTGGTCGTATAAAGGCCGAACGCCACGCCTTCCTTGCCCTCTGCCGACATTCGCAGCATCTGCGTGCGCGCCGAAGACTGGACCGGCCCGACGAAGAAGGTCAGCGTGAGGCCGAAGGTCCAGAACGCCGTCGGCCCGTTCAGGCTCAGCAAGACCAGCGTCACGACGATCATCGCGATGAGCGACGACACGATGACGGTCTTCGACCCGACGCGGTCGTCGACGAGGCCGCCCCCGACCGCCCCGATCGCCGCGACCACGCAAGCGCACACGCCGAATAGCAGCAGGTCGGCATCCGACACCCCGTACACCCCAGCACCGATCACCGCGCCGAACTGGAACACGCCCGTCAACCCGTCGCGGAAGATTGCGCTGGCGATCAAGTAGTAGACGATGTTGTGATCGCGTCGCCACTGGTCGACGAGCTCGCCCCACAGTTTTCGATAGGCGCCGAGGAAGCCGATCCGCGGCGCATCGTCGACGGGCTTTTCGACACCGCGCAGCGTCAGCAGCGGTAGTGCGAACAAGGTGAACCACGCGGCCGTCAACAGCATCGCCGACCGCACCGGCCAGCCGTCGTCAGCCGTCACTCCAAACAAGCCACGGGTGGGGCCGTCACCGGCGATCAGCCCGAGGTAGACGATCAACAGCAGCAGCACGCTTCCGAAATAGCCTGCAGCAGAGCCGAATCCGGAAACTCGACCCGAGGTCGCCGGCGTCGACAGTTCGCGCAGCATCGCGTTGTACGGCACCGTGGCCAAGTCACTGCAGGCCGCCGTGCAGGCCAGCAGGATCAAGCCCGGCCACAAATAGTTCACGTCAGCGCGGATGAGGCTCATCGACGCTGTGAGGAGCACCGCGAGACCGGTCAGCACCACCAGCACGGGGCGGCGCCGATGGGCGGCGTCGACCCAGATGCCAGTCGCGGGTGCCAGCACGGCGATGACGATCCCGGCGATGCCCAGCACCCGGCCCAGCCAGGCGGTCGGAGTCGTCGGCCCCGCTAGGTCGTGGCCCACGGTCCCGGTGAGATACACCGAGAAGACGAAGGTGATGACGATTGCGTTCATCCCGGTTGCGCCGCAATCCCACAACGCCCATGCGATGACCGGGGACCGCCGGGTCGATTCGGTATCCGACCCGGGGCTGCTCATGGCTGCACTCTATTGGTCCCTACGATTGGCTCCATGCCAGTACCCGCCCCAAGCCCCGATGCCCGCGCGGTCGTCACCGGCGCCTCGCAGAACATCGGCGAGGCTCTCGCGACCGAACTCGCGGCTCGCGGGCATCACCTGATCCTGACGGCCAGGCGCGAAGAAGTGCTGACCGAACTCGCCGCCAACTTGACCGAGCGCTACGGCGTGACGGTCGAGGTGCGTGCCGCCGATCTGTCGGACCCGGCCTCCCGCGGCGCGTTGTGCGCCGAGTTGTCGGAGCGAAACGTGTCGATCTTGTGCGCGAACGCAGGCACCGCGACGTTCGGCCCAGTCGCCGACCTCGACCCAGAAGCGGAGAAGGCGCAGGTGCAGCTCAACGTTCTCGGCGTCCACGACCTAGTGCTGGCAGTGCTGCCAGGGATGGTCGAACGTCGTGCGGGCGGCATCCTGATCTCGGGGTCGGTGGCGGGGAACTCACCCATCCCGAACAACGCCACCTACGCCGCCACCAAGGCGTTCGCGAACACCTTCAGCGAGTCGTTGCGCGGTGAGGTCAAGAAGTTGGGCATCCACGTGACCGTGCTCGCGCCAGGTCCGGTGCGCACCGATCTGCCCGACCCGTCCGAACAGTCGCTAGTCGAGCGGCTGATCCCCGACTTCCTGTGGATCTCGACGGAGTACACCGCGAAGATCTCGCTCGACGGGCTGGAGCGCAACAAGATGCGCGTGGTACCCGGTGTGACCTCGAAGGCCATGTCGGCGGCAACCGGGTACGCGCCACGGTCGGTCGTGTCGCCGATCGTGGGCGCGGTCTACAAGAAGCTCGGCGGCGGCTAGCCACTGGCGATTTGTGCACCCGCAGCCGCGCTCACCGCGGTCGCACGTGCACAGGCCGCTGGACTAGCGGCGACGCGAGCCGGTGCCGAAGATGCTTCGGGTGATCTCGCGACCGGCCACCGTGGCAGCCGAGCGGAGGAAGCTCTTGAACGCCGAACTCTGCAGCACCTCTGACACCACGCCCGGCTCTTCCTTCGGGACGCGCATCCTCGCCGTACCCGAGGCGCTGGCCAAACCTCCGCCCGAAGGCGCCGACGGCGGCACGTACTCCGACTGCGGCGGAGCGACCTTGGCAGTGAGACGTTCGTAGGCCGACTCGCGGTCGACGGTCTGGCCGTATTCGGCCTGCAGTGGCGACGCCTGAGCCGCCACCTTGATCGCGTCGGGGCCGATCGTGTCCATCAGCGACCGCGGCGCGCGCATCCGCGTCCACGCCACCGGAGTCGGGGCGCCCTTCTCCGACAGCACCGTAACGATCGCCTCGCCGATGCCAAGCGACGTCAGCGCATTCTCCAGGTCGTACACGGCAGTCTTCGGGTACGTGCGCACCGTCTTCGTCAACGCCTTCTGATCGTCGGGGGTGAAGGCGCGAAGGGCGTGCTGGATGCGTGCTCCAAGCTGCGAAAGCACGTTGTTGGGCACGTCAGTGGGCAGCTGGGTGCAGAAGAAGACGCCGACGCCCTTGGAGCGGATCAGCTTGACCGTCTGCTCCACCTGCTCCAGAAACGCCTTCGAAGCGTCGGTGAACAGCAGGTGCGCCTCGTCGAAGAAGAACACCAGTTTCGGCTTGTCGACGTCGCCGATCTCGGGCAGCGTGGTGAAGAGGTCGGCGAGCACCCACATGAGGAAGGTGGAGAACATCACCGGCCTCGCCGCCTGCGCGCCCAGTTCCAGCAGGGTGATGATGCCTCGGCCCTGGGCGTCGAAGCGGATCAGATCCTTGGGCTCTAGTTCCGGCTCGCCGAAGAACGTGTCGGCACCCTCGGCCTCCAGGTTGACCAGCGCGCGCAGGATGACGCCCGCGGTCGTCGGCGATACGGCGCCGAGGTCCTTGAGCTCGGGCTTGCCCTCGTCGCTGGTGAGAAACTGGATTACGGCGCGCAGATCCTTCAGATCAAGCAGAAGGAGCCCCTTCTGGTCCGCCCAGTGGAAGATCAGGCCCAGCGTGGATTCCTGAGTAGCGTTGAGCCCCAACACCTTCGACAAAAGTATTGGGCCGAAGCTGGTAATGGTCGCCCGAACTGGAACGCCGATTCCCTCGGTACCGAGCGAGAGGAACTCGACGGGGAAGGCAGTGGGCGTCCAGTCGTCGCCAGTGTCCTTGGCGCGCTGTGCCGACTTGTCGTTCGCGACACCTGGTCGCGACAGGCCCGACAGGTCGCCCTTGACGTCGGCCATCACGACGGGCACTCCCGCGGCCGACAGCTGCTCGGCCATCACCTGCAGCGACTTCGTCTTGCCGGTGCCGGTCGCGCCGGCGACCAGACCGTGACGGTTCACGGTGGCAAGCGGGATGCGTACCTGCGCGGTCGGGTCGACGACGCCGTCGACGACGACGGTGCCGAGTTCGAGCGCCTGTCCTTCAGCGACGTAACCAGCGGCGATCTGCTGCGCTGGGGTTCCTGTCGATGGGGTCGTCATTGGCCAGACATTACTTGTCGAACCTGCCCGAGGCGGGTCTGGGCTTGGCTTGATTGGGAGCCCGTCGGTCGAGGGGAATACTGTTGATCGCTGTGCGTGACGAACTCGTGTGGATCGACTGCGAGATGACCGGGTTGGACTTGCGGTCGGACCGCCTCATCGAGATCGCGGCACTCGTCACGGACTCCGACCTGAACATCCTGGGTGAGGGCGTCGACGTGGTGATTCACACCGACGACGCAGCGCTGGACGGCATGGTCGAGGTCGTTGCCAAGATGCACGACCGGTCGGGGCTCACCGAGGAGGTGCGCACGTCGACGATCGACTTGGCAGCCGCGGAGGCCCTCGTGCTCGACTACATCCGCACCCACGTCAAGCAGGGCAAGACGGCGCCCCTTGCAGGAAATTCGATCGCCACGGACCGGGGCTTCATCGCCCGCGACATGCCGACGCTCGACGACTTCCTGCACTACCGCATGATCGACGTGAGCTCGATCAAGGAGCTGTGTCGGCGCTGGTATCCGCGAATCTACTTCGGCCAGCCGGAAAAGGGGCTCGCGCATCGGGCGTTGGCCGACATCCACGAATCGATCCGAGAACTCAAGTACTACCGCGGCACGGCGTTCGTCCCGCCGCCGGGACCCACGACCAGCGACATTGCCGCAGTCGCTGCCGAGCTGGGACCACCTGGCGACGGCCGCGACACTAATGATTCGGCTGGCGAGCACTCGACCGGCTAGTATCGACGACGCTGCATAGCCCCCAGCGGGGTGCGCGGCGATGGTGGCTGTAGTTCAGCTGGTAGAGCACCAGGTTGTGATCCTGGATGTCGCGGGTTCGAGCCCCGTCAGCCACCCCAACGCAGGCAGCGTGCCTGGCACATACTCGAAGCGAGCCTTGCTCCGGGATCCGTCCCTTCTAGGGCCCACCGCCATCCCACGATGTGCTGGCGCTCCGCGATCCAGCCTCGTCGCCGGAACAGGCCGCCACACCCCCGATCACGATCGCAGCAATAGCCAGCACTACCAGGTACCTCACCAGCGGTCTCTCAAGGACGCGAATCGTTGAGGTACTTCATCCGCGATGCAGTATGGACGACGAGTCCGGTGCGAACCGATGCCTCCGACTGAACCTCGGCTGAAATCTCAGCGCGTCACCCAACGACCTCGAAGATCGCCGCGGCAGACGTTACGGCCTTGTCGCCGTTGCCCTCGTCGTGCAGCATCATGCGCACGCCAACCTTGCCCGCGCCGCCCATGTGTGCGGTGCCTTCGACGCGGAACGGGCCAACCTTGCCCCTCGACATGAACATCACGTGCCAGCTCACGACCTGAAGCTTCCTGGTGCCTGCCGCATCCGCGGCGAGGTCGATGGCCGCCGTCTCCAACACGACGTGCTGCGGCCCGATGTGCAAGGCTGCATCCGGCGAGGCCAGTTCGAGACTCAGGGGCGGCAGCGCCCAGTGCCCATCCGGACGCTTGGACGCACCGAACGCCTCCCAGAGGGGCGGTAGATCTTCAGAGTCCTCGATGACGAGGTCGGTGCCCGAAACATCCATCTTGTCAAGGCCTTCCGGCGGAATGCCGATGATGGCACCCTGGCCCTCGTTGAAGGCGATCACCCGGTCGGGGTTGTCCGCGTCGACGATCTTGCAGCGGCCGTACCCCATCGTCCTGCCTTGATGCACGTTGCCCGATTCGACGATCTCGACGCGCTTGACGTCGTACCCGGGATCGACGATCTGGACGGATGCGATCACCGGGTTGGGCACCGCCACCATGTCGGTCTGACAGCCCTCGGGAGAGGATATGGCCAAGGGCGCGACCATGATCCCGCCTGCCTCATTGCGCATGTCTCTGCGGATGGTGACGGTGTCGTCGACCTCGCCGATGTTCATCGCCGAGTGGTTGCGGCCGATGTAGCGATAACTCAGCAGACCCGTCCAGCGTCGCTTCAACTCGTCCCGGTAGGCATCGGTGTCGTCCATCAACTCTCGGATGTCGCGGAGCTGTTCGGTCATGCGTCGTTACCTGCCTTCGTCCGACGGATTTGGTTGAACGGCACTCCGCGGTCTGCGGCGTACTCGCGTGGAAAGTTCAGGATCCGCTCGCCAATCACGTTGCGCGCCATTTCGGTCGTGCCACCGCCGATGTTGGCCGTCTGGCGAGCCAGGTACCGGACACCGACGTCCAGCAGCTCGGCGTCGTCGCCAACGGCGGCTGCGGTGCCCGCGATGTTCAGAGCGATGTCGGTCTCTAGGTTGTGGACGTCGGCCATGAAGGCTCTGATGATCGATCCGGCCGTCGGGGGTAGCGCGCCGCTCATCACCGCCTCGAAGACGTACTCGCTGAGCTGTTGGTTGACGGCGCGGTGGACGAGGGCGCGTCCGACCATCTCCTGGACATGCCCGCTGTCACCGAGGTTGGTCTTGGCCAGTATGGAGGCGTAGTCGAGCGAAACATCCTGCATCGCATCGAGTCCCGCACCGCTGGTGTACTCAGAGCCATCGCCCATCGTCCGACGCTCGTGGAACAGCTGGCGTGATGCGACCTCCCAGCCAAGGCCCGCCTCGCCGACGACCGCATCATCGCCAACGTCAACGTCATCGAAGAACTCCTCGCAGAATTCCGTCGAGCCGCCGACCTGACGGATGCGCTTCATCGTGATGCGCGGATGGTGGATCGGCACTAGGAACATCGTGAGCCCCTCGTGCTTGGGCACGTCCCAATTCGTCCTGGCCAGGCAGAGCCCGTAGTCACCGGCGAACGCCGCGGTGCTCCACGTCTTCGCGCCGTTGATGAACCACCGGTCGCCGCGGCGGTCAGCCCTCGTGATGACACCCGCTAGATCCGATCCACCGCTCGGCTCGGACAGCAGTTGCACGAGAACCTCGTCACCGCGGATCGCGGCCGAAACGTGTGCGAGCTTCTGCTCCTCGCTGCCCATGTCGAGGATCGTCGCGCAGCAGATCGCGAACGACGGGATGTTGAGCAGGAGCGGCATCTCATAACTCGCGCACTCGGCGTCGAAAGCCTTCTTGTACTCGTATCCCAGGCCGAGGCCACCGTACTGCTGCGGAAAGCAAATGCCCGCGAAACCGCCGTCGTAGAGAAGGCGCTGGAGTTTACGAGCCCGCTGCCATGCGGCTTCGCCGTCCTTCTCCAGCACAGGCGGATTGGTGGGATCGATGGCAGGCATGTTCTTCGCCAACCAGGCCCTTGCCCGTGAACGGAACTGCTCGACCGTCTCGGTGGTCAATGGGCCCCTCACTGCAGATCCACCAAATGTTTGTTCGAACGGTAATGCCGTTCTCATGCCGACGTCAATGTCTCCTCAGCCATTGCGCTGAACGAAGCGATGCAGGCTGGCCTGCGTGAGCTCCTCGATGATCGCCTCCCTAGAGGGTGGCTTCGTCCCGAAGTGAACCGAGCGCATCGCCACCATGCCCGCGATCATCGCCACAGTGGAATACGCCGCGAGGTCGGGGTGCTCCGAATGCATCCCCCGCAGCCGCATGCCCTCGGTGCTGATCTCGCCGAGCACGGCGAACGAGCGGCTGATGTCGGCGATGCCCGCCTCGGTCATCTCCTCGTCGCTCAGGCCCTCCGAGGTCAGCAGCGTCACGACGAGACCGCGGTGTTCGACGAATACGTCGTAGAACTGCGCGACGAACTGCCTTGCGAATTGCTCCTCGTCGGTGCCCGCGTGGTCCACCGACTGCCAGGTCTTCCTGAAGTCGTCGACGAAGGTGGTGAAGGGAAGGACCAGGGCTTCGCGAAACAGGGCGGCCTTCGACCCGAAGTTCCGAAAGAGCAGATGTTCGGTAACGCCTGCGGCTTCGGCGATCTCACGCGTTGTGGTGCTTCGGTAGTCCTGGCGAGCGAACAGCGCGCGAGCCGCATCGAGCAGAAGTCTGCGCGGTTCACCTCGCGCGCGCCGCGTCACCGGCGCGTTGGTCGCTGCTCGCTTCTCGGTCACGGTTGTTCCCTCCTCGAACCGCATCTGGCGGTTGACTAACCACGTCGCGTTAAGACAGTATCCACTATCTAAAGGTTCTGGAACTCGCATCGAAAGGGTTCGAACGTGGGTGCAGTCATCATGCTAGGCACGCTGCTTGGGCTGATAGTCCTCGTCTTCGGCTTGGTGTTCTACTTCGACCCAGAGGCACGGGGCGTCAAGGGCGACGAGAGCGACCGATGAACACCGAGATGACGCCGCTGCTGATCGCCTCGAACGCCTTTGGCTGGACCAGCGGCACCGTGCTCGTCGTCGTCGGGGTGTACCTCAGCATTCGCCGCGGACGCCTGCACCCGTTGATGCTCGTCTGCATCTCGGCGATCTCGATCTCCTACATCGAGGCGCCCTATGACTGGGCGATGTACGCGCAGTTCCCGCCCGCGCTTCCGAGGATGCCGTCGTGGTGGCCACTGAACATGACGTGGGGCGGCCTGCCGTCGTCCGTTCCGCTCGGCTATATCGGGTATTTCGGACTTCCCGCACTCCTCGGCTCCGCGCTCGGGAAGAGGTTGAGCGCGCGGTTCAGGTGGCGCAGGCCGATCGCGCTTCTCTGCACGGGCCTCGTCGTTGGCTTCCTTTGGGCCTTGCTGTTCAACGCGGGCATTGGAGCCCGGCTCGGAGTCTTCTACTACGCGTACGTGATTCCCGGTCTCGGCCTGTTCGAGGGCACCCTGCACCAGTACCCCATCTACGACGCCATCGCCATGGGCATCACGGTCATGGTCTTCGCCTACCTGTTGGGCCGGACGGACTCGGAGGGCCGCAACGTCGTCGAAAGTTGGTCGGACAGAATCTCGGACACCAAGCTTCAATCGGCGCTGCTGTCGGTCGTCGCGATGATCGTCATCGGAAACGTGGTCTACGGCGCGGTCTTCGCGCCACACCTCGTCACGAAGCTGCGTGGTGACGTGACATCGGGGCCCGATGTTCAACTCTTCCCCGGCGTGCAGAACCAACCCAGATAGTCGTGAAGGAAACTCTTGGCGCGGAGGGCATTACGATGACCATTGACCCGACGGTCGACGTGTACTACGACCCGTTCTCCCTGGAGATCGACGACGATCCGTACCCGGTGTGGAAGCGCATGCGCGAAGAAGCTCCGCTGTACTACAACGACAGGTACAACTTCTATGCGTTGAGTCGGTACGAAGACGTCGAGCCCGCGCTGCCCAATTGGCAAACCTACCGTTCGGGCCGGGGTACCACCGCCGACATCCTGTTCGCGGGCATCGAGGTGCCGCCGGGCATCCTGCTGTTCGAGGACCCACCTCTGCACGATCTGCATCGGCGCCTGCTGTCGGGGGTCTTCACCCCGCGCAGAATGCTGGCGGTCGAGGACTTGGTGCGAGGGTTCTGCGCACGCGCACTGGATCCGTTGCTGGACTCGGAGAACTTCGACTTCGTTGCCGACCTCGGTGCGATCATGCCCATGCGAACCATCGGCTTCCTCCTCGGCATACCCGAGGAGGGACAGCAGAAGATCCGCGATCGCAACGACCAGCTGATCTCCGTCGGCGGAAGCAAGGACGAGGTCGTTGACCCCAACACGGCGTTCGCGGAGTCGCTCGCCCAGTTCGCCGAATACATCGAATGGCGCTCGACCCATCCATCCGACGACCTCATGACTGAGTTGCTCAACGCCGAGATCGACGATCCGGACGGAACGCGGCGCAAACTCGACCGCAACGAGGTTCTCGCCTACACCGCGATGGTCGCCGGGGCGGGTAACGAGACCACCGCCCGTCTCATCGGATCAATGGGGCAACTCCTCGGCGAGCATCCCGATCAACGGCACGAGCTCGTCGCCGCTCCCTCACTCATTCCATCTGCGGTCGAGGAGACGCTGCGCTTCGAGCCGCCATCGCCCGTGCAGGCTCGTTACGTTGCCCGCGACGTGGAGGTGCGTGGACAGACCATTACCGAGGGATCTTTCATGCTGCTGCTCAACGCATCTGCCAACCGCGACCCTGCGAAGTTCGTCGAACCCGACAGCTTCGACATCCATCGCAAGGGCGGACACCTGAGCTTCGGCCAGGGCATTCACTTCTGCCTAGGGGCTGCGCTCGCCAGGCTGGAAGCACGAGTCGCACTCGAAGAGGTGCTGAAGCGATGGTCAGACTGGGACGTCGACTACGCGAACGCCCGTCGGGCACACACGTCAAGCGTCCGAGGCTGGGGCAACCTGCCCGTGAAGATTACCCAAAAGAGGAGTGCAACATGACATCTGAGAAGTACCGTGTCGTGGTGTGGTCGACGGGCGGCATCGGCTCGATCCTGATCAATTCCATCCAGAGACGACCAAATGGGGCGATACGACACCCGACGGCACTCCGATGTACCGCGTGCGCATAACGGGCAAACCCGACATCTCCTGTGACATGACTGCGAGCCTGGTGGACCCCAGCTCGGTTGGCAGCGACATGACCGCGGGAGCGGGTGCCATGGTGTCCACGGCGATGCGCGTCGTCAACGCCATCCCGCATGTCGTGCGGGCGAAACCAGGCCTTTTGTCTGCCCTGGACCTGCCGTTGACGACTCCCAGGAATGCCTTCGCCAAGGCGTGACATAACCGTTCCAATATGTAATGCTTGCCCCGCGTGCCGATCCCTCTCTACTACGGTGGAACAAATGTTTGGGAGTCGGACGACTGAGCAGAGGGAGACACCATGACAGGTCGGCTAGAGGGCAAGGTTGCCTTCATCACCGGCGCCGCACGCGGCCAAGGACGAGCGCATGCGATCGCGATGGCCAAGGAGGGGGCCGACATCATCGCGATAGACATCTGCCGCGACATCCCGTCGAACCCCTACCCGATGTCCACCCCCGATGACCTTTCCGAAACCGAGAGGTCCGTCAAGGAGCTCGGCCGACGGGTCGTCGCCCGCGTGGCCGACGTCCGCGAGCGCCACGAGCTGCGCGACGCCCTGGAGGCGGGGATCGCCGACCTGGGCAAGCTCGACATCGTGGTGGCCAACGCGGGCATCCTTCCGATGGCATTCGGCAAGGAGTTCGACCCGATGAGTTTCGTCGATGCCACCGACGTCGACCTTCTCGGCGTGATGAACACCGTCGCTGTCGCCTTGCCGCACCTGCCCAATGGCGCATCGATCATCATCACCGGTTCGACCGCGGGCATGATCAAGGGCACCAGCGACAACCCGATGATGGGACCTGGCGGCGCGGGCTACGGCTGGAGCAAGAGGATTCTGATCGACTACGTCGACGTCCTAACTCTTCAGGTGGCGCCCAAGATGATTCGCGTCAATGCCATGCATCCGACCAACGTCAATACACACCTGCTGCAGAACGACGGCATCTATAGCGTGTTCCGACCCGACATGACCGCCCAGGGCCAGAAGCCTACCCGCGAGGACGCCGAGCCGGCCTTCTCCTACTTCAACGCCATGCCGATTCCCTATGTCGAGCCCGAGGACATCGCGAACTTGGGCGTGTTCCTCGCGAGTGAGGAGAGCCGGTACATCACCGGCCAGCACATCCGCGTCGACGCGGGCTCGTACCTCAAGTGGCCCAACGGACCTCAGTAGACGGGGCCGTGCAATCGCATTGAGATCGCACTGAGGGCAAATTAGTGGCTTCGCCCTCAGTGCAATCTCGACGTTGGGTATGGGCCTGGCCGACCTTGCATCCCCCGTAGAATCCGCCTGATGGCGACACGGCGCGGCAGGCCCCACGCATGCCGAGGCGAAGAAACTCGACCTCGCGGTGCGTGAGGCAGCTGTCGCTACGTTCGTCGAATTGGGTTATGCAGGCGCGAGTATGGAGGCGATCGCCCGCGCTGCGGGCATCACCAAGCGCTCGCTGTACGCGCGCTATCCGACAAGCGCGCCGTCTTCGCCGACGTGATCCCTTGGGCCCTGGCCCGTTTCACCGACGGCGATGTGTTGGAAGACGTCGACGACGAGGACGTCGAGACCGCTTTGTTGGCACTCGGGCGCGCGTCCTTGGCGCGCGCTACGGACCCGCAGAACGTGCGACTCAAGCGCATCGCGTTCAACGAGGCGGCGTCGTTTCCCGAGTTCAACGTGTCGGCCGAGTCGATGATGTGGGCTGGCCGCCTGCGTGCGGCGACCGAGGTACTACGCCTATACGACGAACGCGGGTCGATCAAGCGCCGAAGCAGACGGCGTGGGCGCCATCGGGCGCGACGGAAGGCTCGTCGACGCCGCGCTGATGCGCCACGCCGCGAACGTGCTGCGGCGCGTCACTCCCGCGGACTGACCATCACCCGTCGTCTGGTGTTCCCTTGCCGCCGTCTTCGAGGGAGTTGTCCGCTTTCAGGAAGTCGGTGTCGGCGTGGTGGATGGGGTTGGTTTGGGGTGGCCCGGTGCCGTCGGTCCAGGCGAGGTGTCCGTCGTCGGTGACGGTGGTGGTGGCGTGGCCGTTGGTGATGAGTTTGTGATCAGGTCCGCAGCCGAAGTGCGGGGTGTCGGCATCGGTGCGGCCGTCGGG
>Ga0207681_10001039_pt1 | contig 18002 bp, 10 predicted proteins | sample KBSS53metaG_FD_184324 | JGI IMG/M metagenome (GOLD analysis project Ga0207681, IMG submission 184324) | Switchgrass rhizosphere microbial communities from Kellogg Biological Station, Michigan, USA - KBS S5-3 metaG (SPAdes) (version 2) | ecosystem: Host-associated > Plants > Roots > Rhizosphere... | reverse complement strand
CTCGACAACGTCGTGACCACGCAGGGCATGCTGCAGGCCGTGCTCGCGCGGACCAGCCAGGGCGGAACGCGCATCCTGTTCTACGGCGACAATCCCGGCACGTCAGCGCCCGACAAGGGGTTCGGCTGGCTCGCGTGCGATTCGAACTGCCGGACGGCTTCGAACTGGACGCTGCCGCTGCAGCTGGGAATCCCGGCCAACTTCGCCAGCGTGGGATTCAACATGGTGCTGGACGCGGGCGGGCGGCCCGCCGTCGCCATCCTGGCCGACACGGCGTCGTCGTTCGCGCGCTGCACGGGTGACTGCACCGGCGCGGCGGGGGTGTGGACGCTGACGGCGTCTGTCAGCGTGTCCAACCTGAACGCCGGGTTCGCGCCGGCGGTTCCCGCCAGCTGCACGTCCGCGTCGTGGGGCATGTACGCCGGTCCGTCGGTGGCGCTCGATTCGGCCAGCCGGCCGATCATGGCCCTGACCGCCAACGCGAAGGGATTCGGCGGCGCGTGCGGCACCGGCAGCGCCGCCACGATGACCGACAGCTTCCTGGCGTTGCCGTAGGCCGGCGGCCGAAAATCGGCCGGGCGTCCGGAATTCGGACACCGGGGCGGCGTTCGTATCGGGGTGAACGGGGGACGTCTCACCCGACTGGCTGCCGTCGCTGCCTCGCTGGCGGGGGCGTGCGCGCCCGGCGACGACGCCGCGGTGACCGTGGCCCGCCAGCTGGAGGGACCGGCGGTCGTCGTGAACGAGTGCATGTCCGGGTCCAGCGGCTGGCTCGAGCTGGCGAACACCGGCGCGACGGCCGTCGATCTGGTGAACGATCCCGCCAGCTGCTGGTACGTCGACGACGGCGCCGGCGGCGGCGCGCCGCGGGCGATCACCGACGCGATCGTCAACCATCCCGAGGGCTCCACCACCTGCGGCGCGGCAGGCCGTGGCGTGACCTGCGCGGTCGTCGCGCCCGGCGAGCACGTCTGGGTGAAGTTCGCGTACATCAACTCGGTGACGGCGGATGCGTGTCGCTTGCTCGCCGCGCCGCGCAGCGGGGCGGCGTGCGGGACGCCGGCCGACGTCGGCGCGGGCGGGCCGACGGCGTCGTCCGCGGCGGGCCAGTGCTTCGGCCGGCAGCCCGATCTGGGGCCGTGGTCGGCGACGGCGATCGACTGCACGCAAGGGGCGACCAACCCGTGTGGTCCGGGCGGCTGCCCGGCGCCCACGCCGGATGCGGGATCGGATGCGGGCAGCGCGACCGACGCGGGCGGAGCGATCGACGCGGGCGCGGCGGTCGACGCGGGCGCTGCCGCCGACGCGGGCGCGACAGTCGACGCGGGGGCCGCGACTGACGCCGCCACCCACGCCGACGTCGGCGTCGATGCGGGGCTGCCCGGTGGGCCGCCCGTCATCGTCCGCGGCGGCCGGCCCGATCGCCTCCTGCTTTCGGGGACGGTGGTGACGCCGGACGTTTCGTTCGAGGGCGAGGTGCTGATCGCCGGCGACGTGATTGCGTGCGTCGCGCCGTCGTGCGCGGCCGATCCGGCCGCTGCCGACGCGACCGTGGTCGCCACGAACGGGATCATCTTCCCGGGGTTGATCGACACGCACAACCACATCCTGTTCGACATCTTCGACGAGACGGACTGGTCGCCGTCGAAGCTGTACACGAACCACAATCAGTGGCCGAACGAAGCGCGCTACAAGGCGATGGTCGACACCAAGCAGTACCTGAACGGCGAAGCGGGCTCGCCGGTCTCGATCGGCTGCGAGATGGACAAGTACGGCGAGCTCAAGGCGTTGATGGCCGGCACGACGTCGGTGGTCGGGTCCGCGAACCCCGCCAACCGCACCTGCTACGGCTCGCTCGCGCGCACGATCGATCAAAGCGCAAATGGGTTACCGGACGACAAGGTACAGGCGTCGACGATCTTCCCGAGCACGTCGGCCGCCGATTCGGTGTGCGAGAACCTCGCCGACGGATCGACCGACGCGTACGTCATCCACATCGGAGAGGGTGTCGACGCGACCGCGCGTGGCGAGTGGACCAAGCTCGGCACGGTGACCAGCACGGACGGCTGCCTTTACGGCGCGCACACCACGATCGTTCATGGCACCGCGCTGGGCGACCCGGAGCTGACCGCCGTCGCCGCTCACGGCATCAGCCTGATCTGGTCGCCGCGCTCGAACGTCTTCCTTTACGGCGGCGGGACGGATCTGACCAAGACCGCGAACATCCCGCTCGCGCTCGCGAAGGGGATCAACGTCGCGCTCGCGCCCGACTGGTCGATCGGCGGCAGCCAGAATCTGCTCGACGAGCTGCGCTTCGCGGACCGCGTCGACAACGCCGTGTGGGGCGACGCGATCACGCCGCGCGCGCTGGTGCAGATGGCGACGACGCACGCCGCGCGGGCGCTGGGCCTGGGCGGCGTGCTGGGCGCGCTCGCGCCGGGGATGAAGGCCGACGTTATGGTCGTGGGCGGGGATCGCGCCCACCCGTACGACGCGCTGCTGGCCGCGACGCCCGCCGAGGTCAGGCTGGTGAGCGTCGACGGGCGCGTGCTGTACGGCGACGCCGTGCTGGGCGCTCTCGGCCCCACCAGCCCGGGGTGCGAGCCGCTCGACATCTGCGGCGCGTCCAAGTTCGTGTGCGTGGCCGCGCCCGGCGGAACCGCCGCCAACAAGCTGGGCCAGACGCTGGGCCAGGTGACGGCGACGATCGCCACCGAGCTCCAGCGCTACGACGATCTCGATCTCAGCGCCTGGAACTTCTCGCCGCCGGCCCCGCTCGTCCGCTGCGGTCTCTAGCGATCCCTTGATCGCCGTCGCCGGCGCAGCAGCACCGTCGACACCGCGCCGAACACGGCCAGCCCGAACAGCGACCCGCGGCTCGACGTAGCGTCGATCGCGCAGGCGCAGCCGCCCACTCCGCTTTCCCCGGGTCCGGTGCCGCCGGTGCCCGTCGCGCCGGCGCCCGCGGTGCCGGTCGCGCTCGCGCCGCCGTTGCCCGCCGGCGAGGCGTCGCCCGCGGCTCCCGTCGTCGAGACGCCGGTTCCTGCGGTCCCCGTCGTCGAGATGCCGGTTCCGCCCGTTCCCGGGCCGACCATGCCGGTTCCGCCGGCGCCCCCGGCAGATGCGCCGCCGGTCCCGACGGTGCCCGCCGTGCCGCTGGTTCCACCGCGACCGCCGGCGCCCGTCGTTCCCGCCGCGCCGCTCGTGCCTCCGGCGCCGCCGCGTCCACCCGCGCCGGCGCTGCTGCCGCCCGCGCCGGTCGTTCCGGCGCCGCCGCTCGCGCCGCCGGTGCCGGTCGTCGTCGCCGCGCCGTATTCGTACGCGCCGAGATCGGGCGCGCTGCCGACGAACGAAAGGCCGACGTCCGTTCCCTTGTCGATCATCTTGCTGCCCATCGCCAGCTTCAGGAAGTCGACCTTCGGCATGCTGCCGTCTGGCGCGCGTGGCCCGAGCGCGCCCGACGACTCGATGCTCATGCCCATCGCCTGCCCGCTCGTGGGGGCGCTGGGATCCGACACGCTCGCGAAATCGGCGTTCGCCGGCGTGAGGTTGAGGTCCCACGAATTGAACATCGTGTCGACGCCCGTCATGTTGCTGTTCCGGTTCGGGAATCCAATGTTGTTGCGCATGATGTGAGCGAGCGCGCCCGTCAGCGTGATCGTCACGTCCGGCATGTCGGCTGGGCTCGCCAGCATGTTGTACTGCGTGCCGTTCTGAAACGACGTGTTGTTGTACCAGGTGTTCCCGCCCGTCGAATGGTTGGCGTAGAAGCCCGACGCCTTGTTCTTCCAGGCGACGTTGCCCTGCACCAGATGGCGCACGCCGGTCTTGCTGCTGCCCATCTTGAAGCCGTTGCCGTTGCCGTCGGCCGGGTTGGTGGTGCCGTAGTTCGCGTACCCATTGCCCATCGCCCACGAATACTCGACGGTGACCGAGACCTCGTGGTTGATCAGATCGTAGCCGTCGTCCGAGTTCCACCACGCGCGGCAGCCGCGGATGGTCGTGCGGTTGCCCGTCATCTGGTAGTGGACGCCGAAGCCGTCGGCGTTCTGCCCCATGCCCTGATTCGAATTCGGATCGTAGTTGTCGTGCGCGTCGCTGTTCAGAATCAGGTGGCCGCCGGTGCCGGCGTTGATGAATATCCCGGTGCCGCTGTTGTGGTGCAGGTTCAGCGATTCGAAGATGTCATCGTGGGCGCTGTTCACCGAGATGCCGTTGTTCGAGAACATGTTCATCGGCACGTTGGCGACCTCGAGGCCCTTGATGTGAATCCAGCTCCCGCTGACGTTGAAGCCGTTCGTGTAGCCGCTGGTCGAGATCGTCAGGCCCGAGAAGTCGAACACCGGGACCTCGCCCGGGTAGGCCCAGTACTTGATGCGGTTTGCGTCCGACGTGCCGCTCTTGTTGAAGTTCACGCCCGCGGCGCTGCTGGCCGGCGTCGTGATCTTGTAGGTCCCGCCACGAATCCAGACGGTGTCACCCGCGGCCGCGGTGTTGATCCCCTTCTGCAGCGTGGCGAACGGCGCCGCCATCGTGCCCGCGGCCGAGTCGCTGCCCGTGGGCGCCACGTAGTACTCGGCGGCGCGGGCGTTCCGGGCCGCGGCCCAGGTGGTCAGTACGACAAGCGAAACCGATAGTTGAAGGCGCATTCGACGTCCCCCGACATTCAATGTCGGGGGGCGCCCGTTCCCATCACTGAATCGGCGGCGGGGGCGGCGGTGGCGGGGGAGGCGGCGCCGGGGGCGGCGGGGGAACGGGGACCGGCGGCGTTCCCGGCGGGACCGGCGGCGGGACGGCGGTGGGCGGCGGCGGCGTGCTCGGCAGGCCGGGCGGCGGCACGGGCGGCGGCACGGGGACGTCGTCGTCGGGCAGCACGCAGGCGGACAGATCGAAGAACAGGAACTCGAGCGCCTTCGCCTGCGGCGACATCTCGTTGGTCTTGCAGCCGCTGGGGAACGCCTTTCCCGGATCCGAGTCGTCGCCGCCGGTCGTGACGCCGCCGACGCTGATCGACTTCTGGATGTGGATGTCGGTGAACACGACCTTCCCGCACTGCATGTCTTCCGGCGTGCCGACGGGCGTGTTGAAGCTGAGGTACTGCGAAGAACGCGGCGACGAGTAGTACATCCACTCGGTCGTGGGCGGATTGACGGTGTTGACGGAGTGCTCGGAGCCGCTCACCGGGAGCTGCCCGAGCGTCGGGCTGGCGTTCACAGCCGCGGTGTTCAGCCACTGCGCCAGCGCCATCCCCTTGGGGAAGCCCTGGTTGACCGTCAAGTTGACGTCGTTCAGTGGATCCATGTTGCTGAAGGGCCCCGTCGCCGTGGCGAGATCGCCCGGGCGCTTCTGCAGCCAGTAGAAGTGGAGGTGGCTGACGAACAAGCGGCCGCCGCCGTTCACGTAGTTGGCGACGTTGTCGATGCTCGCCTGCGGCTTCATGTCGCTGTACTTGCTGGTGCTACCCTCGCAGGACAGCACCGTCACGTCGTACGACCTCAGCTTCGTCGCGTTCGACCACAGCGCCGTCGCGGGCGCGAACGCGCCGCCGGCCGAGAAGCTGTTCGTGCCGCCGCCGCCCGCGTAGAGGTGCACGCGGCCGTTGCCGCCGTCGGTGGTGAATTCCGTGTCGGCGATGCCGATGCGGCGGAGCAGACACTCGAGCGCGTCGGCGGCGCCGGTCGTCACGGCGATCTTCGGGATGTGGCCCTCGGACTGCGTGCGCGGCAGGCGCGTCTGATCGGCGCTGGCGATCGGGTTGTCGACGCAGGCCGTGACGGTGGGGACGGTGATCTGCCGGCGCCACTTGCCGACCTGGATCACCAGCGGGATGTTGCTCCCGGCGGGAACGCCCTTCAGCGAGAAGCGTCCGTTCACGTCGGTCAGCGCGGTGGCGATCGGCTTGCCCGACAGCGCGACGTTGCAGCGATCGCACGAGACGCCCTCGGGAACCGGATCCAGCGCCGCGTTCGGGACGTAGACGACGACGTTGTACAGCGGCAGCTTGCCCGCCGGATCGCGGACGGTTCCGCTGATCGACGTCGTCGCGGTGCCGGTGCACTTCGGCACGTTGCAGGCGATGCCGGTGCAGCCGCCCGTCGTCATGCTCGGGCAGACGTTGGGGACGCCCATGCCGCCGCCGGGAGGCGCGGCGCCGCAGGTGCCCATCGGGCAGGTCATGGGGCAGGTCAGCGTGCCGCCGCAGCCGTCGCCGATCGTCCCGCAGTACTGGCCGCCGCCCGTCGGATTGCAGGTGATCTTCTTGCAGTTGGGATCGCCGCACACGTTGGCGACGCCCTGGCCGCCGCACGTCGCGGGCGCCGTGCAAGCGCCGCAGTCGATCGATCCGCCGCAGCCGTCGCCGATGGTGCCGCAGTAGCGCGAGACGCCGGCGTTGCACGTCAGCGGGACGCAGCCGGGCGTGCGGCAGATGTTCGACGTGCAGACCTGCGTGCCGGTGCAGCCGCCGCAGTCCAGCGTGCGCCCGCAGCCGTCGCCGATGCTGCCGCAGTAACGCGCGCCGCCCGCCGCCATGCAGGTTCCGGCCGTGCAGTTGGTCGGCGCGCAGGTGTTCGCGACGCCCGCGCCGCCGCAGGTCGAGCCCGCCGGACAATCGCCGCACGTCAGCGTGCCGCCGCAGCCGTCGCCGATGGTGCCGCAGTACTGGCCGGTGGCCGTCTTGCACGTCAGCGGCGTGCAGCCCGCGCCCGGCACGCAGACGCCCTTGTTGCAGACCAGGCTGGAATCGCACATGCCGCAGTCCATGGCGCGGCCGCAGCCGTTGCCGACGGAGCCGCAGTAGTTCCCGGTCATGGTCTGACAAGCGAGCGGCATGCAGCTGGCGCCGCCGACGCAGACGTTTCCTTCGCAGACCTGATCGGCCGGACAGGTGCCGCAGTCGATCATCCCGAAGCAGCCGTTGCCGATGACGCCGCAGTAGCGCCCGTTGGGCGGATCGCATGTCACCGAGGGCGTGCAGGTGCCGCCGTCGGTGGGGATCGAAAGATCGGGCGTGGGCGGCTTTGTATCGGTGACGACGGGCGCGTCGGTGCCGCCGCCGCTGCCGCCGGTCGACGCCTTGTCAACGCCGCCGTCGGGCTGCTGGGAAGACGAGGGCGTGACGCCCGCGCAGCCTCCAGCGGCGAGAGCCAGCACCAAGAACGTCCGGACGAGGGGCCTCCGGCAATAGGACATGCTCCGCTCCTTGAGGGGGAGGTGTCCTGCCGGCGTCGCGAAGGCTCTCCCAGGGGAAGCTATCTAGATGAAGGGGACGGTCGCGGTGGCGGGGCGGGGGCTAACCACCCGGAGTGGCACGCAATTTCAGCGAAGGGTGGGCTGGCGTTCGCGCCGGGTCCGGCGGCGGTAGCTCCACGGTCCAGCGGGCCCACGGCTGGTCGAATTCGCGCGGTAGGTCGATGCCCCACGCCGCTTCCTCCAGGCAGCGCGACAGGACCGGGTCGGTGCCGGTGACGAAGACGGCCGGGACGTCGACGACCTCGGCGATGGTGGTCTCGAGGACCACGCGCGACGCGCGCCGCTCGCGCCCGCACTCCCGCCACGCCCGCGCCAGCTCGTTCTCGAGAAATTTCTGGCGGTCGATGCGCACGGGTTCGGGCAGTCCCCGGACGTTCGCGTAGCCCGGGATCACGTCCGGCGTGGCAGCGCGCCGGCTTTCGAGGCCTTCGGTCGAAGGCCGCACTCCGGGTTCGATCGCCAGGTAGCTGGTCACCGGCGAGACGGCGCGCCCGCGCCGCGCCAGCACCATCATCTCGGGCTCCGTCAGGTCGTCCAGCAAGTTGGACCCGAACACCAGCGCCGCCCACAGCCTCGCCTCGCCGGCTTCCGGGAACAGTCGGTGCTTCACGCGCGTGCCCCAGAGCTTGCCTTCGATCTCCGCCCACGGCGTCGCCCGGCGGTCGATCGCGAACCGCTCGATCGCTTCGCCTTCGGGCAGCTCGAACGTCCTGGCGTCGTCGATCGGATCGTCGTTCAGTCCCGGCGCCCTGACCCGGACGTAGCGCAGGCGCTTGGGCCGCGCCCACTCCTCGTAGATCGTCTTCATCTCGGCATTCGCCGCCGGGTCCACGGTCGCCGTCGCGCGCCAGACCACGCCCCCGGTCCGCTCGACGACATCCGACCAGGGGGCGTCGTCGTCGTTCTCGTCGGGATCCAGGCCCGGCTGCCCCGCGTGGGTCACGCCGAGATGGACGATCGCGCCGCTGCGCAGCCGCAGGTCGGACGGCCGCAACGCCGTCCGCGTGCGCAGGTCGGTGACGACCAGGATGCGGCGGGGCGCCGTGGCAGGCGCTTCCGCCTCGAGGATCGCGTCGGCGCGGGCCAGCGCCGCGTCGATCTGGCTGCCGTTGCGGCTCGCGAAGCTCAGGTCGACGAGGTCGGCCGTCGCGCTGGCCACGCCCCGGAAGCCGGAATACACGCGGTGGATCTTGCGATCGAACACCAGCGCGGCGACGTGTCCGTCCCGCTGATGCGACAGCGCGGCGGCAAGGGCGGCGAGCCCGGCGCGGCGATCGTCCGCGGCGAACGAACGGGATCCGTCGACGACGACCACCACCCAGGCGCCGCGCGGAACGACGGACAGCTGCGGCGGCGCGTCGAACCGGTAATGGGTCAGCACGCGCCCGAGGCCGAAGCCCACGACGCCGAGGCGGCCGTCGATCTTGCCGACGGGCGCGGCGCTGGGCAGGACGATCTCGGTGTCGCCGAGGACGTCGGCGACGTCGGATCGCGCCGCGACGGCGCGCGCGTAACTTTCGTCCGCCAGCGCCTGCTCGATCCACGGGCCGTTGTCGACCTTCGGCTTCACGACACGGCCGGCCGGGGCGGCGATGCCGTCGACCAGCACCTGACTGCCCGGCACGCCCGAACGAACGATCAGCTCGGGGATCATCGCGCGCGGCAGCTTCAGCACGTCGCGCCCGTGGCTGTACTCCGTCGGAAGCTCCAGCGTGTACTCGATGGTCTTCTTCTCGCGCGGGGGAACCGGGAACACCTGCAGCGCCAGGTGACGCTGCGTTCGCCACGAGAGCAGCGCGGGGTCCTTCGGGTAATAGCCGCCGATGCCGGTCAGCTCGTGGTAGCGGCGCGCCGCCTCTTCCGCTTCCAGCAGGTCGCCGCGAAACCACGTCGGCCGTCCGTCGGTGACGCCCAGCGTGCGCAACGCGACGGCGACCGCCGACTCCGGAACGTCGATGCCGAACGTGACCTGATCGTGCCGAGGGCCCAGGTTCTCGACAGTGCGGCGGACGACGATGGTCGCGTGGCCGTGTTCGATCGTGACCTCGGCGCGAAGCCGCCGTTCAAAGACCTTGTCGCTGCGAAGGCCGCTCACATCGTCCGTGAGGGCGATGCCGGGCGGAAGCATCGCCGCGAGAAACGCGAATGTCGCCAGGGCGCGCGCGGTGGGCATGCCTGGGGGACACCGCGCGGCGCCGGAGGTTCCCGACGCAGTCGTTACATGCCGTCGCAGTCTGCGATGAAGTCCGGCCACGGCAGCGGTACGACGCGGACCTTCTGCTGTCCCGGCGGTGGGGTGGTGAACACACGGATCTCGTCGCCGACGACGGTGAGCTGGCGCTTGCCGCCCTTGTCGTCCTTCTCGAGCACGCGGCGCATCAGCGGCGTTCCGTCGGCGACCCAGTAGACGGTCAGCTCGACGCTGGCGTGGATCCACATGCAGTCCGACGTGACGATGCGGACCAGAACCGCGAGGCGGTCGCTGGCCTCGTTGTACGCCATCGCGAGCACCCTGCGTTCGTCGTCGGTATCCTTTACCCAGGGCGTCTTCAGATCGCGGAGGTGCGCACCGTCCAGCGCCTGGTAGATGCGCACGAACTTCCGTGCGCAGCTCGGCCGGTCCGAGCCTCCATGACAGATCCCCGCGATTGCGACCTGCTCGCCATCCGGCGAGACGACGGCGGTGGTGAGCGTCGCGGGTTCGTGGCCCGGCGCGCTTGGCGGCGGATACCCCGGCAGGTCGAACCGGTCCCCGTTCGCGTTGATCTCGACAGCGTCTTCTCGGACGGACACCAGCTTGATCGGGATGGCCCTGGCGGGCTGGCAGTATGGCGGCGGAGGAGCGGGCGGCGGAGCGACCGCGGTCGGCGGGGCCGCCGGCGCAGGACAATCCTCCTTTGCCGCGTAGTCGATCCACAGTCGCCACGCGATCCACAACCCGAAACCCGCCGCCGCGACGGTCAGCAGCCAGCTCCCGATCGCCAGCACCACGCGCCCGAGCCTTCGCGGGCTTCTGCGGCCCGGCAGTTCCACGGATGGCATGTTGCCGCGGTCACGCAGCATTCCGGGTGCCAACCCGAAGGCCCGGATCTCCGCGGCGCGCACCGCGCGCGCGCGCCGCATTCGACGATTCGAGCTCCGCTATACGCAGATCAGTTCGGTTACGGAATCGCCTTGACCAGCGGCGGGGTGATACGGTTGGCGCGGTAAACGCCGTAGTCGGGCGGGAAGCGGAACTCCCACACCACCTTCTTGTCGGTCTTCGTCACCTCGAAGACGCGGCTCTCGACGGTGGGGCTGCGGATCCCGCCCGCGACCAGGTAGTTGTTGTTCGCCAGCCGGTGCACGCTGCCCCAGAACGGCGTGTACCAGTTGCTCGTGTACCAGGCGTCGGGCACCGTCGCCCCCATCGGGAACTCCCAGACCAGCGTGGCCGTCTTGGCGGTCTCGTTGATCATGTACTCGACCGCGCGGGAACGGAGCTGCGTCGTGCTGCCGCCGGCGCCGCCGCTGTAGCCCCCGTTGTCGAAGAAGCAGATGGTGCCGTCGTCGTGAATCTCCGGGTCGTGCGTGTCGCTGAACGCCGAGTTCGTCGGGCTGAAGGTGAGGTCGCTGGTGGGAACGGCGGGGATGGACGAGCCCTTCGGGCTCCCCGTCAGCAGCCATTGCCGCGCGGGGGTCGGGTCGTGGGTGGCCTTCAGCAAGCCGGCCCAGCGGCAGTTGGCGTAGATGACGTTCTTGGCGATGTCGACGGTGGCGGCGTTAGCGTGGCACCAGTCGCCCGACGCGCCCGACGGCGGCGTCACGAGCTTGGCGTAGTCGAGGCTCCACACGATCTGGTTGCTGGGGCTCACCTCGCGGAAGATCGGATCCTGACGGCTGCCCGTCATGATGTATTCGATCAGCATGTAGTTGCCGTTCGACAGCTTCGAGGCGTGGTGCGTGAAGTTCTTGCCGTTGGCCGAGCACACCGAGGCCGGGCACTGCCAGAGCGTGTTGCCGGCGAAGTCGACCTCGATGGGCAGCGCGCCGGTGGTCAGGTTCGCGTTCCACGACGGGCCGATCAGCACGCCCTTGTCGGTCAGCTGCGTCGACACCGCGCCGCCGATGTCCGGCATCGTCCCGTCGACGTAGTACCAGACCGGCAGGCCGCCGCTGTCGTACATGACGGCGTAGGGCGGAAAGTCCGAACGCGCGCGCGTGTCGCCCTGGCCCTTCTGGACGTTCATCAAGGTCCAGCCCGGTTGCACCTTGGCGGTGTCGTTGATCATCACCTTGCCGTTCGGGATCTGCGCCGGCAACGTGCCGGTCATGAACGTGCCTTCGGCGCTCGCCGACGCGGTGCCGGCGGTGGAGATCGCCTTGACCTGGTACATCTGCTGCGCGTGCATGCCAATCACCAGCACCTTGTGCGCGGTGACCGACGCCGCGTCGGTGATCTCCCACTGATAACCGCTTTGACCGAACTGCACGGTGGAGTTCGCGGCCATGTTGGTCGTCCAGCTGACGAAGCAGGAGATCACGCTGTTCGGATTCGGATCGATCTTGAGGCCGGTGATCGAGAGCGGGCCGTTACCCGAGCCGCCCGATCCCGTGGTGCCGCTGGCGCCCGCCGATCCGGTGACGCCACCCGATCCGGTGACGCCGCCTCGGCCGGCGGAGCCGGTGACGCCGGCCGATCCCGTCGTGCCCGCCGATCCGGTTGCGGTCGAGCCGCCCGTGCCGGCGGAGCCGGTGACGCCGCTCGTGCCAGCGGATCCGGTGGTCCCCGCGACCGCGCCGTTGCCCGCACCGCCGCTGGTACCACTGGCGCCGGTTCCGCCGCTGGTGCCGGCCGCGCCCGATGATGTGCCGCCGTTGTCGGCGGGCGTGCACGCGATCAACGCGCCGACGCAAGCGAAAGCAAAGAAGCGAAAGTTGAAGCTTCGAACATTAGCCATCGTGAAATTTCCCCCCAAAAAACGCCGCCACAGTAGCGCGCCTGGATCGCGCGCGAGACCAAATTGCGCACGACGGTTGTTTATGAAGGCGGATCACGAGACTCGAAAACCGGCTCACGATTTTGAGCGCAACGTTTCGGCGACGGTAATGGGTCGGATCAAATCGGGATCCTCATCGAACTATTTGCGCGGCGCGCCGCTGCGCGGCGCGTGCTCGAGTTCCGTCCGGTGGGTATCGGACAATCCGGACGATCCGTTCTGGCTCGACCGAACAGATTGTCAGGACCGGCTGGACAGCATCGGCGAGCCCCACGCCGGCGTGACCGGTCGATCCCGCTTCACTTCGGGAAGCGCGACCGGGCGTCGCCGCATCCGCGCGATCAGCAGGCGGACGGCGACATGGCCGACGAACAGGGGCCCCGCCAGCAGCGCCACGAGCGCGGGCCAGAGCAGCCAGAACAGGGGATTTTCAACCTTGGTTTCGCTCTTCACGGTGACCTCCTTGTCGGTCGCGGAGGCGTCATCGCAAGAGTCGGGCCACCGCCCCGTCAAAAACTGAGCTTCCGGGCGATCGCCGAATCACTTCGACATCGCCCCCATGCGGAATGCAGCTCTGTTCGGGATGTTCGTCGCCGCGGTTTCGCTGGGCGGCGGCGGTTGTACCAAGCGGCCGGTGCCTGAAAAGGGCACCGGGACGATAGACGGCGGCGGTGCGGGCGGAGCCGGGGGCGCCGGAGGGCAGGGGACGGGCACCGGTGGCGCCGGCGGCAGTTCGACCGCCGCGTGCGCCGCCTCTGATCCTCGGCTGGTGCTCGCCGACCAGCGCATCATGCGGTTGACGGCGGATGAGGTCGTCAACACGGTTCGATTTCTGATCGACGACACCGAGGCCACGGCGCTGGTCAAAGGCGGGTTCATCGACGCCGGCAACGACAGCCGACGGCGCTTCCCGCCCTTCGAAGCGGACAACATCGACGACGTCCGTTTCCCCGGGCTCGACAACGTCGCGAATCACGTCGCGAGCTACGTCCAGGACAACTTCGCGAGGGTCACGGGCTGCTCGAACGCCAGCGACGCCTGCGCGACCGCGTACCTCGAAAAGCTGGCGGCGCGCGCGTACCGCCGCCAGCTCACGCCGGAGGAGAGCGCGCGCTTCACCGCGTTCTACGCGAAGCTGCGCAGCCCGCAAACCGTCAGGGGCTACCTGGTCACGTTCAGCATTCAGGAGGCGACCAGCTACGCCGTCTACGCGCTGCTGAGCTCGCCGCAGATGCTGTGGCGGTGGGAGATCGGCGATCCTTCCATGGCGGCGACCGCGCCCGCCGGCATCCCGTTGACCGAACAGGAGCTGGCGTCGCAGCTGGCGTTCTTCCTGACCGACCAGCCGCCCGACGACACGCTGCGGATGGCGGCGGACGCCGGCACGCTGCGCGCGAACCTGGGCGCGCAGGTGGACAGGCTGCTCGCGTTGCCGTCGGCGCGAAACTGGTTGCGCGCGGTCATCGAGACGTACCTGAGGCTCAACCAGGTGCCCGACGTGTCCGTCGATCCGAACGACTTTCCGATCTTCACGCCCGCGCTCGCGTCCGACATGGAGGTCGAGGCGCGCATGTTCCTCGACAACACGCTGTGGAACGAGAACCTGACCGATCTCTTGCAGTCGCACACGGCGTTCCTCAACACGACCCTCGCCACCCAGATCTACGGCGTTACGGCGCCGGCAGGCGCGACGGCGACCAACTTCGTCCGCACGACGCTGCCGGCGGACCAGCGGTCCGGTGTGCTGACAAACGCCGGGCTGCTCACGTCGCGGCCCCTCGCGCCCTCGGACAGTCTGCTGTTGAACCGCGGGTTGTACATCGCCTCGACGCTGCTGTGCGCGTCGTTGCCGAGTGAGACCCAGCCCCGGCCGTTCGATTCGATGTTCAACGACAAGACCGGGCAGGAACAGGTCGCGGATCGCGGCCCCGATACCGCCTGCTACAGCTGCCACGTGCAGTTCGATCCGTACGGCCTCGCGATGGAGAACTACGACGGCGTTGGACGCTTCAGGACCGTCGACGACCAGGGCCGGCCCATCGACGCGCACACCACGCTGCCTGGATTGATGGGCGGCGGCGTGAAGAACGGGGTGGAGCTGGCGGCGCGCCTCGCGGCGAGCCCCGCGTTCACGAACTGCATGGCGCGCACCGTGCTGCAGTACGCGATGCTGGATCCCGCCACCACCGTCGAGGCTCCGCTGTCGGCGCAGCAGCCCGGCTGCGCGACGGCCGACGTCGTTCAGCGGTACCAGAGCGCCGGCGGCAAGACGTTCACGGATCTCGTGCGTGCGACGGCGGCGGCGCCGGCGTTCGGGCTGCGCAAGGCAGCGCCTTGACCTCGTATCGTTTCCGGCGCCGCGCGTTCCTGACCGCGGTGAGCGGCGGCGTCGGCCTCAAGATCATGCTCCGCAACCTGGAGGGTTCGGCGCAAGGCATGCGGTCGCCGGGGCGGCTGCTGGTCACGCACTGGCCGATGGGGATCGTGGCCGGGTCGAACGACGCGTTGTGGAAACCGACGGCGGATAAACTGGGCGGGTCGCAGGTGCTGCGGCCCTTCGCCGATCAGGGCCTGGCGCCCGACATGACAGTGTTCCGCGGGCTGTCGACGACGGTTGGTTTCGGTGGCGGCCACGAGGGCGGGATGGTCTCGCTCCTCACCGGGATCGCGTCCGGGGGAACGCGGTCCGGCGAGCAGGAGAGCGATGACGCTTATGCCGCCGGGCCGTCTTACGATCAGCTGCTGCTCCAGAAGGTGCCGGCGCTGCAGCGGCCGGGGCCGGGGTACGCGAACTCGATCTGCGACAGCCGCACGGACTTCGGGGAGATCTCCGCGAAGTGCCTTTCGTACTCGACGCAGTTTCAGTCCGTGGGGGCGATCAGCGGCAGCGGCAGCGAGGCCATCCCGCTGATGCCGACCGTCAGCCCGCTAGGCCAGTACAACAAGCTGTTCAGCGGTTTCGTCCCCGGCACGCCGGGGACGGGCGGGTCGAACGGCACCGGCGGAGGTGGCGGCGGCAGCGGTGGCGCGGGGGGCGGAGCTCCACCGCCGGCCGCCGACGCCATGCTGAGGCGGCTGGTGGGCCGGCGCAGCGTCCTCGACTTCGCGATCGAGGAGCTGAACCAGGTGAAGCGGCTGGCGCCGAGCGCCGCCCGGAACAAGCTCGCGATTCACACCGACGCCATCGTCTCCGCCGAGACGGCGCTCGCGAGCGCCATCAACGGATATCCCGGCGCGGGCGGCACGACCGGGAGCGGCGGCGCGGCGGGAAGCGGAATCGGCGGCACGGGCGGAAACGCCGACCCGACCTGCGTCGCGATGTGCGGCCCGGCACCTCCGCCCACGCCTCCGGACACGACGGGCATGGTCGATCCGATGCGCGGCGTCGGCAACTTCTACGGCGACCCGCGCGCGAAGCAGGACGACGCCCCCGTCCACCAGATCGTTGGACAGCTTCACCTCAGCGTCCTCAAGGCCGCGTTCGTCTGCGATCTGATCCGCGTCGGGACGTTTCAGTGGGCGCCGGCCACGACGCATGTCGGGTTCGCGCTTTATCCCGGCACCACCCAGCCGTATCAGCATCACCCGGTGAGCCACAAGACCTTCACGCAAGAAACGACGGCAGCTACCACGCTCGCTGGAATGAACGACGTCGTGAATTTTCTCTTCAACGCCCATACGTGGTACTTCGCGCGCCACGCCGAGACCTTCGCGGCGTGGAAGAACTCCGTCGACGGTTGCGGGAACAACCTGCTCGACTTCACCTGCGTCCCGTTCCTGACCGAGGTGAGGGCGATCGGCCACGAACGCACGAACATGCCGGCGATGCTCATCGGCGGCAAGCAGCTGGGCTTCGTGCACAACAGCTACGTGTCCGGCAACTTCACGATCAACCAGTTCTGGGGAACCGTCGCGCAGGCGTACGGCTACACGTCGACCGACGCGCCGTTTGCGGCGCCGATTCCGGACCTCTGGACCAAGCCGGCGTGAACCATGACGTCCTATCGTTTCAGGCGGCGCGCGTTCCTCACCGCACTGAGCGGCGGCGTCGGCCTCAAGATCATGCTGCGCAACCTGGAGGGTTCTGCGCAAGGCATGCGGTCGCCGGGCCGGCTGCTGGTCACGTACTGGCCGGTCGGGATCGTGGCCGGGGCGAACGACGCGCTGTGGTCGGGCGGCGTGGTCGCGGGCGGCTCGCAGGTGTTGCGGCCGTTCGCCGATAACGGCCTGGGGCCCGACATGACCGTGATCCGCGGGCTGTCGACGCCGAACGGTCCGGGCGGCCCGCACGAGGGCGGGATGGTCTCGCTCCTGACCGGGATCGCGCCCGGAGGAACGCGGGCCGGTGAGGCGGAGGCCGACGACGGCTTTGCCGTCGGGCCATCATACGACCAGCTGCTGCTCCAGAATGTGCCGACGCTGCAGCGGCCGGGGCAGGGGTACGCAAATTCGATCTGCGACAGCCGGACGGACTTCGGGGAGATCTCCGCGAAGGTCCTCTCGTACTCCACGCAGTTTCAGGACATCGCGCCGATTTCGGGCCCCAAGCGCGAGGCCATTCCGCTGATGCCGACGCTCAGTCCGCTGGGCCAGTACAACAACCTGTTCAGCGGTTTCGTTCCGGGCACGGCGGGCACCGGCGGGTCGAACGGTGCCGGTAGTGGTGCCGGCGGTAACGGCGGCGCCGGGGGCGGCGCTTCATCGCCGGCCGCCGACCCGATGCTGAAGCGGCTGGTGGGCCGGCGCAGCGTCCTCGACTTCGCCGTCGAGGAGCTGAACCGAGTGAAGCGGTTGGCGCCCAGCGCCGCCCGAGGCAAGCTGGAGATTCACACCGACGCCATCCTCTCCGCCGAGACGGCGCTTGCGAGCGCGATCAACGCGTATCCCGCCGCGAGCGGCGGAGCGGGCGGCACGACCGGCAGCGGCGGCGCCGGCGGGATGGGCGGAAACGCCGACGCGATGTGTGTTGCGATGTGCCGCACGGGACCACCGATACCTCCCGACACGACGGGCATGGCCGATCCGACCAGCGGCGCCGGCAACCCCTACAACGACAGCCGCGCGAAGCAGGACGACGCGCCCATTCACCAGACGGTGGGCCAGCTTCACCTCAGCATCCTAAAGGCCGCGTTCGTCTGCGATCTGATCCGCGTCGGGACGTTTCAGTGGGCGCCGAGCACGACGCACGTCGGGTTCGCGCTTTACCCCGACAGCACCGAGCCTTACATGCATCACCCGACGAGCCACAAGATCTACACGACCGACACGGTGGCGGCGACGACGCTCGCTGCAATGAAAACCCAGGTGATCTACCTCTTCAACGTCCATTCCTGGTACTTCGCGCGCCACGCCGAGACCTTCGCCGCCTGGAAGAACTCCGTCGACGGTTGCGGCAACAACCTGCTCGACTTCACCGCTGTCCCGTTCCTGACCGAGGTGAGGGCGGCCGGCCATGAACGCACGAACCTGCCCGCGATGATCATCGGCGGCAAGCAGCTGGGCTTCGTGCACGGCCTCAACATGACCGGCAACTTCACCATCAACCGGTTCTGGGGAACGATCGCGCAGGCGTACGGCTACACGTCGACCGACGCGCCGTTCGCGGCGCCCATCGCCGGTGTCTGGGCCAAGCCCGCCACCTGAGCCTTGACCTGATGCCGGGCGGGCGCGACAGCGGGCGACGGTGCTCGTCCGTCTGACATGTGTGCGCACCGACGGTTCACGTACAACATCGTCCCTTGACCGCGCTCCGAGACACGCGCGATTCTTCTC
>Ga0207681_10001034_pt1 | contig 18068 bp, 17 predicted proteins | sample KBSS53metaG_FD_184324 | JGI IMG/M metagenome (GOLD analysis project Ga0207681, IMG submission 184324) | Switchgrass rhizosphere microbial communities from Kellogg Biological Station, Michigan, USA - KBS S5-3 metaG (SPAdes) (version 2) | ecosystem: Host-associated > Plants > Roots > Rhizosphere... | reverse complement strand
GGGAAGGCGATCAGCTCGACGCTGCATGGACCGACGTTGTTTTCGGTGCGTGACCGCACCGACGCGACGCCGCGCGCTCACCAGGAGCCCGCCTACGCGTTCCTCGACCGTGCCGCCGGCGCGCGCTGGGAACGCGTGCGCGCCGAGCTCGACCGCTGGTTCGCGCGGCTTCCGTCACCAGCGCGCGCGGACGTGCGCAACCGCTTCGCGCAAGCTGCCGAGCTCGATCACGCGGGTGCGTTCTGGGAGCTGTGGGTGCACGAGGCGCACCGCCGGCGCGGCTTCGAGGTGACGGTGAACATCGGCTGCGAAGCGGGCGCGCGCCGGCAGGACTTCGTGCTCGCGCGCGGGGCCGAGCACTGCTGGCTGGAGGCGACCGTCGTCGGCGGCGACTCGCCGCTGTCCTTCACCGAGCGGCGACTCGACGAGCAGTTGCGCGACATCGTCGCGACCGTGCGCGCGCCGCGCTTCTCGCTTGCGCTCGAGGTCATCAGGTACGGCGCCTGCTCGCCGGGGCGACGGCGGATCGTGCCGCCGCTCGAGCGTTGGCTGGGTGCGCTCGATCCGCGCGAGCTGCGGACTGCGGGCAGCGTGAGACGCCTCGCGTTCGACGACTTCGTGATTGACGTTGAAGCGATAGCACTGCCCGATGCGCTGGCGCGCCCCTGCGGGTGTGCACAGCTCGTGCCGCGCGCGGTGGCGGGCGGCGCCGTGAACGACGTGCGCCCGCTGCGCCGCAAGATCAAGAAGAAGGCCGCACGCTACGGCGACCTCGACAAGCCGTATCTGCTCGCAGTGCTCGCGCTCGGCGACCTCGTTCGCGAGGATGACGTCGAGCGCGCGCTGCTGGGCGCGAGCGCGGAGGACCATGCCGTCTGGCACGGACCGGGCGGTCCCTGCAACACACGCCTGTCCGGCGTGCTCGTCGCGCGCGGGCTGCGCTCGACGGACCCGACCGCGCCGGTCGCGCCGAGCTTGTGGCGCAACCCGTGGGCGGTGCTGCCGGTGGCGCGTGCGATGCCCTGGCGCGAGGCAGCCGGCGCGGCGGCGCCGCTCGCCGCCTAGACTGGCTGCGTGGCCAGTTCGTTGCCGACGCTGTGGCAGATCAAGGTCTCCCACTACAACGAGAAGGTCCGCTGGGCGCTCGACTACAAGCGCATTCCGCACCGTCGCGTCGCGCCGTTGCCCCTGTTCGGCACGCTGCCGGCGGCGTGGTTAATGACGCGCAGACCGACGTTCCCCGTGCTCAGACTCGACGGCCGCACGATCGGCGACTCGACGGCGATCGTCGCTGCGCTGGAGGAGCGCCGCCCGGATCCGCCGCTCTATCCCGCCGATCCTGTCGAGTGCGCGCGTGCCCTGGAGCTGGAGGAGTTCTTCGACGAGCAGCTCGGGCCGTACCTGCGCCGGCTCGCCTGGTTCCACCTCGCGCCCCATCCGAGAGCGTTCTTCACGGCAGTCTTCCCGGGCTCCTCGCCGCTTGTGCGCGCGGCGATGCGCCCCGGTGCGTTCGCCGTCACGCGGATCGCCAAGGCGCGCTACCGGACCAACGCGGCGACGGCCGCGGAGGCAAGACACAAGATCGTGGAGGCGATGGAGCGCATCGAGGCGGAGATCCGCCCGAGCGGCTACCTCGCCGGCGACGCCTTCTCCGTCGCGGACCTGACCGCCGCTGCGCTCGCGACGCCGCTCATCGGTCCGCCGGAGCGTCAGTACCTCCCCCCGCAGGAGCAGCCGGAGCCGTTGCGCTCCTTCTCGGTAGAGCTCAAGGCGCGCCCCTCCGGCAGATGGGTGCTCGACATCTTCGCGAGACACCGCGGCGTCTCGGCGGAGGTCAGGCGGGGGGCGGCGTCGCCAGCGTCGACCCCGGCAGCCGTCTCCGCATGACGGCGATCGCGTCCGGGTTGGAATCGATCAGCACGTAGCGGCGCCCGAGCTGCGCGGCGACAGCGCCGAGCGTGCCGCTGCCGGCGAAGAAGTCGAGGCACCAGTCGCCTGCTCTGGTGGATGCCTGCACCATGCGGCGCACGATCCCCTCTGGCTTCTGCGTCGGGTAGCCGGTCTTCTCGTGCCCGTTCGTCGGGACGATCGTGTGCCACCAGACGTCTGTCGGCAACTTCCCTTTCGCTGCTTTCTCGGGCGTGACGAGGCCGGGCGCCATGTACGGCTCGCGGTCGACCGCCTCGCTGTCGAAGAAGTAGGCGCCCGCGTCCTTGACGTAGACGAGGATCGTGTCGTGCTTGGCGGGCCAGCGGCGTCTCGTGCGCGCGCCGTAGTCGTAGGCCCAGATCAGCTCGTTGAGGAACTGCTCGCGCCCAAACAGCTCGTCGAGCAGCAGCTTGCAGTAGTGCGCCTCGCGGTAGTCGATGTGGAAGTACAACGTGCCGCTTCGGTGCAGCAGCCGGTGCGCTTCGCGCAGCCGCGGCTCGAGAAACGCGAGGTAGTCCTCGAACGTGTCCTGATAGCGCGACTCGGCCAGCAGCCGCGTGCGGTAGCGGACGCCCTTGAAGCCGGTGCGGTCGCCGTCCGCGTCGGGAACCATCGCGAGCGTGCGCCGCGCCTGCATCTCACCGGTGTTGAACGGCGGGTCGATGTAGACGAGCTGGAACGCTTCGTCCGGCAGGCCGGGGAGGACCGCCATGTTGTCGGCGTGGTACACCCGGTCGGGCGCGGACATCGCCGTCACGCGGCGCCGTGCATCAGGACACGCGCGGCCTCGACCGTCAGCGGAGGTGTCGCCGCGTGCAGCAAGCGGTGACAGGTCGCACACACGATCGCGAAGTCCGTCAGCGGATCGATCGCCTTCGGTCGCTCGTCGAGCTCAGCAAATGGCACGAGATGGTGTGCATCAACGCACCGTCTCCCCGCCTTGCCGAGCCGCTCGACATAGTCGACATCGCACACCCAGCAGCGGTAGCCGTGACCGGCCTTTGCAAGCTTGACGGCGCGTGAGTTGCGACCCTCGGCCCGACGATGCAGGCGCACCTGACGCAGCTCCTCCAGCGATGGCAATTCACCCACGCTGGTCCCCAGCGGCTCGAGGCCATCGGCGAGCACGCTGTAGAGCGTGAGCATGCGATGCAGATCCGCCGCGAGGACAGTGTCAGCGGGGACAGCGTCACGGTTGTAGGCAACCGCCGCGATGTTGCCTGACTCGTAGCCTGGGGTGAGGTCGGTGCGGCCCTCGCCAAGCTCGATCGGGCCGGTGATCAGGTCAGCAAGCTCATCGTGTGGCAGCAGATCGAGGTACTCACGGGCGAGGCCCGCGAGAACCTCGCGATAGCGACGGCCAACCTCCTTGCGCACTCTCGTGCAGCCTTGGTTCAGCGAGAGGTAGACGCGTGTCCCGTCCTCGCGAATCAAATAGACGAGATAGACGCCGCGCGTCGCGCTGTCGGTGATGTTGAGGTCGAAGACCGACACCCACGGTGTCTCAGCCCAGTTGCCTCTCCCGACGCTGCCCTCGATCTTGTAGGTCTGCTCGTCCTGCACGATCGCAGCGACGGCATCGCGCAAGCTGCGCGTCACCAGCCCGAAAAATGGGTCCTCCTTGCGCGCTGCGGAGGCCATGCGCGGCTCTGGCACAACGGCCAGCGTCTCCTCCAGCGCTGCTTGCAGCGAGCCTGCTTGGCGAGTTGCGGGCGGTGGCGCAGTGACAGCGAGCATCGCGCAGACCATGTTGGCCGCGTGTGCAGACGGACGCAAAACGGCTTCTCGCACTCAGCGCAAAACAGTGCTCTGACGCCTGCTGCCGCCGACTGGCTGGCTGGCCAGTACCATCGGCCGACGACCCCGCGCGCGAACTTGGAGGGACCGATGGCATCGACCGGCCGCGATCTCAGAGACGTCCTCGTCGGCGATCCCGAGTACTGGCAGGCCGGTCCTCCGCACGAGCTGTTCAGAGCGCTGCGGGCAGAGTGCCCGGTCCACCGGACCACCCACATCCCCGACTTTCCGGAAGAGGCCGGCTACTGGTCGGTCACCCGTGCGGACGACGTCTACACGGTCAGCCGCGACTGGCAGACCTACTCGTCCGAGCTTGGCGGGATCACCGCGCTGACGAACGCGATCCTGCCGCTCGAGCTCTCGCGCGCGATGTTCATCGGGATGGACCCGCCGAAGCACGACCGCTTGAAGGCGTTGTTCCAGGCGGGCTTCACGCCGCGGCGGATCGCGGAGCACGAGGACGCGATCCGCGCGATCACGGTTGACGTGCTCGAACGCCTCGCCGGCCGCGAGACGTGCGATCTCGTCAACGACGTTGCGCAGCCGGTCGTCGCGCGCGTGATCGGCTCGTTCATGGGGATCCCGCCGCAGGACGACGCGATCTGGGCTGGCCTGATGAACGCGATCTTCTCCGCCGGCGATCCCAACATGAACCCGGAGGGCGTCGAGACGGTGATGGGGCGCGACGTGCCCGAGGTGTTTGAACGCTGCCGCGCGCTGATCGCCGAGCGGCGCGCGAACCCGACCGACGACCTCACGAGCGTGCTCGTCGAAGCCGAGGTCGACGGCTCGAGACTCGAGGAGCACGAGATCGTCATGGGCTTCTTCCTGCTGATGGCGGCCGGCAACGACTCGACGAAGGCCACGTACTCGAGCGGGATGCGTGCGCTGCTGGAAGACCGCTCGCAGATGCAGCAGGTGATCGACGACCCGTCACTGGTCCCGAGCCTCGTCGAGGAGTCGCTGCGCATGTTCCCCGCGTTCGCGCACTTCCGCCGCACCGCGACGCGAGACTGCGTGCTCGGCGGCCAGGAGATCAGAGCCGGCGACAAGGTCGTCATGTGGTACGTCTCCTCCAACCGCGACGAGTCGCGCTACGAGGACCCCGACCGCTTCGACGTCACGCGCAACCCCGAGCACCAGGCGTTCGGCGCCGGCGGGCGCCACTTCTGCCTCGGCACCGCACTGGCGCGGCTCGAGCTGCGCGTGCTGTTCGAGGAGACGCTGCGGCGGTACCCGTCGATGGAGCCCGCGGGCCGCCCCGAGCACGTCGTGTCAGGGTTCATCAACCAGCTGCGGGTGCTGCCGGTGCGGTTGGCGTAGCGGGCTTGAGGCGCCCGAAGATCACAGATATACGGCTGTAGACCGGACGTCCGGTCGCTCATACGCCCCCCCGTGAGCGAGCGGGTGATCGATCTGAGTCTGGTCTTGCTCGTGCTGGTGTTGCTCGTCCTGGCAGTCAGGCAGTAGCCCAGCACTGGTCCGGTGCCGTTCGTGTCGGCACCGGACCAGCAAAGAAAGAGCCCGGCGTTCGTGGCACCGGGCTCTTTCAAAACGTGGATGACGATCCAACTCTGGTCAGCGCAAAGGGTAACCGCCACGCCGCTCGCTGGCTACCCGTTGTGTGCGGTGGAGAGCAGTGGAGCTCGATCGCTCAGTACGAAGAACCACGAGCGGCGAGCCGTGCGGCTGCTCGCCCCGCTCGTGGCCGACCTTCGCGAGTGGCGAATGGCGTGGCCGTCCGGGTGGCGACGCTCTCGTGTTCTCCCACGAGGGCGGTCGCGCGTGGACGAAGGACGACTGGGACGTGTTCCGCGCGAACGGCTGGAAGACCGCTTGAGACGCGCTGGCCTCGTCCCCGTTCCGCGTCCGTACGAGCGCGAGATTCAACATGCGCAACGTGCGGTTGGGGCCGACTAGGGCGCGCGAGTAGCACCCGATTCCCGCGGTGCTTCGGGCTAGGCTCCGGTCCTCGCATGGACAACGACCGCGAGTACTCGAAGAAACAGGTGAATCGCGCCGGCCGATGCCTACGCGATCCAAGCGTCCTGGCGACACTAAGCGAGGAGGACTGGCTCGAAGCACTCGCGGCTATCGAGTGGTGGCGGGCGCGACACGCCAAGCCACTCGCGCGCGTCAACGCGGGGCTGCGGTACTACGTGCGAAAGGTTGGGATTGAGCATCCCGAAGTGACGCAACGCCTCAAGCGATTTGTCACTGTCGTTGACAAGCTCCGACGGCACCCGTCCATGGCGCTGACCACCATGGAGGACATCGGCGGGGTTCGAGTCATCCTGCCTACGCAGCCGCACCTCGACGCGGTAGTGACCGATCTGCGTAGCCAGCCGCGATGGACCATCAGGCGCGTTCGCGAATATGTTGAAGGAAGGACGCCTGGACCGAAGGACGACGGCTATCGCGCCGTGCACGTCACCGTCGAGAAGGACGGCTGCTACGTCGAAATCCAGCTTCGGACGCCGTGGCAGGATTCCTGGGCGCAGTCGGTGGAGCAGGACACCCGGCGGTTGCGAGCTGGCCTCAAGTTCGGGGCCGGTCCGTCCGATCTGCGAGAGTACTACGTGATGGTCGCCGAGTTCTTTGCTCTCCGGGAGCGTCACGAAGAGCCTGACCAGGAGTTCATGGAGCAGTTGGCGAACATGTTCGCCGCGACCCGACGGTACTTCGAAGATCCGAGAGAAGGAGGGCACGCATGAGTCCACGCGCTGTGCAGCACTTCCTCGTTATCTACAACATTCCCGAAGGCCAAGCCGAGGTTTCGCCGTTCGGCAACGACTACCGCGCCGCGCTGGCCGCCTACGAGGACGCCGAGCAGCAGCATCGGGATGACCCCGACATCGAGATTGTCCTGCTGGGCTCGGACTCCGCTGCGACGCTGGAGCGGACGCATTCGAGCTACTTTCAGCTCACGGGCAAGCACATCGACGAGTTCGTCGCACGCGAACTCGCCGAGTTGGGCCTGCGCTAGCTTCAGTCGAAGCTGCGCGCAGGCGACTCACTGGGGCGCCCATCGCTCCCGCCGGTATGTGATCTGTACGTGCCCGGCACGTCTCAGCCTTGAGCTGGTCGTGGCGGCACGGGCGGAATTGCTGACGCCACGGGCTATCCCGCTGCAATGGAGGCGGGGGGAATCGAACCCCCAACTCCGCCTTGCAAAGGCGGCGTGTTCCCGTTAGCACCACGCCCCCGGGTTGGTTCGAGTCTAACCGTGGTGGGCTGACGTCGCGGTGTGCTCGGCTTGGCGGGCTTCCGCGTGATCTGCTGTGATGCCGCGCGATGCTCGCGACGGTCATGGACGTGGTGCTCGGGCTGGTGCTGCTCGGCTCCGCGACCGCGAAGCTCGCAGCGCGCGTGCGCACGCGGGCGGCGCTTGCGACGTTCGGGCTGCGCACGTCCGCAGCTCGTGCGGCGGCTTGGACCAGCGCGGTGGTGGCCGAGCTGGCCTTGGGGGTGGCCGTCGTCTTGGGAGCGGACGTGGCGGCGTGGGCGGCTGCCGGACTGATGCTCGCGTTCGCGACGCTGCTTGCTCGGGCACTCCAGCGTGGCCGCGCCGGCCAACCGTGCGGCTGCCTCGGCGCCCGCTCGCGTGTCAGCCCGCTCGCGCTAGTGCGCACGTTGGTGCTTGCCGCGGCGTATGCGCTGCTCCCACTCGTCCCTAGCACCGACCCGAGCGCCGAGGCGTGGCTCGCGACGGGCCTCGGGATTTCGCTCGCGGCGACAGCCGCCCTCGCGATCCTGCTGCTCGCGCTCGCGCGCGAGGTCGGCGAGCTGCGGCTCGCGATCCCGCCGCAGCTGCCGCTCGAGCTCGACGGCGAGGGCCCGCCGCGGGGGAGCCGTGCGCCGGTCATCGAGCGCTTCGTCCCGGCGCCAAGCACCCGCTTTGCGCTCGCCGTCTTCTCCTCCGAGGGCTGCCCGATGTGTCAGGCGCTCGAGCCGGCCGTGACCGCCCTGCGGCGCGACCCGCTGCTTGCCGTCGAGACGTTCGACGAGCAGGAGGACCAGGACGTCTGGCGCGCGCACGCGATTCCCGGCAGCCCCTACGCGCTCGTCCTGAGCCTCGACGGCACCGTCCTCGCGCAGGGCACGTTCAACAGCGCGCGTCAACTCGAGGCGCTCGTCGCCGCCGGCGAAGCGCGTGCGCGGGAGCCGGTGCATGGCTAAACGCCTCTCCGACGCGCTTGCCGGCGGCACCAGCCGCCGCGGCTTCCTCGCGCGCACGAGCGGCTGGCTGCTGGCGACCACCAGCGGCGCGGCCGCACTTGCCGCCGGCGAGGAGGACGCCGAGGCCTACCACTTCTGCGGCCACATCTACACGACCGCCTCCTGCCCGCACCCGACTGGGATCCCGCGCGTCGACATGCACGGCTACCCGCTGCGTGCCCGAGACGGCAAGCCGGTGGACGATCTCGGCCGTCCGATCGACCGCAGCGGTCATCCGCTCGACGAGCAGGGCCACCGCCTCACGGACCCCGACGGCCGCCCGCTCCCGCGCGCGCCGCGCACGCGCATCTGCCAGGACGGCATCCCCGACAGATACGGCTTTCCCACGCAGATCGACGGCTCGTGGTACCGCTGCTGCGGCGGCAAGGTGCGCCGCCTGATGGACTGCTGCGCCTACCACCGCACGCGCATCAACGGCGACACCGCGCTCACCGGCTACTGCTACGGCGGCCGCAGAGTCTTCTGCGTCATGTACTTCCAGACCCAGGTGCCGTGTTGAGCGCGACCGCCACAATCCTCCTCGCAACTGCCTTCGCAGCCGGCGTCACCGGCGCGTGGTCGCCGTGCGGCTTCTCGGTCGTGGAGACGATCGGCAGCCGGCGCGCACAGGTCGGCGGGCGGACCGTCGCGGCGAGCTGCGCGACGTTCGCGCTCGGCGCGCTCACCGGCGGCGCGGTCACGTTCACGTCGCTTGCCGCGATCGGGATGCTGGCGGCCGGTGGCCGCGACGCGACGCTCGTCGCCGTCGTCGTCGTGATCCTGGCGCTGACCGCACTCGGCGAGCTGCTCGGCATGCGCGTCTTCCCGCAGATCCGTCGGCAGGTGCCGGAGCCGTGGCGGCGTACCCTCGCGCTCCCGCTCGCGACCGGCCTCTACGGCGTGCTGCTCGGGTTCGGGTTCACGACCTACGTGCTCACACTCGCCGTCTGGGCGCTCGCCGGGATCGCGCTCGCGAGCGGCTCGCCGGTGACCGGTCTGCTGATCGGCCTCGGCTTCGGTGCCGGCCGCGCGCTGCCCGTGGCGCTGATGGCGCCGCGCTACGCGACGCTCGGGCGGCGGCTGGAGCTCGCGATGGCGGAGCGGCCGGTGCTGCTGCGCCGCCTCCGGCTCGCCGACGGCGCGCTGCTCGCAGCGGTCGCCGTCGCGTTCGTTGCAAGCGGCAGCACGAGCGCCGCGCAGCGTCCGCAGCTCGTCGCGACCGACGGGACTGACCCCTCGCGCGCCGGCTCGCTGCTCGCCTACGAACGCGTCGACCACAGCGCCGCCGTGCTCGTCGACGGCGACGCGATCGCCCAGCGGCCGGCGGACAACGTCGCGATCGGCGGGCGCCACATCGCGACCCGCGTCGGCACAACGCTCACCGTGCAGGACCGGCAAAGCGGCGCGACGGTCGCGCAGCTTGACGCGCCCAACGCGACCCAGCTCGCCGTCTCGGACCGCTGGCTCGTCTGGCGCGCCGACCGCCCCGGCGGCGGCGACCGTCTGTGGGCGCTGCCGCTGCCGATTGCGCAGGCGATGCCGGCCGCTGGCGTTGCGCGGGTCGTCGCGGGCGCGAAGCGCCGCGCGGCAATCGACCGCCCGGCGCTGTCGGGCGACCACCTCGCCTATGCCGCCACCACGCGCGGCAGCAGTGCGATTGTGATCGCGAACCTCGCGACGCAGCAGCGCCGCCGCGCGCTCGCGACGCGCGGCGGGCAGCTGTCGCAGCCGGCGCTTGACGGCGGCCGCCTGCTGTACGTCCAGTCCTCCTTCTGCAGTCAGCGCCTGCGCGTGGTTCGCACGCGCACGCTGCGCAACCCGCGCACGCTGTTGCGGATCGGCTCGAGTGCACGGCGTGACGAGGCGCATGAGCACGGCTACTCGACGCAGGGCAGCGAGCCGAGTCGCTGCCCGTCCGGCACGCCTGGTCGCACCGACGTGCTGCTGTGGACGACGGCGCTCGCCGGGCGCGTCGCCTACGTGACGCTGCTGCGCCCCGGCGGCGCCGGCGCCGTGCCAAGCGCGCGGATTGTCCGCGTCGGCTTCTAGCGAAAGCGCCCGTGCGCCTGTTCTCCCGCGCCGGCTTGCGTGGGAACACGCATTTGTCTATTGTTAACCACATGGCTAACAGTTCCGCCGCGACGCTCGACCGCTCGTTCGTCGCCGTCGCGCACCCGCTGCGGCGCGCGATCCTCGAGCGGCTCGCAGGTGGCGAGATGACCGTTGGCGAGGCGACATACGACTTCCCCGTCTCAAAGCCGGCGATCAGCAAGCACCTCAAGGTGCTGGAGGAGGCGGGCGCGATCGTGCGTGTGATCGACGGGCGTACGCATCGGCTGAGGCTCCAGCAGCGCTCGCTCGAGGAGGCGTATGCGTGGCTTGCCAGACAGCGCGCGCTGTGGGAGCGCAAGCTCGACGTCGTCGAGGAGTTCCTGAACGAGCAACAGGAGGACAGAGCATGAGCGAGATCGACGTCGACACCGGCACGGTGCGCGTGGAGCGGACATTCGAGGCGTCCGTCGAGGCGGTCTTCGACGCGTGGACGAATCCCGAAGTGTTGAAACGCTGGTGGAAGGCCGACCCGAGCCACGAGGTGACGATCGCCGCGCTCGACGTGCGCGCCGGCGGCGACTATCGCCTCGCGATGCGCAGACCGGACGGCGACGAGATGGTCGTCTACGGCACCTACCGCGAGGTCTCGCGCCCCGACCGGCTCGTCTACAGCTGGACGTGGGAGGGGACCGGGCCCTACGCCAACCACGAGAGCGAGGTCGCGGTCACGTTCGCCGAGCAGGAGCCGGGTCGCACGACCGTCACGATCGAACACGCCGGCCTGCTCGACGACGACTCGCGCGCCGCCCACGCCCACGGCTGGAACGGCGTGCTCGACAGCTTCGCGCACAGCGGCATCCCCGCCGCGCGCTGACCCCCAACGAAAGGAGCAGGACGATGGCGAAATACGTGCTGGCATACACCGGCGGTCGCATGGCAGAGACGGACGCGGAGCGCCAGGCGAGCATGGAGGCCTGGAGAGTGTTCCTCGGCGGCCTCGGCGACGCGCTCGTCGACATGGGCAACCCCTTCGGCGCCTCCGCGACCGTCACGGCCGGCGGCGGCAACGGCAGCGCGCCGAACCACCTCAGCGGCTACTCGATCATCACCGCGGCGAGCCTCGAGGAGGCGACCGACAAGGCGAAGGGCGCGCCCGTGCTCGACGGTGGCGGGACCGTAGAGGTCTACGAGGCGTTGGAGATCGGCTGACGCGTTGGGCGGGGGACGCCGCACCCTTCGCGGTGCGGTTGTGTTCCGACCTGCAACGGCGCGCCCAGGATGGGCAGACGACGGGGCCTAAAGTGGCCGGCTTGCGGTCCCGTCGCCGCCGTTGCCCGTTCGGATGATCGTCGCCCGTCTCCGCATTCCCCTTGCCGTGGCGTGCGCGGCCGCCGCGCTGCTCGCGCCGGCTGCCGACGCCGCCTCGGCGCCGCGCGACGGGCATCCGCGGATCGTCTTCGTCCGCTGCTCGTCGGATCCCTACCCCTGCGTGTCGCACAGAGTGATGACGCGCAAGGGAAGGATGCTCGTCGGCGCCGGCGGCATGAGCCGCCGCGCGAAGGTCCTGTTCCCCGTGCGCTCGAGAGCGGGCGGGCGCGTCGGGCTCCGCGGAGTTGGGGGTCATTTCCGCACGAGCACGCGGATCGTCGTGCGCGTGCCAGGCAACGCGATCAGCGGACTGGTCCGTGTCGCCAACCCCGGCAGGCGATTCTCCAACGCGGTGCGGATCAGTGTGCGCAACCCGCCGAAGCGCCGGGCCGTGAGCGGGTCGCCGCCGACCGGCCCGAGCGCGTTCGACGGCAGCGGAATGTGGATCTGGTACCTGTCGAAGTCCGAGGCCGGCGACCCGCTCGCGATCGCGGCGCAGGCGCAGGCGCACGGCGTCAGCACCGTGTTCGTCAAGAGCGCCGACGGCGTCAACGTCTGGTCGCAGTTCAACGCGACCGCGGTCGCGGCGCTGAAGGCGACCGGCCTGCGCGTGTGCGGCTGGCAGTTCGTCTACGGCAGAGAGCCGGTCAACGAGGCGGTCGCGGCAGCCGCCGCAAAGGACGCCGGCGCCGACTGCTTCGTGATCGACGCCGAGACCGCCTACGAGGGCCGTTACGCGCAGGCGCAGCGCTACATGACGAAGCTGCGCGAGCTGGTCGGCGCCGATTACCCGATCGGGCTCACGTCGTTCCCCTACGTCGACTACCACCCCGGCTTGCCCTACAGCGTCTTCATGGCGCCTGGCGGCGGTGCGACGTTCAACCTGCCGCAGGTCTACTGGAAGACGATCGGCGACACGGTCGACGAGTCGCTCACGCACACGTACGAGTGGAACCTGCCGTACGAGACCGCGATCTACCCGCTCGGTCAGACCTACGACGCGCCGAGAGCGGCCGACGTGCGCCGCTTCCGTCAGCTGTCGAGCGCGTACGGCGCGCGCGGTGTGAGCTGGTGGGTGTGGCAGTTCGCGAGCGACTCCGACTGGGACGCGCTCGGCGTGCCGGTCGATCCGCTCGACAGACCCGAGACGCTGTGGCCGACGCTGCACGCCGGCAGCGGCGGCAAGGTCGGCTCGAAGGGCGACCTCGTCGTGTGGGCGCAGCAGCACCTGCTCGGCGCGGGCGAGCTCGTGACCGTCGACGGCGCGTTCGGCGCTGACACGGCGAGCGCGGTCGCGGACTTCCAGGCGGCGAACAACCTCCCGGTCACCGGTGAGGTCGACGCGTTGACCTGGCCGGTGCTGCTGAAGGTCGCGCCGGCACCGGTGGATTGGGTTGCGAAGGCGAGAGCCTCCGCCCGCGGCGCGCGCGCGGCCGGCGCGCGCGCCGCAATGGCGGACTCGTTCCCGTCCGGCCCGAACGGTCCCGCCTCCGCGGCGTTGACGGCGAAGCGCTACGAGATCCCCGGCGGCCCGCGGCGCTGACGCGAGCTATGCGGTCGCGCGCTTGGCCGCGAGCTTCGCCGGGTCGACGCGCACGACGTCCCAAGCGAGCCCGGTGCGCTCGAGCGCGGCGATGATGCCGGCGGAGATGTCGAGCTGCCAGCGCTCGAGCCCGTGGCGCGCGGAGGTGGGGAAGGCGTGGTGGCCGTTGTGCCACGCCTCGCCGAGCGTCAGCGGGGCGAGCCATGCGAGGTTGCGCGACTCGTCGCCGGTCTCGAACGGCCGACGGCCGAAGAAGTGGCACAGCGAGTTGATCGAGTAGGTCGCGTGGTGCAGGACGAGCACGCGCACGAGCCCGCCCCACAGCATCCCGGTGAAGCCGGCCTTCCAGTTGAAGCCGCCGAACAGGAAGCCGAGCGCGTACGCGAGCGCGAAGCCGCCGATCGCCCACCAGATGAACGTGCGGTCGACCCAGGCGATGTCGCGGTCGCTCATCAGGTCTGGCGCGTAGCGCGTCTTGCGCCCCCGCTGCGTGTGGATGAACAGCCAGCCGACGTGCGCGTGGGCGAGCCCCTTCAGCGCGCCCTTCAGCCCGTGGCCGTGCTCGACGTGCGGGCTGTGCGGGTCGCCCTCCTTGTCGGAGAAGGCGTGGTGCTTGCGGTGGTCGGCGACCCAGCTGACGATCGGACCCTCGATCGCCATCGAGCCGAGCGCGGCGAGCGCGATGCGGACGGGCCGTCTCGTCTTGAACGAGCGATGCGTGAAGAGGCGGTGGAAGCCGACGGTGATGCCCATCCCCGTCGCGACGTACATCACGAGGAACACGAAGATGTCGTTCCAGCCGAGCGCGACCGCCCACAGCTGCCAGGCGACGAGCCCGAGCGCGAGTACCGGCACGATCGTCACGAGGCCCGTGATGATGCGGTCGCGCGTCTCGTGCGCGACGGGCTCGATGTCGTCATGTGACGGGTGCGCGGTCGTCTGGTCGATATCGTGCAGCCTACTGGGCGCGCCTAGCGTACTGCTAAGGTGCCAAGCGCGTACGGCGCCGCCGTGCGCGGAGGTTCTTGCTCCTGAAGGCGTTCGCGCGGTTGGGGACAGTCGAATCTCTCCCCACCACATAGCGCCCGCGCGCTCAGCGCGCCGGGTGCGAGGAGCATTACATGCAGCAGTCCACCTTCGCCGAGCTCGGCGTGTCCAAGCCCGTGGCCGGCGCCCTGCGCGCCCGCGGCATTGAGCGGCCGTTCGCCGTCCAGCAGCTCGTGATCGGCGACGTGCTCGAAGGCCACGACGTGCTCGTCGAGTCGCCGACCGGCTCGGGCAAGACGCTCGCGTTCGGGATCCCGCTCGTCGACTGCGTCGAGCCCGGCCGTCACACGAGACGCCGTCCCGGCGAGCCGGGCGCGCTCGTGCTCGCGCCCACGCGCGAGCTGGCGAGCCAGATCGTCGACGAGCTCGACGCGATCGCCAGAGCGCGCGGCCTCGTGGTCGCCGCCGTCTACGGCGGCGCCGGCATCAACCCGCAGATCAGAGCCGCCCGCAGAGCCGACGTGCTCGTCGCGACGCCCGGCCGCCTCGTCGACCTGCTCGACCGCAGAGCCGTCTCGCTCGGCGAGGTCGACGTGCTCGTGCTTGACGAGGCCGATCGCATGCTCGACATGGGCTTCCGCCCGGTCGTCGACCGGCTCGTCGCGCTCACGCCCGACGACCGCCAGACGATGCTCTTCTCCGCCACGCTCGCGGGCGAGGTCGACCGCATTGCGCGCGCCTACACGCACCAGGCCAGACGCCACGCGCACCGCGGGCGCGAGGGGACGGCTTCGCGCGGCAGAGTCGAGCACCGCTTCGTGAAGGTCACGCGCGAGCGCCGCACCGACGCGCTCGTGTCCGAGCTGACCGAGCAGGAGCGCGGGCGCACGCTCGTGTTCGTGCGCACCAAGCGCGGCGCCGACCGGCTCGCGAAGCAGCTCAGCCGCGTCGCGACGGTCAAGGTCGCCGCGATGCACGGCGACAAGTCGCAGGCGCAGCGCGAGCGCGCGCTCGCGCAGTTCGAGCAGGGGCGGATCGACACGCTCGTCGCGACCGACGTCGCCGCGCGCGGGATCGACGTGCGCGACGTGACGCACGTGATCAACTTCGACGCGCCCGGCGCGACGGAGGATTACGTCCACCGCGTCGGCCGTACTGCGCGCGCGGGCGCTGATGGCGTCGGCATCACGTTCGTGCTGGAGGACCAGGTCCGCGAGGTCGTCTCGATGGTCGCCGGACTCGGCCTGCACCGTGAGCTGGAGGCGGGCGGGCTGCCGGTCAGCCCGCGCGTGACGCGTACGGACTCGATCAGCGGCGGCAACGCCCGCCGTCGGCGCGGTCGCAGCGGGCGGCGGCGCGGGGCGGGCGGGACCGGGTCGTCCGGGCGTCAGTCGGCCCAGTCGCGGTAGGAGCGCAGCGCGATGTCCTCCTCCGCGAGGACGTCGCGCACGCGCGGGTCGCACAGCGTCTGCGTCTCGATGGTGCGCTCAGCCGAGTAGGTCGAGCCCGACTCGTCGTCGATCGCCGGGTGGCACCCGAGCTCGCTCGCGCCCTCTGGCAGCGCGCGCACGAGCTCGCACAGCGCCTCGACCGCGATCCCCTCGGGCCACGGCTCGCCCTTGCCGGACTGCCCGTAGAAGCCGCCCTCGTAGCGCAGAGCGGGCGTGAAGCCCCGCACCGGAATGCCGAAGCGTCTGCCGAACTCGAGCACGATCGACTTCGCCGGCTCCTCGCGGTGCGCGTGCTGGTGCGCGTCGAGGTGTGTCGGCTCCTGTCCCATCAGCGCGCAGAAGCGCTCGCACTGGGCCGCCACCTCGGCGCCGACCGCCGTCGCGTCGCCGGGCGGCACGTGCTCGTAGGCGGCGATCCAGTGCTCGCCCGTGTAGTGCCACTCGTACAGGTCGACGTGTAGCCCGACGCTGAGGCGCGGGTGCTCCTTCGCGTAGGCGGCCGCCTCGGGCGCGTGTCCGGCGCGCACCATCAACGACGCGCTCGTGAGGATCCCGTGCTCGTGCGCCTGGGCGACGCCGCGGTTGACGCCGGCGCTCAAGCCGAAGTCGTCGGCGTTGACGATCAGGCGGCGCACAGCGCTCATGGTCGGATTCTGCCCGCGATCGTCTCCGCATCGCGCAGCCAGTCGCGTGCCTGCTCAGGCGGTGGCTGCCAGTCGGGGGGCGCGGCGAGCCAGCGCGCGGCGGTGAACAGCCGTGCGGCTGCGAGGTCGGCTTGGAAGGCGTCGCGCGCGGGTGGGTCGGGCAGCGCCGTGCGGTACGCCTCCGCAAGCGGCTCGTCCGGGTCGTCCCATGCGCCCGCGGTGAGCGCCGCGAGGTCGAGCAGCGCCGGCCCGCGCGCGATCGTCTCCCAGTCGATCGCGCAGACACGCGCGCCGTCGATCAGCACGTTGGCGGCGTACAGCTCGCCGTGGATCACCGTCGCCCGCGCGTGCGCGATCCGCTTGCGCGCGGCGGCGAGCGCGGGCGCCAGCGCGGCGACGCGCGGGTCCTGCGCCGCGCGCCCGTCGAGCTGGGGCGGCTGCCAGGGAGGCGGCCAGGCGGGGTCGGTCGCGCGAGTGGGGAGGACGGTGTGCGCCCGCGCGAGCCAACGCGCCGTCGCGGCCCACGCGCCGGGATCGCCGACGTGCTCCAGCCGCGCGCCGGGCACCGCCTCGAGGAACAGCCACGTGCACCCCGGCTCCTGCACAGACGCGATCGGCCGCGGCGTGCCGAGGTCGGCACCGGCGAGCAGCTCGTAGGCGCGCAGCTCGCGCAATGGATCCGGTTTCTCACCCAGCGCGCGCGCCGCGCGCGCACCCGCCAGCAGCACGCCCGGCGTGAGGTCCTTCCATACGAGCGTCATGTACGTGCCGTCGCCGCACTCCACGTCGAGCTCGGTCAAAGGGAAGCTCGACGCGTACGGCGACTCCCGCCGGGCGAGGATGCGGACCGGGCCGGGGAGCCGCTGCGCGAGCGCGCCGGCGAGCGCCGCGTCCGGAGCAGTGCGGATCGGACCGCGCATATGGGGGTCAGATCCGCCGTGGTCATTCACGACAGCCCGACCTCCAGCAACGCCGGCAGCACCTTGCGCGCGTCGAGCCATTCCTCGGCCAGCGCACGCGCCGCCGCGGCGTGCCGCGACGGCTCCGCGCGCACGGCGGCGATCGCGTCCGCCGCCTCGGCTGCGCCGTCGAAGCCGAGCAGCCCCACGCCCTCCGGCAGTACGTGCTGCCAGCCGGTGCGCTGCGCCACGACCGGCCGCCCGCTCGCCAGGTAGCACGCGGAGCGATCGCTGAACCAGCCGCAGCGGCTCACGACGTAGCCCTCCTTCGCGATCCCCAGCTCGGCCTCGGAGGCGCGCACGAAGCGCGCATAAGACTCCGGCGTCGCGGTCTCGTGCGCGGCATCGATCAGCACCCAGCCGTGGCGGTGCAGCTCCGCGATGTCGCGCGTCTCCGACGGGTCGATCAGCAGTGCGAAGCGCGGCGGATCGTCGAGCCGGTGCGGCAGGTCGATCAGCGCGCGCACGCTGTGCGCCTTCTGCCCGTAGCGCACGCCGTCGTGCTCGATCGTCCCGTACGAGCGCCAGTTGGCGATCGCCGTCAGCCCCTCGGTCGGCTCCGCCGTCGCGACCGGCCAGCGCTCCAGCACGACCGGTGGCAGCGTCGGCTCCCAGCGCACGCCGCCGTCCGGCACGTCGCACTCGTCCCCATGCAGCCGCAGCCCGACCGACGCGAAGCGGTCGTGCGTCGCGATGCCGACGTCGACGCCCTGCGCGTGCCACAGCTGCGTGAAGGCCGGGTCGAGGTCGACGAGCAGCCGTCGCGGCACGGCCTCCAGGACCGCCTGGTCATGCACCGTGCCGGCGAGGTTCACGAGCAGGTCGGCGCTGAGGGCGAACGTCAGCACGTCGTCATAGGAGCAGCCGAGCGCGCGGCCGCCGCCCGTCAGCAGCGCGGCTCGTTGCTCCAGCCCGAACGCCTCGACCACGTGCGCGAGGCACGCCGCGCGCGCTGCCGGATCGCCCGGGCCGCGCACCTCGTCGAGCAGCAGCACGTCATGGCCGAGCGCGCGCAGCCCGAGCGCGTACTGCAGCGCAGCCCAGGTCGCGCCGCCGTGGTTCGGGACCGCGGCGATCATACCGCTCACGATGATGCGCATGCTGTCCCCCGAGCGGTTCA
>Ga0207681_10001033_pt1 | contig 18104 bp, 18 predicted proteins | sample KBSS53metaG_FD_184324 | JGI IMG/M metagenome (GOLD analysis project Ga0207681, IMG submission 184324) | Switchgrass rhizosphere microbial communities from Kellogg Biological Station, Michigan, USA - KBS S5-3 metaG (SPAdes) (version 2) | ecosystem: Host-associated > Plants > Roots > Rhizosphere... | reverse complement strand
CGTCATGGAATGCGGCGTCGCCGGCGCACTTGATCTGGCAGTCCGCGGTGTCGGCGCAGCTGATCGAGCAGTCGCCCGCACAGGTCACGTGGCAGGTCGAATTCGCCTTGCACGAGATGCTACCGCTCGCGCCCAGCGTGATCGAACAGCTCGCGCCCTCGCTGCAATCCACGCTGCAGGAGTCTCCGCACGCGCCCGCGCAGGTCGACTGCGCGGCGCAGCCGAGGGTGCAGCTCGCGCCGCAGGTCTGGGTCGAGACATCGCAGCTCGCGCCCGCCATGCAGGCGCAGGTCGTCCCCGTGCACACCGGTGCCGGATTGGTCGAAACGCCCCCACAGGCGTTCACGGTGATGCCCAGCACAACCACGATCGAAAAACGCGACGCGATGGCGATCGCGGCGCTGCATTTGTTCGTCATTGATCTCGAAGTACCGCCAGCCCGATCGGATCAGGCAGCCGTCACGTGGCGCTGATGTTGCAATCCGCTCGAGCATGACCAAGACATTCGTCCGAGACCTGATGTCGAGCCCGGTCGAGATCCTGAACGTCGGGGATTCGCTGGACCTGGCGCAGCACCTGATGAAGGCGGGTCGCATCCGCCATCTTCCCGTCGTCGACGGCGAGGAACACTTGATTGGCCTGGTCACGAACCGCAAGCTGCTCGCCGCCTGGGTCAGCCATGGCGATCCGCGCCACGAACGTCCTCGCGACATCGCGCGCCAGATCCCCGTCGACATGCTGATGGAAACGCACGTGCTCTCGATCGGGCCCAACGCCTCGGCGGCGGAGGCGGCCCGGCTGCTCGAGACGAAGAAGATCGGCTGCCTTCCCGTCGTCGACGGCGGCAAGCTGGTCGGCATCGTCACCGAGGCCGACTTCGTCCGCCACGCGCGCAAGTTGTTCGAGCAGCAGGACGCCGCCTGAGCGGACGGCGAAAAACTTGCGCGGTTGCGGGACCGAAAAGCCCCTACGGCTGATCGGCACAAACCCTGCTTCGCTCGTCCATTCGTGACCGACACCCGAAGCATTCCAGCCACGTTCGTCGCCACCTCCCTCCTGCTGCTCGCCTGCGCCCCGGACGCGGGCGTTGAAGCGCCGGGGCAGCCGGTCGGCTGGGACGACGGCATCCGCGTGCCCGGCGCCGTCGACATCAATCCGGATCCCCACGTGGTCGAGCTGAACATGCAGGCACGCCTGGCGCCGCTGTCGTTCGTCCCCGGCGGACCGAGCATGATGTGGACGTACGAGGGCAGCGTTCCGGGGCCGCTGATCCGCGCGCGCGTCGGCGATCGGGTGATCGTGCACCTCAACAACGCGCTGCCCGAGGACACCACGGTCCACTGGCATGGCCTGCGAATTCCGGCGGCGATGGACGGCGCGCCCGGGCACTCGCAACCGCCCGTGCCGCCCGGCGGAAGCTTCGACTACGACTTCGTCGTGCCCGACGCGTCGACGTTCTGGTACCACCCGCACGTCAACTCGGCCGCGCAGGAAGGCAACGGGCTCTATGGCGCGTTCATCGTCGATGATCCTTCCGAGCCGGCCGGCCTCGGCGACGAGGTGGTGATGGTGCTCAGCGATCTCGGCGTGAACGACGACGGAACCCTGCAACCGCCGGACGCGGCCGGCGACTTCGGCACGCTGTTCGGCCGCGAGGGCAACGTGCTGCTCGTGAACGGCAAGGTCAGGCCCACGCTGAAGGCGCGGCCGGGGCTGCGGCAGCGCTGGCGCTTCATCAACGCCGCGAAGACCCGCTACTTCCAGATCTCGCTCGACGGCCATTCGTTCACGCGCATCGGTGGCGACGGCGGTCTCATGGCCGCTCCCGTGGAGGTGGCGCAGCCGGAGATCGCGCCGGGCGAGCGCATGGACCTGCTGGTCGTTCCCCAGGGAGAGTCCGGCGCAGAGCTGGTGGTCAAGTGGATCGCGTTCGATCGCGGGTTCGGCAGCACGTTCGAACGCCCGCCCGTGGATCTGTTCGCCGTGCGCCTGGAAGGTTCAAAGGTCGAGACGCCCGCGCTGCCGGTCATTGCCCGACCGATCACGCCGCTGCCGATCGCCGGAGCCGGCGCTGTCGACCTGCAGCTGACCGCGCAGTACAGCGATTCGCCGCTGCAGCTCGGCATCAACGGCGTCGCGTTCAAGGATTCCGAGCCGCTGATGGTGTACGTCGGCGACACGCAGGTCTGGACAGTCACGAACACCATCGATTTCGCGCACCCGTTCCACCTGCACGGCTTCTTCTTCCAGGTGCTGTCGCCGGAAGGTCCGCTCGAGTGGAAGGACACCGTCAACGTGCCCGTCGACGGGACCGTCAGGTTCGTCGTCAAGTACGACGATCGCCCCGGCATGTGGATGTTCCACTGCCACATCCTCGATCACGCCGAGGCGGGGATGATGGGCATGCTGCACGTGATGGAGCCGGGCTGACGCCCCTGATACTTTTCCGGATCGGCATTTCCACCTCTACCGTCGGCGGTGAGGCGGTAGCACCCTGATAGGTACGACCATGGACCCGCGGGCGCCCCGGCACTTCTCGATGATCCGGTCGTTTCACGTCGCCGACGTGTTCACGCTGGCGAACGGTTTCCTCGGCGCGGGTGCCGTGCTGGCGTTCATGCGCTTCGCCATGGACCGCCGAAACGCGTTCTTCTGGCTCGGGACCGCCCTGCTGCCGATCGCGCTCATCATGGATGCGCTCGACGGCCGGATCGCACGGCGGCGCGGGATGGCGTCGCCGCTGGGGCAGGAGCTGGACTCGCTCGCCGACGTCGTGTCGTTCGGCGTCGCGCCCGCGGCGATGGCGTTCGCGGCGGGCCTGCGCGGCGCCTGGGACGCGTTGCTGCTGGTGTATTTCGTCGGGTGCGGCATCAGCCGACTCGCGCGCTACAACGTGACGGCGTACGCGGCCGCCGCGGCCGCGGCCAAGGTCCGTTTCTTCGAAGGCTTCCCGATCCCGACGAGCCTGTTGCTTGTGGCGCTGCTGGCGGTGCTCGCCGCGCTGGGCCGCTGGCAAGAGGACCTGCCGCTGGGCGCGGTGTCGATCGCCGGGCTGACCTTGCATCCGCTCAGCCTCCTGTTCGGCCTCCACGGCAGCGCCATGATCAGCAAGACGCTTCGCATTCCCAAGCCCTGACCGTCGGGCGAATTTCTTGCGCGCGGCGCGCGCGTCCGCGCAACGGCGTCAGCGAGGCCAAGCGCAGCGCACCGCTGCGGGCACTGCGTGTCCTGACGGCTCGGCCGCGCCGTCCTGCAGAACGCGGTTGATTTCACAGCGGGACATGGCCTGATCAGACCGTGCTCGCGCTCGTCATCCTGGTGTTCGTCGACGCCGTGGACGCGGGCTCGCCGCTTCCGGGCGCGGTGGCGCGCGCCGCGGAGGAAGCGCTCGGACCCGACGTGACGGTCTCGACCAGGCGCCTCGCCGGCGACTCGCCGCTGAACGCGCTGGTCGACAGCGCCCGCGAGGAGCACGCGACGATCGTCGCGCGCATCACCTGGACGGACGAGAAGCGCACGAGCGCGCGCCTCGAGGTCGCCGCGACCGACGCGAGCTTCGTGCGATCGTCGACCGTGTCTTTCGACGCCGGCGATCCGGTCGCCGAGCGGGGACGCGCCCTCGGACTGGTCCTGGCCGCGCTGGTCGCCCCGGAAAAGCAGGCTCACCTCGAGCGCGCCCGGACCGCGCAAGCAACGGCGCCGCCCGCCGTGGCCGTCGCGGCTTCACCACCCTTGCCTCAGCCGGAGCGCCGCCTGGCGCTGGATGCGGCCGTGGAAGGCGGTCTCCCGCTCGGCGGCGCCGGGACGAGCGTGGGCGGCGCGCTCGGTCTCCGCTGGAATCCCTCCCGGCGGATTGGCTTGCGGGTGGGTGGGCAGGCGCGCTTCGGCGAGGTCGCCCGCGCGCAGTCGAACGCCGTGGATCTGGCCGTCGCGGCAGGTGTCGCCCTGTTCGCCATCGCGCCGCCGCCGTCGAATGCCGGGCTCGCGCTGGCGTTGAGAATGGACGCCCTCTTGCTCTACCAGTCGCTGTCCCACCTGTCGGACGACGACCCCGCTCCCGTCCGAAGCGCGCGCCTGCTTCCGGGCGCCATGGTTCTGGCGGAGGCGCAGTGGGCCGTCAGCCCGACCCTCGCGCTCGTCCTCGCGGCCGGCACCGAGATCGCTTTCGGACAGACCGATGTGTACGTCCATCAGGAAAAAGTGGCTGAACTCGCGCCGTTCCGCCTGATCGTCCAGGGCGGGCTGGTCGCCCGTTTCTGACGGCGCCCTGCCTTCCCGGAGGCATCTCGCGGTACCTTAATGAACGTGGGAGCGGGTGTCCCCAGGCTCAGGTTGATCGTCGGCCGGCGCGACAGCTCCGGTCCGGCGCCCGCCCCTGGTCTGGATGACAGCCAGCTGCTCGCGGCGTTGCGCCGGGCGGACGTCGGCGCGGCCGAAGCGCTCTATGAACGCGGCAAGCCCGTCGTCGATCGGACCCTGCGCAGGCTGCTGGGCCGAAACGATCCCGAACGCCAGGATCTTTTCCAGCAGACGATGGTCGAGATCGTGCGGACCGTCGACCGCTACCGGGGCGAGTGCCCGCTCGACGCGTGGATCGCGACGCTGGCGGCGCACGTCGTGTACAAGCACATTCGTCACCGCAAGGTCGAACGCCGCGTCCTGAACGAGACGCTACCGTTCGAAACGATCGCCGCGGCGGATCACTCCGCTCACCAGGCGATGCTCCGGTCGACGATCGATCGCGTCGCCGAGCACCTCGCACTCATCGACCCGGGGCGGGCGTGGGCGTTCCTGCTGCACGACGTGCACGGCTACGACCTGCGGGAGGTCGCGCGGATCATGGGGATCAGCCCGGCGGCGGCGCAGAGTCGACTCGTGCGCGGCCGCAAGGCGCTTCACGAACGGTTGGCCGAAGATCCCGAGCTGGCGGGAGAGCTGGAAAGGACGGGAGGGGAACGATGAGGCGTACCGATCCGAATCCGCGCTACGCGAAGCTAGCCGCGAAGGTCCTCGCGCGCCGCGCGGAAGAAGATGGCAGCGCGGCCACGGGCGCGCTGCTGGATCGAACGGCGGCGGTCGCTGCCATCGAGGGCGCGCTCCAGGCCCGGGGGCGTCGTCGTCGGACGGGGCTCGGGTGGGGAATCGTCGCCGCGGCCGCAGCCGTTCTGATCGTGATCGGGTGGCAGGGCCTGCGCGCGCCCGCCCCCACGGCCGAACGCCCGGTGGAAACGCCGTCCGATCTTGCTGTCACCGCCCTGGAAGGTGACGCATCGATCGAAACGCAGTCCGGGGCGACGGCCGCCGGGGCCGGGGCGCGCATCACCGCCGGCAGCTGGGTGCGCGTGCCGGACTCCGGCCGTCTCGTGCTCGCGCTGGATTCAGGGACCAGGTTGCGCGTCGCCGCCTCCTCGCGGGCGCGTGTCAGCGCGCTCGGCGCATTGCAACGCTTCGACCTGGAGAGCGGCTCCCTCTCGGCTGACGTCGCCAAGCTGCCACCCGGCGGTCGGTTCGTCATCGGCACCGCCGACGCGGAGGTCGAGGTCAGGGGAACACGTTTCGACGTCGTCGTCGGTCCCACCGCATCCGCGTGCGCGCCGTTCGTCCGGACGCGGGTCGTCGTGCACGAGGGTGTGGTCGCGGTTCGCTTCGGCGGTGGTGAGGTCCGACTGGCCGCGGGATCGACGTGGCCGGCGTGCGCGCCGACAGCGGCAGCGCCGACCGCGCCGGTCCCGGCCCGGACAGGTCATGCGCGCGCGGCGCGCGTGCAGGTCGCGCCGGCCGCCAGCGCGGGGACGCCGGTGACGGCCTTCGATTCTTCGACGCTGGCAGAGCAGAACGATCTGTTCGCCGCTGCCCTTGCCGCGCGCCGGCGCGGCGAATTGGGCGAGGCGATCCGGTGGCTGGACAGGCTGATCGCGCGGTATCCGAACGGCCAGCTGATCGACAGCGCGCGCGCCGAGCGGCAGCGGTTGATCGAGAGCGGCGGCGGGAGCGCGCCGCTGGAGTGAAGCGCGCCCTGCCCGCGGCGGCGGTGCTCGCGCTGGCGGTGGCCGCGTGCAACGGCGCGTTCCGCTTCGACGACATGGCACGGGACGGGGGCGGCGGCGCCGGCGGCACGGGCGGCGGGGGCGCCGGCGGTACGAGCTGTCCGAGCGGAAGCTGCGGCTGGGAGACGCGCGCCTGCGACGGCGGGTCGTGCAATCTGTCTTGCCCAACCGGGGCCACCTGTGTCGGTACTTGCGGCGTGTCGTGCTCGGCGGATTGCGAACCGAACAGTCATTGCGCGCTCATGACGGGCCACAGCGGCAGCGTGTCCTGCGACGAGGGCGCGAACTGCACCTTCGTCCTCGGCGAAAGCGGCAGCGCCGACTGCGCCCGCAACTCCACCTGCAGCGTGCGCTGCTCCGAGGAGTGCTCGCTCGAGTGCGACCTGGCCGCGAGCTGCCAGCTCCAGTGCGGCGCCGGCCCCTCGACGGTCGTGACCGGTAGCGCCTCGTGCCCGTGAGCTATCGCGGCTGCGCCGCCGCCGCGCGCGCGGCGCGTTCCGCCTGGCGCGCGTAGTCGATCGCCTCGGCCAGGATGCGCGCGGACTCGGCGGGCGCGTGGAATCCCATCGAGTTCTCGGCGGCGACGAAGTCGATCCGCCACTGCGCCTTGCGCTGCAGCGCGAGCGCGGGCTCCAGGCGATCCGCGGGCGCGCCCGCGCGCTTCGCCGCCACGATCGCGTCGAGCATGTCCATCGCCGCCGACGCCGCGCGTTCCAGCAGCGCGTGCGTGCGCTCCTGGATGGCGGCGACGCGCGCCTGGATCTCCGCCTCCGCGTACGGGTGGCAGACCTGGCAGGCCCGGTTCACCTCCAGCAGCGGGCTGCGCACCCAGTGGTCGGAGACCTTCATGGCCCCTTCGCGCTGGTAAGGCATGTGGCAGTCGGCGCAGGCGACGCCCGAGCGCGCGTGAATCCCCTGGCTCCACAGCTCGAACTCCGGGTGCTGCGCCTTCAGCACCTCGGCGCCGGTCTCCGCGTGCTGCCAGTCGTAGAAGCGGTGGCCGTCGGGAAACTTGTAGTTGTCGTACGTGCTCTCGATCTGTTCGACCTTGAGGCCCTTGTTCCACGGATAGAACAGGGGCGTCTTGGGCCCGCAGTAATACTCGACGTGGCATTGCCCGCAGACGAAGGAACGCAGCTCCTGACGGGACGCATCGACGTTGGGATCGTAGGGGCGCGCGCGATCCGATCGGCGCCACCGCTCGATGCTTTGAATGTGCGGCGTCGGCTCGGCGCTTTCCGCCAGCGCGCGGATGCCGAGCAGGAATCCCGGCCGCGTCACCCGCAGCTGCATCAGCTTCGGATCGTGGCAGTCCACGCAGCCGACGGGGTGCGCGCCCTCGGCACGCACGAATTTCTGTTCCGTTCCGCCGGCCGTGGGCGCGACCGGATTGACGGTCCCGGTCTTCACCACCTCCTGGTGCGCCGCCGCGTACGACATCGTGCCCAGCTGCGCGAAGCCCTTGAACACGTCGCCCCCGCCCAGCCGCCGGTAGGTCGGGATGACGGACGTGTGGCAGTGGAGGCACAGTTCCCCGGTTGCGCGCGTCGTCACGCGCTTCGTCTGCTCCTGATCCTCCAGCATGTGCGCGTGGCCGCGGCGATCGCGGTAGTCGATCGCGAACGCGTAGCCGGCGAACAGGCGCTTCAGCCAGGGATCGCGCTCGATCTTCTCGTCGGGCAACGCCTCCGAGCCGCCGTACTGCGTCCGGCTCACGTCGGCGGTGCGCCGATAGCCGTCGTACTGGCGGGTCCAGTTCATTCCCCAGGGCGTGGGGTCGGTGGTCTCCTCGGTGACCTCGACCAGCCGCAGGTAGGGATTCTTCGCCTCCTGCTTGCGCTGGAAGATGTTGGTGAGCAACGCGGCCACCACGAACGCCACCGCCGCGAAGCCACCCACGACGGCGAGCGTGACCGCGACCCGCCGCCGCCTCGCGGGATTCGATGAAGTCTTCGTCTCGGCCATGAGGTCGTCTCCCGTTCTATCCGCGCGCGCCGTGCCCGACGCCGCGGTGGCAATGAACACAGCGCCCGTCTTCCACCTCGGCGGGCTGCGGCCCGCGCGCGCCGGCGACCAGCGCCTCGTGAACCAGGTCGCCGTGACAGCGAAGGCAATTGTTCTGCAGGATCTCCGCGTTCCGCGGCTTGATCAGGATCGGCTCGTGGAAGTCCTGCAGCGTGAACCCCTTCGAGTGGTGGTAACCGTTCAGCGCCTTCGCGAGGTACTTCTCGACCGTGTCGCGCGGGAGATGGCAGTCCACACAGCGCGCGTCGCCGTGGTGCGGTCCCTTGGTCCACGACGCGTACTGGTCGTTCATGATGTGGCAGTTCGCGCAGGCCTTCGGGTCGGTCGAAAAGTAGCTGAGCCCCTCGGCGTAAGAGAAGGTGAACGCCGACACGCCCAGCGCGATGCCGGCCGCCGCGGCGAGCAGCAGCAGACGGCGCGAAACCAGTCGTCGCGCGGGCGTCATCCGATCAGCTCGCGCGCGGTGACGAGGGCCGCCGCCAGGTCCGGTCGGATCACCAGCTTCCACGAGCGCGCCGCCAGACCGGCGCGATCGATCAGCGCCCGCGGCTGTCGTTGCAGGCCGATGAGGATCGTCGTGCAGCCGTGCTTGGTCAACGTCGCGATGGCGCTCTCCAGCGCGACCAGGCCGGTGGCGTCCATGACCGGCACGTGATCGAGACGGATGATCAGCACCTTGATGCGTCCGGCGATGGCGCCCAGGCTCCCCATCGCCTTCTGGGCCGCGCCGAAGAACAAGGGCCCCGCGATGTCGTAGATCGCGACCTGCTTCTCGAGCTCGGGAGGAATCCCGTCGGCCGCCGCCTGACCGCCCTCGCCGTCTCCGGTCAGGCGCGCGTGGGTGATCTCCGCCATCCGGCGCATGAACAGCAGCGCCGCCAGCACGACGCCGACGGAGACCGCGACCACCATGTCGAACACCACGGTAAGCACGAAACAGGTGACCAGCACCAGCGCGTCGCTGCGCGGGGCGACGCGCAGGATGTGACCGAAGTGCTTCAACTCGGACATGTTCCAGGCGACCAGCAGCAGCAGGGCGGCCAGCCCCGCCATCGGCAGATAACCGATCAGCGGCGCGAACGCGATGACCGCCGCGAGGATCGTCAGCGCGTGGACCATCGCCGCGATCGGTGACCGCGCGCCCGAACGGATGTTGGTCGCCGTACGCGCGATCGCCCCGGTCGCGGGGATGCCGCCGAAGAACGCGGTGGCGACGTTTCCGATGCCAAGGGCGAGCAGCTCGGCGTCCGGATCGTGGCGCGTGCCCGCCATGCCGTCCGCGATCACGGCGGACAGCAGCGATTCGATCCCGCCGAGCATCGCCACCGCGAATGCGCCGGACAGCAGCTCGCGGATCACACCGAACGTGAGCGCCAGCGGCTGGCCGCCGGGTCCCGGCGTGTGCCACGGGATCAGGGGCAGCGGCGGCAGCGGTGGAACGCCGTTGACCACGTGGTCACCGACGGTCGCGTGGAAGCGGCTGGCGATCGTCGCGACGGCGTGCGTGGGGTAAAGGTGATTGACGACGGCGGCGAGCACGGCGGCCAGCGGTATCGCGATCAGCGGGGCCGGCACGCGCTTCGTCAGCCGCGGCACGACGATCAGCAACGCCAGCGTCGCGGCGGCGATGCCCAGCTCGGCGAGCGACGCGGTGCCGCGCGCCTGCCACATCGCCGCGATCCGGTCGAAGAAGCTGTCCGGCGAGCGGGTCAGCCGGAGACCGAACAGGTCCTTGACCTGCAGCGTGGCGATCACCGTGGCGATGCCCGCGGTGAACCCGGTGGTGACGGGGTGCGGGATGAACTCGATGAACTGTCCGAGACGGCCCAGTCCCATCCCGATCAGCATCAGGCCGCCCATGATCCCGGAGATGAGCAGCCCCGCCATTCCGAAGCGGGCGTAGATCGGCGCCAGGATGACGATGAACGCGGCGGTCGGGCCCGTCACCTGCAGGCGCGAGCCACCCAGCGCCGCCACCAGCAGCCCGCCGACGATCGCCGTGTAGAGGCCGTACTGCGGGGCGACGCCGACCGCGATCGACAGCGCCATCGCGAGGGGAAGCGCGACGATGCCGACGACCAGGCCCGCGAGCACGTCGGCGCGCAGGTCGGTGCGTGTGTAGCCCTCGCGCAGGACGGCGCGCAGCGCAGCGGCCGGGAGGTTCTTCCACTTGATCGGGCCGAGCTGTGCCTGGTAACGCGTGCGCGCCATCGTGCCGGCCCGGGGACATTACACCTTCGCGACGGTGGTGCCCCCTTTCTCGCAGTCTCTACAGCGCCCCGGCGTTCCGGAATACGTCGACGTACGAGATGATCCCCACCAGCCGCTCCGTATCGTCGACGACCGGGACCGCGCCGACGCGCTGGTCGGTGAACACCCGCACCACCTCGTCGAAGGGCGCGTCCTGGTTGACGACGAAGACGTCGCGGGTCATGGCGTCGCCGACGCGACAGGTCCGCGCGCGAACGACGGCGTCGCTGGGACGAAACGGGCGCAACCAGTCGCCGACCACCGTGCGCACGTCGCGATCCGAAAGGATGCCGACGACGTGCCGTTCGCCGTCCACGACGGGCAGATGGCGCACGTTGCGGTCGGCCATGCGCGCGGCCGCGTCCAGCAGGGTGTCATCCGAGGCCACGGTGACGGGCTCGCGGGTCATCAGCATCCGGGCGAGGTCTTCAGGGGGGCGGTGGTGGTGTCGCATATCGATCGATGCAGCATCGCGCGTGCCAGAATTTCACTGCAACAACGCCTAGTTCGACCCGCGCGCCGGACGGAACGCCGGCACGTCGTGCGTCCGGACGCGGCCGTCCGCGCAACGCTTGCGCGAGGGCTTTCGCTCGGCGGTCCCCATGCTTAAGCTAGCGGCCCATGGGCAAAGGGGTGACGCGTCGGGAACTGTTCGTGATCGCCGAGGCCAGCGCCGCGACGACCGCCTTCGCAGGCTGCGCCGTGCTGCGCGGCGGGGAATCGCATCCGGTCCTCGCCTCCGACCAGCAACGGATGGAGGGAGACCAGCTCAAGATTCCCACGGCCGCGCTCGCGCAGATGAAGCCCGGCGAGGTCAAGGAGCTCAAGCCGGGGAACGGCCGTCCGGATCTGCTGCTGCTCGCGCCGGCGGCGGGCGGGAGCTGGCAGGCGATCACCGCGCACTGCACCCACCGCGGTTGCGTCGTCGGCTGGAACGCGACCGCGACGGAGTGGCAATGCCCGTGTCACGGCTCCCGCTTCGGCGCCGACGGTCACGTCGTGGGCGGACCCGCCGAGAAGCCGCTGACCACCCCGCCCACACGCGTCGACGGCGACAGCGTGGTGATCGATCTGACCGGGCTGAAGGCCTGATCTGGCGCGGCTACGCGGCCGGGGCGCTGACGACGCGGTTCCGCCCGCCCGCCTTGCCGGCGTACAGCGCCTCGTCGGCTTGCTTGAGACAGGCGGCGACGCGCATCGGGCGATCGTATGCCGCGATACCGAACGTCAGCGTCACGTCCTGATCGAAACCCGCGCTGTTGCGGAGCTGCGCCTGCGCCGCACCGCGGAGACGATCGGCGACGTCGCCGGCCGTCCCGAGATCCGTATCCGGCAGGAGCAGCAGGAACTCCTCGCCGCCCCATCGGGCGACGGCGTCGTGGCTGCGCAGGTCTGCGCCCAGCAGCGCCGCCACCGCCCGCAGCACGCGGTCGCCGGCCTCGTGGCCGTGGTCGTCGTTGATGCGCTTGAAGTGATCGACGTCGGCCATGACGACACAGAACGGGCGGCCGGTGCGCTGAAATCCCTGGGCGGCCTCTCGCAGGCGCTGCTCCATCGAGCGCCGGTTGAGCAAGCCGGTCAGCGGGTCCGTGTGCGCCATCGATTCCATGCGCCGTTCGGCCAGCGTCGACGCGCGCCGGAAGTGGTAGCTCACCAGCGCCAGCGCCAGCACCGGAATCGCCAGATTGCCGTAGCGCATGACCGGGGCGACCGCGCCCTCGACGCCGCCGTCGGGCGCGACCGCCCGCAGCAGGATCAGCGTCGCGAACACGCCCGCCGAGATCGCGATGACGGCGCGGCTGCCCAGGCGGTCGTTGAACATCACGAACGGAATCAGCGGCAGCAGGTAGTACTGAAAGCCGCTCGCCCACCCGAGCGTCCAGACCGCCAGCACCGCGTGCGCGACCACCTCCGTCGTCAGCAGCCACATTCCCGTCGTGCTGCGGCCCCGCCGGTTCACCAGCGCCGCCGCGATCCACGCCGCCACGCTGAGCACGTTGAACGCCGCCAGGCGCGGGTGTCCCAGCAGCGCGAACAGCGGGACGAACCCGGCGTGCGCGACGATCCCGACCCAGGCGACGTGGCGGATCACGGCCGCGATACGCGGCGGCGGCTCGACCACCACCGGGATGCCTGTCGTCACGCGGCGTTGTGGCCCGGTGGCGTGTGTCCCCGTGATCGACACGCGATGGCCGAGGATATCGGCGCCTCGCGCGCCAGGTAAAGGGAAAGGGTGATCCGCCGCCGCGGCGGGTCACGCCGCGTCAGTTCGCGAGCTGTTCCTGCAGATTCGCGTAGCGGGCGGCGGCGAAGTCCTTGATGTCGGTGAGGCTCCAATCGAACGCGTCGTTCGGATACATCTTCACCGTGTCCGCGTGGGCCGCGTCCTTGATCTGTGCGTAGATCATGTCGGCCTGCGCCTGGACCATCGACAATGAAATGGTGGACATCGCCTCGGAGATCTTCGCCCTGTAAGCGTCGTGGAGGTCGCCGCGGTCGCGGACGACGATCGTCAGCGCGTTCCGGCCCAGCTTGGAGGACAGCGCCTTGGTCGGCATCTCGTCCTGGGAGCCGAAGGTGTTGTCGGGATCCCAGGGCAGGACGAAGAACTTCCCCGACTTCGGGTCGAAGTACTGGAAGTGATCGGAGGCGCCCGAGGCGCCCACCAGACCGTCGGTGGTCATCAGGATGGCAGCGGCGGCGAGGTACGCGAGCAGGTCGTTGACGTCGACGTAGTTTTCCAGCGTCGAGTAGTCGGGCAGCGACTTCAGGAACGGCGCGATGACCTCGTCACCGCGCGCCGTGTCCTTGATGTGACGTTCCCAGGGCACCGGCACGTAGCTGGCGGGGTCGTCGCCGACGTAAGCGTACGGATCCATCGTCGGCAGCTCCGGACGCAAGCGGTACAGAGGTCCGAACGGCTCCGAGAAATGCTCGGCCAGCGATGTCGTGTCCCAGTCCTCGCGTAGCGTGTACAGGCCCCGTGAGTCGCCGTTGACCGTCAGAGTCGTGTGCGCGGCCTTGGGCGCCGGCATCACCGCGGCGAACACGAACAGCGCCATGCGTTCGCGCATCAGCGATGGGTCGTCGTACTCACCTTTGACGTTCACGTCCTGGTAGCCGCCGAACTTTTCCTGACCGGCGAACGCGTCGAACTTGATGCGGATCGACATCTTCGGGTTGCCCGCGAAGCGCGAGCTCTCGCCGGCAGGCCGGACCCCCACGTCGTCGACCACCACGCCGTCGTACGTGGCCGTGGCGTGGCGCCACTCGTCGCCGCGCGAATCATTGAGGATCGACTGCCAGTCCTCGGGACTCATCATCAACGACACCTCGTGAAGGCGACCGGGATCGAACAAGGGCGCCGCCGGCGCGGGCCGATGGTTGAGGCTGCTGCCGCCCTCTCCGCCCGTCGACGTCGAGCCGCCGCCGCAGGCGCCGGTCCCCGCCGCGGCCGCCGCCGCCATCGCCACCGCCTCGATCACCCCCGCGAACCGCCACCGACCGATCGCCATCCCCGGAACCTCCCGCTAGAGCCTGACTTGAGAGCAATCCGGATGCCGGCGTCGGCCGCGCGCCAGGCGCGGATCACCCGTTCCCTTTCGGTAAGGTCAGCGGGCGCGCGCAAACCGTAAAAGGTGACGCGCGCTGCGAGCTACGCCGACGAGCAGAGCAGGACGATCGAGAAGCAGTGGAACTTCTGATCGGACGACAGGGTGACGACGGTCTTCAAGACGCGGACGGCGGGATGGGCCGCGAGCCAGGCGGTCACCTGCTCCCCTATCGCCTCCCTGTCCTTCACCTTGGTCACCGAGAACACCTTCACGAGGTTGATCCGGGCGTCCATCAACCGGGGTGCACCCTCGGTTCACCACGCACACCGGGCGAGGCCCCACCTGCAATACCTCCGGCGCTTCCACATGCCTCGCCCGGTGGCTCTTCCCCTGGTCCTCTCATCCGGGGACCACGATAGGGAAATATCCGTCTGCCGAACGTTAACGTTTGGTCAGATTTTGGATACAGACACGCGTCAATGCGACGTGCGCGGCGCCTCGCGGGCCGAAACGGCGCGCAACGTCCGCGCCGCGCGCTTCGCGGGCTCGCGCTCGGCGATGTCCGACAGACTTATGACGCCCATCAGCATGTCGCGCTCGTCGGTGATGACCAGGCGCGAGACCTGGTAGTACGCCATGAACTGCTCGACGATCGAAAGCTCGTCATCCGGGCGGCACGCGACGACGTTCCGGCTCATGAGATCCCCGACCGTGCCGCCTTCCAGATCGGCGCCCAGCGCGACGCCGCGCACCACGATGTCCCGATCGGTGATGGTGCCGACGACCTTCCCGTCAGCGTCGCACACGGGCAGGAACCCGATGTTGGCCGCCGCCATCAGCTCCGCCGCTTGCCGGAGCGAATCGATCTCCAGCACCGACTGCGGGTTCGCCTTCATGAAATCCGCGCAGCGCCGCTGACTGACGGCTTTCCCGCCAGTCGCGCCGCTTCGCAAGCCGCGCACGTCTGAATGCAGATGGCGATCCAGATGGTCGTGCAGGTTGCGCACACCGCGCACGCGCCGCGCGGCGCGAATCACCCGGCGGTGCTCGCGTTCCAGGATCGGTCCATCCAGCGTCACGTCGCCGTCCTGGACGGACACCTCGATCGCGGAGACGTTGCGGGATAGACGCCCCAGCGCGGCGCGCACCCGCTGGTGCACCACCTCGTCGGCGGGCATCTCGGTCCGCAGGCGCGCGCGAATCCGGGCCCACAGCCCGCGGGTAGGGTTCGCCAGACCACGGCTGGCCTTTCCCACGCCCATCCGTCCGCTCCGCGTCGCATGCGCGAGCTTCGCGCCCGCAAGAGCTCGCCGCCGCCGGCCCAGCCGCGGGTCAGCGTAATACGCAAGCATGAACGCCACAGCCGAACCGAGCCCGAACCCGCCCCAGAACCTGATGGCGGGGCGGTTCTCGCCCATCCGCGGTCCCCCACCGGCCAGCCTCAACCCTCGCATGGGACCTCCTCTACGAAAAACTTATGCCCGGTCCGGGAAAAGTTCAGGGCTGTTCATGAGGGGCGCGTCCCGCGACGGCCGAGATACGCGCGCGGCGTCGTCCCGCGCAGGGAGTGGAACACGCGATGAAACTGGGCGTAGCTGCCGAAGCCGGCCGCGCGCGCGGCGTCCAGCATGTTGCTGCGGCCGCCGTCCATGATCTTTACGAAGCGTTCCAGGCGAAGCTGGTTGCGGTAGCGGACCAGCGAGACGCCCATCTCTTGCTTGAAAACGCGCGCGAACCGGCCGGGCCCGACCTGCAGGTGCGCGGCGAGATCGGACGCGGACTGCGACGGATCATCCGCGAGCATCCGGACCGCCTTCGTCACGGCCGGGTGCGGCGCGGCCGATCCCGAGACGAACGTGCGCCCGCGCGAACGGGGCATCTCGGCGAGCAGCATCCCCGCCAGCGTGCACAGCACGGCGGCGTTCGCCTGCTTGCGCGGATCGACGCGCGCGCGCGTCAGCCCGCCGTCGTTGTAAAGCGCGCCCAGCGGCCGGCCGGCCGCGCAGATCGGCGTGCACACCGCCCAGCCGCGTCCGACCACGCGCGTGCTCGTGGCGCCGTTGACGATGATCGGGACGTCCTCGGCGGCGGTCCACAACGCATCGCCGGTGGCGGCGCGCGCCAGCGCCGCCCGGCCCGGCTGGTCGACGCGGAACATCGCGCAGTGCTCGTCGACCACGTTGCGGCGAAGGTCGGTGCCCCAGGTGCCGACCATCAGATCCAGGCGGTCGTCATAGAAGTACACGCCGGCGCGCACCAGACCGACCACCCCCAGCGCCAGCTCCACGGCGCGCTTCGCGAGATCGTCGGGGTGCCGCGCGCGAAACATCGGTCCGAAGTCACGCAGCAACGTGACCAGGTCCGATCGCGCCGTGCCTTTCTTCCAGGTCGGGCTGGGTTCGCCCGGTCCCAGGATCTCCGGCCAATCGATCCGGCGGCGCGTCTGCATCACGTGCGCGCATTGTTGCGCGGACCGGAAGATCTTGAAAGCTGCACATCCGCGCTTCGCGCGGGCGCCTCAACGGCTGCGGCGCAAGAATTCGCGGGGCGTCATCCGGCGAACGCCGCGAAACACCCGGTGGAACTGGGCGTAGCTGCCGAACCCGGCCGCCAGCGCGGCCTGCAGCAGCGTCGTCCGTCCCTTGGCCAGCATCGCGTCGACGCGATCCAGGCGCAGGCGGTTCCGGTATTCGATCAACGACAACCCCATCTCCGCCTTGAAGATGCGCGTGAACCATCCGACGCTGACCTCGAGCCTGCGCGCGATCGCGCGCGCGTCGATGGTCGGGTCCTCGGCCAGCATCGCGACCGCCGACGTCACCAGGCGCCGGCCCTTCGTCTCGACGGCGTCGCCCCCGCCCGCGCCCGGCACGGCGCGGATCGGGTCCAGGATCGTGCCCAGCACCGAGCAGAGGATCGCGGTGTAGGCCTGCTTCACCTCGTCGACGGGGCCGCCCGCCAGCCCGGCGTCGTTGAACAGGATGCCGATCGGAACGTGAGACGATACGATGGGCGTCCAGGCGGTCCAGCCCCGGCCGGCGACGCGCGTCTCGGGCCCGCGATGCTCGACGATCGGACAGTCGTCGAAGATCGTGAAGTGGGCGCCTTCCTCGCGGCCACGGCGGAAGGCTTCGCGATCGGTATCGTTCAGCGAGAACATGATCCGGTGCTCGTCGACGACGTTGCCCTGCAGGTCGCAGCCCCAGGTGCCCAGCATCATCTGGCGCGGACCGTCGAGCAGGAAGATCGCGGCGCGCGCGAGGCCGATCTTCTCGCGCGCGACCTCCACGGATCGGCGCAGGATCGCGTCCGGGTTCTCCAGCGCGACGATCTCGGCGAGCGCCGACAGCAACGCCGCCAGCTGCCGCTGAACCGGGCGCTCGACGACTTTCGGCACGGGTAGCCCCGGCGCCGGCACGCCCAGAATGAGCGGCCAGTCCACGCGTCGGCGACGGCTGACAGACGTTGCGGTCTGGATAGCCGTACGTGACGATTTTCCGTTGCGGAAGGCCATGAAAAACGAAGTCCGCCAGAAATGATATGTCGCACGACAGAAAACGCGAAGTCCCCTCTGAAACCGCGCGCCATTCCCGTTCTGCGCATGAGATCGGCGTGTAGGATGCGCCCGTGATTCATACGCGATTGCTCGCTTCATTTGGCTTGCTGTCATGTGTCGGACTTGGCTGCGGCGGGTCAAGCGCAGGGCCAAGCGAGACGTTGAACTACCTCTGGGACTGGACCGGCATCGTCGGCACCGGGCAGAGCCTCTCTGTCGGCGCGCTGGGCGGGATCGCGGGCAGCACCCCGGCGTCCTACAGCAACCTCAAGCTGGACTTCGGCGGCGCGGCCGTCGCGCCCCCGTTCGATCCGACGATCGCCTCGCTGTCGCTCGTGCCGCTGACCGAACCGATTCGCCCCGGTGCGACCAGCTACCCCAGCGCCTATCCCGCCAACATCAACGGCGAGACGCCGCACCGGGCGATGGCCACGCAGATCACCGCGATGGTCATGAACGCAGCGGCGATGCACGACTACGTCACGGTTCACACCGTCGTCGGCGAGTCCGGCCAGCCGCTGACGGTCATCAAGAAGAACCCGACGAACCTCCCGACCACCGGGACGTCCGGCCGGGCGTACGACGCGACGCTGTTCGAGGCGTCGGCCATCACCCGGCTGGCGGGAGCGGCGACCAAGACGTACGGCATCGGCGCGATCGTGCTGACCCACG
>Ga0207681_10001032_pt1 | contig 18113 bp, 13 predicted proteins | sample KBSS53metaG_FD_184324 | JGI IMG/M metagenome (GOLD analysis project Ga0207681, IMG submission 184324) | Switchgrass rhizosphere microbial communities from Kellogg Biological Station, Michigan, USA - KBS S5-3 metaG (SPAdes) (version 2) | ecosystem: Host-associated > Plants > Roots > Rhizosphere... | reverse complement strand
CCGACAAGAACAACTCGATGCCCGCGTCGCAGGTCGCGTACATCAACTGCAAGATGGGCCCGCACATCGATCCGGTCGGCTGGCTGATCGACGGCTACCCGAGGGCGACGATCGACGCAGGCGTGCCCGACGGCGGGACGACCTGGAACCTGTCGATGCTGCGCTTCAGCGAGTACAAGAGCGTCGACATGGCGGGCGCGCCCATCGACGTCAGCATGCGCATTCCGGAGTCGAAGCAGCTGTCGGACAGCGAGGCCGCGCAGCTGCGCGACGTCACCTACGTCTTCAACGGCTGGAACCCGAAGGCCGCGCCCGGCGACGCCGGGACTGACTAGGTCGCGGCCCCTCTCCCTAACCCTCTCCCCGCTTCGCGGGGCGAGGGGATCTGATCTGATTCTTTCTCCCTCGCCCCGCGAAGCGGGGAGAGGGTCGGGGAGAGGGGTCTGCCTAGCGCGCTTCGGCCAGCGCCTGCACCAGACGCGAGAGCTGAAGCTCCGGTTCGACCTTCGACGTCTTCACCGCCAGGTCCGCCTGGTAGAGGCGCTCGAGCGCGCGCTCCAGCGCGGCGCGCGACATTCGCTTCGCGGGCACCAGCACGTCGTCCAGGAAGTAGGGGTTGATGCCGACGCCGGCGGCGATGTCGTTGCGCGACGCGCCCGCCGCGGCCAGCTCCTTGGCGCGCCAGATCTGCCGCACCTGGCGGACCAGCATGAACTGGATCTTCAGCGGCGGCTCGCGGTTGCGCAGCATGTTCGTGCACAGCGCCAGGGCGCGCGGCACGTCTCCCATGCCGATCGCCTTGGTCAGCTCAAAGACCGCGTGCTCGCGCGTCTCGGCCACCAGGTCCTCGACGTCATCGACGCCGATGGGCCGTTCGCCGGCGACGTAGATGGCCAGCTGCTCCAGCGCCTGCGCCAGCCGGCCCAGGTCGGGCCCGGCCAGCATCGCCAGCGCGCTCGCGGCGTCGGGCTTGATGTCGATGCCGCGATTCTTCGCCTCGGTGCGCAGCCAGCCGGCCAGCGCGTTGTCCCGCAGCGGCACGAACACGTGCAGGTAGCCGCGCTTGCGCAGCTGCGCGAACGCGCGCAGCCGGACGTCGACCTTGTCGGCGATCAGCAGCAGGCAGGTCGACGGGTTCGGGTCCTCCAGGTAGGCGACCAGCGGCTCGAGCTCGGCGGCCTTCACCTCGTCGATTCCTTTGCCCACGACCAGCCGCCGTTTGGCCATCATCGGCAGCGTGCGCGCGGTGTTCAGCGCGGGGCCGATGCCGCTCTCCTTGAGATCGAACGTGTCGTGGTTGAACGCAGCCGCGGCGCCGGCCTGGGCGAGGACCGCGGCGCGCACGGCGCCCACCGCGGTGTCGACCAGGTAGCGTTCGCCGGAGAAGCAGTAGATGGGCGCGACGTCGCCGCGCTGGACGGCGGCCGCGATCGCCGCCGGCGACGGCGCGTCCGAATCGTACGAGGGTCGAGCCACCGTCCATTGTCATACAATGCCGGCCGCGACCTGGGAATGCCGAAGAAGCCGATCACGATCGCGCGCGCTCTGCTTCGCTGGTACGACCGCGCGAAACGCGACCTGCCGTGGCGCCGCGACCCCAGCCCGTACCGGACGCTGGTGTCGGAGTTCATGCTGCAGCAGACGGTCGTCGCGACGGTCGAGCCGTACTTCGCGCGGTTCACCGCGCGCTTTCCGGATGTGGCGTCGCTGGCGGCGGCCGGCGACGACGACGTGACGGCGCTGTGGTCGGGGCTGGGCTACTACGCGCGGGCGCGCAACCTGCGGCGCGCGGCGATGGCGATCATGGCCGACCACGGTGGCGCGATCCCGTCGTCGGAGGAAGCGCTGCGCGCGCTGCCCGGGATCGGGCCGTACACGGCGGCGGCGGTGGCGGCGATAGCGTTCGACGCGCGCGCGTTCGCGCTGGACGGCAACACGATGCGCGTGCTCGCGCGCCTGACGGGCGAGCGGCGGCCGGTCGACGTGCCGGCCACGCGCGCGGCGTTGCACGCGCGCGGACTTGCACAGGTCCCGCGACGGCGCGCCGGCGATTTCAACCAGGCCGTCATGGAGCTGGGCGCGCTGGTCTGCACGCCGCGCAGTCCGCGTTGCGACGTCTGTCCGCTGTCGCCCGGCTGCCGCGCGCGGGCCGAGGGGCAGGCGGCGTCGTTGCCGCGCAAGCGTCCGCGCGCCGAGCGTCCGGTCGTGCGCGTCGTCTGCGCCTGCATCACCGACGGCGCGCGCGTGCTGGTGGTGAAGCGGCGGGCGGGGCTGCTCGCGGGGACGTGGTCGTTGCCGGAGGCGGCCGATCGCGGCGCGCGTGCCCGCCCGGGCGTGGCGCGCCGGCTAGCGGAGGCGACCGGCGCGCGCGTCGCGGGCGTCGCCTACCGCGGCGCGGTCCGCCACGTGTTCACGCATCGCGACGTCACCGCCGAGTTGTTCCGGGTCGACGTCACCGCGTCGGGTCCGCCGGCGCCGGAGCGGCGCTGGGTGTCGTTCGACGGTCTCGGCGCGCTGGGCGTGTCGACGTTCGCGCGCAAGACCGTCGCGCTGGGCGTCGGGAACGTTGGACGTAGGGACGATAGAAAAAGTAGAAAATCGAGAACGGCGCGGCCTTACGAAAAAACGCAAAAACCGGACACAGAGGCGTTTCGGCCGTAGTAAGGAGGGATGGTGAGGCTCGCGTTCTGTGCCGCTCTGCTGGTCGTCGCGTGCGCGGCGACGCCGGCGCGGCCGAATCTCCCCGGGACGTTCGGGACCGGCGAGGCGTTGCCGCCGCCCGTCGCGCCCGAGCCGGGCGGCGCGCTGGCGCCCGCGACGGTGCCGACGCCGCCTCCCGCCGGACCGGCGACCGCGCCCGACCCGGGCGCGGAGGCCGACTTCCGCGACGCGAAGGCGCGCTTCGATTCTGGCGCGCAGGCCGAAGCGCGCACGGCGCTGGAGGGGTTCGTCGCCCATCACGCGGACCATCCGTTCCGTCCCGCGGTCGATCTGATGCTGGCGCGGCTGGCGCTGCTGCGCGGCGACGCCCTGGCGGCGAAGCGGCTGCTCGATCCGATCGTCACCACACCGCCCGATCCAGGCACGGGATCCAGCGCGCGCTACTACCTGGGCATCGCGGAGATCCGCGCGGGCGGGTTCGCGCGCGGACGCGAGCTGCTGCTGCCGTTCCTGCCCGCGGCCGGCGCGGCCGGGCCGGGCGACGAGGCGCTGGTGGAGCTGCGCGGCGCGCTGGCCGAGGCGACCGCGGCGTCCGGCGATCTGACGGCGGCGCTGGAGCTGTGGGACGGCTATGCGCGGGGCGGGCGCGATCACGAGAAGGCGTACGCGCGCGCGCGGGCGGTCGATCTCGCCGCGGACGTGGCGCCCGACGCGGCGGCGCGCGCATGGCGGGCGTCGGCGGAAAAGGGGCTGGCGCGCGCGGTGCTGGGCGCGAAGGCGGCGGCTTACGTGCGCGCGCAGGGCGATGCGCCCGGCGCGGCGGCCATCGACAGCGAGACGGCGACCGCGCGCCATGCGATGGGTTTCGACGATCCGCAAGCGCAGGCGCAGGGATCGGGCGACGCCGGGCGGCTGGGGCTGGCGATCGCGCTGACCGGGAAGTTCCAGCCTGTTGGCGAGGCGGCGATGCGCGCGGCGATGCTGGCCGTTGGATCGCCCACCCGGAACGCGGCCGCGCCGGCGCTCTCGTCGGCGGCCGCGATGCAGCTGTACGTGCGCGACACGGGCGGCGAGGCCGAGCGCGCCAGCCGCGGGGTGGGGGAGTTGGCGCGCGACGAGGCGGTGATCGGGATCCTGGCGGCGACCGACCGGAAGGCGGCGGCGACGTCGCTGGCGGCGGCGAGCGAAAATGGCGTGCCGATGCTGGCGCTGGACGACACGGCGCCGGGCCCGACCAGCACCGCGTTCCAGTTGATTCACGGTCCCGAAGCGCGGGTCGCGGCGCTGGCGCGCGCGGCGCTGAAGCTGGGCGCGCGCGACTTCGCGATGCTGGGCCCCGACAGCGCGGCGGGGAAGCGGCTGCGCGACACGTTTCGGCGTGAGGTGACGGCCGGGGGAGGGCGCGTGACGGGCGACGCCAGCTATGCGGCCGGCGCGACGTCGTTCGGGACGGTGGTGGCGGCGATCAAGAAGACGCCGCCGCAGGTGGTCTTCGTCGCCGATGGGGCCGATCGGCTGGAGCTGATCGCGCCGGCGCTGGCAGCCGCGGACCTGTGGGCGGCGCCGTGGGGCGCGCCGAAGCCGGCGGCGGCGCCGGGCCAGGCGCGTCCGCGCAACATCCTGCTGTTGTCGACGGCGGCGGAGCTGTCGCCGCGCCTGCTGCAGAACGCGGGACGCTATGTGCAGGGGGCGCTGCTGTCGCCCGGCTTCTACGCCGCCGCGAGCGACGCGCGGGCGCGCGCGTTCGTCGACGCGTACCGCGCGGCGTACGGCACCGATCCGCACGCGACGGAGGCGTACGCGTTCGACGGCGCCAACGCGTTCCGGGCGGTCACCGCGTCGGGCGCGCACACGCGCGGGGACGTCCTGGGCGCGCTCGGCTCGCGCACGTTCGAGGGGCTGACCGGCGCCATGCGCTTCGGCCCGGACCACGGCCGCATCGATCCGCCGCGCATCTACGTCGTCGTCGGCGACGACATCAAACCGCTCCCCTGATCGGGCGTCTCCCGAAAGCGGCTTGCTTTCACCCCGACCTTCCAATTCACACTGCGCAAGCGGGAGAGGGAGAAAGAACGGGTCTGGCGCAGGGTCTATGATTCCGTTTCGGGAATAAATGGGGGCCTGACACGTAGCGGAGGGCGTATCCGTGGTGGACGAGATTACGAGGCAGCACGACCGGCCCTATCTGGAGGGACAGGTCGGCGTCCGGCTGCAGCAAGCCGAGCGCGAGCAGCGCGGCTTGGCGGTGCTGGTCATCGCGGGTGACAGCCTGGAGTGGATCAACCGCCGCTGGGGCCGTGCGGCCGGTGACTCGGTGCTGCGCAAGCTGGCGCGCCGCCTCGCCGCCAGCCTCGCACCCGACGATGCGTTCGCCCGCTACCACGGCAACCGCTTCGGCCTCATCCGCTGGTCCGCTTCGGCGGACCAGGCGCTCGCGTTCGCGCAGCACCTCGCGAGCCGCGTCGCGGGCGAGCCGTTCGAGATACCGGGCGGGCGCGACGCCGCCTTTCTGACGGTCAGCATCGGCCTGGCGTCGGCGGTCCCGGCGTTCGACGCAGCGGCCCTCGTCGGCGCCGCCGAGGCGGCGCTGCGCCAGGCCAAGGACGGCGGCGGCAACCGCATCTGCACCGCCTGACCTTACTTGCCGGCGGCGCGCAGGATCTTCGCCGTCAGCCGCTGCTTGGCGGCGATCGTCGCCGCCCACGGGTCGGCCTCCAGCGCGGCGACGCGCGCGGGGACGGTCTCGACCGTGAAGGCGCGCGGGTCCAGATCCGCGGTCAGCTCGTCCCACGCCAGCGGCACCGAGACCGGGGCGCCCGGGCGGGCGCGCGTCGAATACGCCGCGATCGCGGTGTTGCCGCGGTGATTCCTCAAGTAATCGATGAAGATCTTGCCGACCCGCTGGGCCTTGGACACGGTGGTCACGTAGCCCGACGGCTGGTCGCGGGCCAGGCGCTCGGACAGCGACCGCGAGAACGCGTACCCGTCGTCCCAGGTCACGTGGCTGGCCGCCAGGAAGGGCACCACGATGTGCAGCCCCTTGCCGCCCGTCGTCTTAACGACGCTGTCCAGGTCCAGCGCGGCGAGGCGCCTGCGGATCTCCAGCGCCCCCTCGACCACGCGCGCCCACGGCACGGCCGGATCTGGATCGAGGTCGAAGATCACCCGGTCTGGAAATTCGATCTGCTCGGCTGTGGCGTTCCACGGGTGAATCTCCAGGATGCTCATCTGCGCCAGCTCGAGCACGCCGGCGAGATCGCGCGCGACCATGTAGATGCCCGGCTTCGAGCGCGCGAGGATCCGGTGCGTCTCCAGCGACCGCGGCTTCATCAGGCCGGGGTGCTTCATGAAGAAGCAGGCGGGCTTCGCGTTCGGATCGGACGGCATCCCGTCCGGGCACCGAAACAACGACAGCGGCCGCCCGATCACCTCGGGCAGGATGTGCTCCGCGACAGCCAGGTAGTACTGCACCAGCTGCAACTTCGTGAAGCCCCCCGCCACATCCGGCCAGAGGACCCTCTCCGGATGCGTGAGCCGAAGGTTCTTCGGTATCTCTTTCGCTGACGGGATCTTCATCCCCTCGCCCCGCGAAGCGGGGAGAGGGTTAGGGAGAGGGGTCTTCTTTTTCCCCGTCCCCTTCGCCTTGCACTCGACCCTCACCCATCCCGCCTTCGCGTCGTACCGCGAATCCGCCCGCCGCGAGATCATCGCCTCGATCCCCAGCCGGCACGCCTCCCGGTAAAAGTCCGCGCCACCGCCCGCGATGTGCTCGACGAAGCCGATCGATTCCTCGCCCGCGCGGCGCACCAGCTCCTCCAGCAGCGCCTTGCGCCGCTCCAGCGGCACACGCGTCAGATCGTGGCCGTCGAGGTAGATCAGATCGGACAGGAAGTAGCCCAGCTTGTCGCTGCCGGGGCGGATGGGCGCCACGACGCCGTCGACCATCAGCGTCTCGGCCGGCAGCATCCGGACGACGTCGCCGATAGGCCGGTCCTTGCGCGCCGCCTTCGCGGGCAGCGGCGTTCCGCGGTCCGAGAACAGCTTGATGTCGCTGCGCTCGTTGCGTGCGATCACGCGCAGCCCGGGCAGCGCGATCTCGTGCAGCCAGTCGTCGCCCTCGGGCGGCTTGGTGCGCGTGATCGCGCGCGGCGGCCGGGGCCGGACGGGCAGGGGGGCCGCGCGCGCACCCGGCGTGCCCGCCACGTCGAGGTGGGACGGCTTCGAGTGCCAGACGCTGCTCTTGTCGGCGGCGATCTCCGCCATGGTTCGCCCGCTGACGACGCTTTCGGGTCGGGTCTCGGTCAGGTCGGGGGCATCGTCGCGGGCCTGGGCGTCCCGTTCCTTGATGAGCAGCCAGGCTTTTTCTACATGGCCCTCCGCCTTCGCCCGCGCGCCCCCCAGGCGGATCAGCGCGAATCCGCCGTGAAGCTTCTCACCCTTCAAGATGAACTTTAAGTTTCCCTTCGCGTAGCCGGCGACCGGATCCTCCTGCGGTTCCCATGTCCCGCGGTCCCACAGCAGCACGGTGCCGCCGCCGTACTGGCCCTTCGGGATGATGCCCTCGAAGTCGCCGTACGCGAGCGGGTGATCCTCGACGTGAACCGCCAGCCGCTTCTCCCGCGGGTCCAGGCTGGGACCCTTGGGGATGGACCAGCTGAGCAGCACGCCGTTCAGCTCGAGGCGGAAGTCGTAGTGCATCCGGCGCGCCGCGTGCGCCTGGATCAAGTAAGCGCCTGCGCCGTCCGCGCGGGGTTTCGGCGGGGCGGTGCCGGGCGGCTCACGCGTGACGCGGAAGTTCCGCTTCCGGTTGTATTCGGCGAGGCCCATGTCCGTATGTTAAGACGGGTCGCCAAACATGAGGCAGTCGCAAACGCTGGTCCCCACTCTGAAGGAAGCGCCCTCCGAAGCGGAGGTCCCGTCGCACATCTTCATGGTGCGCGGCGGTTACCTGCGCAAGGTCGCGGCCGGCATCTATTCGTTCCTGCCGCTCGGCTGGCGCGTCGTGAAGAAGGTCGAACGCATCATCCGCGAGGAGATGGATCGTTCGGGCGCCTCCGAGGTCTTCCTGCCCGCCGTCATTCCGGGCGAGCTCTGGAAGGAGTCGGGACGCTGGCAGAACTACGGCGACCAGCTGCTGCGCTTCAAGGATCGCAAGGGCGGCGACTTCGTCATCGGCCCGACGCACGAAGAGGTGATCTCGGCGCTGGTGCGCGGCGAGGTGCGCAGCTGGCGTCAGCTGCCGCTGAACCTTTACCAGATCCAGACGAAGTTCCGCGACGAGCTGCGGCCGCGCGCCGGCCTGATGCGCGGGCGCGAGTTCATCATGAAGGACGCGTACTCGTTCCACGTCGACGTCAAGGACGCGCAGCGCGAGTACAAGAAGATGTACGAGACGTACCAGCGCATCTTCACGCGCTGCGGCCTGCAGTTTCGCGCCGTCGAGGCCGACACCGGGAACATCGGAGGCTCGCTGTCGCACGAGTTCCAGGTCCTGACCGAGACCGGCGAGGACGCGCTGGTCGCCTGCGACAACTGCGACTACGCCGCCAACGTCGAGCAGGCGGTGGCGCGCGCGCCGAAGGGCGGCACGAATCCGACCGCCGAGAAGACGAAGGTCGCGACGCCGGGGAAGCACACCATCGCCGACGTCTCGGCATTCTTGAAGGTCACGCCCGACAAGCTGGTGAAGACGCTGATCTACCTGGCGGACGGGAAGCCGGTGGCGGTGCTGGTGCGCGGCGACCGCGACGTCAACGAGATCAAGTTGAAGAAAGCGCTCTCCGCGAACCAGCTCGTGCTGGCGACGGACGCGGCGGTCAAGGAGGTGACGGGCGCGCCGGTCGGCTTCGCCGGCCCGGTCGGCCTGACGGCGCCCGTCTATTGCGACCTGGAGATCTGCGCGCTGTCCGACTTCGTGGTGGGCGCGAACGAGGCGGACGCGCACCTGACCGGCGTCAATCTGGAGCGCGACTTCACGCCGACGGCGTGCGGCGACTACCGCGCGGCCGCGGCTGGCGACGCCTGCGCCCGCTGCGACACCGGCCACCTCAAGGCCTATCGCGGCATCGAGGTCGGCCAGGTGTTCTTCCTGGGCACGAAGTACTCGAAGCCGATGGGCGTGACGTTCCTGGACGCGGAAGGCAAGGACACGCCCTGCGAGATGGGCTGCTACGGCATCGGCGTCACGCGCATCGTCGCGGCGGCGATCGAGCAGAGCCACGACAAGGACGGCATCGTCTGGCCGGTGCCGCTGGCACCATACGAGGTCGCGGTGCTGGACCTGCAGCAGGACGACCAGAACGTCGTCGCGACGGCCACGCGCATCTACGACGGGCTGACCGCGGCGGGCGTCGAGGTGCTGTACGATGACCGCAACGAGCGCGCGGGCGTGAAGTTCAAGGATGCCGACCTGATCGGGCTGCCGTTCCGGATCGCTGTCGGCAAGAAGGGTCTGGCCGAGGGTGTCGTCGAGGTGAAGCGGCGGAACAGTACAGAGGTGCGCAAGATGAAGATCGACGAGGTGGTGCAGGCGGTCGCGGCAGAGGTTACGGCGGAGCGTGGGTCGTGAAGGTCGCCCACGATATTCCGCCGCGTGAGCGCGTGATCGTCGCGCTGGACGTTCCGGATCTGGCGGGGCTCACCAAGCTGCTCGATCGGCTGGACGGACGGCCGGCGTTCTACAAGGTCGGGCTCGAGCTGTTCGTGGGCGAGGGCGAGCGCGCCATCGAGGCGGTGCGGTCGCGCGGCGGGCGCGTCTTCCTGGACCTGAAGCTGCACGACATTCCCGAGACGGTGGCGCGTGCGGTGGTATCGGCGGCGCGCAACGACGCCGAGCTGCTGACCGTGCACACGTCGGGCGGCTTCGCGATGCTGTCGCGCGCGGCCGACGCCGCGGCCGGGAAGGTGAAGATCCTGGGCGTGACGGTGCTGACCAGCCTGGCGGAGGACGACCTGCGCGCCGAGGGCATCGAGCAGACGATCCCGGAGATGGTGAAGGCGCGCGCGCGGATCGCCGCGCGGGCCGGCATCGCGGGGCTGGTCTGCTCGCCGCTGGAGATCGAGGCTGCCCGCGCCGCGGCGCCGGGCCTGCTGATCGTCGTCCCGGGAATCCGGCCGGCGGCGGGCGCGGGCGCGGCCAAGGGCGATCAGAAGCGCGTCGCGACGGCCGGTCAGGCGATCGCGGCGGGCGCCGACTACCTGGTGGTGGGCCGGCCCATTCGCGACGCGGCCGATCCGGCGGCGGCGTTCGATGAGGTCGTCCGCGAAGTCGAAGCGGCCGTTTGAGCAGCGCGGCGTGAGCAGCGCGCGCCACATCTTCCATCTTTCGATCCCCGTCGCCGATCTCGACGCCGCGAAGCGTTTCTATACGGACGTCCTCGGCGCGCGTGTCGGCCGGACGACGGACGACTGGTTGGACGTCCTGCTGTGGGGACACCAGATCACGCTGCAGCGGCGCCCGGCCGATGTGTTGACGCCTGAAGCGCAGGGCAAGCGGCACTTCGGTGTCATCCTGCCTTGGCCAGAGTGGGAGGCGCTGGGCGAGCGGCTGGTGGCGCGCGGGACGCCGTTGCTCACGCCGCCGGCGGTGAAGGGCACGGGGACGCCGCAGGAGCAGGGGAAGATCTACCTCGCCGACCCGAGCCACAACGTCATCGAGATCAAGGCGTATCGGGACCTCGCCGCGACGATCGGCTACGACCCCGAATGAGGCCGCGGTGAGCAAGAGGATCGTCTTCGGCGTCCGTCCGATCAGCGAGCTGGTGCGCGTGCGGCCCGACGACATCAGCGTCGTGTACGTCGCGGACGGCACGCGCGGCCCGGAGATCGACGCCGTCGTGCAGGCGGCCAAAGAACGGCGCGTCTCCGTCGAGTTCCGTCCCCGCAAGTTGGTCGCCGACCTGGCCCCGGGCGCCGTCCACCAGGGGATCGTCGCCATCGCGGGGCGCTTTCGCTACGCGACGCTGGAGGACCTGCTGGCAGCGGCGAAGGCGGCCGGGCAGCCGGCGTTGATCGTGCTGCTGGACGGCATCACCGATCCGCACAACCTGGGCGCGATCGCCCGCAGCGTCGAGGTGCTGGGCGCGCACGGCGTGGTGATTCCGTCGCGCGGCTCCGCGTCGGTGACGCCGGGCGCCGTGAAGGCGTCGGCCGGCGCGACCGAGCGCGTTCGCATCGCGGAGGTGCCGAATCTACTGAAGGCCATCGACGCGCTTCGCGAGGCGGGGGTGCGCGTGCTGGGCGCGGGCGCGGGTGACGGCGAGCAGCTCGACCAGGTTGACTTCAAGCAGCCGACCGGGCTGGTCATCGGCGCCGAAGGGAAGGGCATGCGCGAGGCGGTCGCCCGCCGCTGCGACGGCCTGTTCCACATCCCGCAGCGCGGCGCGGTGTCGTCGCTGAACGCGTCGGTGGCGGCGGCGATCGCGCTGTATGAGGCGGCGCGGCAGCGCGGACCCTCACCCTAACCCTTGTATGTGATTCACTGAAGGGGTCGGGAGCGGGCTCGGCAGATCGTCCCCTAACCCTGGTCGAGAAGGCCGCGGGAGAGCGAGGGTCGCCGAGTCCGAAGTCCCGGCCCAAAGCCCGTACAGTTGCTCGAGCGAAAGCTCGTATTCCGCAAGGCAGGGCAGTGGCCGGGCCTTCCCGAAGACTCGAAAAACGAGGTAACGGGAGGAACATGGCCAATCAGTACGTAGGGATCGACGTCGCGAAGGCGACGCTCGACGTCGCGATCGGCAGCGACGGCGAGTTGGTGCAGGTCGAAAACAACGAAGCTGGAATCGCTAGGCTCCTCGAGCGGCTCGGTGAAGTCGAACCGACGCTGGTGGTGCTGGAGGCAACCGGCGGATACGAAACCGTGGTGGCGGGAGCGATCGTGGGGCGAGGGATCGCCGTCGCGGTGGTCAATCCGCGACAAGTGCGGGACTTCGCGAAGGCGACTGGGGTGCTGGCCAAGACGGACCGGATCGACGCACGTGTGCTGGCTCGTTTCGCCGAGGCGGTTCGCCCCGAGCCGCGACCGCTACCGACGGCGGAGGCGAAGGAGCTCGAGGAGTATCTGAGTCGCCGCCGCCAGCTCGTCGACATGCTGACGATGGAAAAGAATCGACAGTCGATCGCCACCACCGAGCGCATGAAGAAGAGCCTCAAGAAGCACATCGACTGGCTCGAAGAAGCGCTCCGAAGGGCAAACGACGACATCGACAAAGCCATTCGCAACAGCCCCGCCTGGCGCGAGCAAGAGGACCTACTTCGCTCCATGCCAGGGATCGGCCCGGTCAGCGCCCGCACGATGCTCGCCGAGCTGCCCGAGCTGGGTCGACTGAACCGCAAGAAGATCGCTGCTCTCGTCGGCGTCGCTCCGCTCAACCGCGACAGCGGCACGTTGCAAGGCAGCCGCACTTGCTGGGGCGGCCGCGCCAGCGTTCGCCAGGTGCTGTACATGGCTGCCGTAACAGCCGTCCGCTGCAATCCCGTCATCCGGCGGACATACGCAGCGCTGCGAACACGCGGCAAGAAGCACAAGGTCGCCCTCGTCGCCTGCATGCGCAAGCTCCTCACCATCCTGACCGCCATGGTCCGCGATCAGCGCCGTTGGAGCCCCTCGTGAGAAAGAACTCGACACAGTTGCTCTCCCGCAAGCGGGAGAGGGGACCTGATCCGGATCTCCCTCTCCCGCTTGCGGGAGAGGGTCGGGGTGAGGGCCAGTCTTGCCGCAGGCTTGCGGCCATAGCCGTCCGGCCCCAGGGCTGCTAAATTCCCGCGCCCGGAGGTTCAAAGAAGCATGTCGTCGTCTCGCATTCCCGTCGCCGTCGTGGGGGCCACTGGCCTCGCCGGCCAGCAGTTCCTCGCGTCGCTCGCCGGTCACCCGCTGTTCGAGGCCAAGAAGCTGGTCGCGTCCGCCCGTTCCGCAGGTAAAAAGTTCGCGGACGCGATCAAGGACGACAAGGGCGCGTCGAAGTGGTTCTGCAGCGAGCCGCTCGCGGATGAGCACGCCGGGATCGTAGTCGAGGACTCGGCGAAGATGACGACGGACGGCGTGCGGCTGGTGTTCTCGGCCGTGGAGGCGGACGTCGCGCGCGAGCTGGAGCCGCGCTGCGCTGCGAACGTGCCGGTCATCTCGACCGCCAGCGCGTTCCGCTACGAGCCGGACGTCCCGGTCTTCCTGCCCGGCGTCAACTGGGACCACGCGGCGCTGATCGACGTGCAGCGCAAGAAGCGCGGCTGGAAGGGCTTCGTGTCGCCTGGCCCGAACTGCACCACGGTCGGCCTGGCGATCACGCTGAAGCCGCTGGACGACGCGTTCGGCGTGTCGCGCGTGATCATGACGTCGATGCAGGCGCTGTCCGGCGCGGGCCGGTCGCCGGGCGTGTCCGCGATGGACATCCTCGACAACATCGTTCCGTACATCCCCAAGGAAGAAGAGAAGGTCGAGAAGGAGACCCTCAAGATCCTGGGCAAGCTGTCGGGCGACGCGATCACGAACGCGCCGGTCACCGTGTCGTGCACCTGTACGCGCGTGAACGTGCTGGAAGGTCACACCGAATCGGTGTTCGTCGAGCTGAAGAAGAAGGCCAGCCTCGACGACGTGAAGGCGGCGTGGCGCGCGTTCGGCAAGGAGATGGCGGAGCTGAATCTGCCGTCGCTGCCCAAGCACCTGATCTCGGTCAGCGACGATCCGTTCCGCCCGCAGGTACGGCTGGATCGCGACGCCGAGGGCGGCATGTCGACGGTGGTCGGCCGGCTGCGCAACGATCCGGTGCTGGCCAACGGCGTGAAGTACATGCTCGTCTCGCACAACACGCGCATGGGCGCGGCCCGCGGCGCCATCCTTGTCGCCGAGTACCTGACGAAGAAGGGCTACATCAAGTAGGGCCGCGGTAGGTCGCCCCTCACCCTAACCCTCTCCGCAAAGCGGGAGAGGGGATCAGATCGCTTCAGTTGTCCAGCGCCCCGGCGTCGAGCCAGGCCATCAGCGCGGCCTGGAGGTCGGCGGGCGGGTGCGGGTTGGTCGGCGGCATCACGCCGGCGCTGACCAGGTAGAAGAGATCCGAGGCGTAGGCGTCGCCCGGCACGATGTACGCCTGCAGCGACGCGAACGCGCGATCGCGCGTCGACATGCTGACCCCGCGGTTCGCGCCCGGATTGTGGCAGGGCTGGTTCCGATCGGCGCAGTAGCCGTGGAACATGTTGTCGTAAAGCCAGGTGAACGTCGGGGTGCCGGCGTCGGGCTCCCAGGTCGCGTCGGACAGCGGGCCCGCATCGGGCACCGTCGCCGCCGGGGTGTCATGGCAGCCGGCGACCACCGCCAGCCCGAGCGCGCAGATCACCGCGCGCATCGCCATCACCTCGCCGTCGACTGTTCCGCGAGATCGCGGCGCCGTTTGATCGATGCGTTCGCCGGATCGAGCGCGAGCGCGGCCTGGTACTCGCGGAGCGCATCCGGAAAGCGTTCCAGCCGATAGTACGCATCACCGACCAGCAGGTGGCCGCCCAGCGCGCCGCCCGCGGTGATCGCCTCGCGGCCGCGGCGAACCGCCTCGGGATAGTCGCCCCGATCGAAAGCCGCCTGACCCCGTCCCAGGATCCCGTCGGCCGCCGCCGCCGGGTTGGCGCCGGCGGCGCTGCCTGCGTGCTCGGGCAGGGCGGCGGGCGTCTTGCGCGCCTGGTCCATGTCGGCCGCGATCGCCGCGACGGAGGTGCGGTTGGCGGGCGCTCGCTGCGCTCCCAGCGCCGTGCCGGCGCGCAGGTCCATCGCCGACGCGCCCAGGTTCGCGCGCTGGGCGAGCTGCTCGCGCCGCGCCGACGCCGACGGCGCGGTGTTGGGGCGCGCTTCGGGCCGTTTGGTCGCGGCGGGCAGCGCCTCGCGTTCCGGCCAGGGCGCCGATTCTGCCAGCGGCGCGGCGGTCATCCTCGCCGGCGCCGGCGCGGCGGCCGCCGGCGCGGGCGCTGGCGCCGCGGCCGGCGCGCGCACAGCCGCGGTCGCGGCGGGTGGTTCGCTGTCCTCCGAAGAAGGCCCCGCGCCGCGGAGCAGCAGGTACGCACCCCCGCCCACGACGCACGCGGCGCTGAACGCCGCCGCGATCGCCCCGCGCGCGACGCGACGCTCGCGCCCGCGCCCGGGCGACGACACCATCTGCGTCCCGCCCATGGGCGGCGCCGGCACCAGCGCCGATCCCATCGACGCTCGTTCCACCAGCCCGAGGCCCGCCAGCACCTCGTCCTTCAACGCGCTCATCGACTGGTGCCGGTCACGCGGTGCGCGCGACAGCGCGCGCGTGACCAGGCGCTGGACCTGGGGCGGCAGGTCCGGCCGCAGCGTCGCGATGTCCACGGGATCCTCGTGCGCCTTCTTGTGCAGGACGTCGATCGCGTCCGCCCCCGCGCACGGCGGACACCCGGTCAGCATCTCGTAGAGCAGGCCGCCCACCGCGTAGACGTCCGTCAGCGCGTTCGCCGGTTTCCCGGCCGCCTGTTCCGGCGCCATGTACACGGGCGTCCCGATCGCGACGTCCGGTCGCGTGAGCGCGCGGCGATCGGTGTCCGACAGATCCAGATCCTTCGAGATGCCGAAGTCCAGCACCTTGACGAAGTCGTCCTCGCCCTTGCGGTTGACGAGCATGATGTTCGCGGGTTTCAGGTCGCGGTGGATGACCTCCGCCGCGTGGGCCGCCTCCAGCGCGCGCGCGATCTGCGCGGTGATCAGCAGCGCGCGCTCGACGGCCAGCGGGCCGTTCTGGTCGATCAGCTCCTCGAGGTTGGTCCCGTCGAGGAACTCCATCACGAAGTAGAAGGCGCCGTCGGGCGTCGTGCCCGAGTCCGTCACGTCGACGATGTTGGCGTGGCCGATCTTCGACGCCGCGCGCGCCTCACGCCTGAAGCGCTCGACCAGATCGGCGCTGTTGTGAAAGCTCGCGTGCAGCACCTTGATGGCGACGCGCCGCCCGATGTCGATGTGGTGCCCCTCGTAGACGCGGCCCATCGCGCCCTCGCCGCACAGCCGCCGCACGTAATAACGGCCGCCCAGGGTCGTGCCGACGCGCGGATCCTCACCCGGTCGGTTGCCCGCGGATCGCGGCGGCGTCGACGGTCCCGAGATCGTGGCGGCCTGCTCCGGGCTGTCGGTGGGGATCTGGGGCGGGCCGGCGTCGAATGGCGCGCCCGCGGCCGGTGGGCCGGCGGCGCGCGGTGGACCGGTGACGACGCCGGAGAGCAAGCCCTTCTCTTCCTCGATGAGCAACTGCCGCTCGCGCCGTTCGGCGGACATTTCGCTCAAGTACATCGGCCGCAGGAACTCGACCAGCGCCGGGGCGTCCGTCTTGGGGGACGTCGCCGCCAGGAACGCCGCCAGATCGGCGCGCATCGCCTCGCCGTCGGGATAGCGATCCTCGCGCTCGGGAGCGAGCGCCTTCATCACGATGCGATCCAGGTCGGGCGGCACGCGCGGCGTCAGCGTCGACGGCGGCGGCACGTGCGGATCGCGCGCGCGCTGGAGCGCGTCGGCGTTCGCGCCCTCCGACGAGCCGCCTCCCGGATCGCGCTTGACCGGGAACAGCTGCCGTCCGGTCAGCAGCTCCCACAGCAGGATCCCCGCCGCATACAGATCCGTGCGTCCGTCCAGCGGCTCGCGCCGCGCCTGCTCGGGGGACAGGTAACTGAGCTTGCCGTAGATGATGCCGGGCGACGTCTTCTCCATCTTCAGCGACGACGTCGCCAGGCCGAAGTCGGTCAGCTTCACCTCACCCGAGAACGACAGCAGCACGTTGCCCGGCGAGACGTCGCGGTGGACCAGGCGCAGATCCTCGAACGCGTGGGCGTAGGCCAGCCCGCGGCACAGCTCCCTGATGACGTAGACCGCGATGTCGACGGGGAAGGGCGTGCGGACCTCCGCGCAGCGGTTCCAGACGGCGTGCAGGTCGCGCCCGTCGATGTAGTCCATGGCCAGGAAGATCCGATCGCCCTGCAGACCGGCGTCGAACACCGTCACCAGGTTGCCGTGCGACAGCCGCAGCGCGACCATCGCCTCGTCGCGAAAGCGACGCGCGTTCTCGGGCGCCACCACCTCGGGTGGGACCTGCTTGACCACGCACACCTTCTCCAGACCGGGCGCGCCGGTCATCGCGAGAAACAGCTGCCCCATCCCGCCGCGCGCGAGCGGCTTCAGCAGGACGTAGGAGTCGAACTGGCGCGGAAATCCGGCCGGGCTCGCGCCGAGCTTCGGGTCCCCCGCCGGGATGGTCACGGCCGGGGATTCTATCTCCAACGACGTGGCCTGCGAGAAACTGCGGTAGATTCCACGCGGTATGAACGGTCCGGTGACAAGCGAGGGCGGCGGCCTGGCCGGCAAGCGCATCGTCCTGGGGGTGACCGGGGGGATCGCGGCCTACAAGGCGGCCGAGCTTTGCCGCCTGTTCGTGAAGGCCGGCGCGACCGTGCGCGTCGTGATGACCGAGGCCGCGACGCGGTTCATCGCCCCGCTGACCCTGCAGACGCTGTCGGGGGCGCCCGTCGCCCTGGACCTCTTCGACGCCGCACAGGAGGCGGACATCGGCCATATCCGGCTGGCCGACGAAGCGGACCTGCTGGTGGTGGCGCCGGCGACGGCCGATTTCATCGCGCGGATGGCCGCCGGGATGGCGGACGATCTGCTCGCGGCGGTCGTGCTGGCGACACGCGCTCCAGTCTTGCTGGCGCCGGCCATGAACGTGAACATGTGGACGAACCCGGTCACGCAGGCGAACCTGACGGGGTTGCTGCGCAACGGGCGTGTCGCCACGGTTGGGCCCGACCGCGGCGAGCTGGCCTGCGGCTGGATCGGAGCGGGGCGGTTGATCGAGCCGGCCGACATCGTGGCCGAGGCCGCGCGCCTGCTGGCGGGCGCCGCGCCGGGCGGGGGCGATCTCGCGGGCCGGCGGGTCGTCGTCACGGCGGGCGCGACGCGCGAGCCGATCGACGGCGTTCGTTTTCTGGGCAACCGTTCGTCGGGCAAGATGGGCGCGGCGATGGCGGAGGCGGCCGTCGCGCGCGGCGCCGACGTGACGCTGGTGGCCGGTCCCGAGGCGCCGGCGGTGCCGGGCGCGCGCCGCATCGACTTCGAGACGGCCGCTGATCTGCAGCGCGTGCTCGCCGATCTCGCGCCGCGCGCCGACATCGTCGTGATGGCGGCCGCCGTCGCTGACTTCCGGCCGCCGTCGCCCGTCGCCGGCAAGCTGTCGCGGCGTACGGCCGGTAGCGAGATCGCCTTGACGCTGGAGGCGGTCCCCGACTTGCTGGCGGGCCTCGCGCGGGCGCGCCGGGGCGCGCGCCCGTACCTGCTCGGGTTCGCGGCCGAGACGGTCGGCGGCGACGCGCTGGCGGAACGGGGCGCGGCAAAGCTGCGCGAAAAGCGATGTGACGCTATCGTGGCGAACGACGTGAGCGCGCGCGGGATCGGTTTCGGGGCGGACGACAACCAG
>Ga0207681_10001031_pt1 | contig 18128 bp, 20 predicted proteins | sample KBSS53metaG_FD_184324 | JGI IMG/M metagenome (GOLD analysis project Ga0207681, IMG submission 184324) | Switchgrass rhizosphere microbial communities from Kellogg Biological Station, Michigan, USA - KBS S5-3 metaG (SPAdes) (version 2) | ecosystem: Host-associated > Plants > Roots > Rhizosphere... | reverse complement strand
TATTGATCTGAACCGTCTTGCCCCCTACTTTGCCCCGATAGACTCTCTTAATGTTGAACCAGGGTTCCAGGGCCCATATTCTGCTCCCATCCGGCATGAAGATGCAGGGGCTTCTTCCCTCGCCATAAGTTCCCGTGAAGATGACGGTTGCCTTTTCCCTGATCTGCTCAGGGAGTTGATGGAATTCATCCGGTAGCTTCTGATTCTGTGGTGCCAGCACCAACAGCAGCACCAGAGGGAATAGATGATTCATGGTAGTTCCTCGCTTCGCCTAACAGGCCGCCCTTTGCAGAAGCCCGACCGTAAGGGAGGGCGACAAAAAAAATTACGAGATCACTTTGATTCATGCCTTTGGAAAGCGGATGCCCGAGATGAGCCTCTCTACACCGAACCTATTCAACGTGTACCTTTACCCGTCCCCGTATAAGTGGTTTCCTTTTCAGTTCATGCTGGAAACACCGGTTGTGAATGAGATTCAAACTGCATTTTTGATAAGCGCTCTGACGCTAATTCCTAATATATACTTTTCGACAAACGTCGCACGGCAACGGAAGGAGGAATCGAATGGGCTCGATCCTGAATGAGGTTGATCGAAATGCAATCCTTCAGCGGATTAGTTCCGTGACGAACGCTTCGCTGCCACGTTGGGGCCGGATGGATGCCAGGACCATGCTCACCCACCTAAAGCAGTCAGCACTAATGGCTCTTGGCGAACTCCCGGTTGCCAGCAAGAGCAAGCGGGCCTTTCAGGTATTTCCAATCAAGCATCTCATCCTGTACGTCGCGCCGTTTCCAAAGGGCGCGCCGACTGCTCCGGAGTTGCTGGTTCCTGACGACGCGTCTGTCGACGCTATTCGTTCTGAACTCATGTCGCTGGTTGAGCGCATCGGGGCCGGTCCGCGCGAAGGCGATGGGCCAGTTCACCCGCTGTTTGGCCAGCTCACTTTCCGCGAGTGGGGCGTGGCGACGTACAAGCACACAGACCATCACCTACGGCAGTTCGGGGTGTAGCGCACGCACGGAATGCGGCGTCGGCGCCAACGTCACGTTCAGAAGAGTGATCCGATGAAGATCTACGTTGCACTTTTGCGAGGGATCAATGTCGGCGGGAAGAATCTCCTGCCCATGAAAGAGCTGGCCGCCATGCTAGGCGACCTGGGCGCTCTGAAAGTCAAAACCTACATTCAAAGCGGCAATGTAGTGTTTGCCTGGAAGGACAAGAACACTTCGAAGCTCGCGAATGAAATAACGGCTGCGATCAAGAAGCGCCGCGGATTCGATCCACACGTTTTACTTTTGGAGCTCAAGGATTTTGAAAGAGTAATTCAACAGAATCCGTTTCCCGGGGAAGCGGAGGCCGACCCAAGAGCTTTACACGCCGGCTTTCTCGCCGCCGTACCCGAGCGTCCAGATCTGAAAGCGCTTGAAGGCCTCAAGACCGACAGTGAGCGATTTCGTCTTATCGGCAAAGTATTTTATTTGCACGCGCCTGAGGGAGTGGGTCGATCCAAGCTCGCTGCCAAGTCTGAGAGATTGCTCGGCGTGCCGATGACGGATCGGAATTGGAGGACTGTACTGACGCTCTGGAAGATGGCGCTAGAATTGAAATGATGACACCTGGTGTTGGCACATCTAACCTTCGTCAGTCTCGGAGAAACGAGATGTTGGAACCGATCATTGACCACATTCAGATAACGGTTAAAGACATGAGCGTCGCCGAAGCGTTCTACGACCAGCTGATGCCTCTGCTGGGTCTTGATCTTCAGCACAAGGGCGGCGCCGTCATCGACGAGCATAAATTCCATGTCATAGAGTACGTGCATCCGCGGTTAGCGTTTGCCATAACGTCTCCGCGAGAGGTTTTTGCCGGGGATACGATCAACCGCCGGAGACCAGGAGCCCTGCATCACGTTGCGTTTAAAGTGGGCTCAAGGGCTGAGGTCGACGGCCTCCATGCTGAACTTCAGAAGATAGGTGCCAGGATAGTGAGTGCGCCTCGCGAGTACCCGGAATATACGCCCGCAGGATACTACGCAGTTTTCTTCAAAGACCTGGAAGGGATTAAGTACGAGATTTTGTGCCACGATCAAAGTGGAGCGTAAGACCATCGACTGCGAGAGTTGAAAGAAGACGCGTTACTGACCGCTCCTGGCGATTATCGGTCGTTGCTTTCCTACTCGTTAAAGCGGACATCCAAATTGATTCCATGGAACTAGGACGAATCAGCGCGATCTTTCGTTATCCGGTTAAGTCGATGGCTGGTGAATCACTGGAGGTTGCACGGCTCGGTTGGCACGGCATCGAGGGTGATCGCAGGCTGGCTTTTCGGCGACTCGCTGACAAGAGTTCGTTCCCCTGGCTGACCGCGAGCAAATTGCCGGAGCTGATCCTCTACAAACCTTTCGTGCTCGACAAACAATTCGGCCGCGACGGCAACGGTAACGAACTGCTGCCCACACACGTTCGCACGCCAGACGGGAAGGAGTACGAACTCGGAAGCGACGAACTGCGCGAAGAAATTTCGATCCGGCATGGCAGCGAGGTCGAGTTGATGAATCTGAAATCTGGCATCTTTGACGAAGGCTCGGTTTCCGTAATCAGCCTTGGCACGGTGCTGGGCATCGAGCGCGAATCAGAACGAGAGATTGACCTGCGCAGGTTTCGACCAAACATCGTGATCGAAACAACTAGCCTGGAGCCGTTTGCTGAAGACGGATGGGTGGGCCGGACATTGACCTTTGGTGAAGGGAAGAGCGAGTCAGTCCCGATGGCTTCGATCGGGATTACGATGAAGGACGAGCGATGTGTCATGGTTAATCTCGACCCCGACACAGCCGAGAAAGATTCGGAAGTGATGAAGACCATTGTTCGCATGAACCAGAATTACGCCGGAATATATGGCACGGTGGTGAGAGCGGGCGAACTTCGTGTTGGGCAAGTCGTAACCTGGGAAGGGTAGGGGCACGGCATGCCGTGCCCCTACATCGATCAGTTTAGAAAGACTTTACAGGCGTGGGCGTCGGTTTTCGCGTTGACGGAGGAGCGGGCCGAGTCCATTGCGCTGATTTTGCAGCGCGCGTCTTTGCTCAATACGCTGTTGTCGTTGCTCAGAATTATTTAGCTGCCGCTGTTCACGTCGGTTCTCCAGCGCTTGTGCTTGCAGCACCCGCAGTGTATTTCGCTGTTCTTTGGTTAACACCCGCCGGACTCTAATCTCCGTCAGAACTCTCATACGTGCCGCGGCTGCTTGCGCCGCAGCAAGATCGCGCAGACGCTGCTCGACCACGGCCTCGTCAGGATTCTCGGAATTCAGCGCTTCATTCAACGCACGATTCGCCTCGCGAAGTTGGTTATTGACCATCATCCGCTCGGTTTTGTTGTTCTCGCGGATCAATCGAATTTGTTCACGTTGTTCGGGGGTGAGATTCAACTGCTGAATCGGGTCGCCGCCAATCGCGCGCTGCTGGGGCTCCGCAGTTTGCCCCGCGGGTTGACTCGTTTGTTGACCCGCCTGGCCCAGCGCCGACGGCACGGTGGAAAAAGCGAGCACCGTTAATAACATCATGACGCGGTTATAAAGTTGTTTCATAAGCCTCTCGATTCTAATCGTTACTGATTAATTCTATCCTCCAGCAAATCGACGTCATTGTCATTGTTTGAGGAAACCAGACGCAAATCTGCGGCTAGCTGTTGCCGCTCAGTTTTGGAAAGCGGCCGCCGGGCGCTGTAAACCGGAGTCCTGGCGCTAACACGTTGAATGGGAGCAGAGAAGCGCGGGTTATTGACTGCTACATTTTGTGACTTCTCAGACTGTCTGATCTCCGCCAACTTCTCAGAAACACGCTGCTTGACGATCGCGTCAATCTCTTCCTGCGAAGGCTTAAGTGGTTGCGCCGGGCCCGCCACGATCAGCGGCGGCTGATTATTACGCAAGCGCGCCATACCAATCACAGCCAGCACGCAGACTATGACAGTAGCGAATGCCACCGCACCTTTCATCCACAGCGGCGACAGGTTCAGGAACTCGCGAATCGCAGCCACCGCGGAAGGTTTACGCTGAATCGCCCACGCCGGCGACTCCTTGGCCGCCATGCCGATGGCCCCCAGTGAAGCGTTGCGCCAGTCGATCACCGCTTCGCGCACGTTGCTGAAGTTTGAAACTTCTGTGCTACAAGCCGCGCACTCGTTCAAGTGACGCTGAAACCGACGCGCTTCAGCTTCATTCAACTCGCCGTAAATAAAGCCGAGCAACTCGTCTTCTCGCGCACAGCTTTGGTGCTTTACTTCTTTCATTTCACTCACTCCCGCTTAACTGTCAACTAAACTTCTGCAGCCGCATCTGCAACTGCTTTAGCGCCGTATACAGACGGCTCTTCACTGTGCTCAACGGCAAGTCGAGCGCGTCGGAAATTTCCTTGAACGTGAGTTCCTCAAACTCCTTCATCACGACTACCTGTCGCAACTCTAAAGGCAAACTGTTGACAGCCAGCCTGACCGCATTTGTAGTCTCTCGTCCCTCGACGGTGCGCGCCGGCGAATAACTCAGCGGCGCCGCAAAGCTAGCCGCGTGCTTTTCCTCTTCCGGCTCGAGCGCGCTCTCGTTTCGCACCTTGGCGCGACGCTGTCGAGTAATACATTGATTGACAGCAATCCGGTGCAGCCAGGAAGAAACCTTTGCCTCACCGCGAAACGCGCGCAGGTTGCGAAACGCGGCCAGAAATGTTTCCTGCGTGGCGTCGCGTGCGTCTTCCTCGCGGCCAAGCATGCCGAAGGAGAGCGCGAAGATTCGTCGCTCCCAGCGCCGGACAATCTCGCCGAACGCTTCTGCGTCGCCGGTCAAAGCCCGCTGCACGATTTGTTCGTCGTTGGTCGCCGTTTCCATCCTGTGAATCTACAAAGCTGGGACCGACATCCTGTCTGCCTGAACCTACGTGGCCACGCCGCGGCAGAGAAGATGTCTGCGCACCCAGACGCTTCTGTTCGTGGGCGGCCGCGCTAGCCTTCCCAACATCACTTTAGACGTAACTACCGCCGTTTCAGTCTATTAAATTGCCCCGCCACGCTGCGTCAGTCCCGAGCCAACCCAGTTTAACAAACGCGTTGACTTCATTGACCTTACTAGACATAATGAATGCGGCCAATTCGGCCGTTCCGGCTGCACCTCGCAGAAATCACGTCTCAACTGACCAGCAAATATCACCGCATAATGGAAAAATTTGGGCGAATTCGCCTGTTATACATCGTCCTCGCAGTCCTGCTGGTAGTTGGCCTCTTGCCGCTGGCCTTCGCCGGAATCCTGCTTTCGGGGCGAAGCGCCGATGAACTCCGTTCCGTTGAAGGCCGTTATCAAGCCCAATTAGTACAGGATAAAGCCCGGCAAATCGAGCTCTACGGCCAACGCTACCGCGACGTCGTGACCGGCCTCGTGCGCGCTTTCGAGATCTCGGGTGGCATCGATGCTCTCAACGACGCGGGTTACGATTCGCGTCTCCAGAAGACTTTGGAAGAGGATCCTAACCTCATCGCGCTCGCCATCTGGCCCGTCAACGGCGAACTTCATCGCGCCTTTCAGCCTGATTATATCCAACGCCCCGAAGTCGACCAGCGTGTCAGCGAGGTTCTGGCGCGGATGAATGGTCGCGGCATGGTGGTGAGCCGGCCGCAAATTATTCGCTCGGGACAGGAAATGGCGATGACTGTTGCTGCTCCGGTTATGGGGGGAGCGAGCGGACGCGATGTGGTGGCGGCAGTCGTAGCTATTGTTTCGTTTCAGGAGGTTTTCCAAGCGGTCCATCAGTCTACTTCGAAGAGCGAGCGGGAATTGCTGGACGCCGGCCTGCCGGTGGTTTTCGTTGTCGATCAGAACGGCCGTGCCGTGGCCCATCCCGAAGCGAGTGTCGCGTTTTCAGAAAAGCCCATGACCGATCTGAAGGTCGTGCGCGACTGGCAGGAGTCCGGAGCTCAGGTACAGTCGGCGCTGGAGCCGTTCACCTTAGTTCGTGACGGCCGCAACGTGGGCATGCTGGGCTCGTACGCCACCGCCGAACTCGACAAGAACTCGCGGCTCGGTGTTATCGCAATCCAGGATGAGTCCGCCGCGCTGGCTTCGGTAAGCGACATGCGCCGGCAAACGCTCTGGATCAGTATGGTCGCGGCCATGTTGACTGTGCTGATTGGATTTTTCTTTGCAAAAAAACTTTCACAACCTGTGCAGGAACTGGCTGTCGGCGCTCATCGCATCGCCTCTGGAGATTTCTCAAAAAGGATCGACGTCAGGAGTAGAACGGAACTGGGCGATCTCGGTGATTCGTTCAACCTGATGACCGATCGCCTCGAAACCTACATCAACGATTTGCAGCAGTCAGCAGCCGAGAATCGTGAACTGTTTCTGGGAACCGTTAAAGGATTGGCGGCGGCGATCGACGGAAAAGACCCGTATACACGCGGCCATTCCGAAAGAGTGTCTCGCATGTCAGTGGCGATAGCGCAGCGGCTGGGCCTGCCGGACGATGAATGCGAGAAGATACGGATTAGTGCGTTGCTTCACGACGTCGGCAAGATTGCCATCGATGACAACATCTTGAAGAAGCCTGCCGCTCTAACCGACGATGAATTCCAGGTGATGAAGCAGCATCCTCAGAAGGGCTTCAAGATCATGTCGCAGATTCGCGCGATGAAAGAATTCTTGCCTGGAATGTACATGCACCACGAGATGATTAACGGTCAGGGATATCCCCAGGGCTTGAAGGGTGACGAGATTCCGCTCATGGCCAAGGTCGTTGCGGTGGCCGACACCTTTGACGCCATGACAACGGACCGCCCCTACCAACAGGCGATGAAGTTTGAAGACGCCATTGCGCGCATCCAAAGTTTTGTCGGGACGCGCTACGACCCGGGCGTGGTGTCGGCATTCGTAAGCGCTTGCGAAGAGGGGCAAATCCGACCAGGCTCAGTGAAACTAAAAAGCCGAACTACGCCGAACGGCAATCCGATCGCGCGACCGGCGGAAGCGGCTATCGGGCTTGAGCAACTTCCGGTTTCGTAGAGTACTTACGATTCACACGAGCAGTTCAGAGTTCAAGCTTTAGCTTGCGTCATCGAAAGCAGGACACAGCCTGAAGGATGAACTCTGACCTTCCAGCCTCAACATCATCAGTCTCGTCAGCCGCGTCCTTTTTGTTAGGACGCGGCTGTTGCGCATATAATCAGCATTTACTTCATCAGCACTGATTTTCACTGGACCAAACCTATGGGGCTTTTCTGGAAACGCAAGAGCAGCGATCAGTTTATTTCGCTGAACCTGAATCAACCGCAAACCGCAGAAGAAGCAGCGTCACAGCCGCCGCCAGCGGCGCCGGCTGGGGCTCAAACGCCAGCGCCGACAGCTCGTGCGGAAACGCAGAACACAGCCGTCGCTCCGGCGCCGGCCGCCGCCATGCCGCCACTCGAGCCAGTGGCTACCGGCGCTGCGCCAACTCCACTTCCCGCTGAGTCGAAGACAACTGCGGTCAAGTCCGCCGAAGCGCCACCTGAAGTGAAGCCGATCAAATCGGAGCCGCAGGCTTACGTCCCTTCGCGTTCTCCTTTCGCAACTTCTGTCCTGGGCCTGAATCTATCGATGGAGGAATTGCAGGCGCAGGAAGCGGCGTTGGAACAGGAATTTTCCGCGCGTTTTCGCCGCGCAGTTTCCGCCACCCGCGAATCGCTGTCCGAGCGACTGGACACCGTCTTCCAGGGTCTCAAGCAAATAGACGAAAATTTGCTCGACGAGCTTGAAGAAGCTTTGATTGCCGCGGACATCGGCGTTGCGACCACCCAGCGAATTTTGGAAACTGTGCGACGCGGCGTGGCCCGCAAACAGATCAACGATCTCGACGCGCTAAAAGCCGCGATCAAGAATGAACTGTTGAAAATACTGCGGCAGTCGGAGAAGCAGGGAGTCGCTTCCGAGACGAGCGTCGCTGCCGACGTGTCGCCGTATGTGATGATGATCGTCGGTGTGAACGGCGTAGGAAAGACTACGACAATCGGAAAGTTGGCCCAACGCATCAAGGCCGAAGGCAACGATGTTTTGATTTGCGCCGCCGACACTTTTCGGGCCGCGGCATCGGACCAGCTCGCGATTTGGGCCGAGCGCACTGGTGTTCCCTTAATTCAACAGAAGCAGGGAACCGATCCAGCAGCTGTTCTATTCGACGCCTTGAAAGCTTCTAAGGCACGGGGTTCGGACGTGCTGATTGTGGATACCGCCGGACGGCTGCACAACAAATCCAACTTGATGGCGGAACTCGAAAAGATGAAACGTGTCGCCGGCAGGGAAGTCCAGGACGCCCCGCACGAGACGTTGTTAGTGGTAGACGCGGTGACCGGCCAGAACGGCCTGGAGCAGGCGCGTCAGTTTCTCAAAGTTGCCGGCGTCACCGGCATTGTGTTGACAAAACTTGATGGCACCGCGAAGGGCGGAATAGCTGTAGCAATCTGCGACGAGCTGGGTCTGCCGATTCGTTATGTAGGAATCGGCGAAAAGGTCGACGACCTGGTCGTCTTCGATCCCGAGCTATATGTAAACGGTCTGTTTGAGTAACGCATCGCATGCAGACGCAACCAACAACAGCGACAGTAGAAGAATCCGTTCACTGGACCGATCTCGATCGGCGGTTGATGGCCCGCGCCCTGGAGTTGGCCGCTGAGGGCACCGGACAAGTGAGTCCGGGACCACTGGTCGGTTGCGTCGTCGCGAATTCCGCGGGCGAGGTGTTAGGCGAAGGCTTCTACGTTTTTGAACAGATAAAGCACGCGGAAACCTACGCGCTCGAACAGGCCGGGGCTCGAGCAAAAGGCGCCATCGCCTACGTTTCGCTCGAGCCGCATGCGCATCACGGCCGCACGCCGCCGTGCACGAACGCCTTGATCGACGCAGGCATAGCTCGCGTGGTCGTCCCAACCGAAGATCCTAATCCGAAAGTTTCCGGCCGCGGCTTCGAACATTTGCGAGCCGCCGGCGTGGAAGTATCCATCGGCTTGTTGAGTAGTGAGGCGGAACAGCTTAACGAGAAGTACCTGCATTTTATGCGAACCGGCCGGCCCTTTGTTCATTTGAAACTCGCTGCTTCGCTTGACGGGAAAATTGCGACGCGCAGCGGAGACTCGCGTTGGATCACGGGCGCCGAAGCGAGAGCCAGAGTCCATGAACTCCGGCACGAGTACGACGCAATCCTGATTGGGGCCGGGACTGCGCGCGCGGATAATCCTTTGTTAACGGACCGCTCCGGCAAGAAGCGACGGTTGCCACTGGTGCGGGTCGTGCTCGACGAGGCGTTGGAACTTTCCGCGGATTCGCAACTAGTGCGCACAGCTGATGAATCACCGCTGCTGATTTTCGCCGGCGAGTCTGTAGCAGAGCTCGAAGTACCCGGTGTTGATGTAATTCGCGACGCGAGCGGCGGTCGAAATCTTCGCGACGTGCTTGAGAAACTTGGCAGCCGCGGAATTCAAAGTGTCTTGATTGAGGGTGGAGCGAGCGTGGCGGGCCAGTTTCTCGACGCAGGCCTGGTGAACAAGGTCTCGTTTTTTATTGCTCCGAAAATAATCGGTGGACGCGACGCCCCGACGGCAGTGCAAGGCTTGGGAGCTGAGACGCTGGCCGAGGCGATTGAACTGCAAGACATTCAGGTTACCCGGCGCGGGCCGGATGTCGAGTTCACCGGCTATCCGGTCCCCAAAGGCAAAATCGCGGAAGGCTGAAGGATGAAAAAAGACTTCAGCCCTTCACGCGACCTTCCGTCGAATTCAGTCCCTCATCATCCTTCCAAACGTTTCGGTCAAAACTTTCTCACCAACCAGGGAATCATCCAGCGCATCATCGACAGTCTCGATCCCGGCCCACACGAAACCATCATTGAGATTGGCCCGGGCAAAGGCGCGCTGACCGAGCCGCTGCTGCAGCGCGCCGGATCGCTGGTAGCGGTTGAGTTCGATAAGAATCTGATTCCTTTGCTGACTGAAAAATTTGGCGAGCGGGCGAATTTCAAACTGATCCAAAGCGACGCCCTCGCTACAAATTTCTGCGACGTTATTCGTCCTGCTCGTTCCGCGCGCGTGGTTGCGAATCTTCCTTACAACGTGGCTACCGCCATCCTGCAGCGACTGATCGAGCAACGAGATTGTCTAAGCGAGTTGATCTTGATGCTGCAGAAGGAAGTTGTCGAACGAATTACTGCGGCGCCTGGTTCAGGCGAGCGAGGTTACCTTTCAGTTTACGTTCAAGCTTATTGCGAGACAGAGAAACTGTTTGACGTCGCGCCCGGGTCGTTTCGGCCGGCGCCGAAAGTTTGGAGCAGCGTCGTCAAGTTAACCTTGCGACCTGGGCCGATAGCTGGTGTGCGCGACGAGAAAGTGCTGTGGCAGGTAGTAAGCGCAGGGTTCGCGCAACGACGGAAGACTATTCTCAACAACCTGCGAAACGCGCCGTCGCCGCTAAGGGAATTGGTTAAGAGTCACGGCGGTGCGAGCATCGTGCTGTGTCAGGCTGAGGTTGATTTACAACGCCGCGCTGAGACTTTAACGTTGGATGAGTGGGCGCGTATTGCGCGGGCTCTAGCGTAACGCACTAAGTCGAATTCCATTAATAAGGACAAGCAGTCTAGTTGAAACAAACCATGTCTGAATAACTCAATCTTCATGTCGGAAGGTCGTCTCTCAATTCCTCTCATTCACACACGGCTTTAGCCGGGTGCAAGAACGCTTGCAAAGATTTTATTTAATCGTTTCAACGGTTTCCTTGCGTCGATCCTAATTGCGGTTGACGATTACACGCTTCCGTCAATTCAGAAACGCGAAGGAGTGTGTCCATGTCTACTCACTCTTATTCACGCTGTTGGATACATTTTGTCTGGGGAACACTGCGACGCGAACCGATGCTGGACAAACGCGCAGCCGCTCGGGCGTCCACCAACCTTACTGAGTATGCTCGTGAAGAGGGCATTTACATGAAGATCAACTATTTCAATGCGGACCACACGCACGCGCTCATCGATTTCCCAACGAATTTAACAATCGAACAAGTCATACAACTAATGAAGGGGAGCTCGTCGCATTGGATTAATCAGAACAACTTGATCAAAGGCAGGTTTGCCTGGGGCAAGGGATATGGTGCTTTCTCAGTTTCGCAATCGGACGTTAGTCGAGGGGTCAATTACATTGCAAAGCAGGAAGAGCATCATCGAAAGAGAAGTTTTGCGGAGGAGTTTCAAATCTTCGTTAAGCGATATGGCCCTGAGTGGCGAGATGAGGAAAACCGTTGAAACGGTTTCGGTATTCGACGTAGCAAGATCACCCGGCTAAAGCCGGGTGTGAATGAGAGTAAGGCTCATCGTATTCATCGTCGCTCCACCGAAACCTTAATCCCATCCGCCGGTCGCAGTGACATCGCCGGCATCAAGCTCACAGCGTGTTCAGGCAGTAGAGTGAAACGGAACTTGCGACCAATCGTCGCCAGCAACATGATCACTTCCATCATCGCGAAATAGCTGCCAATGCAAACTCGCGGGCCGCCGCCGAAAGGGAAGTAGGCATACTTCGGCAGCGCGTTCGTGAACTCCTCAGTCCAGCGCTCCGGATGAAAACGGCCGGGCTCCTCAAAGTATCGAGGATCGCGCTGCACCGCCCACTGAAACATGAAGAGCTGCGAACCCGCGCGCACGCGATAACCGCCAATCTCACAGTTCCCGATCGCCTCACGGCCAACGCCGAAAGCCGGCGGATAGAGTCGCATCGACTCCTTCGCGATCATCTCCGTATATTTCAACCGCGGCATGTCGGCAACCGTCGGCGCCCGTCCCTCGAGCACTTCATCCAGCTCATTATGAAACTTCTTTTCAGCTTCAGGATTTTGGGCCAACAAGTACCAGGCCCACGAAAGCGTGAGGGCTGTAGTTTCATGGCCGGCAAGAAAAAGCGTCATCACTTCGTCGCGCAGCTGGCGGTCAGTCATTTGGCTGCCGTCCTCATCCTGAGCGGCGAGCAACATGGAAAGCAGGTCGCCCTCGTCGGAGCCGCTGGAACGACGGTCAGAAATTATTCGATACACGATGCTGTCGATTTCCCTGGCTGCGGCATTAAAGCGACGATGCGTGGGCGTCGGTAGACGATTATCGAGGATCCACTTCAGCGTCGCTTGCGAGGCGAATGGTTTGACCATCTCCGACAAAACGCGACCCACTTTGTCGGCCTCGTCGGAAACGTCCGCGTTGAAGAGGGTTTTAACTACGACCTCCAGCGTCAGCCGCATCATGTCGCGATGGATATCACGAACTTCATTCTCCTTCCACGTGGAAATCAAGCGCTCGCCGTACTCGACCATGACCTCGCCGTAAGCGTTAATGCGTTGACGATGAAACGCCGGCTGGGCCAGGCGGCGCTGGCGCTTCCATTCTTCGCCTTCGCTGGTGAGTAACCCATTTCCAACCAGGCGCTGGAAAAGCGGCGACCGCAACGACCGCGCCTTGATGAAATTTTTGGCGTTGGTTGAGAGAACGTATTCAATGTGTTCGGGGTTGTAGAGGAAATGAACGGTTAGGTAAAGGAAGCGCATGCGAACGATGTCGCCGTAGTCGCGACAACGTTCGATAAATGCCAGCGAGTCGCGATTGAACTCCGGCATTACGCCGAGAAACAAGTTTCCTTTGGGTCCCGGCGGTATCATCCTGCTTGTTTCACTCGGATCAAGTCGTCGTCTTGAAAACGGCGGGCGCGGCTCTTACACAAGACGCGCTCAACATCAGAACCGCGAGCGGAAGCGACCGGTCCAATACTCTCCTTAGGTGATACGGGTTTTGACAAACTCATGGATTTTAAGTTGATTTCTTTGGCCGGTCGCTACCGCTCCCGGTTCTGATATCGTAATGCGAGTCTCTTATTTTAGTTCGTGTGCAAAGCCTTGCAGTTGAACCCCAACTACTCGAGCTCTGTCTTTGGACGGAGAAGATCGGTGTATATCCCGGGGTCGCTGCCGGGAATTACGATCGCACCGACAAATTTTTCGTAGAACTCAATCGGTCCGGCTCGACCGATAATGCCATAAACATAACCCAGGTCGTGCAGTCCGCCGAGGCTGGCAAGCAGCAAAGCTTTACCGATGCCGGCGCCGCGCATTTCCCCAATTACTCCGGTTGGTCCAAAGAAACAGCGCCGCGTGCATTCATACGCCGCGAATCCTACAATTGCTCCTTCTGCCGTCGCGATAAAAACAGAAACTGGCTTGTTTGCAAAGCCAACTGAGATTTCATCGGCCCAGGCGGTAGAGAACTCCCGCTTTACGAAGGCGCGCACCGGCGTAATCTCAAAAGGCTGAGCGCGACGAATAGTCACTCGCTTCTGTTCAAGGGCCAGCACCGCAGGTTCCAGCGGTGGCAGGTTCAGAAGATTAACCAACAGGTCAGGCATTTCACTCCGTGCGGCAACGAAACGAGCGACACGTCAGCCGCAATCAGTCTAAATGAGCAGACTCAATATAAGCTGAATTGTTGACGGTGGGTAAGTGGACGGAGGGTCAAAAAGTGCGACAGGCCTGAAGGCAAACCAATGCCGTTCATCAAGGTAACGGGTACGCCGTGCTCCCGACTCAGTTCAAGCGGTTGATATTAGTCGACGATCGTTACTGCTTGCAGTGGGCGATGCAGTGGCGATAACGGGCGAAGCACTGGTTCTCTTCGCTATTTTTCGTAGCGGCGAAAGCACAAACCTGCAACTCCTGGAAGCACGAACTCTGACACGCAGGATCCAAGTCGCCCTTCGCCGCCGCCGGCTGAGAACCGGATGAGGTAGCCATGACCATGATAAGTAGTAAGGGCAAAAACGTAAGGTAACGGAAGTGTTTCTTCATAAAAAACTCCAGTGGGACAAGTTGTTCTGGACCGAATTTGACGGGACGATAGTCCCATCGCACCGTTAAGTCAATACTTTGGTAAACAGTTGAAACTACCAATCAGACTGAAGTTCTCGGATCAACCTTTACTGAAACGCGATGGCCTTCCAGCAACTTCGCCCGTTTAGAAAGGGCACTTGTGCCCCACCGCTCTCGTGTTTAGAAAGGGCACTTGTGCCCCCGCCCGCGTCGGCGGACAAGTCCGCTTTCTAAACGGGCCTCCGCGACTAATCTCTAATCAGCTTGAGGATCAAAGAAACGGGTGAGCCTCCTGCTCTGCTCGAACACAGAGCAAGAAACCCACCCGCTTGATGCGCCCCACGAGACGTCGCGAGGCTGGTTGCTTGGGTGTTAACCGCGCCTTACTTGTCGTCAGGCGGAATGACCAGTTTTTGTCCGGCTTGAATCTTGTCGGGATCGCTCAGCTTGTCGCGGTTCGCATAGAAGATGCGCATGTACTCGTTCGCGTTTCCGTAGAACTGCTTGCTGATCTTCGAGAGTGTATCGCCCGATTTAATCTCGTAGGTCTCGCCACCCTGCGAACCGCCGGCGCCACCAGCCGCCGCGCCCATGGCCCGGCTCGAGTCGACGTTGATTTCGGCAGTGACATCGTCGGCATTTGGGTTGACCAACTTGATCTGATCCCAAAACTTGTTCTTTGCATCTTCAGACGGCGCAATGCCGCGTATGAAGAGTTTGTTGTCCTGGATGTGTAGATTCTGAAACTGAATGTGTTGCTGGTCAGCCATATTCAGCACAGATTGATACTTCTGCTTCAGCTCGTGGAAGCGTTGCTGCGCGCCCTGTTGCTGGCTTGAGGTGTCAGCCTCGCCGCCAAACATTTTGTCAAACAATCCCATAATTTCTTCTCCTCATCACGAAAGTCGTACCATTTCCAAAACCGAATCGGGAACTGATTTAACTGACAGCAACGACTGTTCCGTTTGGCGCCGGCCGACTTAGTTCTGAAAAACGCCACGAAGCGACGACGTTCCGCTGCGCTGGCGTCCGCTCACGCTAACTTGAGGGTTGAAACCGTACAGGTGTCTGATTGTGAGTTTAGAGGATGGTAGGAGCTGTTTTCCCTTAGTTACGTTATTTTCCATAGTTACGTTTAGAGGCGGGCGGTGCCCGCCTCTAAACGTAATGTTTTAGCGCGAGGAAGCTCTCGCCTGCCAGTCGGGTCTGAGTAAACCAAAAAACAACGCATCCTGAATCTCGCCGTTTACCTGCCAGCGCTGGCGCAGATAGCCTTCTTGCTGAAATCCCAGCCGTTCGACAGTGCGCACCGATGCGGTGTTTCGCGGGTCAACATCGGCTTCAATGCGATGCATGTTCAGGTCAGCGAAGGCGAAGTTAATTATCGCTTCGAGAGTCTCGCCCATGTATCCCATCCGCCAATGAGCGTGCGCGAGCGCATAACCAATTTCGACTCTGCGATGTGTGAAGTCAGGATGAAAAAGCGTGACACTGCCGATCAGCCGGTCGTTGGTGCGAAGCGCGATGGCCCACTTCAATAATTCGCGGCGCTCAATTCCCGCATGAATCTCGCGAATCAGTTTAGCTGCCGCCTCGAGGTTTGGCAGCGGAGGTGTGCTCCAGTAGCGCATCACTTTGGGATCGGAGTAGACCGCGTAGAAGTCGTCGACGTCGTCGTCGCGAATGCGCCGCAGCGAGAGACGGTCAGTGGTGAGCGTAGGTAATTGTTCCCAGTGCAGTGTTGGCAATTGTAACACTCACTTTTAGAGAATTTGCGCTGGCTACTACTACACCGCGTCGACCGAAGTGGTTGCGAAGCACTGGCTGATAGACTAAGCTTCGCTCGTCGCAAAGCCTTAGTTGGTAGCACGACCTCTCAGAGATCTCAACGGCGTAGTCCTCGCTCCGCCGCCCTTCTCTAAAAGACAGGATCTTTATCCTGCCACTCACCAATCTCATCACCTTAAGGAGGTGCTCACATGAAAAGACAAAACAAAACCTCAAGATCGTTAACCATTCTAGTCGCATGCCTCTTACTGGCGATCTTCTTGCAGCCCGTTTCTCAAGCTTCGCGTAGTGCAAGGCTGAGAGACACTTCAAACGGAATACTGGTCGGGGACAGGACCAGCCAACCGTCTTTAGCCTCGCCGACAATGCCGGATCTTGTCTCTCAGCATGGCATCACAATCGGCGGCGCTATCGGCGGCGTAGGCGGCCACTTCTCAGCCTGGGGTGGGACCATTACACTTTCCGCGGCCGATGCCATTGTTGTTTCGGGTGGGAAGTGTGCGTTCAATGTCTCTTATGACATGGTTAATTTAGGGACCGACGCGACCAGCGCGTTATTCAAAAATAATCTGCGCATCGGCAGCACAGACGTTAGCATTCAAAGCAGCCTGTCGCTGGCGGGCGGAGCTACGCGGCAGATTGATACGCAGGCCTATCTGCAACCGGGTACTAACACGCTAAGTCTAACACTCGATAGCGAGAACGTTGTCGCTGAATCCAACGAGGCGAACAACGTCAGCACTGTCACAATCAACGTTAACTGTCCTGCCGCCACTGGACTTCCCGACATCACGTCTCAAAAGGGCATCACCATCGGTGGCGCGATCGGCGGCGCGGGAGGGCACTTCGCGGCTTGGGGCGGAAACATTACTCTCACCGCCGCCGATGCGAGTCTGGTCAGTGGCGGGAACTGCGCCTTCAATGTTTCTTACGATATGGAGAACACCGGACCGACCCCGACCACGCCAAACTTTCTCAATCGGCTAACCTTCAACGGCGCCGTGGTGGCCATCAACAGCGCGCTATCACTCGCTGCCGGCGCCACACAACAGATCAACACCGCGCCGTATCTCGCAAATGGCAATCACATTCTCGCCCTAAAGCTTGATGATGATCACCTCGTTACGGAATCTGACGAGGCCAACAACCTTCGTCAGGTAAAGGTCAAGGTTAACTGTCATTAATCTTCGCGGTCCTGTGTTCATGAGCTTATTAGAACTTTCGTTAGTCAGATCAAGTTCTGAAGGGCTTATGAGGCGAGATCTGGTTCAATTAGTTCTTGCCAGAACCGAAGTTTGAGGCTGCCGGCTCAGTTATCTTCATTGAAACTGACGCGGGGAAGAGCTCTTTGTAGTTCCTCTGCACCGGCAGCCGTAATCTTCGAGCCAGCGATCAAGACGACTTCAAGACTCGACATCCGTTTCAACTCCGCTATTCCGTTATCGCTGACCGGCGTTTGAAACAAGCTGAGTTTTCTTAATTTGCTGAACCGCCGTAGGTGCACAAGTCCAGCATCAGTTACCTGTGTGCCGCCGATCAGCAGGGTGCGCAGGTCAGTTAATTTCTTGAGATGGGCGAGACCTTTGTCGCCGAGTCGCGTGCGAAAGAGATTCAGCGTTTGAAGTTGTCTTAGATTCTTGAGTCTCGCTACGCCATCGTCGCTAATCTTTGTTAAGCGCAAATCGAGATAGCGAAGCTCCTTCAAATCGTTCCTGGCGTATTCGAACATTGCCAAGTCACCGTCGCTGACCTTCGTGCCGTGAAGATCAACTTTCACGATGGGCCGGCCAGGGAGGTTCTCATCAAATTCTACGGCACCTCCAAGCCGGGCGATGTCAGCAATGAGCCGGTCTCGCGTTGAAGTGTTAGCGGAGGCAAGGGAAGCGGAGACGATGATTAATCCGAGCAGAGCGCAGCGCGAGCGAGCTAGCATTGTAGTAAATCGCATAAGTTCTCCCGTAGTTTGATCTGAACGCGAGTGTGTGGGGTTGAGCTCCAAAGAAGCAAACGGATTGGGGTGAGACGGCCCAAACCGGGGACGACGCTTCCGCAAAGTCGCTCAGCCAATCTGAACTGAAAGCATCGAGATTGAGCCGCCATCGAAACCTTCGACTGGGAAGCTGGCGGCTTCGCCCTCGCGTCGCAGGCCGAGGATATAAACCAGCGGCAGGTAGTGATCGGGAGTCGGCGCAGAGAGCAGCGCGTCGCGTCCTAACGATTCGTAGTTCACGAGCGGGGCATCGTTCCCCTGTGACAGGAATTCTCGCGCCTGCGTTTCGAAGCGCACCGCCCAGTCGAAGGGTTCGACTTCGTGTTGACCCCAGGCGTAGGTGTGCAGGTTGTGCACCAGATTACCGCTCCCGATTATGAGGACGCCTTCATCACGCAACGGCGCGAGCGATTTGCCTAACTCGTAGTGAAACTGCGCTTCGCGAGT
>Ga0207681_10001030_pt1 | contig 18130 bp, 12 predicted proteins | sample KBSS53metaG_FD_184324 | JGI IMG/M metagenome (GOLD analysis project Ga0207681, IMG submission 184324) | Switchgrass rhizosphere microbial communities from Kellogg Biological Station, Michigan, USA - KBS S5-3 metaG (SPAdes) (version 2) | ecosystem: Host-associated > Plants > Roots > Rhizosphere... | reverse complement strand
TCAGGTCGGCGGCGAGCGCGGACACCTTCACCATCGAACGCGCGAGTTTCTGCTGGTCCTGCGGCGACAGGCCCCGGTATTCCGGCGTGCGTTCGAGCACGTCGCGCACCGCGGTGCGCACCCACGGCGGCGGTGGCGGCGTCGGAGACCCTGCGGGCGGCGCGGCAAGGGCGACGGCGGCGTTCATGTCTGCGCCTCAGACCGCGATCGGCACGGCGGCGGCGACGTTCGTCGCGAGCACGTTGTTGCCGGATGGGGTCGATGCGTTCGCGCCGGCCAGCGGCCGCGACGCCAGCCAGCGCTGCGCCGCCGCCATCACCTCGACGTGTTCCGGACGCGCCGGATCGAGCCGCGGCGTCGGATCGCCGACGTGCGCGGCCAGCCACAGCAGCACGCTCTGCCCGGCGCGGCCGCGGTCGACGTGGTTCTGCACGCCGCCGACGCCTTTGCCCTGCATCGCCATGCCGACCAGTGCCCATAGCGACGTCGCGCCGAACGCGCTCTGCAGCAGGCGGTCGCGCAGGAAGCCGAGCGCGGCATTGATGTTGTCGACGATGTCGCGCGCCGCCATCGCCGCCATCGGGTCGGTGCGCTGGGCGAGGAATTCGCCGAGCGCCTGGCCGGTGGTCTCGAGGGTCACGTCTTCGCGCATGTCGCTGCCGTCGGCCTGCGCGACCGCGGCTTCGCAGTACGCGGCCATCAGGCGGTCGAAATGCGGCGCTTCGAACACGCGCGCGAAGATCGCGTTGCGTTCCTCGGCGCCGAGACGTTCGCGGCGGCCGCGCCAGAACGTGTTGATCAGCTGCGCGCCGGGACCGAGCGGCTGCGTGATCGTGCCGCTCGCGAACAGGCCGGCGATCAGTTCGGCGGCCGGCAGCAGGCCCGCGTTTTCGAGCGCGCTGGCGAAATACAGCGGCGCCGCGGCCTGCAGCTGCGGCTGGTCCTGCGCGGTCGGCGCGTCGGGCGGCAGGTCGATGTCGCCGAGCGCGGCCAGCGACCGCGCGACGCCACGCTCGTGCGTGTCGAGCGCCGCCAGCGACACGGCCAGCGCGCGCAGCAGCCCGTCGTGCGCATGCGTCGTCGGCAACAGCACATCGGGCGGTGGCGGCGCCAGGCGCATCGCGCGGCTCCGTCAACCGGTCGCGGCGGTGCTTCCCGCCGCGCCGCGCTGGTTGGCCGCGGTGTTGGGATCGAACGGCGTCGCATTGCCCTGGATGCTGGCGATCATGCCGGGCGAGGCCAGCTTCTCCATCGGGAAGTAGTCGGACTTGAAGTTCACGCGCACCTCGCCGGTGAGCTTGGCCTTCATCTCCTGCCCGGACTGCGAATCCTCGTTCACCGACGACTGCACGGTCGTCATGTGCCGCTGCACGTTGGTGTTGTCGGTGGAGACGCCACCGAACCAGCCGATGCCGGCGCTGGCCTTGGTGCGGTTGCGGTTGTAGCTCGACTGCGTGTCGGTCAGCGACGAGCCCGCCTGGCGCGTCGCGGTGTCGTTGGCGCGGAAGTCGAACACGACCTTGGCGTTGATCGCGCCGTCGGTGACGACGATGCGGTTGATGCCGAGCATCACCATCGACGACAGCAGCTGCTGGCGGCTGCGCGCCATCTGCAGGCGCGCGGCCTGCACCAGGCGCGTTTCCTGGTCTTCGTCGGACAGGTCGGTGATCGGCTGCGCGAGCTGCAGGTCCTGGTTCATCTTCGCCAGCGTCGCGTCGGCGTTGTCGCCGTCGCCCATGCTCAGACGCGCGCCGTCGCCGCTGTCGTTGACCGTCACGTCGCCCGGATAGCGGTCGGCGACCCAGTCGCGCGCGTTGTCGACGCTGATGTTGTCGGCGGCGAACTGGTCGACGGTCTGCGCGACCGATTTCAGCAGCTGGCCGTACGCGTTCATCTGCTGGATCGACGCGTCGACGATGGCCTGGAACACGTTCTGGATCAGGCCGCCGACGAACGCCGGGAAGTCGACCGAACCGACGTACTTCTTGAAGTTGTCCGCGCCCTGTTCGACCGAGCCGGCCTTGAAGTCGCTGCCGGCGAACGTGCCGATCTTCTCGGATGCCTTGGCCTTCGCGTCGGCGACCGGATCGTTGGCGAGCGCGCGCGCGGACGCGTCGTCGGCGGACATCGGTTTCGCGAGCACGCCGCCGGACGGCGACAGTTCCTGCTTGGCGAGGCCGTCGGGATTCGACATGTACGACGCGACGCGCACCATGTTGCGCGCGAGTTCCTGCTGCTCGGCCAGCGGCAGCGCGCGGAAGCCGGGCGAGGATTCGAGCAGGCGCCGCACCTGCGGGCGCACCGCGGACAGGGTGTCGTCGTCGAGCCAGGCCGGCGACGTGCTCTGCGCGTGCGCGGTCTGGTGGGAAGGGGCAGTGCGGGCTGGAAGGCTCATCGCGGTCGCTCCGTAGGCTGCCATCGGTCAGGCGCCCGGCGTAGGCGCGGGCGCAGCGGCGGGTGCGGGCGCGGCCGCGGGCGACGCGCTTGCGGCCGGTGAAGCAGGCGCGGCGGCGGGCGGAAGCGCGGGACGATTGGTCGCCATCGTGCGCACCATGCCCGGCTGCGCGTTCATCTGGATCGCGGCGATGGCGTCGGGATTGGCGAGCTTGTCGAGCGGCATGTAGTCGCTCTTGAAGTTCACCTCGACCTGGCCCGCGAGGCTGGCGCGCGCCTGCAGCGAGGCGTCGTTGGCCAGCTGCGAGGTGCTGGTCATCTTGATGATCGGCTGCTCGCTGTACTTGTACGCGCCGGTGAGCATCTTGCTCGCGAGGCTGCGGATCGCCGGTGCGCTGGCCGGACGCGCCGCGATCGACAACGTCGCGCCGCCGCCGCTGGTCGGCGTGCGCGTGGTCGCGACGTTGCCGTAGGCGTCCTTCTCGTAGTCGCGGCTGGTCGCGGTGTTGCGGTAGTGGCTCTGGTCCTGGGTCTGGAAGTCGTACATCACCTTGGCCGAGATGCGGCCGTCGGTGACGACGATGCGGTTGATGCCGAGCATCACCAGCGTCGCGAGCAGCTGCTGGCGGCCGGTCGCGATCTGGGTGCGCGCGGCGGGCACCAGCAGCGCTTCGACGAGGTTGTCGTCGATCCGGGTCAGCGGCTGCTCGAGCGGCAGCGACTGGTTGAGGCGGGCGACCGCGGCGCGTTCGTCGACGTCCTGGCGCAGCACCACGCGCGGTTCGGGCGGCGCCTGCTGGCCGCCGCCGAACGGATCGCCGCCGCCGCTGCCGAAGTCGTCGCTGAAACCGTCGCCGCCGAAACCACCGCTGCCGCCGCCGCCGCCGAACGGATCGCTGCCGCCCATCTGCAGCTGGAAGATGTCCGGGAACTGCTCGACCAGATGGTCGCGGCCCTGGTTCTGCGTAGTGTTGTCGTCGCGGAACTGGTCGAGACTCTTGGAGACGTCGGCGACGAGTTTCGCGTACGCCTCCATCTGCTGGATCGACGAGGTCACGATCGAATTGAATACGCCGTCGATCAGGCCGCTGACGAACTCGGGAAAGTTCACCTGCTGCAGCAGCGCGCCGGCCTGTTCCACGCCGGTCTTCAGGCCCTGGCCGAATTCGGGCGCCTCGCCGGTGGACGTCGATTGCGTGTCGTCGGCGAGCGACCGCACCTGCGGGCTCTGCTGCTTCAGGCGCACGCCGTCGGGTTCGGCGAGATAGCTGCCGATCTGCACCAGGCCCTTGGCCAACGTCTCGCGCTTGTCCGGCGCGAGCTCGTTGAACGACTGCGAGCGTTCGAGCAGATCGCGCACCGCGCGGCGCGCGGCTTCGTGCGTTTCGCGGCTCGCCGCCGGCGCGCTCTGCGCGCGGGAAGCGGGGCGGGCTGCCGGGATGGATCTGGGGAAGATTGAGGACATGGCAGGCTCCGGAGCGGCGTGGTTCGATGTGGTGGTGCGGTTGCGTTTTGCGTGCTGCGTATTGCGGTGGGACGAAGATGCGCGCGTCGTTCTCGAGCGGTTTCGATGCCGTCACCTTCTGCGAGTTCGATCCTCTTCAACCCGTCATTCCCGCGAAAGCGGGAACCCAGTGCCTTTGCTCATGTCGTCATCGGCGCGTATCGAGTCGCTGGGTTCCCGCTTTCGCGGGAATGACGGCGGAAAAAGCGGTGCGGAACACGAGCGAAGACGGCAAGACGTCTACTGCAACGACCGCGCCTCCTCGATCTGTTCGCGCATCTCGAATTCGATCGGCCGCACGTACAGGCTGATGCGCGCCGGCGACGCGGGATTGACGCGGATGCTGAGCACCGAGAAATGGCCCTGTTCGCCGGCGTCGTCCATGCCGAACGCGTCGAGCCAGCGCGCCAGCGCCGCGAGCTGCCGCGGGCGTTCGGCGAGGCCGAGCTTGAGCAGGTCGAGGAAGCGCGCCGGCAGGTCGGGGATCGCCGCGAGCAGGATCTCGAGCTTCAGTTCGGCGCCGTCGGGCGTGTCGCGCACGCCGAGCAGCACGCCGCCGGACGGCAGCTCGAAACGTCCGCCGAGCGCAACGCCGACAATGCGCATCAGGCTCGGCAGCTGATGGCCGATGCCGAGGCGGTTCATCAGCGGCCCGAGTGCATTCACCGCGAGCGGGCCGCGGTGCAGGAACGTCACGCGCTGGCTGCCGGTTTCGCGCTTGCAGCCGATCGACGTGAAGATCGGCATCAGGCTCGGCATCTCGGTCATCACCTGGCGCGTGAGCATCGCCAGTGGCGGCGACAGCGCCTCGATCTGCGTCGGCAGCAGCTCGTAATAGATCTTCGCCGCATACAGCCCGTCCTGGTCGAACGCGCTGCCGAACCAGGCGCCGTAGTTCATCCAGCTCAGGCCGCCGAAGCCGCGCCACTCCTCGCTGCGCGAATCGAACCAGCGCAGCGCGTCGCGGCCGAAGATCGGCGAGATCAGCCGGCGCATCTCGCGCGTGGCCTCGTCGCGCCGCGCGACCGGCGGCGCGTTCGGGCCGAGCGGCTCGATCGTGAAGCGCAGCATGTTCGGCTCGGCCTCTGAGAACGACGGCTCGTACGGCACCGCGCCCGGCGTGAGCGAGTTCTGCGCGTACGAGACGTCGTCGTCGGGCAGGTAGAACGTGCGGTCGATCAGGCCGTCGAGGTAGGGCAGCGGATCGCGCGTGCCCAGCGCGTGCGCGGCGCTGCGCAGCGACTGTTTGACCAGATTCTTGACCGGCTGCGGCCGGTCGTCATGGGCGGACATGGTGGACTCCTTCAGGGCGGACGAGGTGCGTGGCGTGCGTCACCCGCTTACATGCCGGGCAGGCTGATGCCCGCCTGGTCGAGCAGGTCGCGCGCGGCCTGCGGCATCTCGATCGGCCGGCTGGTGATCGTCGGCGACTCCGACGACTGCGCGTACTGCTCGATGCTCGAGTCCTGCACGCCGCCGACCGCCAGCCACTGCTCGCAGGCCTGCACCAGATCCCAATCGGTCGGGTCGACGGTCGGCTGCGGGCTGCCGCGCAACTGCGGATTGGTCAGCGCGTTGACCGAGATCACCTCGCCGTAGTTGCCCAGGCGCTGGCTGTTGTTCGCGATCCAGCGGATGATCACCGCGCCCGCGCGCGCCTGCGTGCGGTAGCGATGGGTGTTGCGCGCGCCGCCGAGGTAGTTGGCGTTGACCTGGTCGATCACCTGCCACATGTCGCGCGCGCCGAACGAGCCGCGCACTTCCGGGTCGCTGAGCAGATCGCGGTATTCCAGGATCATCTGCTGCATTTCGGTCGCGGCGAAGTAGGCGATGCCGTAGCCGCTGCGCGACAGGCTGGCGCCGAGATCGCGCGCGGCCTTGCGCACCTGCTCCTGCGACACTGACACCGGGATGTTGGTGCGCAGCATGCGGTCGACGCTGAGCTGGCGGCCGAACGCCGACACCGCCGAGACGAAGCGCAGCCACAGTTCGTTGAACTCGCGGTTGGGCTCGTTGTTGCTCGGATCGCCGCCGGGCGCGCCGAAGCAGCGCATGTACAGGTCGCGGCGTTCGCCTTCGGTGATGCGCTCCGACGCGGTCTTGTAGTAGCGGAACAGGTAGTCGCCGGCCTTGCCGCGGCCGAGCGGCAGCAGGCCGCTGCGGAACAGTTCGACGATGCGTTCGACGACCTGCGGCAGGCGCATTTCTTCCAGCATGTAGGCGAAGTAGATCGCCTGCACCGCATTGAGGTTCTCGCGGATGATCTCGATGTCGGTGGCTTCGTCGAGGTCGGGCAGGATGATCTCCATCGCCGACGCCGGCGCGCCGGAGACCACGCCGGTCTGCATCTCGTAGCCGTTCTGCAGATGGCTGGCGAGCCAGGCGTTGTCGGCGCGGATGCCGTTGCTGGCGAGCCGGCGCACGGTCGCGGCGAGGTTGCGCGCGCTGATCGCGAAGACCTGGTCGTCCTCGGCCGGGCGGAACTTCGTGTCGGTCGCGCTCTTGCCCTCGCGGCGGTCTTCCGGATCGTCGTCGGGCCATTCGCAGCCGACGATGTCCGGATCGATCGTACCGGCGGCGATCTGCGACTTGATCGTGACGCGGTAGCGCGGCGCGAGCAGCTCGAACGCGGCCTCGAACAGCGCCTTGTTCTCGCGGTATTCGCCCTGCGCGGTGCTGATGCGGCCGACGAAGCCCTTGATCGACGCGTCGGTGTAGCCGTCGGCCTGCATCAGGCCGGCGATGCCGAGGATCTCGCGCTCGTCGGCGCCGTACTCGGCCTTGCGCAGCTGCTCGGTCTGCCGCTGCGAGCCCATCAGGCCGTACTTGTGGATGTTTTCCTCGGCCGCGGCGAGCTTCTCCCAGTCCTTCTGCTGCTGGGTCGCCGCGATCACCTGGTAGAACGGATCGATGACGATGTCGCTCGAGAGCTGCTTCTTGATCGAGGCCAGCTCGTCCATCTGGCGCGGGGTGAGGCCGCCGCTGGTGTCGGCGGTCTTGTCGATGGTCTCGAGGACCTGGCGCCGCGCGCGCAGTTCCTGACGCTTCTTGTACTCGCGCTCGCCGAGATCGACCAGCAGGATGCGGTTCATGGTGTTCACTCCGGGATTGGAAGAAAAAGTGTCGGCGGCAGGTGCTTTTCCGGACGCGGCCGGGGCGCTCCTGCTGGCGCTCGCGGCAGGTGACTTGGCTGCCTTGGCGCCCGCCTGCTTGCGGGGTTTCTTGGAACTTCGTTTGGTCGCCATCGCAGATCTCCTCGGCAGCGTCTGGTGTGGTGGATCAAGCCGCGACGGGCGCGGGTGCAGCGGGTGAAGCGGGTGTCGCGGTAGCCGGCGCGTAGGCATCGGCGCCGAAAGCGGTGTCGGAATCCTCGTCCTGCATCTGCGCGTCGATGTAGACGTCGAGCGCGCGCAACGCGGCCTGCGCGTCGAGCACGCCGCCGCCGTTGCCGGCGACGGCCGCGCCGGCGAACGGCCGCGCGCTGTCGACGAGCAGTTGCCGCGCGACCTCGCTGCTCAGCGGCCACGCGCGGCGTTGCGCGCGCGCGACCAGCAGGCCGCAGACCGCGGCGACGAACGGCGACGCGAAGCTGGTGCCGGACACGGTCTGGTAGCCGTCGAGCGCGCAGGTGCGGATGTCGCGGCCGGGCGCGCACAGCGCGACGTGGTCGCCGCGCGTGCTGAACGCGGCCGGGCGCAGGCCGGCGTCGACCGCGCCGACCGCGATCACGCCGTCGTGCGCGGCCGGATAGAATTTTTCGGTGAGTCCGGAATTGCCGCTCGCCGCGACCAGCACGACGCCGCGCGCGAGCGCGTAGCGCACGGTTTCCTCGTGCGGACGCGGCGCGTCGGCGAGCAGCGCCGATTCCGGCGTGCCGAAGCTCATGTTGATGACCTTCACGCCGAGGTCGATCAGGCGCTTCATGCCGGCGTCGATGTTGTCGAGCGCGCCGACGCCGACGCGCCGGTCGCCGCCGCCGTCGAGCGCGGCGCCGAGCACGCGCACCGGCGTCAGCCCGCAGGCGCCGGCGCCGCCGGGCGCGATGCGCTCGCCGCGCGCGACCAGGATGCCGGCGCAGCCGGTGCCGTGGCCGACTTCGTCGTCGGGGCGTTCGCCGCGGCGGCGGAAATCGCCGACCAGCGACAGGCCGCCGACCGCGTCGGGATCGAGATCGACGCTGTCGAAACCGGCGCGCAGATGGCCGGAGAGTTCGGCGTGGTGCATCGCGACGCCGGTGTCGGCCAGGCCGATCACGATCGCCGGATCGCCCGGCTCCGCGCGCAGCGCCTGCGACAGGCGGATCGCTTCGCGCGCCCACGCGTCGGTGGCCTGCGGATGCGGTTTCGCGCGCGCGTCGTCGGCGTCGAACGGCGCGCGGCACAGATGATCGGCGCCGACGCGTTCGACGATCGGCAGTTCGGCTAGCGCCTGCAGCAGGGCCGGCATGTGCGCGCCGTCGCGCACTTCGATGCGCAGCACGCGCGCGACGCCGCTGAGCTGTTCGGTTTCGTCGAAGCGGTGGGCGCCGCTGCGGCGGCTGTCGACGCGGCGCGTGCGCGCGCTATGCAGCCGCGCGGCGCGGAACGCGCCGCCGTGATGGCGCAGCAGGCGGTCGATCACGCCGCGGTCGATGAACTCGCCGATCGGCGTGCCGTAGCCGTGCACCGCGCGCAGGCCGGGCAGGTGCTCGGGCATCTCGCCGAGCTTCAGCGTCAGCAGCAGGCGGCGCGGGACGGTGGTGGGGGCGGGCACGAAGTGAGTCACGACGTCCTCCCAAATCCGTCATTCCCGCGAACGCGGGAACCCAGCGACTTTGCTGTTGTCGCGGTTGCGCGAATCGCCATCGTCGTGCCGGAAGACACTGGGTTCCCGCGTTCGCGGGAATGACGGGCGGAGAGATCGCGGCAACGACGAGTGGAAAAATCGCGGGAACGACGGGCGGAAAGATCGCCGCAACGCCGGACGAAAAGGTCGCGATGGCAATGCATGCGTCGTGCGTTCATGGCGACGCACTCCAACGCCCGAGCTGGCCTTCGCGCATCGGCACGTGGGCGATCTCGCCGTTGCCGAAATCCACTTCGCAATCGCAGCCGAGCTGCGAGGCCAGCGGCGCCAGCACCATGCGGCCGTCCTCGGCGGCGACGACCGGCACGGTCTCGCCGGCCGCGCGCACCAGCGGCAGGCGGCCGGCGCGCAGGCCCGGCGCGCTCAGGTGCACGCGTTCGCTGGCGTCGGCGTCTCGGCCGCTGCGTTCCACGCGCGTGACGCGCGGCGCGGCGGCTTTCAGCAGGGCCTGCTGCAGGCGGTTGACCGGCATGCGCGAGAGCCGCGCGATGACGTCGGTGCCGGCGCTTTCCTTCAGTTCGTTGAGCTGGGTGATCGTGCGCACGCCGATGCGTTCGAGCTGGCGCTGTTCGACGTCGGAGATCTGATCGCCGAGCGCGGCCTTGAGGCCGAACTTCGGGTCTTCGGCGTGGTAGTCGACCGCGTTCTCCTCGATCATCGGCTTGGTGATCGTGGTCAGCGCGAGCTTGATCGTGCTGGCTTCGGATTCGCCGGGGCCGGCCGGGCGCAGGTAGACGTCGTCGTCGATCATCTGCACGAACGCGCGGATGTCGAGCGAGACGTCCTTGACCGCGAACGTCAGCGGCAGCTTGCCGACGCGCGCCTTGATCGTCATCGCGGCCTGGGCCTTGTCGAGCTGCTCGGTCAGCGCCTGGATGAACAGATCCAGCGGCACGCCCGAGTCCTGCAGCAGCGGCGGCAGTTGCGCGCTCATGCGTCACCGTCCGCGTGCGCGCCCGGCGCGCTCCACGACACGCGCAGCTTCGACGGCGACGACAGCCAGTCGCCGAGATCGCGGCTGCGGGCGACGTCGGCGAGCAGACGGCAACCGCCGTCGCGCAGCACCGGGCGCAGTTCCAGCGGCAGCGTCATCTCGACTTCCGCCAGGCGCACGCCGGCGCGGCCTTCGACCGCGAGCAGGCCGTCGTGCAACTCGCTCAGCAGTTGCGACAGTTCGCGCAGCATCACGCGCCTCCTTCGACGGCCGGCGCGGGCGCGGCGGCGGGTGCGGGCGCGGCCACGGCGGCCGGCGCGGCGACGCGCACGGCCGGCGACTGCCGCTGCACCAGCGCGACCTTGGCCGCGTCGGCCAGGCGTTCGAGCGGCAGGGTTTCGCTGACGAAATTGAGCTTGACCTCGCCGAACAGGTCGGCGCGGATGTTGGATTCGTTCTGCGCGTTGACCTGCACCGTCGAGACCATCGTCGAGGTCTGGTTGGCGTAGGTGCTGGAGCCGCGCTCGCCCCAGTTGTTGACCTGCTGCGGATCGTTGCTGGTCGCGTAGCCGACCTTGGCCGCGTCCTGCGCCGCGGCGCGGAACATGACCTTGCTGCTGATCGTGCCGTCGCGCACGACGACGCGGTTCATGCCGAGCAGCACCATCGTCGCCAGCAGCTGCTGGCGCTCGGTGCCGACGTTGAGCCGCACCTTCGGCAGCACGGTGTCTTCGAGCAGTTCGGTCGTCAGTTCTTCGCCGTCGACGCCGTAATCGGCGAGCCAGGCCGGCGTGAGGCCGTCCTTGCGCGGCGCGAGCTGCGGTTCGACGCGCTCGCCGCCGTCGGGCAGCAGCAGCTGGATGTCGCCGGGATAGCGCGTGGCGAGCCAGTCGCGCGCCTGGTTTGGGGTGACGTTCTCCTCGGTGAACTGGTCGACGGTCTTGGCGACCGCGGAGACCATGCTCGAATAGCTTTCCATCTGCCGGATCGACGCGTCGACGATCGCGTCGAACGTGCCGTGCACGAGTTGCGCGACGAAGCCGGGGAAGTCGATCTCGTCGACCATCGCGCCGGCGCGGCGGGCGATGGTCTCGGTGGCCTGCGGCTTGCTGCTGGTCGGCGCGCCGCTGGCCGCGGGCGCGCTACCGTTGCCTGTCGCCGCCGGCGCGAGATCGCCGTCGGCGAGCGCGCGCGCAGCCGGAACCACTCCGCTGCGCGGAGGGAAGATCATGCCGCCGTTGCGTGTTCCGGTCGACATGTCGGGCTCCTTACGCCGCCACCGCGGCGCCCGCGGGCTGCGTCACCCAGGTGTTGACGCGCTCGATGCGGCCGTCGCCGAGCAGGCGCAGTTCGATGCGCGCGGCTGGATTGCCCTGGGCGAGGCCGGTGAAGCGGTAGTCGACGGTGACCTTCAGCGCGGCGAGGTTGCCGACGTCGGGCGTGTCGTCGATGCGCGCGGCCACTTCGACGCCGTAGGCGAGATTCGCCGGCAGGCCGGTTTCGACGTGGATGTTGCCGACGCTACCGTCGCCGCCGTGCCAGAACACCAGGCGCAGCGGCAGCGGCGTCGCGGCGCCGTCGATCGCGGGCCAGTCGTTGAGGTCGACGACGGTGTCGCCGCTCTGCGCGCCGCTCGACACGCTCGGCACCGACGTCGCCGGCGCCTTCGCGCCTTCGAGCTGGTCGAGCGCCCAGCGGCACCCGCCGGCGCTGCCGCGCGTCGTGCTCATGCGCGTGCCGGGCACGCGGCTGGGTTCGATCGGTTCGGGCGCGGCGGGTGCGTTCGATGCCGCGTCGGGCTTGGCCGGCGCGTCTTCCAGCGCGCGTGCGCGGATCGGCGCCGGCGGTCGCGCCAGGCGCAGGCCGCCGCGCGACGACATCCCGAGCGATTGCGCCGCCGCGGCCTGCGCCGGCAGGTGCAGCACGCGCCAGTTGCCGTAATCGGGTTCGGCCATGTTGCCGAAGTCCGACGCGAACGTGTCGAACGACAGCCAGCCCTCGTAGCCGCCGTTCGCCGGATTGAACGCGACCGGATCGTTGTCGAACGCGACCCGCGTGTCCCACGGATTGAGGATCTTCACTTCGGCCTGCGCCGGATCGGCGAGGTTGCCGCGGATGCCGGCCAGCACCACCGCGTGCGGCGCGCCGACGATCACGACCCACAGCGGTCCGTAACTGGCGAGCCAGTCGGCCCATTGCTGCGGCGTGTGGTAGAGGCTGGCGTTGCTCGGCTGCTCGATGGTCTGGAAGCCGTAGCGTTGCTTCACCGCGTCGAGCAATGCCCAGTCGTAGGACGTCGCCAGCGACGCGCCGACTTCCTGCGCCAGCGTTTCCGGCGCGATCGACTGGTTGCGGCGGTACGACAGCAGCATCGCCATCGACGCCGCCCAGCACGCGTTCTTGTCCGGCTGCGGCACCAGCGCCACCGGATAGTCGGCGCCGCCTTCGAGCGCGCGGCTGCGCGCGCCGCCGCCGTACGAGAACGCCGTCGTGCGGCCTTCGATCCAGTCGAGCTTGGCCGGCGTCAGGAAGCAGCCGCGGTTCAAGCCCTGCGCGGCCGGCGCGCCGGAGATGTGCACCGCGCAGACCTTGGCTTCGAGCTGGCCGCTGCTGCGGTCGAGGTGATAGACCGGCGAACCGCTGGCGCGATGCAGCGTCAGGATCGGATATTCGATCAGGTCCTGGCTGCTCATCGAGCGCGCGTAGCCGCCGTGCAGGTGCTGCTTGTCGCCGTTCATCAGCGCGGTGAGTTCCGGCACCGCGTCGGACTTGCGCGAGTAGCCGCACACGACCAGCGGCATCTGGTCCGACGGCGTCGCGCTGAGGAAGCCGAACCAGGCGCCGTTCGGCGCTTCCAGCGGCACGTTCTCGATCACCGCGAGGTCGCGCTCGCCGTTGCCGCCGGACACGTAGCCGGGCGCGATGCGCCACGACGACGCCGGCACGGTGCAGTTGCCGAACGGCTCGTTGCCGGCGCCGTTCTTGCCGGGAATGATCGTGACCTGCGAGCTGCCTTCGAGATTGTGCGCGCAGGTCAGGATGCGGTTGCGGCCGATGTAGAAGCCGGTGCCGACGCCGTTGTCCATCTGCAGCTGGCAGATCGCCGAGTGCGGGAACGCGTGCGTGTCGTCGACGCCGACGAACCATTCCTCGAGCGCCTGGCTGAACGCGTTGTCCTGGCACATCAGCGCGGTGGACGGATCGGACGGGTCGTAGAACGGCGCGATGATTTCCTGCGCGCGCGAATAGCCGCCGCGACGCAGACCCTGCGACGTCACGGGCACCGCGCCGGTGCTGGTGCCCTGCGCCTGCGCGGCCGCGGCCAGCTGCACGCACTGCATGTAGACGTCCCAGTCCCAGTAGCTGCTCGGGCAGTCGTGGTTGTCGCCGGGGCTCGCTTCGGAGTGGCCGACGATGTGTTCGCGGTCGATCGGCACGCCGTATTGCGAGCACAGCCACGCGACCAGGTGCGCCGAGGCCTCGTACTGCGGCATCGTCGGCGGCAGGTCGCGGCGATTCAGGCGATACGGCTTGTTGGCGTTGTGCTCGATGCCGATGCTGCGCGAGTTCGCGGCCGACGCGTGGTAGGCGGTGTCGGCATTGCGCACCATCTGCACGACTTCGCCGTCGCGGCCGACGACGTAATGCGCGCTGCTCGGGCCGGCCTGTTCGCCGGTCTTCGGATCGATGCGCTGGCCGTCCTGGAACCAGCCGATCGTGCCGTTGATGTTCGGCCCGCCGGCGGTGATGTGGATCACGATGCGGTCGATCACCGCGCCGCGGCGGCGTCCGCGCATGAAATTGCGCGCGGCCGCCGGCACGAAACGGCTGGCGCCGGGATAGTCGGCCGCCTGCGGCGCGTCGAGCCCGCGCGCGCCGCGCCAGCTCTGCGCCGCGGCCAGTTCGTCGTCGACTGGCTCGGCGCCGATCGAGTAGCGGTCGGCGGCATCGTAATCTTCGGTCGACGCCTCGTCCTCCGACAGCGCCCGCGCGCCGCGCACGCCGAGCGACCGCGTGCTCGTCGCGCGCGCGCCTTGCGAGCGCGCGCCCAGCGAGAACGTCAGCGTCTCGCCCCACGCGGTGGCCTGCTGGCGGATCCACGCGAGCTTGGCCGGCGTGATGCGGCAGCCGAGATTGGTGGTATCGCTTTCGCCGGCGACGTGCACGCCGACCATGTGCGCGCGCGGCGAGTCGCCTTCGTTGATGTAGTACACCGGCGAGCCGCTGGTGCCGCCGAGCGACTGCAGGTCGTAGTCGAAGGTCTCGTCGCTCGGCAGCGTGCGGATGTAGCCGCCGTGCATGTGCTGCTTGTCGGCGTCGATGTTGTTGTTGACGAACGTGCCGACCGCGCTGCTGTCCGCGGAATACGCGGCGTAGCCGGTCACGACCACGCCTTCCGGGCGCGACTGCGTCAGTTCCTCGACCAGGTCGAAATAGTTCGGCGACGACACCGCGTTCTCGGCCGGCACGCGGATCAGCGCCATGTCGAAATCGCGGTTCGACGACACGTAGGACGGATGCTTGACCATGTCGGACGCGCCGACGCGGAAGCGGCCGAACGGTTCGTTGGCGGTCGCGGTGCCGGCGCCGTTCTTGCCGGGCACGATGATGAGCTCGCTCTGCCCGTCGACGACGTGCGCGGCGGTCAGCAGCAGGCGCGGGCCGATGAAGAACGCGGTGCCGTGCTGCGCGCCTTCGGCGCTGCCGTCGGACCGGCGCGCCTGGCAGATCGCGCTGTGCGGCGCGACGGTGGTGTCGTCGACGCCGAAGAACCATTGCGCGCTGGACAGGAAGAAGCCGGCCTGCGTGCGCAGCGCGTCGAGCCAGTCGGTCGGCTGGTAGTACGACGACACCACGCGCATCGCGCGCGCGCTCGGCGCCTGGCGCGTGGCGGGATAGCCGGCAGCGCCGTTGCCGCGGCCGCGCAGGCCCTGCGTCGTCGCCGGCGCGTCGCCGGGCAGGTAGCAGGTGCGCGAGGTCACCATGCCCATGAAGTAGGTCCAGTCCCAGACCGCGTTCGGGCAACCGGTGTGCGTGGTCGCCGGATCGGCCTCGGAATGGCCGAGGATGTGGGTGCGGTCGGCGGCGATGCCGTACTGGTCGCACAGCCACGTCACCAGCGCCGCCGACGCGCACATCTGCGCGGGCGTCGGATTCAATCCGCGCGTGTTGGCGACGTGCTCGATGCCGATGCTGGTGCCGTTGGCCGAACGCGCGTGCCAGGCCACGTCCTCGTGGCGCACCATCTGCACCACTTCGCCGTCCTGACCGATCACGTAGTGCGCGCTGACCTTCGCGGCCGGGTTCTGGAACCAGCCGATCGTGCCGTTGATGTTGGCGCCGCCGTCGGTGATGTGGATGACGACGCGGTCGATCGTGCGCGGCGTGCCGGTGACCGCGCGGAAGTTGCCGGCGTCGGCCGGCGCGAAACGGCTCGCCTGCGGATATTGCGGCGACGGCGTGCTGAACGGCCGCGCCAGGCCGCGCAGGCCCTGGCTGATCGCAGTCGCGGAATCGTCGGGGATCGGACCTTCGATGCCGTAGGCGTCGTCCTCGGTCGACAGCGCGCGCACGCGGTACGCCTGCGCGGCGGCCGGCGCCGTGGTCGCCGCCGGAGCTGGCGCGACGCCGCCGTTGACGGCCGCGGCAGCCGGTGCGGGCGCGGTGGACGCACCGCCCGTGCCGTTCGCGGGAGCTGCCGCCGTGGGCGCCGCCGCGCCATTGCCGTTGGCTGCGGCGTTGTGCTGCTGCTGCCAGAGATCGTCGGAATAGCCGTCGCTGTAACCGGAACCGCCGTTCGCGTTCGCCGCGGGCGCGCCGCTGCCGGTGGCCGGCGCCGCTGCGGGCACCGTGCCCGCGCCGCCGCTGCCGGCGAACACGTCGCCGCCCCAGACCAGGTTGGCGCCGCCGTCGCCGCCGTAACCGCCGCCGTTGCTGCCGGTGCTGCCGGGGCGCGCGGTGCGGCGCAGGCCGCGTTCGGTGAGGCCGGACAGGCTCACGTACATGTTGCCGCGGTCCGGCACGCGCACGCTGGTCGGCCGGCTGCGGTCGTTCTCGCTGTAGGTCGCCAGGCCGAAGTACAGGCGCGGCTGGCCGACGAAGCGCGCGACCACGCTCGGCGGCACCAGATAGACCGCGTCGCCGCTGCGTCCGCCGCTGCTGGCGAGGACTCGGCTGGAATAGAAGTTGCCGGTCGTGCGCTTGGCGCGGTTCTCCGGCCGCAACAGGTCCGGATCGGTGGCCAGGCCGACTTCGAACAACGGGCTGTCGCTGCGGACGTTGAAGCTCAGCACGTTGAAGCGGTCGTTGACCGTCTCGCGGGTGGCGCGGATGAGTGCCATGACGTGACTCCTAGCGGCGTTTGCGGGCGCTGGTGGAAGTGAGAGGGCGAAGCGGAGGCGGTTCCTGGGCGAACGCGTCCGGCACGAAGTCCACGTCGACGGCGCTCGCGTCGGCATCGGCGACGCCGCCGACGCTCATCACCGAGGAAATGCGTTCCCAGAAGCGTTGCTGGGCGTCGATGCCGATGCCCTGCAGATGCGGCTGCATGAATTCGATCGCGTTCTCGAGATGGCGGAAGAACGCGCGCTGCCCGGACTGCACGTGCTCGACCGACCCGCGCCATTCCGACAGCGCGGAATCGGGATCGCCGCGTTCGCACCAGATGCGGATGATGAAAACGGCGGTGCGGTCTTCGAGCAGGGCCATCGCGATGGCATCCTCGACCTCATGGGTTGAGGCCGAGCGTGCGCGTGCGATCTCACGGCCGCGTCACCGCCATCTCACCGGACGCTCACCGGCGGCGTGATGCGTGTGATGCAGCGGTGATGCGCGGCGGCGGCGTGCGCGGAAGCGTGATGGGCGTCATCCTGCGACGCCGGCGACGTACCCTTGCTTTCGTAGGAGCGACGGAAGTCGCGACGGGCTTTGCCGCGATGCTGAAATTGACGCACGCCCGAAATTAACGGTCGCGACTTCCGTCGCTCCTACCGGTGTACCGGCCTACCGGCGACAGTCGTCGCCGCGGAGCCGCGCTCAGGAATCCAGAAACTGCAGACTCAACTGCAACTGCGTATCCGCACTGGCCAGGCTGCGGCGGGCGGCTTCGATCAGCAGATGCGCCTGGCTCTGCGACAGGACCGGCAGCGGCAGCGTCATCGATGTCGCATAGGCCGGTTCGGCGAAGCCGACGCCCATCTCGGTCGACGATGCGGCGCCGATCGCGCCGTCGGCGATGCGCTGGTACAGCGCCAGCGTTTCGCGCATCGGCTGGATCGCCAGCTCGCGGCGCAGCAGTTCGCGGCAGCGCTCGAACTGGCGCAGCGCGTGCGCGCGCTGGCCGTTGAGCACGAACAATTGCATCAGCTCGCGGTGCACGTCCTCGCGCAGCGCGTCGCTGTCGAGGATGGCCTGGGCGTGGCGGATGCCGTCGGCGTATTCGCGGCGGATCGTCGCCAGCTGCATCAGCCGCCCGAGCGCGTTGAGATAGTGGCGGCGGTGCTTTTCGCGCTCGCGCAGCGCCCAGTCGTCGGCGAGGTCGAGCAGGATGTCGGACTGGTACAGCGCCACGCCGCGGCGCAGGCCGTCGATGTCGGCATCGCTCATCAGCTCCGGCGGCCTGGTCAGGCCGGGCGTGATCAGGCGCGCGAATTCCTCGACGTCGAGCCACAGGTCCACCGGCCCGTCGAGGCTGATCGCGCCGCGGCGGTCGCAGACGATCAGGTCGCCGTGCTTCAGCGGCGGCTGCTCGATCATGCGGCGCAGGCGCCACAGCGCGGTGTTGAACGAACCGGCCGACGCCGACGCGTCGCGCTCGGGCCACAGGCTCGCGATCAGCTCGCCGCGGCTGAAATAGCGGCGATGCCCGAGCGCGAGATACGCGAGCAGGCTGCCGCAGCGTCCGGCCACGGCCATCGCGCCGCCTTCGCCGCACGCGATCGACACCGAGCCAAACAGCCAGATCTTGACCATCCGTATCGATCCTCTCCCTGGACGCCGCGCATCGCGCGCGTCGCAGTCCGAACCATCCCCTGCACACAGCGCAGACGCACGAAACTCCACGGACCGGCCACGCAGCGCGTCGATTTTTGCCAGCATCGATGCGGCATGTCGCATCTTGCGAAAAGCATCCCGGCCGAAATGTGACGCCGCGCACGCGGGGCGTTGCATCGCATGCGCTGCCGACGGACGGAGGCGCGGCCGCGCGAAGGCGGTCGTCGCGCGCGTTGCATGCGTGCGCGAGTTTCCGTGCGGGATCGCAGCCGCCATGCACAAGCGCGATCGGAGAACGCCGCGCGTCGCGCACGCGGCGGCCGTTCCGCGGCAACATCGCTTGACAGTGCGCGGGGGCGGCGCTATCTGTGCCGGTCCGGCTTCGCCGAGGGGACAGGACGTCGTACGCCGCATGCACGCATTCACGCCCGCTTCCCGGCCCCGCCGGCATCCAGATGGCG
>Ga0207681_10001020_pt1 | contig 18183 bp, 16 predicted proteins | sample KBSS53metaG_FD_184324 | JGI IMG/M metagenome (GOLD analysis project Ga0207681, IMG submission 184324) | Switchgrass rhizosphere microbial communities from Kellogg Biological Station, Michigan, USA - KBS S5-3 metaG (SPAdes) (version 2) | ecosystem: Host-associated > Plants > Roots > Rhizosphere... | reverse complement strand
TCTGGATGCTTGGGCGCTTGTCTTTCTTTTCTTTCATGCCAGGCTCGAAACCGCCGCCCTGGATCATGAAGTTGCCGATGACACGGTGGAAAACGGTGTTTTCGTAGTGGCCGGCGTTCACGTACTCGATGAAGTTGGCGACGGTGATCGGCGCTTTCTCGGCGTTGAGCTCGATGACGATGTCACCGTGGTTGGTGGTCAGTTTGACTTGAGTCATGTTGGCTACTCTTTTCAGGGAATTCGTGGGTTTGGGTGCCCGGGGCACCACGACCGGTATGGCGAAACTGCGGCCAAGGCGCGCAGTTTAGCGTGACCTGCAGGAATTTCGAGGTGGTTTTTTACCACTGGTGCGTTAAATGCACCGCAACCCTGTCAGCGGCTTGACAGCATCAGCTATGATAAGCCCTTTGTTTTGTCGGCCTAGCCCGGCCACGTACTTGTCTGTTCAAGGATCCTATGAGCAAGCCCACTGTCGACCCTACCTCGAATTCCAAGGCCGGACCTGCCGTCCCGGTCAATTTCCTGCGCCCGATCATCCAGGCGGACCTGGATTCGGGCAAGCACACGCAGATCGTCACCCGCTTCCCGCCAGAGCCCAACGGCTACCTGCACATCGGTCACGCCAAGTCGATCTGTGTGAACTTCGGCCTGGCCCAGGAATTCGGTGGCGTCACGCACCTGCGTTTCGACGACACCAACCCGGCCAAGGAAGACCAGGAATACATCGACGCCATTGAAAGCGACGTGAAGTGGTTGGGTTTCGAATGGTCCGGTGAAGTGCGCTATGCCTCGCAGTACTTCGACCAACTGCACGATTGGGCCGTCGAGCTGATCAAGGCCGGCAAGGCCTACGTCGACGACCTGACCCCGGAGCAGGCCAAGGAATACCGTGGCACCCTGACCGAGCCGGGCAAGAACAGCCCGTTCCGCGACCGTTCGGTAGAAGAGAACCTCGACTGGTTCGCCCGCATGCGCGCCGGTGAGTTCCCGGACGGCGCCCGCGTATTGCGCGCCAAGATCGACATGGCCTCGCCGAACATGAACCTGCGCGACCCGATCATGTACCGTATCCGCCACGCCCATCACCACCAGACGGGCGACAAGTGGTGCATCTACCCGAACTACGACTTCACCCACGGCCAGTCGGACGCCATCGAAGGTATTACCCACTCGATCTGCACCCTGGAGTTCGAAAGCCATCGCCCGCTGTACGAATGGTTCCTCGACAGCCTGCCGGTGCCGGCGCACCCGCGTCAGTACGAGTTCAGCCGCCTGAACCTGAACTACACCATCACCAGCAAGCGCAAGCTCAAGCAACTGGTCGATGAAAAGCACGTACACGGCTGGGACGACCCACGCATGTCGACGCTGTCGGGCTTCCGCCGTCGCGGCTACACGCCGGCGTCGATCCGCAACTTCTGCGAGATGGTCGGCACCAACCGTTCCGACGGCGTGGTCGACTACGGCATGCTCGAGTTCAGCATCCGCCAGGACCTCGACGCCAACGCCCCACGTGCCATGTGCGTGCTGCGCCCGTTGAAGGTCGTGATCACCAACTACCCGGAAGACAAGGTCGACCACCTTGAACTGCCGCGTCATCCGCAAAAAGAAGAACTCGGCGTGCGCAAGCTGCCGTTCGCCCGTGAAATCTACATCGACCGCGATGACTTCATGGAAGAACCGCCAAAAGGCTACAAGCGCCTGGAGCCAAACGGCGAAGTGCGCCTGCGCGGTAGCTACGTGATCCGTGCCGACGAAGCAATCAAGGACGCAGATGGCAACATCGTCGAACTGCGTTGCTCGTATGACCCGGACACCCTGGGCAAGAACCCCGAAGGCCGCAAGGTCAAGGGCGTGATCCACTGGGTGCCGGCGGCGGCCAGCATCGAGTGCGAAGTGCGTTTGTACGATCGCCTGTTCCGCTCGCCAAACCCTGAAAAGGCTGAAGACAGCGCCAGTTTCCTCGACAACATCAACCCTGACTCCCTGCAAGTACTTACGGGTTGTCGTGCCGAACCCTCGTTGGGCGAAGCACAGCCGGAAGACCGTTTCCAGTTCGAGCGCGAAGGTTACTTCTGCGCGGATATCAAGGACTCGAAACCAGGTCGCCCGGTATTCAACCGCACCGTGACCTTGCGTGATTCGTGGGGTCAGTGATTCTGTCTTAAGGGAATTGTCGTGTTAACGATCTACAACACACTCAGCAAGACCAAAGAAGTCTTCAAGCCGCTGGACGGCAACAAGGTGCGCATGTACGTGTGCGGCATGACCGTGTACGACTACTGCCACATCGGCCACGGCCGCAGCATGGTGGCCTTCGACCTGGTGACCCGCTGGTTGCGTTTCAGCGGCTATGACCTGACCTATGTGCGCAACATCACCGACATCGACGACAAGATCATCAACCGCGCCAACGAAAACGGCGAGTCGTTCGACGCGCTGACCGAGCGCATGATCGCCGCGATGCACGAGGACGAGGCCCGGCTCAACATCCTCAAGCCGGACATGGAACCGCGTGCCACCGACCACATCCCGGGCATGCACGCGATGATCCAGACCCTGATCGACAAGGGTTACGCCTACGCGCCGGGCAATGGCGACGTGTACTACCGCGTCGCCAAGTTCATGGGCTACGGCAAGCTGTCGCGCAAGAAAATCGAAGACCTGCGCATCGGCGCCCGCATCGAAGTCGACGAAGCCAAGCAAGACCCGCTGGATTTCGTGCTGTGGAAAGCCACCAAGCCCGGCGAGCCGAGCTGGGAGTCGCCATGGGGCGCCGGGCGTCCGGGCTGGCACATCGAATGCTCGGTGATGTCCACCTGCTGCCTGGGTGAGACTTTCGATATTCATGGCGGCGGCAGCGACCTCGAGTTCCCGCACCATGAAAACGAAATCGCCCAGAGCGAAGCCGCCACCGGCAAGACTTACGCCAACGCCTGGATGCACTGCGGCATGATCCGCATCAATGGCGAGAAGATGTCCAAGTCCTTGAACAACTTCTTCACCATCCGCGACGTGCTGGAAAAGTACCACCCGGAAGTGGTGCGTTACCTGCTGGTGTCGAGCCACTACCGCAGCGCCATCAACTACTCGGAAGACAACCTCAAGGACGCCAAGGGCGCCCTGGAGCGGTTCTACCACGCGTTGAAAGGCCTGCCGGCCGTGGCGCCGGCCGGCGGCGAAGCCTTCGTCGCACGCTTCACCGAAGTGATGAACGACGACTTCGGCACCCCGGAAGCCTGCGCGGTGCTGTTCGAGATGGTGCGCGAGATCAACCGTTTGCGTGAGAGCGATCTCGACGCCGCGGCGGGTCTGGCGGCGCGCTTGAAAGAACTGGCCAGCGTGCTGGGGGTTCTGCAAATGAAGCCTGAAGATTTCCTGCAAGCCGGCGCCGAAGGGCGTGTGGATGCGGCGCAAGTGGATGCGCTGATACAGGCGCGTTTGACTGCACGTGCCAACAAGGACTGGGCGGAATCCGACCGACTCCGCGACCAACTCACCGCCATGGGCGTGGTGTTGGAAGACGGGAAGGGTGGGACGACGTGGCGGTTGGCTGATCAGGCTTGATTGGTAAACGCTGAATGAAAAACGCCCCGACTGGTTCGGGGCGTTTTTTTGCACATCCGTTTAACGGCTTACTCGATCGACTGTGGTAGCTGGCAGGGCGGGTGATGAGCGCCCTGTGGCGAGCGGGCTTGCCCCGCGTTGGGTTGCGAAGCGACCCCGGAAGGCGGAATGCGGTGAGTCAGGCACTCTTCGGGCGCTGTTTTGGGGCTGCTTCGCAACCCAACGCGGGGCAAGCCCGCTCGCCACAGTTACGCGCGATATTGAAAGTTGTGCTGATACCTATGTCGCGATAACAGAGTGTCTACCATATATCGATTCGCCCACCTCCATTGCACGCTGGCTTTGCAATTGCTACGACAGCGATACTTGATAGCGGCTCTGCACAAATCCATTGTCCGATACATACGTGCCGAGATGACGAAGTTCTTGCTCGCTGCCCATCTGGCTGAACAAACAAACCCCTTTGCCCAGCAACACTGGTATGCGTGTGATGATCAACTCCTCGATCAGGCCCGCTTCAAGAAACGCCTGGATCGTCTGGCCACCGTCGATATAAAGGTGCTTCATACCGCGCTCGGCTAACGTTGCCACCAGTGTGGTCACGTCTCCCGCCATGACCTCGATCTTGCCCTCCAGATGTGTCGGAATCTGCAACTGCTGGCGAGACAGCGCAATCACCGGGATACCCTCATAGGGCCACTCCGCAAAGGACAACACCTTCTCCAGGGTCTTGCGTCCCATCACCAGCGCATCCACCGTGGCGACAAAGCCTTCATAAGTCACGCCGTTCAACTCGGCGGTTTCATACTCCGGCCGGTGCAACCAGTCGATATCGCCGTCCGGGCGGGCGATGAAGCCGTCGACGCTGGCGGCGATAAACACTGAACATTTGATAGGCATGGCGCAAACTCCTTTTGTGCGCTTGGACGCTAATGTTGATTTAATCCTCGCGTGTAACAACCGGGCGTCTGGGAAACAACCCTGATGCCCCTGTCTGCCGTGCGAGGATGTATGCGAAGTTGGTTGATCCGTTACCGTTACGCAATCATTTTCTGGTTGTGCTTCGGCGTTTTCCGTACCTCCCTGGCGGACTGGAATCCCATTCCCTCCGGCTCCATGCGCCCGACCTTGCTGGAGGGCGATGTAGTGTTGGTGAACCGGGTGGCCTACGACCTCAAGCTGCCGCTCACGGACATTTCCCTGGTCAAGCTCGATAACCCCCGGCGCGGTGATGTGGTGACGTTCTCGTCGCCCAAGGACGGCATGCGTCTGATCAAGCGCATCGTCGGCATTCCCGGTGACACCCTGGAAATGAAAGATGAGGTGTTGTGGGTCAACGGCGTGCCTGCCACCTACAGCGACGCGCAGGACATCAGTGAACCCATCGTTCCCGGCCATGCGGTGCCGGGGATCAAGCTGAACGAGTTGGCGGCCAACCGGCAGCGCACGGTGCAGTTCATGCCGACGGTGCGAGCGATGCGCAGTTTCGGGCCGGTGGTGGTGCCGGCCGACAGTTACTTCATGCTGGGGGACAATCGCGATAACAGCGATGACTCACGGTACATCGGCGTTGTGCCACGCCGGCTGTTGATTGGGCGGGCGCATCATGTGCTGGCGTCGGCACAGATTCTGGGTGATTGGATGCCACGGTTTCGCAGGTTTGGCTCGCCTATCTTGTAATGGAAGTTGTGCTATTTGAAGGACACCAAGAACCACTGATGGAGACTCGAATGACGTGTATTTTCTGCAGCATCGTCCAAAAGACTTCCCCGGCGCACATCCTGTGGGAAGACGAACAGCACATGGCCTTCCTGTCGATCTTCCCCAACACCCCGGGGTTTAGCGTGGTGATCCCCAAGCAGCATTACGGCAGTTATGCGTTTGCGCAGTCGGATGAAGTGCTAGCCGCGCTGGTGGTGGCGGCGAAGAGGACGGCGTTGCAGATCGACCGTGCGTTTCCCGATGTGGCGCGCACCGGGATGATCTTGGAAGGGTATGGCGTGGATCACCTGCATGCGAAGCTGTTTCCCATGCATGGAACCGGCGGCGACAGTACCTTCAAGCCGTTGAGTTCGAAGGTGGACAAGTTCTTCGAGGCGTATGAAGGCTATATCTCGTCCCATGACCATGTGCGGGCGGATGATGCCGAATTGGCTGAACTGGCGACCAGAATCCGATCTTTCGCCTGACACAGTTCAAAATGTGGGAGGGGGCTTGCCCCCGATGGCAGTGTGTCAGCCAGTATATCTGTAGCTGACCCACCGCTATCGGGGGCAAGCCCCCTCCCACATTTGGACCTTTTTGTTTCTGAGGACTCAGCGGCGGCTGCTGACTTCGGCGGGTACATCATCCCCAGCCATGCGCTTGCGGAACAACGCCGTGCGCGCCAACAGCAACGTGGTCACCGGCACGGTGATCGACAGCAGAATCGGAATCAACCACCCGTGCAACACCGGCCCGGACTTGAGCACCGAAAAATAGATAATCGACGCCAACGCCACACACCACGCTCCCAGCGTCGATGCGAGTGCCGGCGGGTGCATGCGCTGGAAGAAGTCCTTCATGCGCAGCAACCCGATCGCGCCAATCAATGCAAATGCACTGCTGAGCACCAGCAGCACGGCCACGACGATTTCCATCCATAACGGCATCATTCAATCACCTCCCCACGCAGCAGGAATTTCGCCAGGGCAAACGAGCCGACGAAGCCGAACAGCGCGATCAGCAGCGCCGCTTCAAAGTAGGTGTCACTGGCATACCGGATACCCAGCACCAGCATCATCAACATCGCCAGGATGTACAGGTAGTCCAGCGCCAGTACCCGGTCCTGGGCTGACGGGCCTTTGAACAGGCGGATAAGCGTCAGCACCATGGCCAGGGAGAACAGGAACAGGCTGAACAGGATCGCATTGGAGAGCAGCGCGCTCATTCGAAGATCTCCATCAGGGGCCGTTCGTAGGTGGTCTTGAAGTGCTCGATGAAGGGCGCCTCATCGTCCAGGTCGAATACGTGCAAGAGCAGGATGCTGCGGTCCAGCGCCAGTTCCGACCAGATGGTGCCGGGCACCACGGTGGTGATCATCGACAGCGCGGCGAGGCCGTTGGGGTCGCGCAGGTCCAGGGGAATCCTGATGAAGCGCGAACGCGGTGGGCGGGAGCCGCAGGTCAGCACGCCCCAGGCCACTTGCAGGTTGGAGACGATCACGTCACGGCCCACCAGGAAAAACAGGCGGATGATCACGCCGGGGCGACGGATGCGGATCGGCAGTGGTCGCAACGGTGCCATCAGCAGCGGCGCAAGAAAGCCCAGCAGTGCACCCAGCAGCAGGTTGCCCGGGCTGACCGACAGGTTCAGCACCAGCCACAGCACCCACAGCGCCAGGGACAGCCACGGAGCAGGGAACAATCGCTTCATGGTTGCACCTCCAGGGCGGCGGCCTGGGCTTCGGGGCTCGGCACCGGACGCGTGGCCATCACTGCCATCACATAGTGCTCGGGGTTGTTCAGGCTCACGGCAGTGGCCTGGGTGTAGCGCAGCAGTGGTTCCGCCTTGAAGGTCAGCAGGATGCTCAAGCCCAGCAGGAAGAAAATCGGCACGCATTCATAGCGACGCAGTAGCGGCGAAGGGCGTTCTTCCGGGGTCCAGAAGCGCTGGATGCCCAAGCGTGCGAAGGCAATCAACGAGGCCAGGCCGGAGAGAATCAACAACGCCACCAAGCCCCAGGCGGCTGGCCGGATCGGTTCGTCAATACTCACACCCAGGCCCAGCGGATTGACCAGCGCACTCAACAGACTGAGCTTGCCGATAAACCCGGAGAGCGGCGGCATACCGATGATCAGCAGGGCGCAGGCGATAAAGCTCAAGCCCAGGAACGCCATGGTCCAGGGAATCACCTGGCCGACCACGGCTTGCTGCTCATCATCGAGGTTGACGCCAGGGCGCGGGTGCAGGGATTCCATGGCCTTGGGCAACGCATCGATCTCTTCGTCCAGCGGCAGGTCGTTGGCCGAGCGTGACCGTTCGATCAATTCAGCCAGCAGGAACAGCGCGCTCAAGGCCAAGGTGGAACTGACCAGATAGAACAGCGCGCCCGCCGTCAGGCTTGGTTGGGCGAAACCGACGGCGGACAGCAAGATCCCCGCCGACACCAGGATGCTTAAGCTGGCCATGCGCTCCAGGCGCTGCGCCGCCACCATCGCCAGCGCCGCGCAAATGATGGTCGCCATGCCGCCATACACCAGCCAATCCCCGCCAAACAGCGCCGAAGCACCGGCCTGGCCGGAGAACAGCAGCGTCCACAGGCGCAGCACGGTGTACACGCCGACCTTGGTCATGATCGCAAACATCGCCGCCACTGGCGCACTGGCCGAGGAGTAGGCGGGCGCCAGCCAGAAGTTCAGCGGCCACATGCCGGCCTTGGCCAGGAACGCCGTCGCCAGGATCGCCGCACCGGCATGCAACAGGCCGCGATCGGCCTCCGGCACCAGCGGGATTTTCAGCGCCAGGTCAGCGAAGTTCAGCGTGCCGGTGACACCGTAGATCATCGCCGCGCCAATCAGGAACAGCGAAGACGCCAACAGGTTGATCGCAATGTAATGCAACCCCGAAGACACCCGCGCACGCCCGGAGCCATGCAGCATCAGGCCATAGGAGGCCGCCAGCAGCACTTCGAAGAACACGAACAGGTTGAACAGGTCCGCCGTGAGGAAGGCGCCGTACAACCCCATCATCTGGATCTGGAACAGTGCGTGGAAGCTGGTGCCCGCACGATCCCAACGGGCCATGGCGAACAGCAGCGCACTCACGCCGATGATCCCGGTGAGTACCAGCATCAGCGCCGAGAGTTGGTCCACCACCAGCACAATGCCGAATGGCACCTGCCAGTTGCCCGGCAGGTAAACCCCAATCGAGCCTGGGCCGCCTTTTTGCGTCCAGTACAGCAGCAGGATGGCGATGCCCAGGCCGATGACGCTGGAGAACAGATTGATTTTCGCCTTGAGCGGGCGGCGCTTTTCGCCAAGCATCAGCATCAGCGCGGCGGTCAGCAACGGCAGCAGGATCGGTGCGACGATCAGTTGATTCACCCAATTCATTCCTTGGGCTCCCGGCCGTCCACATGGTCGGTGCCGGTCAGGCCCCGGGAGGCGAGCAGCACCACCAGGAACAACGCGGTCATGGCGAAGCTGATCACGATGGCCGTAAGCACCAGGGCCTGGGGCAGCGGATCGGTGTAGTTGAGCAGGTCCTGCGGCACGCCGTCCTTGATGATCGGCTCCTTGCCGATAAACAGGCTGCCCATGCTGAAAATGAACAGGTTGACCCCGTACGACAGCAGGCACAGGCCCATCACCACCTGGAAGGTCCGTGGCCGCAGGATCAACCAGACGCCGGAAGCCGCCAGGACTCCAATGGCAATTGCGATGACTTCTTCCATCAGGCGGCTCCTTCCGTTGCGGCAACCACTTTGGCCTGGTTGCTCGGTTTATGGGCCCGCACGGACTGGTGACCGAGGGCGGTGAGCATCAGCAGCGTCGATCCGACGACCATGGCGTACACGCCGACGTCGAAGAACAGCGCGCTGGCGATGTGAATGTCGCCAAGCAATGGCAGGCTGAAATGCCAGGTGTGAGTGGTGAGGAAAGGGTAACCGGCAAACAGCGCGCCGAGCCCGGTCAGGGTTGCCGACAGCAGCCCGAAGCCCATCCAGCGCATCGGCCGCAGGCTCATCTGCGCCTCGACCCACTGCGTACCGGCGACCATGTATTGCAGGATGAACGCCACCGACATCACCAGCCCGGCGACAAACCCGCCACCCGGTTGGTTGTGGCCGCGCATGAACAGGTAGAACGACACCACCAGCGCAATCGGCAGCAGCAGGCGCACCAGCACCGCCGGCACCATCATGAAGCCCAGGGCGGTGTCGCTGGCCTGGCGCGGGTTGACCAGGTCGGTGGCCACGTCCGGCGCCAACTGGCGCTGTTGCGGCGGCAACTCCATGCTCTCTTTTGACGGGCGGAAGCGCCGCAGCAGGGCGTACACCGTCAGCGCCACGGCGCCGAGTACGGTGATTTCGCCCAGGGTGTCGAAGCCCCGGAAGTCCACCAGCATCACGTTCACCACATTGCTGCCGCCGCCTTCGGGCAGGGCGCGGCTGAGGTAGAACGAAGAAATATCGTTGGGCGTCTGGCGCGTCAGCATCGCGTAGGACAGCAACGCCATGCCGCCGCCCACCACGGTCGACAACAGGAAGTCACGCAGGCGACGGATGCGCGCCTTGCGCAGCGAGCTGGGCAGTGGCGACACCTCTTCGATCCGCCGTGGCAGCCAGCGCAGGCCGAGCAGGATCAGCACGGTGGTCACCACTTCGACCACCAACTGGGTCAGCGCCAGGTCCGGCGCCGAGAACCACACGAAGGTCACGCAGGTCATCAGGCCGCACACGCTGACCATGGTCAGGGCCGCCAGCCGGTGGTACTTGGCTTGCCAGGCGGCGCCGAGGGCACAGGCTATCGCCAGCAGCCACAGGGTGACGAACACGATGGAGCCCGGGATCTTCGGGCGGTCGCCCCAACTGAGGCCACTGTTGAGCATCGGGATCATGCCGCCGATCACCGCCACCAGCACCAGCAGAAACAATTGGGTCTGCAGGCGCTTGGTGCTGATGCGTTTCTCGATCCTGCGCACGCCGCGCATCATCACCACCAGGCTGCGCTCGAAGCCGCGCTTGCCGTTGAAGTAGCTGATCACCGGCGGGTACTTGAAGCGGCCACGCTTGAGTTGCTTGCGCAGCAGCAGGTACAGCACCACGCCGCCGGACATGGCCACCAGGCTCATGATCATTGGTGCGTTCCAGCCGTGCCAGATCGCCAGGCTGTACTCCGGCAGCACGCCACCCACTACCGGCAGCGCGGCGGCGGCGAGGATCGAGCCGACCACCTGGGCCGGGAAGATCCCCACCAGCAGGCAGGTGAACACCAGCAACTCGACCGGTGCGCGCATCCAGCGTGGCGGTTCGTGGGGAGTGTGCGGCAGGTTGGTCGCGGTCGGGCCGAAGAACACGTCGACGGTGAAGCGCAGGGCGTAGGCCACGCTGAAGGTACCGGCGATGGTCGCGATCAACGGCAGGGCGAACTCCACCCAGGCCGTCGAGGTGATGAACACGGTTTCGGCGAAGAACATCTCTTTGGACAGGAAACCATTGAGCAACGGCACGCCGGCCATGGACGCACTGGCCACCATCGCCAGGGTCGCGGTAAACGGGATCAACCGCACCAGCCCGCTGAGCTTGCGGATGTCCCGCGTACCACTTTCATGATCGATGATGCCCGCGGCCATGAACAGCGAAGCCTTGAACGTGGCGTGGTTGAGGATGTGGAATACGGCTGCGACGGCCGCCAGCGGGCTGTTGAGGCCCAGCAGCAAGGTGATCAGCCCGAGGTGGCTGATGGTGGAGTAGGCCAGCAGGCCCTTGAGATCATTCTGGAACATGGCGCAGTAAGCGCCGAGGAGGAGGGTAAGGGCGCCGGCACCGCCGACGATCCAGAACCATTCTTCGCTGCCGGACAGCGACGGCCACAGGCGGGCCAGCAGGAACACGCCGGCCTTCACCATCGTTGCCGAATGCAGGTACGCCGACACCGGCGTAGGGGCCGCCATCGCGTGGGGCAGCCAGAAGTGGAAGGGGAACTGCGCGCTTTTGCTCAAGGCGCCGATCAGCACCAGGGCCAGCATGACCGGGTACAGCGAATGCGCGCGGATCTGCTCGCCCGCCGCCAGTACCTGGTCCAGGTCATAGCTGCCGACGATATGCCCCAGCAACATTACGCCCGCCAGCAGGCACAGGCCGCCGGCGCCGGTGACCATCAGCGCCATGTACGCCCCACGGCGCGCATCGGCGCGGTGGTGCCAGTAGCCGATCAGCAGGAACGAGAACAGGCTGGTCAGTTCCCAGAAGAACACGATCTGGATCAGGTTGCCGGAGATCACCAGCCCGAGCATGGCCCCCATGAAGGCCAGGAAAAACGCGAAGAAGCGCGGCACCGGATCGTCCGGCGACATGTAATAGCGCGCATACAGCGACACCAGCGTGCCGATGCCCAGCACCAGCATCGAGAACAGCCAGGCAAACCCATCCATGCGCAGCACGAAGTTCAGCCCGAGGCTGGGCAACCACATGAATTCTTCGCGGATCACGCCACCGTGGGCGATCTGGGGGTAGAGCAGGGCGACTTGAATAGTGCCGACCAGGGCCACCAGGCCGGCCAGCAGGGATTCGGTGTTACGTGCATTGTGCGGCAGCAAGGCCGCCAGACAGCTGCCAATGAACGGCAGAAGCAGTAGAACTATCAGGGACATAGGCTTCTAATCTGCGGGAGTTTGGGATGCATCATACGTGCCGCTTTAACGATCACCAAACGGCAAGATGTGGCAGGATCCTACAAGCTAAGCCGAAATCACCCATTTGGCATTGTTTCAGGTAACCCGATTCGGGCAAGCGACACCGCCCCCCCTGTGGGAGCCGGGCTTGCCCGCGATGGCGATCTGACAGCCACTGCAAGTACTCGGACCTTATCCCTGCTGTTCCTGTTCCCTCTCATCGCGCAATTCCAGGGCCTTCTGCCCCTTGGTCTTCATCTCGCTGACAATCACCGCCAACACAATCAACGCCGCCCCCACCATCGCGATCGGCGGGAAGCGTTCCCCGGCAATCCGCCCGACCACGCCGGCCCACACCGGCTCACCGGCATAAATCAACGTGGCGCGGGTCGGCGAAACACTTTGCTGCGCCCAATTCATCGCCACCTGGATCACCGCACTGGTCAAGCCCAGGCCCACCGCGCTGAACAGCAGCAACCACGAAAACCCCGGCAGCGCCTCGCCCATTGGCACCACCATCAGGAACGACAGCAACGACGCCGTGGCCAGTTGCACCACGGTCACCCGACGCACGTCCACCTGCCCGGCAAAGGCGCTGATCAGGATGATCTCCGCCGCGATTGCCACTGCACCGATCAACGTGGCGATTTCACCGGGACTGAAATTCAGCGAAGCCCCCGCCGGCCCGGTCAGCAGCATCAAGCCGGTAAACGCCAGCATAATACCGATGCTCGGCATCAACCCCGGGCGCCGGCCCAGCACCAGCCATTGCAACAGCGGTACGAACGGCACATATAACGCGGTGATAAACGCCGATTGACTGCTCAAGATGGTCTGCAAGCCAATGGTTTGCAGCCCGTAGCCAAACATGATCGCCACACCGATAAACACCCCGGCCTTCAATTCGAACAGCGTCAGGTCGCGCAACGTGCGCAAGGAAAAGAACCCCACCACAATCGCTGCGGCCGCAAAGCGCAAACCGACAAAAAACATCGGCCCACTGACCGTCATCGCATGTTGCACCAGCAAAAACGTGCCGCCCCAGATCATGGTGATCACCACCAGGATGCATTCGGCTTTGCTGAAACGGTTGAAACGTGGGGAGGCGGTCGGGGTGGTCATGGCGGCTCGGTCTTGCAAGGGAAAGGCACGGACCGCACAATGCGCCGCACGCTGGGCAGTATACTGCGCACACCCACCCATTGAGCAATATAGTGCACAAAGAAAATCCCCACCGGGCTTCGGTCCTGCAGCACGTCAGCCAGAACGTCCGTCGCCTGCGCCATGCCGCCGACCTCAGCCAGACCTTGCTCTCGGAAAAATCCGGGGTCAGCCGGCGCATGCTGGTGGCCATCGAGGCGGGGGAAAAGAACGTCAGCTTGTCCACCCTCGACCGCGTGGCCGAAGCGTTGGACGTGGCGTTCAGCGACCTGATCCAGGCGCCGGATGTGCGTGACCATAGCCGTATCAATGAGCTGGCCTGGGCCGGTGAAATTCCCGGCAGCAAGGCGGTGTTGCTGGCCAAGGCCACGGCGCGGCGTGAAGTCGAACTCTGGGAGTGGCGCCTTGAACCTGGCGATCGCTACTGCCCGGACCCAGACCTTGAAGGCTGGAGCGAGCAGCTGTTTGTCTTTGAGGGTTGCTTGACTCTGGTGTTGGCAGGTGAAGACAAGACAATTGGTACGGGCGAGTTTTTCATGTTTGCCAGCCATCAGCCTCATGCCTATCGCAATGATGGGGGCGTCGCAGTAAAGTTTGTACGGAATGTCGTTATTTAGTTTGTCAACTGTCAAAGTTCACAGCTTACTTTTTTGAGTTCCCTGTTTATATTTGAAGGGCGCTTTAGTTTCACTTGCCTTGTTTTTGTACAGTGGTTTTAAAATCGATATTCGTACCAAATACGGCAGGGCGCACCTTTGACTTTAATTAGTGAGGATTTATTAATGAACGGAATTCTAGTATCTCGCTCTGACCTGCTTTCTGCCCCCTCTATTGTGCCCTCAAGTAACAATGTTATTTCTCGTGCAGCAATTGCAGGTAACAGAGCACGGCTCTGCATACCGCTGTATCCAGGGATTGCAGTTGGGGACGTGGTTTATGTTCAGGTTTCTACCGATGGTCAATGGATTTTCTTCTCGCAAGCGACGGTCACTGATATCGACCAGATGCTTGAATTTAAACTTTTTGATGCGCTCTTTGCTTCTCCCGCAACGACTGCTACCGCCAGCTATATCGTCAACAATGTTAACCACTCGGCAGAAGCTGTGTATACGATCGAGGATTAAAATTTTAATAAGCGTCAGTCCCACATTTTAATCAACAGGAGACTGTTGCTGGAGCAACACTTGTCAGGCAGTTTGCTGATTTCAGTGATGTGTTGCTCCGTTTTCTACAAGGCAATCAGCCGGTTTCATGGACTGTCACATTCAGGCACGACTCCTGCAATCACCCAGGTAATCCCCTCGGAGCCTGGAGTCGGCCCATGTCAGCCCACCCTCAACACCCTGCCCATATCATCCGCTCGGACGCGGAAGCCATCGAGGTCGCCACGCGCCTGGCCAAACGCTTTGCCGTCGAGGCCAGTGCGCGCGACCGTGAGCGGCGCCTGCCGGTGGCCGAGCTCGACGAGTTCTCCGCGAGCGGCCTGTGGGGCATCACTATTCCCAAAGCGTACGGCGGCGCAGGCGTGTCCTATGTGACCGTGGCCGAGGTAATCAAGCTGATCTCCGCCGCCGATCCGTCCCTGGGGCAGATTCCGCAGAACCACCTGGGCGTGGTGGACATCCTGCTGCAAACCGCGACCGAGGCACAAAAACGGTACTACTTCGGCAAAGTCCTCCAGGGCTATCGCTTCGGCAACGCCTTCTCCGAAGCCAAGAGCAAGAACGCCGGCACCTTCGACACGCAGATTCGCTTCCATGGCGACACCGCGCAAATCAACGGCGAGAAGTTCTACTGCACCGGCGCGCTGTTCGCCCATCTGGTGCCCACCGTCGGCAACAATGAAGACGGCCAGGCCTTTATTGCCTTTGTCGAACGCGACGCGCCCGGCCTGAACGTGATCGACAGCTGGGACGGCTTCGGCCAGCGCACCACCGCCAGCGGCGGCGTGACCCTCGATGGCGTCAGCGTGCCCTTGAGCGCGGTAATCCCGGCCCACCTGGCCTTCGACCAGCCCACTGCCAACGGCCCGATCTCGCAGATCATTCAGGCGGCGGTCGATACCGGTATTGCCGTTGGCGCGTTGGAGCAGGCGAAAATCTACGCACGCCAGGCGCGGCCCTGGATCGACAGCCAACAGGATCACGGCTGGCAGGACCCGTTCACCATCGCCGCCATCGGCGACCTGGAATGGCGCGTGCACGGCACCGAAGCCATCCTCGCCAAAGCGGGGGAAGCCGTGGACCGCGCCCTCGCCGAGCCCGGCGAAGACAGCGTCGCCCACGCCTCACTGGTGGTCGCCCAAGCCAAAGTCCTTTCTGCCGAAACCGCCTTGCTCGCCAGCAGCAAACTGTTCGAACTGGCCGGCACCCGCTCGGTCACCGGCAAGCACAACCTCGACCGCTTCTGGCGCAATGCACGCACCCACACTCTGCACGACCCGGCGCGCTGGAAATACCACCTGATCGGCAACTATGTGCTCAACGGCGTAAAACCTGCGCGCCACGCCTGGAACTGAGGAACCTCACCCATGACTGCACTGACCCTTGCGCGCCAACTGCTGGACAGCACCCGCCGTCACGTTGAAAACAGCACTGACCCCTACGTGATCAGCCGCTTCGGCGACTTGCAGATTCGCGTCGATGTGGCCGCGGCCTTGTTTGAACGCGCCGAAACCCATCCAGGCCCGGTGGCGTTGACCGAAGCGCAAATCGCCGCCGCAGAGGCGCTGATCGCCGCGAGCAACGCCGAGTTCGAACTCACCGGCCAACGCACCGCACTGCCGTCGAGCCTTGATGACCCGCTGCGTACGAAGTACCAGATCGTCGGCAACTACCACCTCAACGGAGTGCTTTGATGTCCCGTGAAATCCGCTTGAACGCCTTCGACATGAATTGTGTCGGCCACCAGTCGCCGGGCCTGTGGGCGCATCCGCGTGACCGTTCGTGGCAGTACAAGGACCTGGAATATTGGACCGACCTCGCCAGGATCCTTGAACGCGGCAAGTTCGACGGCCTGTTTATCGCCGATGTGCTGGGCATCTATGACGTGTACAACGGCAACGGCGACGCGGCGATTCGCCAGGCCACCCAAGTGCCGGTCAACGACCCGCTGTCGCTGATCGCACCGATGGCCTTGGTCACCGAACACCTGGGCTTCGGCCTGACCGCTTCGTTGTCGTTCGAACATCCGTACCCGTTCGCCCGCCGTCTCTCGACCCTGGACCACCTGACCAAGGGCCGCATCGGCTGGAACATCGTCACCTCCTACCTGGAAAGCGGCGCCAAGAATCTCGGCCAGAAGGCCCAGACCGAGCACGATGCGCGCTACGACTACGCCGAGGAATACCTGGAGGTCTGCTACAAACTCTGGGAAGGCAGTTGGGAGGAGGGCGCCGTGTTGCGTGACCGCGAACGGCGGATTTTCAGCGACCCGAGCAAGATCCACGAGATCCGCCACGTCGGCAAACACTTCCAGGTGCCCGGCATTCACCTCTGCGAACCGTCGCCGCAGCGCACGCCAGTGCTCTACCAGGCGGGCGCGTCGAGCCGTGGCAAGCAGTTCGCCGCCGAACAGGCCGAGTGCGTCTTCGTTGCCGCGCCGTCCAAGGTGCTGCTGAAAAAGACCGTGGCCGACATCCGCCGACGTGCGGCCGAAGCCGGGCGCGATCCGAAGAAAATCCTGATCTTCAACTTGCAGACGGTGATCGTCGGCGAAACCGATGCCAAGGCCAAAGCCAAGTTCGAGGAGTACAAATCCTATGTCAGCTATGAAGGCGCCATGGCGCTGATTTCCGGCTGGACCGGCATCGACTTCAGCCAATTCAAACCGGATGAGCCACTCAAGCACGTGCATACCAACGCCATTCAATCGGCGGTAGAAGCGTTCTCTACGGCCGATCCGAACAAGGTCTGGACCCCGAATGAGCTGGCCGACTGGGTCGGTATCGGCGGCTTTGGCCCGCTGTTCGTCGGCGGCCCGGAAACCGTCGCGGACCTGTTGCAGGAATGGGTCGAAGAGACCGATGTGGACGGCTTCAACCTGGCCTACGCCCTGACCCACGAGACCTTCATCGACGCCGTGGACCTGCTGGTGCCGGAGTTGCAGAAGCGCGGGGTGTACAAGACCGAGTATGCCCAGGGCACGTTGCGCGAGAAGTTGTTTGGCGACGGCGCAAGGTTGGCCTCCAACCACCCTGGTGCCGGCTACCGCAATTTATCTGACGCGCACATAACCAATGTGGGAGGGGGCTTGCCCCCGATAGCGGCAGTCCAGTCAAAGCACTTGTGACTGACACACCGCCATCGGGGGCAAGCCCCCTCCCACAGTAAATCGGTGTTGATCCAAATAATCCAGCCAGCGGACCACCGCACGCACACACACCAATAGGAGCACTACCCCTATGAGCGTGCACGAACTCAAACGCCCACTGGCCGTGGAGTGGCCCGCCGAATGGCTCGGCCACCTGCCCAAGGCTCTGGAACAACTGCGCCACTGGGCGCAGATCACGCCGCTGCACACCGCCCTGCGCCACAAGCGCCAGGGGCAGTGGTACGCATGGCGCTGGATCGACGCCTTGCGCGATGTGGAGCGCCTGGCCGATGGCTTGCGCCAGCAGGGGGTCAGCGAGCAATCGCGGCTGGCCCTCAGCGGGGCGTTCGAGCCGAACCTACTGTTGCTGGCCCTGGCGGCGCAATCCATCGGCGCGCAGGTGCTGACCCTGGCCGATGACCTGGAGCCCGAGGCGCTGCAACACCACCTGTGGCGCATTCGCCCGACCCATTCCTATGTGCAGGGCCGCCAGACTGCGCGGCATTGGCAGTCGGCCAACTTGTTGGATTTTGCGCAGTTGCTCGGCCCGTTGGCGCCGACGCAACACCTGGCACGCTGGTGGCAGCCCACGGGTGAAACCCTGTTGTGGAGCGAAGAGGGCACCCACTGGCAGGGCGGTCTGGCGGTGGTGCTGGAGCAATGGCTGAACAGCGGTCACGGTCTGGCCTTCCCTGAAAGCCTGGCCTCGGCGCGGCGCGACCGCAGCGAAGTCGCACCCACCGGCCTGCTGTTGTCGCCCGCACGCTT
>Ga0207681_10001016_pt1 | contig 18293 bp, 17 predicted proteins | sample KBSS53metaG_FD_184324 | JGI IMG/M metagenome (GOLD analysis project Ga0207681, IMG submission 184324) | Switchgrass rhizosphere microbial communities from Kellogg Biological Station, Michigan, USA - KBS S5-3 metaG (SPAdes) (version 2) | ecosystem: Host-associated > Plants > Roots > Rhizosphere... | reverse complement strand
ATACGAGAAGCCCGTGCAGCCGCCTCCGCGGATGCCCACGCGCAGGCCTTTCGGCAGCGTCGCGCGCGTGCCGGCCGCCTTCTTGATCTCGGCGACCGCTCTGTCTGTCACTCCAATGGCCATCTTCGCTTTCTTCCCAGTTCCGTCGCCTGCTGTCCTTTGGATGTCGTTCAGGCGTTCCCGTTTCCGTTCGCTTTGGCGCGCTTCGCCTTGTAATCGGCGATCGCGCCCTTGATCGCGTCCTCCGCCAGCACCGAGCAGTGAATCTTGACCGGGGGCAGGTTCAGCTCCTCGACGATCTGCGTGTTCTTGATCCCCATCGCCTGGTCGATGCTCATGCCCTTGACCCATTCGGTGGCCAGCGAGGACGACGCGATGGCGGAGCCGCAGCCGAACGTCTTGAACTTGGCGTCCTCGATGATCCCCTCGTCGGTGATCTTGAGCTGCAGCTTCATGACGTCGCCGCACGCGGGCGCGCCCACCAGGCCGGTCCCGACGCTCGGGTCGTCCTTGTCGAAGCTGCCGACGTTGCGCGGGTTTTCGTAGTGCTCGATGACCTTTTCGCTGTACGCCATGACTGTTTCCTCTGTTTCTTCAGTGAGCCGCCCAGACGATGCTCTTCAGATCGATCCCTTGCTGCGCCATCTCGTAGAGGGGCGACAGCTCGCGAAGCTTCTTGACCTTGTCGACGACGATCTTCACGACGTAGTCGACCTCTTCCTCGGTGTTGAACCGGCCGAGGCCGAACCGGATCGACGTGTGCGCCAGCTCCTCGTCGACGCCGATCGCGCGCAGCACGTACGACGGCTCCAGCGACGCCGACGTGCAGGCCGATCCCGACGACACCGCGACGTCCTTGAGGCCCATCAGCATCGCCTCGCCCTCGACGTACGCGAAGCTGATGTTCAGGTTGCCCGGCAGCCGGTGCTCCATCGATCCATTGACGAACGTGTGGTCGACCTTCGACTGGATCGCCTCGCGCAGACGCTCGCGCAGCTTCAAGAGGCGCGCCGCCTCGGCCGCCATCTCCGTGCGCGCCAGCTCCGCCGCCTTGCCGAAGCCGACGATCGCCGGCACGTTCAGCGTCCCCGAACGCATGCCGCGCTCGTGGCCGCCGCCGTCGATCTGCGCGGTGATGCGCACGCGCGGCTTGCGCCGCACGTACAGCGCGCCGACGCCCTTCGGCCCGTACATCTTGTGCGCCGACAGCGACGCGAGGTCGACCTTCGCGGCGTTGACGTCGAACGGCACCTTGCCCACGCCCTGGACGGCGTCGACGTGGAAGACCGCGCCCTTCTCCTTGACGACCGCCCCGATCTCGTTGACCGGGTTCACCGTTCCGATCTCGTTGTTGGCGAGCATGATCGACACGACCGTGGTCTTGTCGGTCATCGCGGCGCGCACCGATTCGGCGCTGACCCGGCCGTCCTTGCCGACGGGCAGGTACGTCACGTCGAAGCCTTCCTTCTCGAGGCGCTTGCAGGTGTCGAGGACCGCCTTGTGTTCGGTCTGAGCGGTGATGATGTGATTGCCGCGATCCTTGAGGAACTCGGCCGCGCCCTTGATCGCCAGGTTGTCGGACTCGGTCGCGCCCGACGTCCAGACGATCTCCTTGCCCGACGCGCCGATCAGCGCGCCGACCTGATCGCGCGCCGCCTCGACAGCCTTCTCGGCGGTCCAGCCGAAGCTGTGCGATCGGCTGGCGGCGTTGCCGAACACCTGCGTGAAGTAGGGCAGCATCGCGTCCAGCACGCGCGGATCGACCGGCGTGGTCGCGTGGTTGTCCATGTAGATGGGAAGCTTGAGGCTCATTTCGAGATCCCTTCGACCAGCAGCGGCGCGCGTCCGTCGTGTCCGTGGATGCCGCAGGTGCCGCATTCGTTCGTGTTGTGGCTCGGTTCGCACGACCGGCAGCTGTCCATGTACGCCAGCGTCTCGGTGAGATCGCCGACCAGGCGCTCGAGGCGCGCGATGGTCTCCTTGGTCTCGCGCAGCTTGTCCGAGAAAATTTCGCGCACGCGGTTCATCGCCTTGGGCGCCGCGTCCGATTCCTCCCAGTCGCGAAGGAACGCCTTGATCTCGGTGAGCGAGAAGCCGAGGTCCTGCAGCTTCTGGATCCAGTCGATGCGCTTGACCGCCTTGCCCGGGTAGAGGCGAAAGCCGCCCTTCGATCGCACGGCGGGCGCGAGCAGGCCCAGCTCCTCGTAGAGGTGGATGGCGCGCACGGTCTTGCCCGTTCGCTTGGCCAGCTCGCCGACCCGGAGCAGGCTCAGGTCTTCGGCTGCGATGTCTGCGGTGGATGTGGTCACAAGTCGCATGTAAAAACCTAACCCTTACGTGCAGGTAAGGTTTTACATATCCGCGACTAGGGCGTCAAGACGAGCTTGCCGAAAATCGTCCGGGATTCGAGGAGCTTGTGGGCGGTCGCCACCTCGTCCAGGGGCAGAGCCCGGTCGACCACGGGCTTGAGGCGGCCGGCCGCGAACAGGTCCATCAGCGTGAAAAGACGGGCTTTACTGGCCATGGTCGAGCCCAGGACGCTGAGCTGCCGCCAGAAGACGTGCCGGAGGTTCAGCTTCGGTTCGTAGCCCGACGTCGCCCCGCACACGACGATGCGCCCGCCCCGGGCGCAGGCGAGCACGGACTTCTCGAACGTGTCGCCACCGACGTGGTCGACCACGATGTCCGCGCCGCGCCGGCCGGTCAGCTTCTTCACCTCGGCCACGACGTCCGCGGTCGCGTGGTTGATGGTGTCGTCGGCGCCGAGCGCGCGCGCGGCCGCCAGCTTGGCGTCGGTCGAGGCGGTCGCGATCACGCGCGCGCCCCACAGCCGGGCGATCTGGATCGCGGCGGTTCCCACGCCCGAGCCCGCGGCGATCACCAGCACTGTCTCGCCCTGCTGGATCGCCGCGCGGTCGACCAGCATCTGCCACGCGGTCAGGAACACCGTCGGGATCGACGCCAGCTGCGCGTCGTCGAGCGGCACGCGCGCGCGCGGCGCCGGCACGAGGTTCGCCGCCGGGACGACGACGTACTCGGCCTGACCGCCGTGCGTCTGCTCGCCCAGCATCTTCCATTCGGGGCAGAAGTTGTCGCGCCCCGCGAGGCACGCGGCGCAGCGGCCGCACGACAGGCTGGGGTTCACGACGGCGCGATCGCCTTCGCCGAGATCTGCCATCGGCTTCACGCCCGGACCGATCGCCGAGATGACGCCGCATACGTCTCCACCGGCGACGTGCGGCAGCGCCACGCGCAGCGCCGGCAATCCTTGTCGCAGCCAGAGATCGATATGGTTCATCCCGGCAGCGCCGACGCGGATCTGCACCTCGCCCGGTCCGGGCGTGGGCGTCGGTATGTCGCCCACTTCCATGACCTCGGGACCGCCGTGGCGGCGAAACAGCGCGGCGCGCATGGCCGCGCAGGTTAACACCGGCGTCGGCGGGCGCGAGAGCGGCTAGTTCTCGGCGCCGCAGGTCGGCTCGGGATCGTCCGCGGCGCCCCGCTCGGAGAGCCAGCGGAGCAGCAGGCAGGCCTCGTGGTGGCGGTAGCCTCCGGGTCGCCCGGCCGCGAACGGGCGCAGCGCACTCGCCGCCGGCGCGAGCTGACCGAGGCGCACCAGGCAGAGCGCGCGGTTGTAACGCGCCTCGGGCGCAAACGTCCCGTGAGGGTACGCCGCCAGATACTGGTCCCACGCGGCCAGCGCGCGCGCCGGCGAATCGGTGAAGAAATGCGCCCGGTGCGCGCGTTCGTAGGCGAGCCGCTCGCCCTCCGAGCGATCGGCCGGCGGCGGCGCGACGGTGGTCTCGCGCAGTGGCGGAACCACCCGCACCGTTCTCGACACCCGCGCGGCGTGGCGCGGCGCCGACGTGTCCGCGGGCGCGTCGGCGATCTCGGCGGCTGGCTGGGCGCGCCAGCGAACGCCGGCGGCGGTCAACGCGACGCCCGACGAAAGGATGACGGCGGCGACGGCGAGCGCCGCCAGGATGGGCCGCGCCAGGCCGCGCAGCCGGGCCTGGCGCTCGGCGCGGGCCAGCACCCGCGCCCGCGTCGCCGCGCCCTCGGCCGGCTCCGCGGTCATGTCGCGAAATGCGCTGACCGCCGCATTCAAAGATGGCGGGGGGAGCTGCCTCATTCGACGCCCTCCCCGACGAGCAGCTCGCGCAGCCGGCGTCGCGCGTGGAACAGCCGCGTCCGGATCGTCGCCTCCGGAACGCCCACGATGTCGCTCGCGCGCGGCGAGGTCAGCTCTTCCACCTCGCACAGCACGAACGCTTCTCGCTGCGCGACGGGAAGTCTATCGAGGGCGGCCTCCAGGCGGCGTCCCAGCTCGCGCCGATAGGTGTCCTGCTCCGGATCGGGACGGCCGAACCGATCCTGGTCGGCCAGCCGCTCCATCGCCCGGCGGCGCACGCCGGCCGCGCGCTGGTGGTGGCGCGCGCGCTTGACGGCGATGGCGAGGATGAACGTCTCGACGTCGACCTCGCCGCGAAAACCACGCATGGCGCGGGTGAGCGCCGCGAACACCTCCTGCACGACGTCCTCGGCGCTGGCGGGATCGGACAGCAGCCGGCGCGCCAGCACGCGCACGCGCACGTGCCAGCGATCGAACGCCGCCGCGAGCGCATCCAGCCGCCCGGCGCGCAGACCGTCGACGATCGCCGCCTCCGCCGCCGCGTCGGCGAGCGGCAGGGCCGTGACGATGGACGGACGCGTGCGCGGGCGGGTGCTCACAAGCGCAGCCTCACGCCGCCCGTGGCGCCGAGATACGAACCGATGTACCCGTCCTGCCCCAGGTGACCGCCGAGCTGCATCACGAGATCGAACGCCTGAGAAAGATGAAGCCCGCCCGTTCCGGCGGCGCGCACGAACAGTCCCGGCACGGTTCCCACGGACACGCGCTGTTCCGACATGGACGTCACCATCCCGGGGTTACCCGGCGTCGGTGCGGTCCCGGTCGACGATCCAAACGTCACGTAGCCCTCGAGGGCTTCCAGCCCGAGACCGAGCGTCGCCTCGGCGAAGAACGACTGTCCACGCCACGCCTCGCCCGCGAACGCGGCGGCGCCGATGTAGTGCCGGGGCGCATCCGGGCCGACGGTGAACGCGAGACCATAAAGGAGACTGTCGAGCGATCGCTGGCGCTGCACTTCGAGCTGGAAGACGCCGCTGGAGGTGGCGCTGGTGTTGCTGCTGTCGCGCATGACGGTCACCACCGGTCCACCGGCCATCGTGATCGACCAGAGCGGGTGCGGGATCGCGCCCGGCGCGCTCGCGGGCGACGCGACCGCCTCCGCCGGCGGGGGCGGCGGCGCTGACGCGGGCAGCGACGAAACGGGGGCCGGCGCGCTCGCTGGTAGCGCCTCGGCGGGGACTGCGAGCGGCGCGTTCGCGGCGAGCGCGGGCGGATCCGTCGCCGGCTGCGGCTCGACCGCCGGCGTTTCTCGCGTGGCCACGATCGGGCCGACCTGGTCGCGAACCAGGTTACCGGCCAGCCAGCTGATCGATCGGAGGCGGCCCGTCCGATCGCGCGGCACGGCGATCCTCCTCGATACGACCGGCGCGTCGCCGGCGCGCAGCGACATCCGGAGCTCGCGCGGCTCGAGCGCGACGAGCAGGACGTCGGCCCGGCCATCCCCGTTCGCCTCGTACACGCCAACGACCTTGTGACCGAGCTCCGCGGCGACGGCCTGACGAACCTCCGTCGGCGCGACGTCGACGCCGGGCCCGACTTCAACGGAGACGAGCAGCGGCTTGTCCGCGGCGCGGGCTGCGGCGCCTCCCAGCGCGACGAGAGCGATCGAAAGCGCGATGATCCTCATGACCCTATGTCGCCCCAAGATACCGGACCGTTCAAGGCAACCGCGCCCTCAGCCCGACCGTCGACGCGACGTACGATCCGAACTCCCAATTCGACGAGAGATGCGCGCCGAGCTGCACGACGAGATCGAACATCCTTGAGACCTGGACACCGCCCGTCCCCTGCAAACGGGCATAGAGCCCCGGTACCGCCCGGTACGAAACCACTGACTCCGAGACGGTGCCGGTCTGCGAGTTGTTCGTGACCGAGAGCGTCGCGTAACGCCCGCCGATGGCCTCCACGCCGAGGCCGACGGTCCCCTCCATGAACCAGCGGTGCGAACGCCAGCGCGAACCGATGAACCCGGCGAAACCGAGATAGTGAGGCGTTGCCCCCTGCCCGACCGGCCCGAGCTCCAGCGCCGCACCGACCAGCATGCTGTCGGGAGTGGCCTGATGCTGCGCCTCGATCTGATAAACCGCGCCGCTCCTGAGCGTGTCGGGAAGCTCGGAATCCCAGAACAGCATCTGCAGCGTCGGCCCGCCAGCGGCGGTAATCATCCAGCGCGAATCAGACGACTCGGGGCGGCTCGCCGGCGCGGCGGCGATGACCTCGGGGACGGCGCCGTGCGACGGCACGTCGGACAATGCCGGCGGCTCGGTCGCGGGCCCTACCTCCGCAGCGGGCTGGACCGCGTCGCGCGTCGCCACGATCGGGCCGACCTGATCGCGCACCAGGTTGCCCGCGAGCCAGCCGATCGACCGGAGACGACCGAGCCGATCGGCGGGCGCCGCAATCAGACGCGAAACGATGGGCGCTGCGCGGGCGCGCAGCGACATCCGGATCTCGCGCCCGTCGACCCACACGACCAACACGTCTTCCGTCGTTACCGGGTCGCGCGACCCCGCCACGGACCGGCCCAGCTCGCTCGCGACGGCTTGACGGACATCGGCGGGCGCGACGTCGACGCCGGGCGCAACCTCGACGGCGACGAGCAGCGGCGCTTCCGCAGCGTGCGCCCCGCCCGCCAGGACGACGCTCGACACGACCAACACGACCGAACGGCAGAGGTTTCCCATGCCCCAATGTCGCCCCACGAGGGGCGTCCGTTCAATCCGTGCGAACGATTACACGGACTTGAGCGCGGCCCGCGCCGCCGGGGTCGCGCTGCGCGCGCCGCGCACGACCTCGGTCACGGCCGCCAGGAACGCGTCGATCGTCGCGTCGGGCAACTCGCCCATGTTCGACACCTGGACGTGACGATCAGCGAGCTCGCCCTTGGCGCGGTAGATGATGAAGCCGCGCGCTTTGAGCCCGTCGTAAAGGGCGTCGACGGACAGGCCGTCGGGCAACCGCAGCATCGAGATCGTCTGCGATTCGCGGCCGGTGTTGCTGAACGATTCGAACCCGAGATCGGTGAACAGGCGGCGGATGCGCAGGTTGCGCTTGCGATACAGCTCGCGGCGCGCGGGCACGCCCCCCTGTTCGTACAGCTCGTCGAGCGCGGTCTCGAGCGCGAAGAACGACGACACGGCCGGCGTGAATGGCGTCTGGCGCAGCTGCTCCAGGTACTGGCGGTGCCGCACGAGGTCCAGGTAGTAGACCCGCGGCGTGATGCCGGCGATGCGCGGCCACACCTCGGGGGCGACGCACAGGAACGACACGCCGGACACGGAGTGCAGGCACTTGTTCGCCGACGAGAAGCAGATGTCGACGCCGTCGCGCACCACATCGACGTCCTCGGCGCCCAGCGCCGAGACGGCATCCACGACCAGCGTGATGCCGCGCGCGCGGCACAGCCGACCCACCTCGCCCACCGGGTTGACCAGACCGACCGACGTCTCGTGCTGGATCATCGCCGCCGCCGCGATCTCGGCGTCTGCGTCGAGCGCGCGGGCGACGTCGCGCGGGTTGGGCAGCTCGCCCCACTTGTAACGGAGCACGACGCGCGGGATGTCGTGCAGCGCCGCGATCTCGTCCAGGCGATCGCCGAACGCGCCGTTCGCGATCACCAGCAACTTCTTGCCCGGCGGCACCACCGACGCGATCGACATCTCCATCGCGGCGGTGCCGGAGCCGGTGAGCAGCAGCATCTCGTGCTGCGCCGACGCGCCGAACGCCGGGCGCAGCTTTTCCTGCAGGCGCCCCACCACGGCCGCGTAGTCGCCGTCGCGGTGGCAGACGTCGTAGTGGACCAGCGACGCCTTCACGCGCGCGGACGTCATCACCGGACCGGGGCTGAACAGCACGTGCCCGGGCTGGTCCTTCTCGGCGAGCAGCCGTTCGATCAGCTCCAGCGTGCCGGCGGCGGCCGACGGCGGCGTCGCCTGCATCGCGGGACGGGCCAGCTCGTCGCCGTAGACGCGCAGCAGCCATTCGGCGTGCAGCTTCATCTCGGCGCTGTCCAGGTCCTGCCAGAGCTTGGTGCCCACGTCGTGCGCGATGACCAGACCGCGCGCCGCGGCCGCCGCGACCCCTTCGGTCAGCGACGGTCGGTCCAGACTCGCCAGCACGTCGATCAGCGACGGCGCGATCACGAACAGCCCGGCGCTGACGGCGTCGTAGCTGGTGAGCTGCTTGCTCATCTCGGTGACGCGGTCGCCGGCCAGCTTCACCTTGGTGGCGTCATTGATGTCGAACACGCGCGACAGATCGCGATCGACGCCCAGCACGGTGCGATCGCCCCCGCCCGTGTGCGACGCGATCTCACGCACCAGCCCGGGCGCCGCGATCTGATCCGCCATCAGCAGCAGCGTGCGTTCGGTGACGAACGCGCGCGCCGCGAGCACCGAGAGACCGTTCGGTCCCGCCCAGTCGGGGTTGTCGAAGAACGTCACGCGCCGCTTCGTCGCCGCCGACAGCACGGTCGACGCCGCGATGTGGCGCCGGACCGCCTCGCCCGCGAACCCGACGGTGATGCCGATCTTCGCGACGCCCAGATCTTCGAGCAGCTCCAGGCTCCGCTCGATCACGCTGCAGCGGCCGACGGTGGTGAGGCAGTTGGACAGCTCGGCGTCGCCGCCGATGCTCACGCCCCTGCCGGCGGCCAGGATCAACGCACGCGACACCATGCTTCGCGACGGAGCTTACTTGCCCGACCTGCCTCCGTCACGAATTACCCGGCGCGTGCGGGGCGCGGAACCTTGCGTCAGCCCTTGCGCTGGCGGCTGCCGGTCACGGCGGCCAACGCATGAGGCATCTCGCGCAACGGTTCGGCTCGGAAGGTCAGCAGGTAGACCGAGTTCTCGGTCTCGACGTAAATCTGATCGCCGCCCGCATCACCAAGGACGCGCCGGACCGGCGTCGTCACCATCCGGTGACCGTTGGGATCGCGGAAGATCACCATGCCGCGGCCGACGCTGGGGTAACTGATGAGGTAGCCCGCATAAGTTCGCCCCACGCCCAGGGAGGCTCGCTCCCGGCCGTGATTGCGAATCTTTCTGGCGGTTACACTAACCACGGGCTTCCAGGTTCCAATGTTAGCACAGGTCGTAGGAAGGGAACCTACCCCAAAGTCTTACTGGTCGGAGGCCAATGTTCGGCATTCTCATCGACACAATCGCCTGAGGCCTTGACCCGCGAAAGCATGAGTATAATCCGCCGCTCGCTATGGAATCCGCCTTGCGGCGCGCCCGCTCCGGAAACCTGACGGCCGCTCTCGTCGTCGTTTCCACCCTGGAATTCATCGTCAACCGCCTGGCGGGGCGGCTGTTTTTCCCTCGCCCGTCGCTGACTTCCGGCGCTTCCAGTTCGTTCATGACGCACGTCCTGAGCCTGACAGGACCGCTGCTTTTCCAGGTCACGGCATTTCTGGCGCTGGCTGTCATGGTGGCCGCGTTCGCCGGCCTTTTCCGGCGCGGCGAGCTGTATCCCCGCGCGATCCGATTCTCGACCGTGCTATTCGCGCTGGTTTTCTCGGGACTTAGCGCGTGGGCGGTGTTCAGCGGGGGGATCCACCCGTGGCTCTTCGCGTGTGCGCAGACGACGTTCGCGTTCCTGACGCTGGCGACCGCGATCGCCTTCGCCACCTCCAAGGCGCCGCCGCGGCTGAAGATCGGGGTGGCGATGCTCGCCCTCCCCGGTGCTCTGCACGCGCTCGGCTTCTTCGCCTCACGCCTGTCGACCGAGGGTCACGATCCGTTCGCCGGCGTGAGACGGTTGGTGGCGTACACGGGCCCGACGCTGGTCGACGCGGGCGCGATCGCGTTGATGCTCGCGGCCATCGCCGCGCCGCTGCTGCTGCCGCCGCGCCCGCTGCGCGAGCGGCGCTGGCAAGTTCCGCTCGCGATCGCTGCCGCGCTGACGGCGGCGTTCGTGTTCGTGCTCGTGGTGCGCTTCGACCTTGTCCAGGCCAGCGCGCTTTACGGACTGCGCCTGGAGCTGCCGCCCGTCGCGTCGTTCGCGGGCGTTGTCCACGTGCTGGCGTTCTTCGGCTGGGCGTTCGCCACCATCGAGCTGATCAGCGACAAGGGCGGGATGCGCCTGGCGGGTTACGGCATGGTGCTGCTCGCGCTCGGCGGCTACGACCAGGCGTCGCCCGTCGAATTGTGTCTGTCGCTGCTCGGGTTGGTGGCGGTGGCCGTCGGCGAGCTGCGCGCGTTGCCGTACGGCGATCGGAGCGTGCCGCGGATCGGCGCGCCGGAGTGGCGCGAGTTCGTGAAGCGCCTGGCCACCGGCGTCGGCGACGGTACGGGCCCGGACGGAACACGCCCGGACGCGGTCATCGTGCCGGAGGGGGAACTGGAGATGACGCGCATTGCGACGCACCGCCGCGGGCAGCCCGTCACCATCAAGCTGACGCGCAAGCGCGGAACGCCCGTCGAGCTCGACGCCAGCTACGGCACGGCCGGCCACGCCGCCGCGGACGCGAGCATCGAGCGACATCGCCGGTGGCTCGAGCGCAGCCCCGAGCACAAGGTGAAGCTGCCGCGCGTGAAGACGGGCGACCAGTCGTTCGATCAGAAGTTCAGCGTGCACGGCGCGGCGCCCCTGGCCGATCCCGACCTTCGCCGCCGGCTGGAGCGATCGCAGGGCGACGGCGTGCTGACGATCTGGCGGGGCAGCGCGGCGCGCTACCAGCTTTACCGTCCGACCAGCGACGCGCCCGCCGCGTTCATGGGTCAGGTCGATGGCGCCGCGCCCGTGCAGTCGATCGTCGAGATCGTCGACATGCTGGCCGACCTCGTCGACGCGTCGACGCCGGTGGCGAGCTAGTCGATCAGTCTTAGGACTACGGCGGGGGCGCGGGCTGGGGCATCGGCGGTGCGCTGCCCGAACCTTGGTCGGGCACCGTGGCCGTCGTGGACGAATGGCTGGGACGCGCCGGCTGGGTCTCGAGCTCGCGCAGCTGGCGGCGCGCCGCGGGCGCGTCCTCGCCGGCCGGGGCGGCGGCGAGATATTTCTTGTAGGCGTCGATCGCCTGCGAGGTGTCGCCCGCCGACCGATACGCTTCGCCCAGCCCGAACAGCGCCTGCGGAAAGTTGGGCGCGTTGTTCAGCGCGCGCTTGAACTCGCCGACCGCGGCCAGCGGCTTGCGCCTGTCGAGCAGCAGGTAAGCGGACGCGGTCACCGCCGACACGCCGCTCGGCTGCAGCTTCAACGCCTCGTCGACGAATTTTTGCGCCTTGGCGGTGTTGCCGTTCTCGAGCGCACGGTTGGCCTCGGCCACCAGCTGCTCGTATCTGTGCGGCATGGGGCCGCCGGAGGACGGCGCGGCGGCGGCGCTACGCCCGGACGGGGTGTGCGAGGACGGCAACGGATCGGGCGGTACGTCTTGGGGCGGCGCGGTCCGCGCCGCGGCGGGCGGCGCCGGCGCGGGGACCGGCGGCGCGGCAGCCGGCGGCGGCGCAGCGGCCGGTGCCGACGCGGCGGCCGCTGCCGGCGCGGGCGGAGCTGCGGCGGGCGGCGGCGCAGCGGGAGCCGGTGCGGCGACGGCGGGCGGTGGCGGGGCGGGTGGCGGCGGCGCGGACGGTGACGGTGTCGGCGCCGGCGCGGTGGCGATGCCCTTCGCGGCGCCGCTCTTGTAGGCGAAGTAAAAGACGCCGGCGAGCACGCCCAGGAACGCCAGCCCGGCGAAGATCTTGAGACCCGTCCGCCGCTGCGGCAGCACGACGCCCATGCTGTCGTCCATGCTCATCGTCGTCAGCCCGGCGGCGATGTCCGAATCGAGGCGGCTCACACGATCGCGCTGTCCGCCGCGCGATCGCCGGCTGCCCATCAGCATGTCGTCGTCGTCCACGTCCGGCGACGCGTAGCCGCGCCCGGCGCTGAGTCTCTGCGGTGTTTCCGGCTGCGTCGGCCGCGCCACCCGCGTCGCCGCCGCGCGGTCGGCCTGATCCACCAGATCGAAGAACGGACGCAGCTCGTCCATGTCGCCCAGACGCCGCGCGCTCGCGCCCGGCGCGGTGACGCGATCGTTGCGGCCCACGCGTCGCTCGACGATCCATTTCTGCAGCGTCGTCGGATCTTTGAACCGGTGGACCTTGCCCTCTTCGGTGGTCAGCACCCAGCTGGGCGCCTCGGTCGTCGTCGGGCTGGGCGTGGGCGTGAATTCGGCCCGGGGCCGCGACACCATGAACGTGTGCCCGCACGTCGTACATTGCACGGAGGCACCGCGCTCGGTAACGCTCGCGTCATCGAGCTCGTATTCGGTCTGACAACGATCGCAGCGAACGTCCATGAGGCCGACCAGCCCGCGGCTGGAAAGCCGCGTCCAGCGGGGTCACAACATACCATGGGGCCAAGGGCCCGGCAGTCGCGCGCGCGACCTACAAGCTCTCGGGGAAAAGCGCGTACAGCTGGGCCGGCGGCGGGACGTAGGGCCCTCGCACCATGAGGTTGCCCAGATGATCGACGAGGAACCCGCGTTCGAACGCGCGCCTCAGCAATGCCGGCGCGGCCGCCGAGGCGCGAATGACGGCAGCGCGGCCGGGCAGGCTCGCGGCGACGCCGTCGACCAGCGCGGCCAGGATCTCGGCCGACTCGGCGACGGCGGGACCGATCACCACGCGCGCAGGCAACGCGCGGTAGAAGAGGTAGCCGGCAATTCCCTCGCCGCGCCCGTCGGCCGGAATGATGAAGCCGCCGCCCGTCGACGCGAGCAGCGCGAGATCGCGACGCCGGTCCGCGCCGGTGCGCGATCGGTCATAGCGTTCCACGGCCGGGAGATCGGCGGCGACCAGCGGCCGCACGCCAGGGTGGGCCGCGCCCGCGGCGGGCGGCTCCAGTTTCTCGGCCAGCAGATAGGGCGCGACGTCGGAGACGGCGTAGCCGAGCCGCGTGTAGAGGCCGAACGAATCGGGATTGAAGCTGTCCTGGAACAGCCGCACGCTGCTCGAGCCTGCCGCGATGTCGGAGAGCTCGTGCATCAGCGCGCGCGCCACGCCCGCGGGCGCGCCCGGCCGCGACGCCAGCGGGCCGATGCTGGTGACCGCGCCGCGCGGATGCGCGAACCCGACGCCGACGATCTCGGAGGCGGAGCGCGCCAGCGCGCACCCCTCGGGGTCCAGGTCGATGTAGGCGCGGCACAGCCACGCGGCGCTCTCACGCGTCGGGAACGGCGGAGCGTGGCCTCGGCGCCGGTAGGCCGCGCCGAACGCATCGAACAGAATACCGGCCGCTGCGTCGACATCCGCGGGGCCCAGCCGGCCGACCTGAATCATCGCAGCCTTGATAGTAGATTACGGAGGTTGCCGTTGCCCGGTCGCACGTCACGGAATTCGAGCTTGGATGCCCAAGCCGGCGTCTATCTCGAAACGCAGCCAACGCACGAAGCCGAGGGTCTCGCCGAACTGGATGTAGAAGCCGAGGTTGCGCATCACCTCGAACATGAAGCCATTCGCGTTGCGGATGCCGATGTCGTTATCCTTGACCAGCGGATTGTGCTGCGCGGTCGCGTCGAATACACCCTGGATGGTCGCGTAGAACTTGAACGCCAGCTCGGGATCGACCCAGTAACGGAAGCCGGGCGCGACCGCGAACTGGTGCGACGTGGTGAAGTCGGTGCCGATCCCGAAGCGCAGATCGATGAGCACGTCCCAGTGCTCCGCGAAACCGAACGACGGTTGGACGTCCAGGAACACGGGCAGGAGGCCGGTGCAGACGCGCTAGCCCTGCTGGCCGCAGTTGATCATCTCGTCCATCGCGCCGGCGTAAGGAAAGATTCCGCGGAAGCCGGCGCCGGGCATCATCGCGATCCCCAGCTGATACTTGTGCAGCAGCGACGCCTGACGCAACTTCGGGAATTGCTTGGGCGGACGGGTGACGCTGGGCGGCTGGCCCTCCGCCGGAGCGGGCGCGGGCGCCGCAGCGGCGGGCTGCGCATCGGCGGCGGGAGCGGATCCCGCCGGGGCCTCGTCCTCGGCAGCGCGCGCCGACGAAGCCGCCGCCAGTCCAGTCATCACCGCGAGAGCCAGTGCCGCGAAACGCATGCGGTCGCCAGTGTAGTAGAAACCGCAGCCCAGGCGAAGAGGGGGCCACGCGGAACATGGCGGCAAGGGATCGGGTCGTGACCGGAGGCGGCGGGCCTTCGCGACGGCGCTTCCTGCATGAGGCGGGGCGCCTGGTGGCGGGCGGCGCGGTGGCCTCGTCGCTGACGCTGGCCGGCGCGCGCCGGGCGCTCGCGATCGGCGAGCGCTCGCTGTTCCGTTTCGCGCGCCTCGCCCTGCCGGGGCTGCCCGATCCGCGTCCGACCGCGTTGCGGCGCCTGGCCTGGGAGGTCGTGCGCCGCACCAGCGTCTCGACCACCTCGGATCCGGCGGACATCCGGCTGTCCGATGCGAACCTTTTCCGCTACCCGTTCCTGGTCCTGTCGGGCGATCGCCGCTTCCCGCTGCCGCCCGAGAACGACATCGCGCGGCTGCGGCGACACATCACCTACGGCGGCTTCCTGCTGATCGATTCGTGCGAGGGCCGCGCGGGCGGCGGCTTCGACGAGTCGGTGCGCCGGCTGCTCGCCCAGACGCTGCCCGGCGAGCTGCCCATGCGCGTCTCCGAGACGCACGTGCTGTGGAAGTCGTTCTACGTGCTGCGCGGCGCGCCCGGGCGGATCATCGCGTCGCCGCTGCTCGAAGGCGTCGAGCGCGACCGCCGGCTGGCGGTCGTCTACACGCAGAACGATCTGAGCGGCGCGCTGGCGCGCGACGGGTTCGGACGCTGGGAGCACGAGGTCGTCCCGGGCGGCGAGGACCAGCGTGAGGAGGCGTTCCGTCTCGCGATCAACCTGGTGATGTACGCGCTCTGCCTGGACTACAAGACCGAGCAGGCGCACATCGATTACATCCTTCGCACCCGGCGGTTGCCGCGGTGAACGCGCTGTTCAACCTGCCCGCCGGTTACAACGAGTGGCGGCTCGCGATGGGGGCGACCTCGCACCTCGGGCGGGTGGGCGTCGCGTTCCTGTTCGTCGCCGCCGGAATCGCGATCGTGGTGTCGACGCTGTCGCTGGCGGAAGAGCGCCGCGGCCGCGGGGCGTTGCTGCTGGGCTTGCGCGTGCTGGGCGTGCTCGCCTGCCTGGTCACCGCGCTGCAACCGACCATCGAGCTGCGGCAGGTCACGCGCCTGCCCAACCGCGTGGCGTTGCTGGTCGATACGTCGCGCTCGATGGAGGTGCGCCCGCCCGACGGCGGGCCGTCACGCGCGGAACGGGCCGCGGCGATGCTCGAGCGCGCGGCGCCGCGGCTGGCCGCCTGGCAGCAGGCGGGTCACGAGGTCGACATCTACAGCTTCGGAGAGAACGTCTCGCCCGCGACGGCGCAGTCGCTGCGCGAGCCGCCGGGCGCCGACGCCACCCGCATCGGCGAGGCGCTGGGCGACGTCCGCGCGCGCTACGCCGGCCGCGACCTGGGCGCGGTCGTGGTGATCTCCGACGGCATCGACACGGGACGCATCGGCGAGGGCCCGCTGGACGCCGCCACCCGCACCGCCATCGAGGCGCTGGGCGCGCCCGTTCACACCGTCGGCCTGGGCGAGAAATCGCTGCGCGATCTGTCGGTCGCGGCGGTGCTCGCGGATCAGTTCGCGTTCGTGCGCACGCCAGCCAGCATCGAGGCGGTGATCCGCCAGAGCGGCCTTCCCGACCGGCAGGTCGAGGTGACGCTGGAACGCGACGGCCGCCCGGTCGCGAGCCGCAGCGTGGTGCTGCGCGGCGACCGCTCGGAAGAGAAGATCGCGTTCGACTGGCTGCCCGATCACCCGGGCAACTTCGTGTTCCGCATCTCGACGCCGGTGCTCGCCGGCGAGGCGCTGAAGATCAACAACGAGCAGTCGTTCGCGTTGAAGGTGATCCGCGATCGCGTCCGCGTGCTGCACCTGTCGGGCCGGCCGTCGTGGGACGAACGCTTCCTGCGCTCGATGCTGCGGCGCGATCCCAACGTCGACCTGGTGTCGTTCTTCATCCTGCGCACCGAGAGCGACGAGCAGCCCTGGAACCGGAACGACCTGTCGCTGATTCCGTTTCCGACCTACGAGATCTTCGAGGAACAGTTGCGTTCCTTCGACCTGGTGATCTTCCAGAACTTCAACTACGCCCCGTACGGCGTCGAGCCGTTCCTCTCGAACGTGCGCGATTACGTCGAGGGCGGCGGCGCGCTGGCCATGGTGGGCGGCGATCTGTCGTTCACCAGCGGCGGCTACGGAGCGACCGAGCTTCGCCAGGTGCTTCCCGTCGAGCTGCCGCCCACGGCGCCGACGGCGACCGGCGCCGGCGACGCGGATCTGACGACCGATTCCTACAAGCCGCGCCTGACGCCGGAGGGGCGGACGCACCCGGTCACGTCGCTGGTGCTGGATCCGCGCGACAACGAGCAGCGCTGGGGACGGCTTCCCGCGCTGGAAGGGATCAACCGCGTGCCGCGCGTCCGCGCCGGCGCGACCACGCTGCTGACGCACCCGACGCTGAAGAGCAGCGGCGACGGCAAGCCCGCGCCCGTGCTGGTGGCCAGCGAGGCGGGCAAGGGGCGGACGCTGGCGATGCTCACCGACAGCGCGTGGCACTGGGGCTTCCTCGCGGCCGGCGAGGGCGACGACGGGCGCGCGTTCCAGCGCTTCTGGGAGAACGCCATCCGCTGGCTGGTGCGCGATCCGGCGCTGACGCTGCTGCGGCTGGAGCTGGACCGCCTGGAGTACCGGCGCAACCAGCCGATCGCCGTGCGCGTGCGCGCGATGCACGCGGACTATTCGCCCGCGCCCGACGTCGAGGTGGTCCTCACCGTCGTCAGCACCGCCGCGCCCGCCGACGCCGAGCCGGCGCGCACCTTGCGCGCCACCACCGACGCGGACGGCGAGGCGCACGTCGACGTCGGCACGCGGCCGCCCGGTGCCTACCGGCTGACGGGGCGCGCCACCATCGACTCGCGCCCGGTGACGCACGACGAGACGTTCGTGGTGCGGGCGGGCGGGCCCGAGCTGGACGACGTCGCGGCGCGCGACAAGGTGCTGCGCGAGATCGCCCAGGCGTCAGGCGGCAGCTACGCGTTCGAGGAGCTGCGCGACGTCGCCATCCGCTCGTCGCGCGAGGTGCGCGTCGGCCGCCAGCAATCCGTCGAGATCTGGTCGACCCCGGGCCTGCTGCTCCTCGGCGTCGCCCTGCTCGCCCTGGAATGGACTCTCCGCCGCCGCATGGGCCACTCGTAGACGCTGACGTGGACGTCTACGACCCGGACAGCTCGCCCGTCACCCGCCGCACACGCGTCCGACGGTTCTTGCGGCTGAACAGAAGCAGCATCGCCAGGCCCGGCAGCAGCCCGGTGGCGCCGAACGCGCCCGACGCGACGGTGCAACCGACGCCGGCGTCCTCCGACGGCGCCTCCTCGCCCGCTTCGGCCGCCGCCACCTCCATCGTCGCGCTGCCGACGCGCCCGCTGCTGTCGGTGGCGGTGACGGTGATTGTCTGCACGCCGTTGATGCCGCTCAGATCCCATTCGTAGGGCGCCGACGTCGCCACCGCCGACAACCCCTGCGGCAGGACCTGGATCTCGACTTTCGTCACGTCACAATCGTCGCGCACGTCGACGGCGACGGCGAAGGCGTGACCCTTCTTCTCGCCCTTGCCCGGGGTCACGAAGCGCACTGTCGGATCCTGCGTGTCCTCCATGCAACCAAACACCGACGGCTTCGGGCCGCCCGGCCACTCGCCCAGTGCCTTCTTCATCATGGCGTACGAGTTCTGCGTCTCGCGATCGCAGCGATCGGCCGTGACCGTGCTGTCGCCGCTGACGAACCCCTCGGTGTCGGCGCTGATGGTCGGGTACATGACGTCGTGCGGGTTGGTCGTGTGCTCCAGCCCGATCAGGTGGGCCTGCTCCTGGGCGATGATCACCGCCGTCTCGCGCGCGTTGCGGCCGCCCTGGAACGCATAGGCGACGCCGCCCGAGAGGTCCTTGCACAAGAACGGCGCGACGCCCGCGACCTTGTCGTCGACCTTGCACCACGCGCCACCGCCCGACGAGATCACCGCGGTGTAGTACTTTCCGCTCGTCGGCCGCGTCAGCGTGAAGAT
>Ga0207681_10001013_pt1 | contig 18329 bp, 16 predicted proteins | sample KBSS53metaG_FD_184324 | JGI IMG/M metagenome (GOLD analysis project Ga0207681, IMG submission 184324) | Switchgrass rhizosphere microbial communities from Kellogg Biological Station, Michigan, USA - KBS S5-3 metaG (SPAdes) (version 2) | ecosystem: Host-associated > Plants > Roots > Rhizosphere... | reverse complement strand
GCCAGGAGCGCTCGGGCACACGTACCGGGGCGACCTCGACGATCGTGGCCGCGGCGCTCATCGTCCGACCCCCCGCAGCGCGCGCGTCAGCACGCGGTTGAGATCGGTCGCCGAACTGGACTCGGCATCGCGGATCGCCGCGCCCGTGTAGTGCATGAAGACGTCGTCGAGCCGGTCGGCCCCGACGCTCGCCTTGAGCGCCGCCGGCGTATCGAGCGCGACGATCTCCCCCCGGTCCATGATCGCGATGCGGTCGCAGAACTCCGCCTCGTCCATGTAGTGCGTGGTCATGAAGATCGTCGTGCCCTCCGCCCGCTGCAACGCGCGGATGTACTCCCAGATCGAGCTGCGCGTCTGCGGGTCGAGGCCGACGGTCGGCTCGTCGAGGAACAGCACGCGCGGCGAGTGCATGAGGCCGCGCGCGATCTCCAGGCGCCGTCTCATGCCGCCGGAGTACGTCAGCACCGGCTGGTCGCGGCGATCCCACAGGTCGACCATCTCGAGCATCTGACGCATCCGCGCCGGGACGACGCCGGCGTCGATGCCATAGAGCTCGGCGTGCATGCGCAGGTTCTGCTCGGCGGTGAGGTAGAGGTCGAGCGTCTGGTCCTGGAAGACGAGGCCGATGTGCCGGCGGACATCGTCGCGCTCGTCGGCGATGTCGAAGCCGCTCACGCGGGCGCTGCCGGAGGTGGGCCGCGCGAGCGTGCAGAGCATGTTGATCGTCGTGCTCTTGCCGGCGCCGTTGGGGCCGAGGAAGCCGAAGGCCTCGCCGCGGGCGACGCTGAACGAGACGCCGCGGACAGCCTTGACCTCGCCGTAGGTCTTGACGAGGTCGTCGACCTCGATGGCGAATGGATTCGAGAGGTTCATGGCGCGGCACAATAACACTACAGTGACTGTAATTCTACTGTCGCTATAGTGCTATACTCATGTCAGGAGGCGTTCCCCAGGGCCTGCGCGAGCGCAAGAAGCGCGCCACGCGCGACGCAATCGCCGCCACCGCACGCCGCCTGTTTGCCGAGCGCGGCTTCGACGCCGTCACGGTCGCCGAGATCGCCACCGCCGCCGACGTCTCGGAGAAGACCGTCTTCAACCACTTCGCCGCCAAGGAGGACCTCGTGTTTGCGGGCGGCGAGGCACGGCTGGCCCAGCTGCATGCGGACATCGCCCAACGCGCGCCCGGCACCTCGGTGCTCGACGTGTTCCGCGCGAACTCGGAGGCGATGCTCGACGTCGTCGCCGCCGGCGAGAGCGAGGACAGCCTCGTCGTCCCCCGCATCGTGCGCGACAGTCCCGCGCTGCAGGAGCGGCTTGCGGTCGGGTGGGCGCGCGAGGCCGACGCGCTCGCCGCCGCCGTCGCCGAGGCGACCGGCGCGGACGGCGACGACCTTGTCCCCGCGGTCGTCGCCCGGACGCTGGCGTGGACGCTCATCACGATCTTCCGCGCCGCGCTCGACGGCCTGCTGGCGGGCGAGGACCCCGCGCAGCTGGCCGCCCGCCTGCGGCCCCAGGCCGCGCGCGCCTACGACCGGCTCGCCGCCGGCCTCGGCGACTACGGGGTCGCCCGACCGATCGCCGAGGACACTGGGCCGCCGCTCTCTACGGATCGAGGACGGTGATGCCGCTACCGGCTGGGCGTGGTGTCGGCGGCCCTGGCAAGCCGCCGCCGACGCGCGCGTCATAGAGGTCGTAGCGGTCATCGCCGTCCCGGGCCAGGAGCCGCTCGCGGGTGACGATGAAGACGTCGTCGCCGCTGGCGGTGGCGTCGACGACATAGGAGGGCGCGGTGCTTCTGCCGCTCGAGAGCAGGTGCACCGTGCCGGTCTCGGCGTCGTACTCGTAGGCGTCGGATCTGTCGTTGACATCCTCCGGCACGAGTGCCTCGGCCGTGTTGAAGAACACCCGTCGGCCGTCGTCGGTGAGCGCCTGGGCGGAGTCCGAGGTTGCCAGACCGGTCGTCTCGCTCTCGCGCACGTCGATCGCCGCGTCCGCCGTCGCGGCACTGCCGTCGGGGTTGCATGACACACATGCCAAGCTGCCAGTCTCGGCGCTGTAGAGGTAGAACTCACGATGCTCCGCGTGGTCATAGCCGGCGAAGCCGCCACGACCCGCGAAGCCGGCGTCGCTCGTCGTCATGAACAGCAGCTGTCGACCGTCCGGCGTGATCCGCGACGTTCTCGCCGTGGCGACGAAGGACCACGTCGTCCGCGCCCCGTTGACATCCGCAACAGCTGCATTGGGGAAATCGCCGATGTGTCTGAGCTGGCCGTCATGCCAGACATACAAGCCCTGGAAGGCCGTCGGCTCGCCCGCGATCAGATCGCCGGTGAAGACGAAGTACACGTAGTGACCGTCAGGGCTCGAGCCCACCACCGTCCCGGGATTCCCGGAGCCGCCTCTCGAGATCAACGTAAACGGCGAGAGCGCCGGCGCGTCCCGGTCATACATGTACAGATCGGACTCGCCGCCGTCGGTATCGTCGCCCACCAGGCTGTCGCCCGCGGTAAAGAACGCGCGCGACCCGTCAGCAGACGCTGCCAAAAAGTTTCCGTTGGACGAGATCAGCTGCGTGAGCACTCCGTCCTCACGCAGATACAACGCACCCCCGCCAAACCCGGCCGGCGACTGGAAATAGATCCGCCGCCCATCCGACGAGACCGCCACCTGCGAGTAGAGCCTGACCGTCGCGCTGAGCGCGGTCTGCGAGCTTGCCGCCGGCACGCACGCCGGGCCGACCGCGTCGTCGCAGGCGTTGTCCGACCCCTGCGGGATCCGCCCGACCAAGCGCACGACGCCGTCGGCGTTCTCGTACAGATGCGTCGGGCAGCCGAACCCGAACGTCGCGCAGACCCCGGCCGGATACGGCGGCGCGTCCGCCGTCAGGCTCAATGTCGACTCGAACACGACATGACGCAGATCGCTGGAGGCCCCGGCGAACTGCGGCTGGATCAATCTCACGAACAAGCCATCGAAGAACGTGAGCCACGCCTCGGGGACGGGGTTAACCGAGTCGGTCATCAGCTGCACCGTTCTGGCGCCGCCGTCCAGACCCGTGATGCGGTAGAGGTTGGTCACGTCCGCGGCGTTCGGCGCATGTGTCAACGGCTGCGAGGTCTTGTAGATCCCGATCGAAAGATCGGGCGCGAACGCGTCGACGAAGCTCGGGAAGCTCCCGTCGGCCGCCGGCTCGACCGTCGTGTCCTGGGCGAGCGGGGTGATGCCATGTGAGCTCCACACGCTTGCGCCAGGCGCCGTGCTGCGCGTGCTGAGGTGCTCGAGCTCGAACGCGGAGCCGTCGGCGGCGTCCAGCGGGTCCCAGGTGCTGAACGTCACCGCGTTCCCATCAGGCCGAACGTGCGTCTTGTCCGTCTGCGGGACGACATCGACCCCGTTTCCAACACCCTTGGAGACCAGCTCGTAGCCGCGCCCATCCGGCAGCGCCGCATCGGCAGCCGATGCCGACGAGGCCCAAGCCCCGACCGACGCAACGACCGCCCCGAGCGCCAGGACACGGGCTCCAATGCGTACCACCATCCCCACCTCTCCTCTTCGGCCTCCCTCGACGCACCGCTTTATAGCTGGTCGTGTCTACGGTCACAACCGGCAACGACAGCGCGGACCGCGCAACCCTCCAGGGCCGATGCGCCGATCTAAGATCGGCGCCCACGTTCACGTCCCCACGGAGGTCGCACTCATGTCCGCAGGACCCATCGAACGCGTCCCGGAGCCCTTGCCCGCCTCCTCAGCGACGCCTGCCGCCCGCGTCCGCGAGCGCGTGGCCGCCTTCGCGGCGGAGCTGACGGCGCTCGCGGACGCGATCTGGGAGCGCCCGGAGCTGGGCTGCGAGGAGCACGCGGCGTCGGCGGCGCAGCGTGCACTGCTGGAGCGCCATGCCTTCGCGGTTGAGGCGGGCGTCGCCGGGTTGGGGACGGCGTTCGTGGCACGCCGCTCGGTCGGCACAGGCGGTCCGACGATCGGGCTGCTGGGCGAGTTCGACGCGCTGCCTGGCCTCTCGCAGGATCGCGTGCCGTATCGCGCGCCGCTCGTCGAGCATGGGCCCGGACACGGCTGCGGGCACAACCTGCTCGGGACAGGCGCGCTCGGAGCGGCGCTTGCCGCCGTCACCGTCGCGGAGGAGCTCGGCATGCCGCTCGAGGTCGCTTACTTCGGCTGCCCGGCGGAGGAGAGCATCGTCGGGAAGGTGGTGATGGCGCGCGAGGGCGTGTTCGACGGGCTCGACGCGGCGCTCTCGTGGCATCCGGGCGAGTTCAACATGCCGTGGGACGGCTCCTCGCTCGCGCTCGACGCGGTCACCTTCCGCTTCAGCGGGCGCAGCGCGCACGCCGCGGTCGACCCGCACAACGGGCGCAGCGCGCTCGACGCGGTCGAGCTGCTCAACGTGGGCGTGAACTTCCTGCGCGAGCACATGCCGCCTGACGCGCGCATCCACTACGTGATCCGCAACGGCGGTGCCACGCCGAACGTCGTCCCGGACGTGGCGACGGTCGACTACCGCGTGCGCGAGCGCACGCGCGGGGACGTCGCGCGGCTGCGCGAGCGGGTCTTCGACTGCGCACGCGGCGCGGCGCTGATGACGGGCACGACGGTCAGCTGGCGGCTGAACGCGGCGTGCGCGGGCCTGCTGCCCAACGACGCGCTCAGCGCGGTCCTGCTCGACGCACTGGCCGCGGTCGGCCCGCCGGCGTTCGACGACGACGATCGCGCCTTCGCGCGGGCGATCCGCGAGACGCTGCCGGCGGACCAGATCGAGGCCGGCCTGCGCGCCGCCGGAGCGCCCGCGGATCTCCACGACAGCGTCCTGCATGAGCGCGTCGAGCCCGCTTTCCGTCCCGGCGCGCTTGCCTACGGGTCGACCGACGTCGGCGACGTCTCGTGGAGCGTGCCCACCTCCCAGCTGTGGGCGGCGACGATGCCGATCGGCACGCCGGCGCACTCCTGGCAGCTGACCGCCTCGGCGGGGGTCGCGATCGGCCGCAAGGGCATGCTCGCCGTGGCGGCGGCGCTCGGCCTCGCGACCGTGCAGCTGGCGCGCGACCCGGCGCTGCTCGCCGCCGTGGCCGAGGAGTTCCACCGGCGCACTGGCGGGCGCCCGTACGAGCCCTCGATCCCGGCGGGAATGATCCCCCGCGGCGACCTCACGCCCGTCGAGGACGACGGCGAAGGCTGGCAGCCGCTCTGACGCACGGCCCAAGCCGCCGTTCGGGGGGTTGACAGCGTTCGACCGCGATTGGCACACTGGTCCAACCACTGTGGTTGGACCAGTGGACCTTCTCCATGTCGATCGCCGCACTGCGTCCCACCCCCCTCTTCGACCGCCATCTCGCCGCTGACGCGAGACTCGTGCCGTTCGCGGGCTGGGAGATGCCGGTGCAGTATGCGGGGGTGCGCGAGGAGCATCTCGCGGTGCGGCAGCGGGCGGGGGTGTTCGACGTCTCGCACATGGGCGAGCTCGAGACACGCGGGCCGGGCGCGGAGGCGTTCCTGCAGCGGATGCTCTCGAACGACGCGTCGAAGATCCCCGTGGGCGGCGCGCAGTACAGCGTGTTGTGTCGTGAGGACGGCGGAGTGCTTGACGATCTGTTCACCTACCGCCTCGGCGAGGATCGCTTTCTGACGGTCACGAACGCCGCCAACCATGCGCAGGACCTCGCGTGGCTGCGCGCCCACGCCGAGCGGTTCGAGGTGGAGCTGGTCGATCGGCTCGATGAGCTCGCGATGCTGGCGGTCCAGGGTCCGGCGGCGCGTGCGCTGCTGGCGCCCCTGCTCGGTGCCGGTGAGCAATTGCCGGGGCGTTTTCGCACGGCCGAGTTGACGGTCGCGGGGGTGCCGGCGCTCGTGTGCGGGACGGGCTACACCGGCGAGGACGGGGTCGAGCTGTTGTGCGCGCCCGGGGAGGCGCCGGCGGTGTGGGACGCGCTGGTGGCCGCCGGAGTGACGCCGGCTGGGTTGGCGGCGCGGGACACGCTGCGGCTGGAGGCGTGCTTGCACCTCTACGGCAACGACCTGATGGAGTCGCGCGGGCCGATCGAGGCCGGGTTGGGCTGGTGCTGCAAGGAGCAGACCGGCTTCATCGGCGCCGAGGCGATCGCCGCGACGCGTGCCGCGGGTCCGCGAGAGCAGCTCGTGCCGTTCGCGTTCGCCGGCCCCGGGATCCCGCGCCAGGGCAATCCGGTGATCGGCGGCGGCGAGGTCACGAGCGGCACGCTCTCGCCCTGCCTCGGCGTCGGGGTCGGGATGGCCTACCTCCCCGCCGAGCGGGCCGCCGTCGGCACCGAGATCGAGATCGACGTCCGCGGCACGCACCGCCCGGCGATCGTCGTGGAGAAGCCCATCTACCGACCCGAGGGAAGCTGATGTCCGCAGACGAGCGCTATCCGAGCGACCTGCTCTACCACCCCGAGCACGACTGGGTGCGGCTCGATCCCGACGATCCGAGCCTCGCGACGTTCGGGATCACCTGGTACGCGCAAGACTCGCTCGGCGAGATCGTCTTCTGGGACGGGCCCGCGGTCGGCGCGCAGGTGACGAAGGACGGGTCCTACGCCGAGCTGGAGTCGGTGAAGGCTGTCTCCGACGTGATCGCGCCCCTGTCGGGCGAGGTGGTCGAGGTCAACGCGGCGCTCGCCGACGACCCGGCGACGGTGAACGCGTCGCCCTACGGCGAGGGCTGGCTCGTGCGCGTGCGGATCGCGGACCCCGGCGAGCGCGAGGCGCTGCTCGACGCCACCGCCTACGAGGAACTGACCGGATGAGCCAGGCACTGTCGGCGGACTGGTTCGAGCTGCCGGTCGCCGACGTCGACCCCGAGATCGCCGACGCGCTGCGCGGCGAGCTGGAGCGCCAGCAGTCGACGCTGGAGATGATCGCCTCCGAGAACTTCGTGCCGCGCGCGGTGCTCGACTGCCAGGGCTCGGTGCTGACCAACAAGTACGCGGAGGGCTATCCCGGTCGCCGCTACTACGGCGGCTGCGAGTGGGTCGACGTCTCGGAGCGGCTCGCGATCGACCGCGCGAAGGCGCTGTTCGACGCCGAGCACGTCAACGTGCAGCCGCATTCGGGCGCGCAGGCCAACGCCGCCGTCTACCACGCGCTGCTGAGGCCGGGCGACCGCGTCATGGGTCTGCGGCTCGACCATGGCGGCCATCTCACGCACGGGATGCGGCTGAACGTCTCCGGGCGCCTGTACGAGATCGTCCCCTACGGCGTCGAGCGCGAGAGCGGCCTGATCGACATGGACGAGGTCGCCGCGCTTGCGCGGGAGGCGCGCCCGCGGCTGATCGTCGCGGGCTGGTCGGCGTATCCGCGCCAGCTCGACTTCGCGGCCTTCCGGCAAGTCGCCGGCGAGGTCGGCGCGCTGCTGATGGTCGACATGGCGCACTTCGCCGGCCTCGTCGCGGCCGGGCTGCATCCGAGCCCGGTGCCGCACGCGGACGTCGTCACGACGACGATCCACAAGACGCTGGGCGGTCCGCGCGGCGGCATGATCCTCTGCCGCGGGGCGCACGCCAGAGCGATCGACTCGGCTGTCTTCCCCGGCCAACAAGGCGGCCCGCTGGAGCACGCGATCGCCGGGAAGGCGGTCGCGCTGAAGATCGCCGCCACGCCGGAGTTCCGCGAGCGCCAGGAGCGCACGCTGGCCGGCGCGCAGGCGATCGCCGGCGCGCTGCTGCAGGCGCGCGAGGACGGCGTGAGCGTGTGGTCGGGCGGGACCGACGTGCACCTCGTCGTCGCCGACCTGCGCGACTCCACGCTCGACGGCCGCCAGGCCGAGGAGCGCCTGGAGGCGATCGGGATCACCGCCAACCGCAACGCCGTCCCGTTCGACCCGCGCCCGCCGATGGTCGCCTCCGGCGTGCGGCTCGGGACCGCTGCGCTCGCGACGCGCGGCCTCAAGCGCAGCGACTTCGAGGAGCTCGGCGAAGTGATCCGCACGGCCTTCGGCGCGCGCTTCGAGGCCGAGCGCGACGAGCTGCGCGCGCGCTGTGCAGCGATCGCCGCTCGCCACCCGCTCTACCGGGAGCTGGTCGCCACGACCCCCGCGGGTGCGCGATGACCGTCTACACGGCGGCAACCGAGGCCGACCGCACGGCGATGCTCGATGCGATCGGCATCGCCGACGTCGAGCAGCTGTTCGCGGCGATCCCAACCGAGCTGCGGCTTGACCGCGCGCTCGAGCTGCCGGCCGGGATGGCCGAGCAGGACGTGTACGCGCACCTGCGCGAGCTGGCCGGGCGCAACGTCTCGGCGGAGGACGAGCTGTGCTTCCTCGGCGGCGGGATGTACGACCACTACGTGCCGGCGCTGATCGACATGCTCATCTCGCGCTCGGAGTTCCTGACGCCGTACACGCCCTACCAGCCGGAGGTCTCCCAGGGGAACCTCCAGGTGATGTTCGAGTACCAGACGGCGATCTGCGAGCTGACGGGGCTGCCCGTCTCCAACGCGTCCGTCTACGAAGGCCCGAGCGCGCTCGCGAGCGCCGCCTACCTCGCGAAGCTCGCCAACGGCCGGCGCCGCTACGTGGTCTCCGCGGGCGTGCACCCGCACGCGCGCGAGACGCTGCGCACGTACGCGCGCGGCTTCGGCGCCGAGATCGTCGCGGTGCCGCTGCGCGACGGCGTCACCGACCCCGACGCGTGGGCCGCCGCGATCGACGGCGACACGAGCGCGGTCGTCTTCCAGCAGCCGAACTTCTACGGCGCCGTCGAGGACGCGGCGGCGCTCGCCGCGGCCGCCGGCGCGCCGGACGACGCGGCGCGGCCGGTCGCGATCGGCGCCTACGACCCGATCTGCCTCGGGATCCTGGCGGCGCCGGGCGACTGCGGCGTCGACGTGTGCGTCGGCGAGGGACAGTCGCTCGGCAACCGGCTCGACTTCGGGGGCCCGTCGTTCGGCTTCTTCGCCGCGAGCGAGGCGCACCTGCGCCGGATGCCGGGCCGCATCGCCGGCGAGACGGTCGACGTCGACGGCCGGCGCGGCTTCGTGCTGACGCTGCAGACGCGCGAGCAGCACATCCGCCGTGAGAAAGCGACGTCGAACATCTGCACCGCGCAGGCGCTCAACGCGCTCGCCGGCGTCGTCTACCTCAGCTGGCTCGGCCGCGCGGGCCTCGTCGAGCTCGGCGAGCTGCTGCTGGCGCGCACCCACTACGCGCGCGAGACGCTGTGCGCGGTCGACGGCGTCGAGCCGCTGCACGAGCAGCCGGTCGTGCGCGAGTTCGCGCTGCGGCTGCCAGCCGCTGACGTCGAGCGCGTGGTCGAGCGCTGCGCGGCCGAGGGCGTCAACCCCGGGCTCGCGCTGCCGGACGAGCAGGCCCTGCTGGTGGCGATCACCGAGCAGCGCTCGCGCGCCGACGTCGACCGGCTCGCCGCGGTGCTCGCGCGCGCCGTCGCGGCCGAGCGCGCCGCGAGCGCGACGGAGGTGCTCGCATGAGCGTCGCCGCCGGCGCGCGCGATCGGGAGCCGACGCGCACGATCTTCGAGCAGGGCGCGCCCGGGCGCCGCGCCTTCGTCGCGCCGCCGCTCGACGTGCCGGCCGCTCCCGCGGACGCCCTCCCCGCGCGCCTGCGGCGTGCCGCGCCGCCGCGGCTGCCGGAGGTGTCCGAGCCGGAGCTCGTGCGCCACTACGTGAATCTGAGCAAGCGCAACTTCGACCTCGACTCGGGCTTCTATCCGCTCGGCTCGTGCACGATGAAGCACAACCCGCGCCTGCACGAGCGCGTCGCGGCGCTGCCCGGGCATGCGCGGCTGCACCCGCTCCAGCATCCGCGCCGCGCTCAGGGGGCGCTGGAGTTGATGTGGAACCTGCAGGCGGCGCTGGGTGAGATTGCCGGGCTGCCGCACGTCTCGCTGCAACCGTCCGCCGGCTCGCACGGCGAGCTGGCCGGGCTGCTGTTGACGCGCGCCTACCAGGAGGCCCGCGGCGAGCGGCGCACGAAGGTGCTCACGCCGGACACCGCGCATGGCACGAACCCGGCGACGGTCACGATGGCCGGCTACGAGGTCGTCAAGGTCGGCACGAACGCCGATGGCGGCGTGGACGTGGAGGATCTGCGCGCGAAGGCGGACGAGCAGGTCGCCTGCCTGATGCTCACGAACCCGTCGACGCTCGGCCTGTTCGACCCGAACATCGCCGAGATCGCGGAGATCGTGCACGGCGTCGGCGCGACGCTCTACTACGACGGCGCGAACCTGAACGCGATCATGGGCATCACGCGCCCCGGCGACATGGGCTTCGACATCGTGCACTTCAACCTGCACAAGTCGTTCACCCAGCCGCACGGCGGCGGCGGCCCGGGCGCCGGCCCGATCGCCGTCTCGGAGCGCATCGCCCCCTACCTGATGCGCCCGCGAATCGTGCGCCATGACGACGGGTCGTTCGACCTCGACCCGGACGAGGACGGACCCTCGATCGGCCGGCTGCGCGGCTTCCAGGGCAACTACGGGTGCTGCGTGCGCTCCTACGCGTACATCCGCTCGCTCGGCGCGGAGGGGCTGCGCGAGGCGTCCGAGGTGGCGGTGCTGAACGCCAACTATCTGCTTGCGCTGCTCAAGCGAGCCGGCGTCGCCGAGTACCTGCCGGTCGCCTACGACCGCGTCTGCATGCACGAGTTCGTGCTTTCGGGCGCGCCGATGAAGCGCGCGCTTGGGATCAGAACGCTGGACCTCGCCAAGCGGCTGCTCGACTTCGGCGTGCACCCGCCGACGGTCTACTTCCCGCTGCTGGTCGACGAGGCGCTGCTGATCGAGCCGACCGAGACCGAGACGAAGGAGACGCTCGATCGCTTCGCCGCGATCGTCGCCGAGATCCTGCGCGAGGCGGCGGAGAACCCGGAGGTCGCGCGCAACGCGCCGTACTCGACGCCGGTGCGCCGCCTCGACGAGGCCGGCGCCGCGAAGCGACCGGTCATCCGCCAGCAACTCGATGTGCCGAAGGAGGCCGCATGACCGAGACGACCCTGTCGCGCACGCCTGTAGCCACAAGCGACGCGCCCGCGGCGATCGGCCCGTACAGCCAGGCGATCCGCCACGGCGACCTGCTGTGGTGCTCGGGCGCGATGCCGCTCGACCCGACCGACGGCACGCTCGTGACCGAGTCGCCGGCGGCGGAGACGATCCGCTGCCTGGAGAACCTGCAGGCGATCTGCCGCGCGGGGGGGCACGTGGAGATCGACGCGGTGGTGGCGGTTCCCAGATGAGCCCGGCGGCGCTCGACGTCGAGGAGTCGCTGCGCTACGAGCGCCTGCTGCAGGCGCAGAGGGCCTCCGCGCGGATCGTGCGGCGCACGCCAATCCTCACCTCGGCGAGCGCCTCCAGACGCTGCGGCGGCACGATCGCGCTGAAGGCCGAGTGTCTGCAGCGCACCGGCTCCTTCAAGCTGCGCGGCGCGCTGAACAAGCTGTGCGCGGTCGCCGGCACGAGCCGCGGCGTCGTCGCCGGGAGCGCCGGCAACCACGCGCAGTCGCTCGCCTATGCGGCGCGCCATCACGGGATCCCGTGCGAGGTCTTCATGCCGCTCGACGCGGCCGTCTCGAAGCTGGAGGCGGTGCGCGCGTTCGGCGCGACCGTCCACCAGCAGGGCGCCTCCGTCGATGAGTGCGTCGCGCTTGCGCGCGAGCGCGCGTCCGAGGCCGACCTGACGTTCGTGCACCCGTTCGACGACCGCGACGTCATCGTCGGCCAGGCCGGCCTCGGGATCGAGCTGGCCGAGGCGGTGCCGGACCTCGCGCGCGTAGTCGTGCCGATCGGCGGCGGCGGGCTCGCGAGCGGCGTCGCGCTCGCGCTGCGCCAGTCGCGACCCGAGGTCGAGCTGATCGGCGTGCAGGCAGCCGCCTGCGCGCCGGTCGCCGCCGCGCTGAGGCGCGGCGAGCCGGTCGTCTCCAGTGTCAGTCAGACGATCGCCGACGGAATCGCGGTCAAGCGTCCGGGCGAACTCACGCTGCCGCTGATCCAGCGCCTCTACGACGACGTGACGACGGTCGCAGAGGATGCGATCGCCGAGGCGATGATCCTGCTGCTGGAGCGCTCGAAGCTGCTCGTCGAGGGCGCCGGCGCAGCGTCGCTCGCCGCGCTGCTGTCGGGCGTGGTCGTGCCCGCCGAGCGCGGCACGACCGTCGCGATCCTGTCCGGCGGCAACGTCGACATCGGCCTGCTCACCTCGATCGCCACGCACGAGGAGACGCGCGCCGGCCGCCGCGCCCGCTTCTTCACGCGCGTGCGCGACCGCCCCGGTGGCCTCGCCGCGCTGCTGGCCGCCGTCGCCGACGCGCACGCGAATGTGATCGCGGTCGAGCACGTGCGCGACGGCGTCGAGCTCGCGATCCGCGAGACCGGCGTCGAGCTGACGATCGAGACGCGCGGACCCAAGCACCTCGAACGCGTCCTCGCCCATCTGCGCGAGGCCGGCTACGACGTCGAGGTCGCCGACTGAGGACGGGACGCGCTGATCTAGACTCGCCTGGCGCCGTCATGCCAGACCCCGGCCTGCAACCGATCCCCCGCAGCCCGCTGTACGAGCAGGTTGTCGAGCGGCTGCGCGACTTCATCGACGCGCAGCGGCTGCAGCCAGGCGACCGCCTGATGTCCGAGCGCGAACTGGCCGAGCAGCTCGGCGTCAGCCGCACGTCGGTGCGCCAGGGGCTGACGGCGCTGCGCGTGCTCGGTCTCGTCGAGATCAAGCACGGGGACGGGATCTACCTGCTGCGGTCCCCGCGCGACGTGATTCCGAGCCTTGCCTCGGAGATCGTCGGCAGCGAGGTCGACCACCCGATGATCTGGGAGGTGCGCGAGGGGATCGAGGTGCAGGCCGCGCGCCTGGCCGCGCGCCGCCGCTCGGCCGCCGACCTGCGCGCGATGCACGAGACGCTCGACCTGATGGAGACGGCGATCGCCGGCGGCGACGACGGCGTCGCGGAGGACCGCCGCTTCCACCGCGCGATCGTCGCGGCGGCGCGGAATCCGCTGCTGCACCAGATGACGGAGCAGCTCGCCGACCTGATCGACCGCACCTCGGAGGCGTCGCTCACACACACGGGCCGTCCGCCCGTCTCGCTGGAGCACCATCGCGCGATCCTCGCCGCGATCGAGGCGCAGGACGAGGAGGCCGCGGCCGCCCAGATGCGCCAGCACGTCGTGGCGTCCGCGCAGCTGGTGGTGGCGCGCGCCGCCGGCGGCGGCGCGCCGACGGCCTGAGCGCCGCGTCAGCGCCGGACCGAGACGGCTCCGCGCCGGGTGCCCGCCGCGGCCGCGTCGAGCAGCTCGTGCAAAACCGCGTTGAACGGCAGCGGCTCGTGGCCGTGGGCCCGCATCCGGTCGGCGACGGCGATCGGCAGGCGCTGCTCGTCGACGGCGACCGGGGCGCCCTCCTGCAACACGGCGAGCAGCGCGTCGAGCAGGCGCTCACGGGAGCCAGGCATGCTCCCGTCGAGCTGCTCGTCGTAGGTCTTCACGCAGTCGACGCAGGCGTGCTCGGACGCTTGGCGCGCCCGTTCGGGGACGAGCAGCATCGAGCGCGTCGCACCGATCAGCAACACCGTCAGCAGCGGGTCGCTCGCGCGGAAGCCCGTGAACCAGCGCTGCTGCTCCGGATCGAGCGTGAGGAAGCCCGCCGCCCCGCGCGCGCGCAGCCGTGCGCGCAGCGCCTCCACCTGGGCAGGCGCGTTCACGCCGCGACCCCGTCGCACGCCGCGTTCTCGGGCCTGGTCGCGCCGTCCGGCAAGGTCGCATGCGCCTCGCGGGGACGCAGCACGGCGAACACGACGCCGATCGCGGCGAAGCAGAGCGCGGCGCCGACGAGGTACGCGCGGTGGTAGCCGCCGTTGAGCGCCTCGGCGAGCGGCGCGGCGCGCTCGCGCAGCGCCCCCGTGCGCGCGGCGGCGATCGTCGCGACCACGGCGAGGCCGACGGCGGCGCCCACGTTCTGCACGGTCCCGATGAACCCCGAGGCGAGCCCGGCGTCGCTCGGCGGCACGTCGGAAAGCGCCACGCGGATCAGCACGGGCCCGACGAGCGCCTCGCCGACGCCCATCACCACCAGCGGCAGCAGCAGGTCGGCGACGAACGTCCCGTCGACCGGGGTGCGCGCGAGCAGCAGCAGCGAGACGGCGAGGGCCAGCAGGCCCACCGCGACCACCGGCCGCGCGCCGAAGCGCAGCGAGAGGGGGCCCGTGACGTACAGCGACAGGACCGCGATCACGAGCGCGTTCGGCACGAACGCGAGGCCGACCTCCAGCGGGCTGTAGCCGAGGATCAGCTGCATGTACAGCGCACCGAGGAAGAACGTGGCGAAGGGGCCGACGACCAGCAGGCAGAACGTGAGGCTGGAGCCGGTCAGGTTCCGCAGGCGGAACAGCCACAGCGGCATGAGCGGATTCGCGACGCGGGCCTGGCGCAGCACGAATGCGGCCACCAGCACGCACGACAGCCCGCCCCATCCGAGCGTGCCCGCCGAGGCCCACCCCCAGGTCTCGACCTTGAGGATCGTGAAGACGCCGAGCATCAGCCCGCTTGTCAGCAGCGCCGCGCCGAGCAGGTCCGCCCCGCGCTCCAGGCCGAGGCCCGGGCGCTCCTCCACGAAGCGCAGCGTGAGCAGCACCGTTCCGGCGCCGAGCGGGACGTTGACGAGAAAGATCCAGTGCCAACTGGTCGCCTCCAGGATGAGGCCGCCCACGAGCAGGCCGATCGAGGCGCCCCCCGCGATGACGAAGCTGTGCACGCCGATCGCCTTCGCCTGCTCGCGCGGCTCCGGGAACAGCGTCACGATCATCGCCAGCACTACCGTGGACACCAGCGCGCCGCCGGCCCCCTGCAGGAAGCGGGCGCCGATCAGCATCGCCTCCGACTGCGCGAGCCCGCACAGCAGCGATGCAAGCGTGAAGGTCGCGAGCCCGATCAGGAACATGCGCCGGCGGCCGACCAGGTCGCCGAGGCGGCCGCCGAGCAGCAGCATGCCGCCGAACGCGATGATGTAGGCGTTGACGACCCACGCGAGGTTCGCCTGCGAGAAGCCGAGGTCATCCTTGATCGCGGGCAGCGCGACGTTCACCACGGTCGCGTCGATGATCATCATCAAGCCGCCCCCGCACAGCACACCGAGCGCGTGCCAGCGCCTGCGCGGGGCCGTCATACCGCGACCCCGTGGCGGACCGTGTTCTCGGTCACGACGACGGGCTCGACGAACTGCAGCAGGTAGTCCGGGCCCCCGGCCTTCGTGCCGGTCCCGGAGAGGCGGTTGCCGCCGAACGGCTGGCGGCCGACCATCGCGCCGGTCGAACCGCGATTGACGTAGAGGTTGCCGACCGGCGTGCGCCGCGCGAACGCCTCGATCGTGCGCGGGTTGCGTGAGAAGAGGCCGCCGGTGAGCGCATGCGCCTGGGTCTCGATCCGCGCGCACGCCTCCTCGAGGTCGGCGACCGGCTCCACCGTCAGCAACGGGCCGAAGATCTCGTCGCGCACGACGTCGGCGTCCGGCGACGGGTGCAGCACCAGCGCCGGCGCGACGAAGTGCCCCTCGCCGTCCGGCAGCAGCGCCGCACCGGTGCGGTGGACCACGGCACCCGCCGCGGCAGCCTCGGCCGCGTAGCGCTCGACGCGCTCGCGCGCGGAGGCTTCGATCAGCGGCGGCACGTCGGTGGCGAAGTCCTGCGCCTGCCCGACGAGCAGCGTGTCGAGCGCGCCGACGAGCCGCTCCGTGAGCGCCTCGGCGACGCGTTCATGCACGAGCGCGCGCGAAGCGGCCGAGCACTTCTGCCCGGCGAAGCCGAAGGCGGAGTGCAGGAGGCCCGGGACGACGTCGTCGAGGTCCGCGTCGGCGTCTACGACGATGCAGTTCTTGCCGCCCATCTCGGCGATCACGCGCTTGAGGTGGCGCTGGCCGGGCACGACCTCGGCGGCGCGGCGCAGGATCTCCAAGCCGACCGCGCCGGAGCCTGTGAAGGCGATCGTGTGCACGCCGGGGTGCGCCACGAGCGCCGCGCCGACGTCGCCCTCGCCCGGCAGCAGCGCGATCGCGCCTTGCGGCACGCCGGCCGCCAGCAGCGCCTCGACGAGCGCAAGCGCGCACGCGGGCGACTGCTCCGCCGGCTTGAGGCACACGCCGTTGCCGGTCGCGAGGCCGGCGGCGGTCATGCCGGTCGCGATCGCGAGCGGGAAGTTCCACGGCGCGATCACCGCGACGACGCCGCGCGGGCGGTAGTGGAGCGTGTTGCGCTCGCCCGGCAGCTGCACGAGCGCCGGGCCGGCCTCCAGCCTGATCGCCTCGGCCGCGTAGTACTCGAGGAAGTCGATCGCCTCGCACACGTCGGCGTCGGCCTCCGCCCACGGCTTCGCGCACTCGCGCACCGCCAGCGCCGCCAGCTCGTGCCGCCGCGCGCGCAGGTGGCCGGCCGCGCGCGTGAGCGCCGCGGCGCGCTCGGCCGCCGACCGTGCGCCCCACTCGCGCGCGGCCGCGCCGGCGGCCGCGACCGCGGCGTCGACGTCGGCCGGCGACGCGGCGGTCGCCTCGGCGACGACGCGGCGGGGCTCGCCTGGGTCGACGGAGGCAAAGCTCGGCTCGCTGCGGCGCTCGCCGTCCACGATCACCGGGACGGCGATCGGCAGCGTGCGGTCGATCGCGGCCAGCGCGGCGATCAGGCGCTCGCGCTCGGGGGCGCGGCGCAGCTCGAGCAGCGGTTCGTTGCGGAAGGTGGTCGTCATGGTGCGCTCAGCAGTCGGTCGAGCTCCGCGCCGCCGACACGGCTGGCGAGGAACGAGTCGTTCGAGGTGTTCTCCAGCAGGCGCCGCACGAGGTAGGCCATGCCGGCGACGAGGTCGCCGACCGGGCAGTACGTGCGGCCGCGCAGGCCTTCGGCGGCGAGCGCGTCCTGCAGGTCGTCGCCAAGCCCGCGCAGCACCTGCAGCTCCAGGTCGGCGGGCGCGAGGCCGCGGTGGCGCGCGTAGACGATCGCGTGCGCGATCGAGCGGAGGTTGTGCGAGGCGATCGCCGGGCGCACGAGGCGCTCGTCGGCCCACGCGTCGAGCAGCCGGCGCGTGACGCGCTCGAAGCAGCGGTCGCTCTCGACCTTCTCGGTCCACACCGGTGGATCCCAGCCGTGCTGCGCCGCCTCGATCGTCTCGTGGTCCCAGTAGGCGCCCTTGACGAGGCGGACCGTCAGCGGCGGCGTGCGCGGCGTCGCGCGCGACCAATCGAGCACGTGCTCGAGCGTCTCCTCGGCGTCGCGCAGATAGGCCTGCAGCACGATGCCGGCCGACGGGCCGGCGGCGAACTCCGGCTCCGACAGCAGCTCGAGCACCAGCTCGAGGATCAGCTCGCGCGAGTCCAGCGACTCCATGTCGATGTGCAGATGGGCGCCGACGTCGCGCGCGCGGCGCAGCAGCGGGCGCAGCAGCGCGGCGGCGTCGGCGCGCCCGCGCTCCGGCGCCTCGGCGCGCACGAGCGGCGTGAGCGCCGTCACCTTCACCGACAGGTTCACGCGCGGGAGCGGCCCGGCGGCGTCGGTCTCCAGCAGCGGGCGCGCGGGCCAGCGCGCCGCGTCGGCCGCCAGCCGCACAAGCGCATCGTCGCAGCGCGCCGCGTACGCGCGCCCCTCGGCCGGCGTCACGGTCGCCTCCCCGAGCAGGTCGACGGACACGGCCGCCCCGTGCTCCCACAGGCTGCGCAGCGTGCGCGTCGCCGCGGCCGGCGTCTCGCCCACGATGAAGCGGCCCGCCATCGCACGTACGGCTACGGTCGCCGCCCGGCCGGCCGCCCAGCGCGTGCCGGGGGCGACCGCAGCCCGCGACGCGACCGCCGCCACGGTCCGCCGCTCCACCCCCGCGAGAAACGCGCTCAGGTGCTCGGCCAGTTCAGCCGGCCCGGCGCAGGCGGGGGCGACGTCGACGAGCCGGAAGAGCGCCGCGCGGACCTGCGGGTCGCGCGCCACGAGCGCCATGCCGCGGTCCTGCGCGGCCCGCCGCGCGTGCCGCAGCAACGAGCTGCGCCGCGCCAGCCGACGGCCCAGCGCGACGATCTCGTCATCCAGCTCGAGCGCCGGCGCAGGAGCCTCCGCCAGCGCGTTGGTGAGCAGCTCTCCCATGGCGCGATCGTAGGTCTGGCGGGCATTTGCACTCCACGGCCGAATGCCGAGAATCGACTGGGCAAATGTCCAGTGGCGCTCAGCGGACACCGCCGGGCGCAGCGCCGGCGAGCGCATCAGCGCCCGCGTACTGCGCCTCGTCGCCCAGTTCGGCTTCGATCTGCAGCAGCCGGTTCCACTTGGCGGTGCGCTCGGAGCGCATCGTCGAGCCGACTTTGAGCTGGCCGGTGCGCCC
>Ga0207681_10001006_pt1 | contig 18387 bp, 15 predicted proteins | sample KBSS53metaG_FD_184324 | JGI IMG/M metagenome (GOLD analysis project Ga0207681, IMG submission 184324) | Switchgrass rhizosphere microbial communities from Kellogg Biological Station, Michigan, USA - KBS S5-3 metaG (SPAdes) (version 2) | ecosystem: Host-associated > Plants > Roots > Rhizosphere... | reverse complement strand
CATATACTTAAAGCATATAAGACATGGAACGGCTTAGCTTTAACCGAAATCCAATGGCCTCGAATACCATCAGTCCCGGAGCCGCCGCCCACATGTCCCTTCATCATCCAACAATGAGAAAGATCCGGACAGCCCTTTACCACCCGGAACAGAGCCCCGGGGAGATCGTCATTACGATCCGATAAAAGGCGCGGAAGCGAACCGGAAAGTCCAACTCGCCGCCGCCGGTGAGGGGCGCTTCTATGCCAAGCCTACAGGAGCGTCAAGCCCTTTTTGCCGCTCCCGATTTTTCCCCTCGCGGGCCGAGCGAACCCGCGAAAATCCTGCCGCGCGGCCCCCTCGGGCAGCCCCGAATCAGTTATTGCGCGTGAGCACCCTCGCCGTCAGCAGCGGCGCGAACAGCTGGTTGAGAATCCCGACGAACTTGGTCACCGGATTCGCCGCCGAGTTGGCGATGTAGATCAGATCCTTATCGTGCATCGGAAAGTTCTGCGCGATGATATAGCTTTCCGGCTTCATCAGATTGAGCCGATAGATGAGCGGGGGATCGCCGGCGGCGATCGCGGCTGCATCGTAGCGGAACAGGAAGACCGCCTTCGGGTCGGCCTGCGCGTCATTCGGTCCGCCGATCCGCGCCAATGCTTCGGCGAGCGACACGCTCGGCGCCTCGAACGCCACCTGCGAAACCCTGGGCGTCGCCCCGAAGGCGCTGAAACTGCGCGGCTCGTTGACCAGCTCGATGCGGTCGCCGGGCAGCAGGCTCAAATCATCGCCGCTGCCCGGACGGATATCGCCGAGGCGCATCTCCGCGCGCTCGCCGCCGCGGGTCAGCCGCACCACCGTATCGGCGCTGCTGATCTTCGAGCCCCCCGCGGTCGCCACTGCGTCGAGCAGCCGCTCGCGCGCTGCCGTCAGCGGCATCCGGCCGGTGCGGATGACGTCACCGAGCAGATAGACGCTGTTGCCGGGACTGCTGACCACCGTCACCAGCGCCTGCGGACTCTGCGACTTGCCGTGCAGCCCCTGCTCGATCATCCGCTGCACGTCATAAGGGGTCGAGCCCGCCACCATCAGCCGCCCAATATAGGGAAGCCTGATCGTGCCGTCGCTCGCGACGGTGACGATATTGACCGGCTGCGAGCGCACGTTGGTGTCGACCGAGTCGGGCGCCATCATGGCGCCGCCCAGGCCAGCGGTTGCGCTTTGCGAGCTGCTCCCGAACAGCGACATGCCCACTTCATAGATATTGATTTGCAGCGCATCGCCCGGCGCGATCCGATCGACCCGGCCCTCGCGCGCCAGCGCGGCAAGTCGGCCGACGGCGCGGCCGGCGGGCGGAATCGTCAGCAGCTTCTGGAAGGCGGCTCCGTCAAGCTCGACCACCTGGAATTTCAAGTCAGTCTGCGGGTTCCGGGCGGCGTGCACCACTTGCCGGCCGGTCGGGCCGCTCGACGGCAATGCGGCGCATCCCGACAGCAGCACCGCGAGCGTGGAGAGTGCCGCGGTCGCGCGGAAGCGGACGAAGGAGCTGGACTGCATGGGGACCCTATATCGACGATCTGCAAATCTGTGCGTTGCGGGGACGAGAAGCGCGGGGAGCGGCGCCTCGTCAAGTTCTATTTCCATCGCCCGGTGAAGGGTCGAAACCGCCGCCGATCACGCCGCGCGCATCTGCAGGCCATGATGCACCTCGCAGGCTTCGGCGACGGTGTCGTAGAAGGTCAGATTGCCGCCGTAGAGCACTGCGCCGCGCTCGCAATATTGCTGGAGCGTGTGCGGATCGTGCGAAACCATCACCAGCGTTCCGGTTTCGCGCCGCTTGAATAGCTCCTCGTGCGATCGCTGGCGGAAGCGTTCGTCGCCCGCGCCGGTGACTTCGTCGACGAGATAGCAATCGAAGTTGATCGCCAGCGAAATTCCGAAGGCGAGCCGGCTGACCATGCCCGACGAATAAGCGCGCACCGGCTGATGGAAATAGGGGCCGAGCCGCGCGAAATCTTCGACATAATCGAGAACCGCCTGTTCGGGCTGGCGATAGATGCGGGCGATGAAGCGCACATTGTCGGCGCCCGTCATCGAAAGCTGGAAGCAGCTCGTGAACCCGATCGGCCAGCTCGTCGTCATGCCGCGCTCGATATTGCCGGCGGTGGGCTGCTCGACCCCCGCGATCAGCCGCATCAGCGTCGACTTGCCCGCGCCGTTCGCGCCGCAGATCCCGATGCTCTCGCCGCGCCGGATCGTGAAGCTGAGATTGCTGAAGACCTGCTTCTGAAATTTGCGGATATGATAGGTCTTCGACACATTCTCGAACTGGATCATCGAACGGCTTCTCCAATCCTGGCCACGTCGACTACAAAATGCTGGACGGTCCCCGCCCATGCTGCAATGCGGGCCAGCATAGACGATGCTCGAGCAAACGCAAAACCCGCCTCTCGCCATCGACGCGCGCATGCTGAACCGCGAGGGCACGGGGGTCGCTACCTATGCGCGTGCGCTGCATCACGCGCTGGGCCTGCTGGCCGGCCCCGTCATACGAGTTGCCGATCCGGGCTGCAGCGGACCGATGCGGCCGGCGCGCACCCTCGCCCGCTGGGCGCGATGGACCGAAGCCTTGGTCGACAGGCCGCGCCGCCTCCGCCACGCGACCGGGGAATTCCGCGCGCGCGACATCTTCCGTCTCGCCCAGGTTCATTTCGATCGGCATCACGCTCCGCTGCGGCTGTACGCGCCAGGTCCTGCGGGGATCGTTCACTGGACCTATCCGTTGCCGGTGCGGATCGAGGGGTGGATCAACATCTACACGATCCACGACGCGATCCCGCTCGTCCATCCGGCGCTGAGCTCGATCGATCCGCAACGCCATTACCGGCTTCTCACAATGCTTGCCCGCAGTGCGGAGCATATGCTGACCGTCTCGGAAGCCGCGCGCCACGATATCATCGCCGCGCTGGGCTGCGATCCCGACGCCATCAGCGCTTGCCCGCCCGGCTTGGAGATCGCGACACCGGCGGTTCCATTGCCGCCGGGCCTAACGCCCGGCGGCTATATGCTGTTCGTCGGCAGCGTCGAGCCGCGCAAGAACCTGTTGCGCCTGGCCGATGCTCATCGCCGCAGCGGGCTGGCGATGCCGCTGGTGATCGCCGGACCCGATGGTTGGCGCGCCGAGGAAATCACGCCGTTGCTCGACGACATGCCGGGGCTCATACGCATCCGCTATATGCCACGCACCGCGTTGGTGGCGCTCATCGCCGGCGCGCGGGCGCTGCTGTTTCCGACCCTCGCCGAAGGCTTCGGCCTGCCGATCGCGGAAGCCATGGGGCTGGGGACCCCGGTCCTCACCTCGCGCGGCGGGGCGACCGAGGAGATCGCCGGCGGCGCGGCTTTGCTCGCGGACCCGCTATCGGTCGAGGAGTTGGCGGGCCAGCTCGGCCGTCTCAACGATCCGGCCACCCATGCTTCGCTGGTCGAACGCGGCCTCCGCCGCGCCGAGATGTTCACCCCCGCGGCGTTCGCGCGGCGGCTCGACGCAATCCATGCGCGCATGCGGCACGGTGGCCAAAGCCCGATCGAGCCGCTAGGGGCGGCGCGGCACTATGAAGACGGATCGGGATGACCAGGCTCACTATCGGCATCGACGGCTATAATCTGGCGATGCCCCGCGGCACGGGCATCGCCACCTATGGCCTCGCGCTCAGCCGCGCCGTCAGCGACATGGGGCACGCGACACTCGGCGTGTTCGGTGTCGATGTGGGCAAAGAGCCGCGGACCCGCGAGCTCTTCTTCTTCGATCGGATCGGCAAGGAACGCCCAGGCGAAACCCGCAAGCAGCACAAGCGCCGGATGCGGCGCGAATGGCTTCAATCGCTGATGCCGGTCCGGGGCCTCGACGTGCCGATGACCGACGCCGTCGAGAAACAGGGCTTCGCCGATCGGCTTCCGGTTTTCGATCGCGTGATCAGCACGCCGGGCCTGTTCGAGATCGCCGAGCGCCGCCTCCGCAACCTCGGCAGCTTTCTCACCCTCAAAGTCGATAATCCGCCCGACATCATGCACTGGACCTATCCAGTGCCGATCCGCCTCGCGGGCGCGCGCAATGTCTATACATTGCACGATCTGGTTCCGCTGAAGCTGCCCTACACCACGCTCGATCGCAAGCATCTCTACCATCGGCTGATCGAGCTGTGCGTCGCGCAGGGCGATCATATCTGCACCGTATCCGAATCGAGCCGCAACGATATCCTGCGCCTGTTTCCGTCCGCGACGCCGGAGAAGGTCACCAACACCTATCAGACCGCGCCGATTCCCGACGCGCTGCTCGCGCGCGATCCCGCGCTCGACGCGCGCATCGTCCAGGATCTGTTCGGGCTCGAACCGCGCGGCTATTTCCTGTTCTTCGGGGCGCTCGATCCCAAGAAGAATCTCGCGCGCATCATCGAAGCCTATATCACCAGCCGGACGAAGACGCCGCTCGTCATCGTCGGCGCGCGCCATTGGGGCACCGAGGAAGAGAGCCGCATCTTCGGCGGCGATCAGGTCTCGCTATACGGCAATGCCGTCTCGAGCGGCCTGGTCCGGCTCGACTATCTGCCCCGCGAGATGCTGCTGCGGCTGGTGCGCGGCGCCAAGGCGGTGCTGTTTCCCTCGCTATATGAAGGTTTCGGCCTGCCCGCGCTTGAGGCGATCCGGCTGGGCACGCCGGTGATAACGTCGAACATCAGCTCGCTGCCCGAAGTGGTCGGCGCGGCGGGCCTGCTGGTCAATCCCTATGACGTCCAGTCGATCGCGCGCGCCATCGCGACGATCGACGACGATCCGGCGACGGCCGCGCGGCTGTCGGCCGCGGGCCCCGCCCAGGCCGCGGCGTTTAGCGAAGAGGCCTATCGGGAAAGACTGGCGTCGATGTACGATCGGGTAATCTCAGGCTGATCGCCGCAGCGCGTCAGGCTTGATCCGCCCAGCGCCGCCGCGCCTCGATCCCGTGCGCATCCAGCGCCTGCAACTCGGCCAGCAGCGGCTCGAGCCGGTCGAGCGGCCAGGCGTTAGGCCCATCGGACAGCGCGCGCGCCGGATCGGGATGGGTTTCCATGAACAGCCCGGCGACGCCGACCGCAACCGCGCCGCGCGCCAATATCGGCACGAACTCGCGCTGCCCGCCCGAAGACGCGCCGAGACCGCCCGGCAGCTGCACCGAGTGGGTAGCATCGAACACCACCGGACATCCGGTCTCGCGCATGATCACCAGGCCGCGCAGGTCGGTGACGAGATTGTTGTAGCCGAACGAGGTCCCGCGCTCGGTGACCAGAATGGCGGGGGTATTGCCGGCGGCCTGGGCCGCGCCGTGCGCCTTGGCGACGACATGCGCCATGTCGTGGGGCGCCATGAACTGCGCCTTCTTGATATTGGCCGCCTTGCCGCATGCGCCGGCCGCCTCGATCAGATCGGTCTGGCGCGCGAGGAAAGCCGGGGTCTGGACGATGTCCACCACCTCGGCCGCCGCCCTGACCTGCTCGGCGTCGTGAACGTCCGTGAGGAGCGGCAGCCCCGTTTCGGCGCGCACCTTTTCGAGGATGCGCAGCCCTTCGTCGAGGCCGGGGCCGCGGAACGAGGCGGTCGAGCTGCGATTGGCCTTGTCGAACGAGCTTTTGAAGACGAGCAGCAATCCGAGCCGGTCGGCGATCGCGCGCAAGCGCGCGGCGACCCCGAGCACCAGCGCTTCCGATTCGATCACGCACGGACCCGCGATGACGAACAGCGGCTCGTCGAGCCCGACCTTGCGACCTAGCAATTCCATGGCGAGGGCTTGTAGGGCCGCCGATCAGCCTCGCGCAATCGCAAAGCGCGGCTCGAGCACGAGTTCCACCGGTTCGAGCGGTCCCTCCTCGAAGCGCCGCTGATCGGCAGGCGACACCAGGAAGCCGCGGCGGACCAGCCAGTCGCCCAAGTCGGCGCGCGCCGTCACCCATACCGTCACAGGCGTGACGAGCAGCCCGAGCGCCACCGGCAGCGACCAGATCGTGCCATCGATGCCCATCGCGATCGCGGCCATCAGCGCCGCGCCCAGCGCGACGTGCCAGCGGTAGAAGCGCGTCACTTCGGCGAAATCGAGACCTTCGACCTCGCGCCGCTGCGGCAGCCAGCCGCTTTGCCGGCCGCGCAAGATATCGGCGATGGCGATCGTCTGGGTCAGCATCATCGCCGGGGCCGCAATGATCGACACGGCGATCTCGAGCAGCGTCCCGCGGACGATGCTGCGCCAGCCGCCAAGCTGGCGCCGCAGATCGGCGTCCTGGGTCAACGCCAGCAGCGCCATGATCTTCGGACCGAACAGCATCAATATGGTGAGACCGAGCAACCAGCCGGACGAGATCAGTACGAAGCCGTCATAATTGGCGCGCAGCTGTTCGAACATCGCGGCCCCAAGCAGCAGCAGCCACAGCGGCGAGGTGAGATAGGCCGACGCGCCCATGAGCAGCTGCAGGCGGCTGACCCAGTGGAGGCCGGCGGTGTCGAGCAGCCGCAGATGCTGGAGATTGCCTTGGCACCAGCGCCGATCGCGTACCGAATGGTCGATCATCGTCGGCGGAAATTCCTCGAACGATCCATCCGACAGGGTCACCATATGCACCGCCCAGCCGCGCCGGCGCAACAGCGCCGCCTCGACCATGTCGTGGCTCATGATGTGGCCGCCGAGCAAGCTGCCTTCGGGCAGTTCGGGCAGGCCGCAGCTCTCGGCGAACGCCTTGACCCGGATGATCGCGTTATGCCCCCAGAAGGTGGCCTCGGTCCCCGACCACCAGCGCAGCCCCGCCGAGGCGACCGGCCCATAGACCGACGAGGCGAACTGGTGCCAGCGGGCGAACATCGTCTGGCCGTTGATCAGCTGCGGGACCGTCTGAAGCAAGCCGATATTGGGGCGAGCCTCGATCGCGGTCGCCAGCTGCACCATCGCGGCGCCGCTCATCAGGCTGTCCGCATCGAGCACCAGCATATTGTCATAAGCGCCCCCGAAGCGGCTCACCCATTCGGCGATATTGCCTGGCTTGCGCGCGATATTGCGTTCGCGCCGCCGGTAATAAACCTGGACGCGGCTCTTCTCGCGGAGGCGTCGGAAGGCGAGATATTCGCGGGCATGGGCACGCTCGTTCGAATCGCTGAGAATGAAGAAATCGAACTTGTCGGCCGCGCCGATGCGGTCGATCGATTGGGTCATCGAGGCCAAGCGCCGGAAGACCGCGCCGACATCCTCATTGTAGATCGGCATCAGCACCGCGGTGCGGGTGGCCGGCAGCGGCAACCGATGCGGCTGCGGCTGCGGCTGGATGGCGCCCCGCCCCAGCAGCACGAACAGCCCGGCCACGGCATTGAGAAAGCCGAAGGCGATCCAGGCGAACAGACCGAAAAACAGCAGGAAGAAGCCCGCATCGATCCAATCGATCCCGTCCGACCGGAGCGGGGTGAACATCTCCTGCGCGGCCAGCAGGCCAAATAGGAAGCTGCCGACAATCAGGAACAACCGGCGTTGAAACAGAGGACCGACATAGCCGAGCGACGCCGACCGGGCCGCATCGGGCTTGAGCGTGAGATCCTGGACCGGCATCGCCAGCGGCGCTTCCGCCGGCAAATCGCCTTCCACCGCCGGGCCGGACAGCGGCGCAGCGCCTTGCCTGATGATATCGCTTACTTGGTTCAAATCCGCTTCCCGCAACTGACGATCGCCATTCATGACAGAAACAGCCCCGTTTTTTGCGCCTTTGCGTCCAACTGCCCCAACCTACGGATCAGTGACAGGTTCCTGATGCAGCGCACAATCATTCTCAATTGAACTGATGGATCAGCGTTTCGCTCAGCGCCGCGCCGCCGCGTTCGAGCGTCGCGCGCAGATTCGCCGGCTGGGCCGACCGGGTCGAGTCGACGATCAAACGCCACCGGGCCGCCTGCCCCACCACCGGATAGCAGTCCACCGAGAGGAGTTTTCCGCGATCAAGCGTGACCGCCGCGGTGACGCCCGAACCCCGCCCGAGCCCTTGGAGGGCCGGGCCCTGGAAATCGACGACAAGCCGGCGCGCATTGGGAATCGGGTCGGTTCCGGGGCGCCCGGCGGTTCCGGTCCATCGATCGATCACGCGGGCGAGCGGCGATGGCGCTGGCTCGCCGCCGATCCAGCGCAGCCGATAGTCGAAAGCGAAGCTGCTCCCGGCCCGGGCCGGCCGCGCCGGCGTCCAGAAGGCGACGATATTGTCCTCATATTCGCGCCGGGTCGGAATTTCGTAGAGCATCACCGCACCTGGCCCCCAGTCACCCTTGGGCTCGACCCACAGGCTCGGGCGCTTTTCGTAGAACACGCCGTCGTCCTGATAATGATCGAACGCCCGATCGCGCTGGAGCAGGCCGAACGCGCCCGTCCCCTTTGGATCGGCGAAGCTGTTGACGGTCGGGCGTGGTGGATTGCCGAGCGGGCGCCAGATCCGCTCCCCCGCGCTGTTGTGGATCAGCAGGCCGTCTGAATCGTGGATCTCGGGCCGCCAGTCGATCCGCGCCTGCGGATTGCCCTCATCATACCAGAACATGCTGGTCAGCGGCGCGATGCCGAGCCGCTCGACATCCTTGCGCAGCCATAGCGCCATCGAGACGTCTTGAACGATACCCTCGCGCCGGCTGCGGTTGACGAACCGATAGGCGCCGACCACGCTCGGCCCCTCGAGCAGCGCATAGACCGTCAGGCCTTCGCCGGTGCGTTCGAGCCAGAAGCTCGTGAACAACGGAAACTCCTCGCGGCCGTCAAGGCCGGTATCGATCGCGAGGCCGCGCGCCGACAGGCCATATTGGTCGAACGCCCCCGCCGTGCGGAAATAGGACGCGCCGAGAAAGGCGAGCCAGTCGCCCACCCCGCCCTTGTTCATCACGCGGAAGCCCGCGATGCCCGGCACCGGATGAGGGCTCGGCCCGGCCCCGGGGGTCACCTCGAACATGTCCTCGCTATGCTCGATCTCGCGCGCGCGGCCGTCCTCGACGATCCAGACGCGTACGGGAATCGGCGCGGTCTTGAGCAACGGAAAGAGCTGCACGCCATAGCCATCGCCGAAGATCGTCCGATCCGGCCGGAAGACGATCCGGTTCGCGGCGTCATAATCGATCGCCTGCGCGCGCGGGTCGGGATGCGGGAGCGGACGGGGACGCCCATGCGCCAGCGCCGCCGCGCGCCCGCGCAGCCAGTCCCAGCTGAACGGCTGGCCGGGCGGTGCGCGGCGCGGCGCGGCGAGCGCGTTGCCGCCGAACGCCACCAGCGCGCCCAGCAGCGCAATGCCTTGCCGTCTGTCGATCATGCTGCTCCGTCGCGTGTCGTTTCGCCTGCGGTTCAAGACCGCCGGCGCCTGCGAAAGTTCCCTAACGGGGGCAAGCTGAACGGCAGCTGTAGGCCCAACGCCCTTCTTGCTTTCCTTCAAGCTATTATATTCGCTCGTCTTTCCCGGCCGGTCGTTCCCGTTTTTCGATGGCCCGCAAGGCCGCTGCCCGGGACGGACTTCGGCCAGGGGCTGAAGGCGGGACTCCACCGGGCGACGCATTTCCGCGCCGGGCCGGGGCGCGCGCGGACGGACATTGTCCCGTTGCATGGGGTTGATCGCACGATTTTCGCATGTCGCGCCGGCCGGGACCGCCAGCGCGGCGGGCGGCAGCGCGCGCAGCGTCGCGAGAACCGCGGCATCCTTCAGCAGCCGGGACGAGGCGCGGACATAGCGCGCCATTGCCCGGAACCGCGCCGAGCGCACCCCATGTTTGAAGGCGTTGCGATTGCCGCGTGGCGCGCCGCTGCCCTTGCCGCCGTGCATCCGGCAGCGCCCGCTGCCCCCGCCGACCGCCGGCGACCGGCACGCCGCCCCGCCCCGCGTCCGCGCGCCGCAGCGGGGCGCCTGCGCCAGCGAGACCGGCTGGGACGCGGCGCTCACGCGTCGTCGCCCGCGCGCGCCTCGCGCATCGCCCGGTCCGCCCGCGCGATCGCCTCGACCGACGCACGGTAGTTCGACTGCGCCCTGAGCGCGAGCCGCATATAGGCGGCCGACGAGCTGGGCCATTCGGCGAAATGCTTCGCGCCGTAGACGGCCAGCTCGTTGAACATCGTATCGAGGGTGCGCGCCTGGGCCGCCAGCGTCTCGCTCATATCGGCGATGGGATCGGGCGGGCGATGGCGGGCGGTCCCAGGGGCTGCCTCGCGGGCGGGCTCGCGGGCGGGGGTGTCCGGCTTGCGGATTTCGGGCATCGGGGCGGGGGCCTTTCGAGGGGCCGGAATGCGTAGCACGGAAATAGGAACAAATCAAGAACTATTGTGCGTGAACGGCGGGTTTCGGGCGTTCGGACGGGCGGATATCAGTAAGCGTCCGGCCTGGGGTGGCAGGCCAGAAGGTAGAGTGGAGATCAGTCCACGTTGCAGACGTCGGTGAAGGTGCTACGCTGGGCTGAGGAGGAACAGTTCATGACCGTGATCGTCATAATTGTTTGTGCGATTTTCGGATTGCTCATGGTGGGACTGTCTGTCCGGGCTAATGCTCGGTTCCAGCATGAAGATATCTTGCCCCTTCAGTGGCTGATTTCCAGATCACAGCCGCTTTCCAAAACGGTCGTTCGGTCAGGGCCTCGGGTTTTCGTTCTGAGTTTTGTACCCGGTCTTGCGATCTGCACCCTAGCATTGATTGCCATAGGCGCATCGGTACTGACGCCGCGTCCTGGGCAAGAGGGCATGCTGCTGCCTGCCGTGCTTTTCATTGGCGGTATATTTGTTGCTGTTTACGTTCTGCACCTTTGGTTGATCGAACAAACTCTGCGTTAGGTCGTGAACTCATAAAAGGTGGCGGGAGCGGTGTGCCGCACGCTATGCGTTGCGCATGACGTGGGGTGGGATCGCGGTCAGTGCAGCGCTTATGTGGGCGGCCATTTTTGGCTTTGCTTACGGCCGCCGGCAGTTTGGAGGCAGCGCTCGCGGATATGCGCTGGCGGCGTTCGGCACTTGGTTGGCGACCATGCTGATTTTTGTCGGCATGGCGATCTTGGAGCAGTGAGGCTTTTCAACGTGCCTCGAAGGTGATTCAGCATCGGCCATGAGCCGATATGATCTGACCGACTTCGAGTGGCGCGTGATCAAGCCGCTGCTACCCAACAAGCCACGAGGCGTGCCGCGCGTCGATGATCGCCGTGTGCTGGTAAGTTCCGGTGACAGTGTAGTCATCTTGGTTTCGGCCCGGGCTTGCCGGACCTGAGCGACCGGCCGGCCGATCCGTTCCGCCTTGCGCAGGCGCGTCACCCGGTCCTCGTCCTCTTCGCCGGGGTAGTTAAATGCACTGTCAACGGAACCGTCACCGGAACCCCGGCCACGCCCGTCGGTCGGGAAAGCGTCGGCTGGCGGTCTCCCTAATTGCAGCCCCAGGAAAGGACGCTACGATCTCGGCGAGGGGAGCTGCGAGTGGTTGATCAGGTGATTTTGCGGCGCACGTTCAAAGTTGATGGACACGATGCCGAGTGCCGTTTCGAGAGACCTGAAGAGGATGGTGGAAGCTTCTTCTGCCGTTATGAGATTGACTGGCCCGAGGGCACCAAGGTGCACAGGGCTGGCGGTGTTGACGAAGTGCAGGCGCTCTTGCTCGCTATGATGGGCGCACACGCAAATCTCTTAGCCGCGCGAAATATGGACGGACGTAATGTTGAGTGGTTGGACGGGCAGAGCCTCGGAATGCCCATCGCGCGAAGCATTCGAGACTGGGATCCCGAAAACGAAATGTGACGTTCCGGTGACAGTGCAGTCATCTTGGTTTCGGCCCGGGCCAGCTGGGCCTGAGCGACCGGCCCGCCGATCCGTTCCGCCTTGCGCAGGCGCGTCAACCGGTCCTCGTCCTCTTCGCCGGGCTAGTTAAATGCACTGTCACCGGAACCCAACTGGTGCCCGAGGCAAACGCTCCTGGTCAGCAGTGTTGGGCTTCAGCTTGACACCGCCTCGTAGCTCTACTCGACACCTGCAGATCCGAAACGAAGAATCTCAAATGGTTCACCGCCGACTAAATTGCCCTCACTTCTGCGCTAGAAGTCGGGCCATGACGAATATCAAATTAGGATATAGCCGATAGAAGCTAACTTTATGCAACTTACTTAATTCATCAACGACCGTAATAGATATCTCTCCTCTGTCCTGAATTATTTCCATTTTTGATAGATTTGATAAAAGGAATGCATGATTACTAAACACAACAAATTCTTTATTTGCTAAAACAACTGCATATCTCGATAATATAGTTCTCAATGAAATAATTGAACACTTCAGTGTAAAATACAAAAAAGATACCATAAATATAATTATAAATATCCAAGGAACATCTTTTATGTTTTTCTTATATTCCAAAATACCGTGATTTAGATATTTATCTGCTGCCACCAGAACAATAAGCGTATCAATACACAATAGAAATACCATGATCGCAACACAGCGCGCCTTCCCTGGCATTACGCACAGCTGCGATCCCTTTTGGAGCAGAACACTCCTGAGTTCATCTCCATCTATTCTAAAAACACTGCTCATTTTTCCTTACCGTCAATCAAATCTGCAGCTCGCTTAGCCGCCGCGTCTGATGCGCCCGGCCCGCTGCGCCTTCGAGTCGATCGAGAAAGGCGGCGGCGCCGGCCGGCCGGCCGATCCGTTCCGCCTTACGCAGGCGCGTCACCCGGTCGTCGTCCTCTTCGCCGGGGTAGTTGAATGCACTGTCACCGGAACCCCGGAACCCTACGGAACTCTTGCGAGGCCACTATTGCGGCATCTTCCACGACAATGCCTGAACTCGATATCGCAGACCATCGTAATTGGGCGCGGAAGGGTGAAAATCGAAATGCCCGCGCTTCATCAGAAATTGGCAGGTATAATTGTCTAAGAATGCGGTATTGGCTGATGATGGAGTGCCGACTGGACGACAACTGCGGACTTTCCCCTCACGATCGATGCCGAGCAGCACCGAGCTACGACTTTCCATTCCATAACGGATCGCAATGGAAGGATAATCCCTGTTCGTGATGCCACCCGGCAGCGTGAAACTACCATCCGTGCTGGCGAGCACTCGATCAGCGGGTGTGTCGTTAGGCGGGTAACGAATTTCTGTGTTGATATACCCCGGGTATGCGTGCGCGAACATGATTTCGCCAGCTGGCCTATTCGGCGGGTCTTTGTAAAAGCTGAACTGGACATCGACAAAGCCTCGTCTCAGCGGCAATGCGAAGCTAGAAAACAGATGGAATTTTGCCGTCTTCAGCAGTTGCGAGCAGCCAACTTTTGCGACCTCGGGCAAGCTTGATTGCCCCACATCGCAGGATACGGGCTGGCCACTGGGATCGATCCACAACCGAACGGCGATAGTTACGCCATCGCCTCCCGGAGGGGGATTTGCGTGAAAAGCTTTCGGATCGGGATTGAACTCAAGGCTTCCCGCTCCGTCGAGATCAACATTGTCCGGCGTGATGGTGATCGGCGCCGTACTGACAGGCAGAAACGGATAAGAGACAGGCTGAGAAGGGAACGCTGCGGCCAAAACTAAGAGCGGTAAGGTCAAGGCATCCTCCGTTTAGGTCACACGTCATCACCGCATCTATAACGGGGCGGATTGGTTTCGGAAGTCGTGAAAACGAACGCCACCGCAATGGCAAGCCAGCCGCAGGAATTGTCTACAAGTAAATGGCGGCAGTGCGTGGCGATCAGGCCAAAGTTCGGCTTCTGATCGACATCGTGGCGAATGCCCGTATGTGGGTAGAATTGAGGCTGCCTTCGCGATCGCGGACCCAATGGGTTCCGGTCGGGTTCCGGTGACAGTGTAGTCATCTTGGTTTCGGCCCGGGCCGGCCGGGCCTGAGCGACCGGCCCGCCGCGCCTTCGAGCCGATCGAGAAACGCGGCATCGCCGACCGGTCGGCCGATCCGTTCCGCCTTGCGCAGGCGCGTCACCCGGTCCTCGTCCTCTTCGCCGGGGTAGTTAAATGCACTGTCACCGGAACCCACCGGAACCCGCGGTTGTGAAAGATCTAAACCTCGGTTAGCTGCGCTTGGACAGAATTTATCTAGGGCAGAAATAATCCTTCAGGGCGGTGGCATGGTGGCGGTCGTAGGAGTTGCAGTGCGGGGTGCCGCGACGGTCGAAACTGCAATTGGTCCTGTGGCTGCTGCCGACGTGGCTGCGGCTGGCGCAACAGCAATTAGGGCCGGAGGGTTATTCCAGACCGCCGGCGATACATTGCAAGCATATGCGAACGGCGGTGGTGGTCCGGCAACTTATACCGCTGCCCAAAGGGCTTTGAGTGACCTTGTTGGAGGTAAGGTAGCAAGCAGTATACCTGGCTTGAGTGAGGGTGCTCAGGAAGCTTTAGGCGCGCTCGTGGGACAGGCCACAAGTGCGGCAACAGCCCTACAAACTGCTTGTGGGCTTTGAACATGGCGGAACACATTCTGACATTTGCTATATGCGTTTTCTTTTGGGGCTATAGTTTTTCTTCTTACAGAAACGGATCTATAATGTTTCTCTACCGGGAAGAATATAAAGATAAAAATCCTCATGGATTTTATTTTGGATTGGTATTCTATTCCCTAATACCCGTGCTACGCCTTGTCTGGGAAATATTTGGATAACACGGAGGTTCCGGTGACAGTGCAGTCATCTTGGTTTCGGCCCGGGCTTGCCGGACCTGAGCGACCGGCCGGCCGATCCGTTCCGCCTTGCGCAGGCGCGTCATCCGGTCCTCGTCCTCTTCCGCGGCGAGCAGCCCGGCAAAGTCCGGGTAGCGCGAGCGGATGGGATCGCGCGCCGTGATGCCGTCGTCGATGTCGCCGAGATGGGCGTGAACGCTCGACCAGCGCCAATCCGCCGCCCGCGCCGCCAGGCCGGAACTAATTAAATGCACTGTCACTGGAACCACCCTCGATGCCGAGGCCGACGAAGACAGCTAGCGCAACAGTTCGCTCACCAGCGAGGGCTTCTTGGCTATCATCGCGAGCAGCACCTGGGCTGGACCGGTCGGCCGCCGGCGGCCCTGCTCCCAGTTGAGCAGCGTGCCCTTGGCAACTCCGATGCTGCGCGCGAACGCGCCCTGCGACAGACCGGTGCTGGCACGGATGGCCGCGACATCGACGGCAGGCACCGCGACACGATGGACGACGGCACCCGTCTCCTTACCCTCCGCGAAGGCCAGGGCCTCGGTCAGCCCCTGCTTGATGCTCTCAAAAGCGCTCATTGCCGGTCTCCATAATGTGCGAGCAGGGCCTTGCTCATTGCGATGAGGTCGGCCTGCTCCGCTTTGCTCAGATTGTCCTTCTCGTTCTTGGCGAACAGCGTCACCAGAAAGACCGGGACATGCACGCCGCCGAACACATAGATGGTCCGGTAGCCGCCGCTCTTGCCGCCGCCCTCGCGGGCGATGCGGATCTTGCGTAACCCCCCGCCCAGTGAGATGCCCGCTTCCGGGTTGGCGGCGATAGTGTCCACCAGCGCGGCGCGTTCCTCGTCGGACATGATGGCCTTGGCCCGCCGCAGGAACTCGGGCAACTCCACCACGGTCTGCAAGCCGGTCATTCCCATCATATATATGCCAATGGCGTATAGGTCAATGACGCATGGTGGCGACATGACGCTGTAGTCATTGGGTTCCGGTGACAGTGTAGTCCTCTTGGTTTCGGCCCGGGCCTACCGGACCTGAGCGACCGGCCGGCCGATCCGTTCCGCCTTGCGCAGGCGCGTCACCGGTCCTCGTCCTCTTCGCCGGTGTAGTTAAATGCACTGTCACCGGAACCATAGATTGCGGGAACTCATCAGAGAAAATAAAGCTGCCTATCCAAATGCGTTCGCTACATGAGGGCGATATGACACCGAAGCAATTTTCTTTAGCCCTTATGCAGGCTGTCGTGGAAGACAACACGGAAGCCTATCAAGATATTTTTACTAGTACTGCACCGGAGGGTGCCTCTGACCGTTATTGGAAGAGAGCACTTACTTTGTTCCAGAGCCTATCGCGAGACCAGCAAGCAGTTCTCTTCGAAATCATACGGCAAGTCTGTGTCGATACGACCTCAAATGTGCTGGGGGTGATAGACGGCGTCAACTCCGTGGATGGAGCCGGCGAAGAGTTCGCGTTGATCTATGGTCAGAATCAAAAGCTGAATGGGGATTTGCAAAGCTTGTTCCTCGTCGAAGAGGAGAGAAGAGCGAAAGCAAGATAGGTTTCGGTGATAGTGTAGTCATCTTGGTTTCGGCCCGGCCTGCCGGGCCTGAGCGGCCGGCCGACCGATCCGTTCCGCCTTGCGCAGGCGCGTCACCCGACCCTCGTCCTCTTCGCCAGGGTAGTTAAATGCACTGTCACCGGAACCCCAAAGATTAAACATTGGCTCTTAAATCACCCGGTCTGACGGCATATCACGCGGTGGCCAAACGCCTTCGGAAGGCAAATGCATGATTTATCGCATTTCTTGCAGGTTTCTCAATTAAATAAAAGCTGATCAATGCGGGAATGAAGGCCATGGCCATCAAATTGAAATCATATGTCTGGTGCGATGGCCGGAAAGCCATAAGCGGCTGTTGCCACAGATATAAGGAATATGACCAGACACCGATTATCGTAATGAACCGAAGCGAAAGCATCTTGATGACAAATGGATAGGCTACATCGATCGAACACACCGAAATCGCCAGAAAGACAGGAGCGATAGTGGATCGTACCCATCCGGGGGCTGCAAACGTGCTTAGCGCGACGCCGAGCAGGCCTGCCACAATCGGCAGCGCTGCCAACCAAACAGATTCAATTTTATGCAGCTTGGGCCGCATCCACAGATAAAGCGCAACAGAGGCAAAGATAGAACCTATCCGCGTGTCAGTATAAAAGCCGATATTGCCCGAGGGATCGGTAGCCAAGTATGATCGAAGAGCCAGATTGATCATACTGGCAACGGTTATAACCGCCAACACCAGCGGCACGTTCGTGTTCCAACGGCGATGCGAGAATGCAATTAGCGTGAGTATGATGTAAGCATGTTCTTCGACGCATAAAGACCATACATGTCCTAGGGCCGACATCTTCTCTCCCGTTATCACGCCGAAATAGTTGAACGTGAAGGTGAGCGCCATCAGTACTTCGGGCCAACCCACACGCAGTTTTGGCAAGAAGGGTGTCAGCGCTAAAAGGGCGAATGCCAGCGCCACGAGCGCGGGGTAGATGCGCGAAAATCGGCGCTGATAGAACATGTCAAATCGGGAGGCTCTGACGAAAAGGATTTCGGCCATCAGTCTCCCACTGAGTACGAAAAAGAAATTAACGCCCAGCGGCGCAGGATTGAGACCGAAGCTCGGCATGAAATGCCCGGCGAGGACCAGGGCGATAGCAATTCCGCGCCACCCATCAAGATAGGGGAGATGCCCCGTGAGATGAGCGGAATCCGTGCGTTCAGCAATATCCGTCATCGTGGCCATGCCAGCCCCCTCTTAGGCGCGGCAACCATTGTGATGCCGCGAACTATCCTGCCTTTGAAGATCTGTGTTGCGTAATAGGTAGCTAAACGCACCCATGCGGATGCGCCCCATAACCTCACTGCGCGTAATCGCTGAATATCACCGGAGTCGGCGGCCGCGACGATGCACCACAAACTGCGCTAACTGTGAAATCGCCGCTCTCTCGCACCGGCTTGGGTGACATTTCACCACTCGGCGTAACCGTGAGCTCGGTGTCCGCCGACAGCGTCAAAAAGATCAGCTGCTCCATCGGGGAGACGGCGATAGCGTTTTGCACGTGAGCAGCCTTCGCGCCCACGGGACCCACATTAGCTAGCGGCGACACTGACCCAACCTTTGTTTCATGGATCAAATACGCCCCCATGGCCAGATAGCTACGAGACATTTCTAACCACACTTTTGGCGCAGGCAATTACATTCTGGAAGCGAGGTCCATTTTGGGTTCCGGCGGGTTCCGGTGACAGTATTCCGGTGACAGCGTATTTATCTTGGTTTCGGCCCGGGCCTGCCGGGCCTGAGCGACCGGCCGGCCGCGCTTTCGAGTCAATCGAGAAAGGCGGCATCGCCGACCGGCCGGCCGATCCGTTCCGCCTTGCGCAGGCGCTTCACCCGGTCCTCGCGCTCTTCACCGGGGTAGTTAAATGCACTGTCACCGGAACCCGCAGGCGCGTCATCCGGTCCTCGTCCTCTTCGCCGGGGTAGTTGAATGCACTGTCACCGGAAGCCTGTCACCGGAACCCGGAACCTGACATGCGGTGTGTCCTGGTGCGGCGCCTGAGCAGCGGCGGCGCAGGGGGCTATGCTGGCAACGGGTTCTGCACGAACCGTTCGAAGCCCCTTCCTCGGGTGTTGAGGCCCATCCAGGCATCGGCGATCGC
>Ga0207681_10000988_pt1 | contig 18596 bp, 21 predicted proteins | sample KBSS53metaG_FD_184324 | JGI IMG/M metagenome (GOLD analysis project Ga0207681, IMG submission 184324) | Switchgrass rhizosphere microbial communities from Kellogg Biological Station, Michigan, USA - KBS S5-3 metaG (SPAdes) (version 2) | ecosystem: Host-associated > Plants > Roots > Rhizosphere... | reverse complement strand
ACGTAGGATAGCAGATGTTCCTCGGCAAGTCCTTCATGACCGTGAACGAGGGGCTCGGAGTAGTGCTTCGCCTGAATCTCAAGGGCCTCGAGCATGGACCTTGTTTCGTCGAGCGAGTTGTTGGTGTCGTCTGAAGCGTAGCTGGAAAGCGGTCCGCTCAAGATGCTTCCGGCAACTTCGGCCATGGCCTTGGCGACGAGAGCCACCTGTTCCGCGAGCTCTCCTGGGGAGAAATCCTGTCCGATCAGGGAGATTCCGGAACGAAGGTCAGGATCCTGGGGAACCTCGAGTTCTCCGACCAGACGGTCGGCACGCAGCTTCATCTCGACCGCGAGTTCGCGAACGATCGACTCGATTTCCGCGGTCTGCTCACTCCGCTGCTTTTCGTTCGACGGTTGGCCGAGTTTTGGGGCGCCGAGCACCCACCGCGCCGATGAAAAAGCTTCCCCTCCCGGGGACCTTCCCGAGAGGCGCGCGGGGCCCCGGAGCACGGAAAAGGGTTTCATCGGTCTAGCAGGTCGACCAGACGACCGCCTTCACATGGAAAAGCGCCGGGCTGAAGGGATCGAAATTTCTCGCGGAGAGATCGAATCCAGAGCCGGGCGCGAGCACTATGCGCCGGACCTGGGAAAAAACCCCCTGATCGCTCGGCGAACCAGGGCCAGGCTCCCCGGGCGGGCAGAAAGCTTCGCTGAAGCCCGACACCTGAAGCGCCTTCGAGAACACCTCGCCGGATTCCCACGCAGTCAGATTCGCGGCGATGCCCTCGAGGAAGTCGACGACCAGCGACCGATGCTGCGGGGCGCAGATCTTGATCAGCACCTTCGTGGACGGAATGATCTGGTCGTCCGGATTGTTCGGTTCCGGGTTCGGATTGATTTCCGCCGGAGGGACCTCGACCATGTCGTCGAACGAGGTCACGATGTCGCAGATGCCGGGACGGTGGGCGCCGGCGGGTTCGAAGAGCCCAAGCGCGCACAGGAGCGACGTGATGTCGCCGATACTGACGGGGTCGGTCTTGAGCGCCCACGGAAGCGTGGGAGATGGACCCTTCGACCGGCCGTGACACCAGGCACAGTAGACGCCGACGGGGATCTTCGCGCAAGCAGCGGCCCAGGCGTCGATGCCTTCCTGGACGTTCTGATCTGCCATCGCGGGGGTCTCCGTCGTTCAGGCTTGAAGGTAAGAGGCCGGGGGAGGGGCGCTACACGCGCCCCTCCCCTTTCAAGCCTCGGAGTTCACTGCCCTTGGGCTACTACCCCAGGTTGGCCGGGCCGTAGGCCGGGCCGGCCCCGGGGCCGGACATCGGCGCCGCCCCGCCCGCCTCGGTCGGAGCCGAGAAGGACGGCTGGCAGGGGTAGTTGACCGGGTAGGCGGCCTGCTGCGCGTCGAGCGCGCCGACCGAGAAGAGGCAGCCCTGGCGGACCTTCGTGGTGTAGTTCACGAGGATCACGCCCGCGACGACGTTCAGGTCGCCGCCGCCCGTCGGGATGTTGGACAGCGACGCGTGGATCTCGGTGCCGTTGGGCAGGAAGAACATCTGGCACATGCCCAGCAGGCCGAGCTCGCAGTCGCAGCCCAGCAGGATCCGCACCTCGTCCGTCGGCTGGCGCGCGATCAGGCACGCCGGGCAGAGGAGGTGGTTGTTGATCGCCGAGTTCTTGATGACGGGCTCGCCGTCGATGTCGAAGTTGAGCAGCGACGTGACGAACTGGCTGGCGTAGTCCAGCGTCATGTCGTTGTAGACCTCGACGAACGGCATCACGAACATCTGGGCGTCGCACACCTGGCTCTTGGTGGTGTGGTTCAGGATGTCCGCGGACAGGACGCTGCCCGGGGTCGTGCCGGTCGCGATGACCGTGCGCTGCTTGACGTCGGCGCGACCCTCGCACCGCATCGCGTAGGCGGCGCACGCGTTGGGGTTGATCAGCGCGGCGTATTCCGGGCTGATGAAGCGGTAGTTGTTGTTCTGCATGGTGCCCTCAAAGTGAAAGAGAGAAACCTTGCGGGTTTTCTAACGTCACAAACGTCACGTCCCGGCGCAGTTATAGGCGACCGCCCTACTTCCGGCGGGCGCTTTCACTGCGCCGACTTCACTTCACTTCGACGGCACGTCACTGCAGAGATGAACTGCGGAGGATCCTACTACGCCACGCGCTGCGCGACCACGCGCGGCACGTTGACGCCGGCGCCACGTCGCGCCTCGGCGATGCGAGCCTGGACCTCGGCGAGCTTCCGCCGGGCCGCGAGCACCGCATCCGTGTTGCCGCCCGACAGCGCGGGCACCCCACCCGACAGCGCGGGCTTCGCGCCGAGCAGGTTGGTCTTCCCGATCGCCCACTCGGTGAGCGATCCGGCCAGGAAGAAGAGACCCGGCAGAGCCACGCCCACGGTCATGGCGTTCTGCTTCACGAGGTAGGGGATGAGCCCCACCGCGAAGCCGATCGCCTCCGTGGCGAGCTTCGACTGGGTCTTGACGAGACCCGGGACGACCCACGTCACGACGCGGTTCGCCACCGTGCCTACCAGGCCGCCGACCAGGAGATCCTTGCCCGTCTCCCGCATGTTCTGCGGGAGCTTGAGCATTTCTCCCAGCTTCCAGCCGCCCGCGCCCAGGCCGCTCGAGAAGCGGTTCGCCCACGACGGCCGATAGCCGCCGTACATGCCGGGGCGGTAGCCGCCCGAGAACCGCGACAGCCGCGACCCGCTCGTGACGTTGGCGCCACGAGCCTTGTCGTTCCCGGCCATCCGGATCTGTTCGGCGACTTCCGAACGGATCTGCGCGGTGCTCTGCTCCACGCGATCCTCGGTGACGTTCACGCCACCGTCGCCCTGCAGCTTGTTTTTCATGCTGCCCTCCAAATACGAGCCGGACGACAGGTCCGACCGTGTTGCGATCAATATTATGCTATCCAACCAGCATAAAAACAAGTGCTGTCGCACCGGCAATCGGAAGTCCCACTTTCAGGACTTCAGAGAGATCGGTGCTGCCCAGGCCCGCGCCCACGTCCTTCACGTCGGGAGGAAGCTGATTGTTCTGCGGCGGAGGCGTGGTGTTGCTCGGCGCGTTCCCTTGAAGCGCCTGCTGCACCGCGCTCTTGAGCGGGTCTCCGCCTTTCTGCTGGGCCTTGTTGAGAATGTTTTCGTTCGCCTTCTTCTCGTCGGCCTGCTTCTGCGCGGGCGTCTTGGTGACGTCGAGCGCCTTCTTCACTTCGCCGAAGACGTTGCCGATTCCCTTGAGAAGAAGTCCCGGCACCGAAAGGCCGAACTGAATCACGGCTTTCCCCACGAGCAGGAGCTCGGAGGCGAGCACGCCGATGATCGGGATGTTCTTGAGGAACCCGGCCAGTCCGTCGAAGAGAGCGCCCACACCCTTCGATGCGAGATCGAGCGGCACGCTCACGAGGGAGGCGAGATTCTTGAAAATGAACTCGAACGCGCCGGCGAGGAATGATCCCACGCTGGCCAGGAAGTCCAGCTGGCCGAGCGAGGGACCGGGGCCGTGCGACCGCGGATACCTTGCCGCCAGAAACGGCCTGTTGCTCGATTGGAGCGCCCGTCGGGTGCTCCCGAGTTCAATCAGCTCGATAGCGCCGAGCCGCACGGGATAGGCTTTGAAAGGCGGCGCCACGACGTTCTGGAGCATCACAGCGGCACCTCGTATTCCTCATAGGCGTCGAACTTGGACTTGTCGCCGAGACGGAAGCTGGGCTCCGTCACGTCGCTGTCGTACCACTCTCCGTCCGCCTGAACCTTGGCCCAGGTGTGGTGAAGCGTCCCGCCGTCGCCGCCGAACGCGAAGGCGACCGGCGTGATGTCGATCGACGCCGCCATCGCGCAGATGATGGTCGCGGCCTCGTCGCAGTCGCCGACGAAGAGCGGCTGCGGCGGATACTTGGTGCGATCGAACTGCGGATCCTCGCGCTCGAGAGATCGGTAGAAGGGCTCCATGAAGTGCATCAGGACTTCGCGCGACACCTTGGTGCTACGAACCATGCGCCGCGGCGTCTGGAGCATCTCAATGCCCGCTGGGTCGTTCTGATAGCAGAAAAGATCCCGGCACCAGATGTCGATGCCTTCGAGCGCGATCGTCTTGTTGTTGTGGACGTCGATGGGACGTCCTTCCTCTTCGGAAAGCTGCTGCACGATCCTCGCCCAGCGCGAGGCCGCTTGACGCGCGGCGTCGATGACGATGGGATCGCGTCTGGCCTCGGCAACGTACTTTGCCATGCGGCCGATCTCGAAGCGGATCCCGTCGAAGGTGTCCGGAAGCGCCGTTCGAATGATCCGACCTTCGCCGGGCGCTGGCGCGTCGATCGCCTTGCGACGCTCGCTGGTGTAAGGTGCTGGAGTGACTGCACGGCCCAGCTGATACGACAACCCATAACGTCCGGCCAAATGACGCATGGTGCTTCCTCTGTTAGGCCGCGTGGACGGTCACCTCGGGCTTCGGCTCTTCCGCCGGCGCCTCGGCCTGCATGGCCGGAGCGGACGGGATCGCCGGACCCGACTGCGGTTGCTGGGATTCCTGTCGCTCGATCTCCGGAGCGGGCGCAGACTCGGCGGAAGGCTCGGCATCGGGCTCGAGGGCGGGACCAGCCGCGGGCTGGGTGGCCTGCCTCTGCGCTTCGACCTCGGCCTGTTTCTGCGCGAAGTACATCTTCCAGTAGTCTCGCACGCTTTCGACCACCATCATCTTGAACTGATTATAGAACACTTCAGCGTGCGATGTCTCGAACGTTGCGTGGAGGTTCTGCGGAATCGCGGGCTTGAGGAACTCATACATCTCCACCCAGCTCTTGGTCGACATCTCGTCGACGAAGTAGCTGCAGGCCTTTCTGATCTTGAGCGCCTCGACGGTACCGTCGTCGCGCATGAGTTCCATGAACATGTTGGAGAAGACGCCCGCGTCGTTCCCGGCCTGGAGCTGCTTGGCCCACTTCGAGATCATGTTGATGAAGACCGGCTCGCGCGCGAGCTGGCGGATCATCATCTCCGGAGTCTGCTCCTGGCCGTCGGGGCCGAGCACGGTCTGCTGCTGAGGAGCGTGGCCGTTTCCGGTCTTCTGGCCCTGCATCGCGACGGGCTGCTCCGGAGTCTTCTGGACCAAAGCACCCGGAGCCTGGGTGACATTGGCCGGCGCTCCGGGCTGTCCCGGCGCCGGAGCTCCGCCTTGACCGACCTTGGCGAGGCGCTCTTCGGCGCTGACCGCCTCGATCTTCTTGAGATCGACGACCTCCTTCACGGTCCGCTCGATGCCTTCGACGAGCTTGGTCAGCACCTTCGAGATGTCCTCGTTCTGCTGGCCCTTGACGAGCTCCTCGCGAAGCTTGAGCATGTCCTCCTTGAGTTTCTGCTCGTTCTCGAGGTGCTTTTCCTTGAGATCGAACTCGCGGCTGAGAGACGTGCGGCCCTTCTCGAGTTCTTCCTTGATGGTGTCCTGGACTTCGTCGGCCTGCTCCTCGGCCTTTTCCTCGATCTTCGTGATCTGAGCCAGAAGCGTGGTCCGCTCTTCCTTGGCTTCGACGCGGATCCGCTCAAGCTCGGCTTTGAGGGCGGCTTCGCGCGCGCGGTTCTCCTCGCGGAGGATCTCCATCTTCTGCTTTTCGAGATCGAGCATCGTCTGGCGCGCCTCGCGCTCCTGGGCGATCCGCGCGTCGTTCTCGGCTTTGATGCGCTCCATGTCGCGGCGGTGCTGGGCTTCGCGCTCCTGCTCTCGGCGCTCCCACTCGCTGCGGTCGATCTTGCGCTCTTCTTCCCGGCGCCGGGCTTCCTCGGCGGCGCGTCGCTCGGCAGCGGCCTGCTGCTCCTTGAGGAAATCGGTGACGATGGACTGCGGCTCGCGTTCGCGGTCCCGCTCCTTCTCCATCCGGTCCATCTGCTTCTCGTTGATCTCGGCGAGCTTGTTGACCGCGGTGACTGCGATCGACTCCTGGGCCGTGAGGCCGGTCCTGGCGACGTCGGCCATCTGCCGGTTGTCCGGCTGATAGGAGCGCACGTCCATCTGCGGACGATAGAAAGGGCGCGGCGGCATACGGTCGTCATCGTCCTGAGACTGTTCGCTCCGACCCGAAAGGAACCGGCTGAGGGGACGCTGCGGTTCGGCGGGGCGACGGTTCGGATATCTCGACTCTCCGTAGGCCAATGAAATGACGATGTCCCTGAACACGGGCAGCTTCGTTCCTTCGCGCCTCCAGAGCCTGTAGGTTCCGGATCCGAAGCGCTTGCCGATCTCGTCGTCTTCCGGTTCCGACTGCGAGACCTCAAGAACTCCGTCGCGCGGCTCGATGCGCTCGAGCTTGAATTCGAGCGCCTGAGTCGGATGCGTGAATCCGTAACCGCTGCCCTGACCAGCCGTGCGCCATCCCTGGTCGTCGGGAACCGACGTGACCGGCGCGGAAGCGGGCATGGGGGCGGAAGACGGATTCATGGAGACCTCCGGTTGAGAAACTGGTTTGGAAGGGAAAAGAGCCGGTCCGGCGGGCGGCGGCTTCGGTGCCCGACGGGTTCCTTCGGCGGAACCGGGCAGCTGGCCCTGGCGAACGGCATAGCTGATGGACCCGGCGACACGAAGCGGGTCGATGGAAAGCTGCTTGCCGATTTCCTTGGGCGCCAATCCCTGACCGGCGAGCTCCACGATCTTCTCGCGCTGCTCGGGCGTCAGCTTGTTCTTCGGCACCTCTTACCTCCAATAATGAACGCGAGACCGATCCTCGGGTTCTACCACCATGCCGCCTTCAAGGTCAAGCCTCAGTTAAAGCCTCTAGTCGACCAAATCGACGAAGAGGAAGGTGAGGCCGACTCCGACGACGCTCGCGGCTGCTCCGAAGGCCAGAGCGCCGAGTGGTTTCGATCGGTACGGATAAGTGGTGAGGGCGAGGGCTGCGCCGGCGCCGATCACCGCAACGTTGATCCAGCGAGGCCACCAAGGGGTCGGCTTTTCGGACACGATCCCCTGGCCGATGGTCGGCCTGAAGCTGTGGGCCATGCGGGGCGGCTTGAACGCTGCGAGATACGGCCCCGGCGCAAAGACCGGAACGGTGACCACGGGTGGATTCTAGCTCAAGAGGCTTGAACAAGCAAGCCGAACCGCTGAACCTCTCCTCCGGCTCAAGCGTAGGAGTACGAGCCATTCGATCCGGGGTCCGATCCCGGTTCAGAAGGCTCGAGGGGGAGGTCTCAAGCCCCGTCCCGCTCTCTCTGGAAGTCGGGCAATTCCGCCCACATGACCGCCTTGTCGACGGCTTCCTTCAGCTTTTTGACCTCGTCGGCGGTGAACTTCTCGTTGTAGGTCTTCTTGACCATGGAAAGGGGAGCCGGAAGCTCTACCACGAGCTCGACGTGACCGTCCTTGAACCCGTACTGGGCCTTCACCTTCTCGCTGAAGGCGACCTCGTAGGGAGGGCCCATCTTGATCTCGGGCTTCGTTGCGCTCGTCATCGCCGGACTCCTTCTTGGGACGTCACTCTCCTGCCCTCCCTCCACGTCTCGATCGCCAGCCCGAGGGGCAGGGGGCCGGGCCAGACGATCTCTCCGGGACACTTGTTGGTGCAGTCGTTACGCAGAAGCGTGATCGCTTGCTTTCCTTTCGATTCAAACTCGTCGCGCACCAGTTCGATCTCTTCTTCGATTGCCCGTCGAGCGTCTTCAACGGAATCGTAGGTCAGTTTTGAGGTTCTCTCCACCGCTTCTCGGTAGTAGCCGAGCAAATCACGAGGCCGGTAACCTGCGCCCTCTCGGATCAATTCTTCGGCGTCGAAAACGAAGCCGCTAGGATAGCTGTACCAAGTTCCGATCGACAGAAAGACAAGCTCAAAATCACCAGCGATCAAGTCCAGGCAGTTGAACATGGTGTGAGTGCTGCCGCCGTATCGGAGAAGCCGAAGCTTGTCCTTGGCGATGAGCGTAAGCGCCTGCTCCCCTTGCGGGCTCGACCAGAACGATTCCACGTCCTGGCTTCCCTGGGCATCCCCGAAGCATTCCTGAAACATCTCCGAACGGTCGACGCGGTCGACCGCCGGAAGGATCTCACCACGGGAACGGATTTCTCTCAGGATGGCACGGCGCTCTTTCGACGTCGTATCGTCGCCGCCGACTTGATGGAAGGCTTTGATCAGCTTCGCCATGAACCCTCGGATTGTAGCACGGCTTTCGGTAGAATCCATCCTGATGGCGCAGACCTGCTCGGCATGCGGGAGGCCCCTCCAAGAAAAGGAAGGTATCGGGCTTTGGACTTCCAGGTTCTGCTCCACCTGTTTCATCACCAATTCCGCGAAGCTCGACAAGCCTCTGACACCAGATCAGGTCGCGATGCTGAAGGTGATGGGCCGGGAACTCTCCGGACTCCTTCCGCCCGAGCTCCTCGAGATGCTGCTTCTGGCGTTCTGGCGCCGCTCGACCGGGCGGAACGACGCGCCGCCGGCCGAACAGGTGGCTCTCACGGTCGGCGAGATCCAGCGTCTGGTCGCATTCGCCAATCTCCGGAAGACCCTCGGGCTCCTCAAGACCTGGCAAGACTCCTTCAATGAGTTCGTGGAAGGTCAGGAAGACGAGATCCGCGGCACGATCAAGCGTCTCACGGATTTTGTGTGATATACTCCCTTGAAGTTCCCTATCGGGAGGGTCCGCAAAGGGCCTTTCCTCCCTAAATTCCCCAGCGACGGGCGGCCCCAAAAGCCGCCCGTTTTCTTTTGTGAATTTTTCTTGACTGTCCGCGTATACGCTGTATATTTAGCTCCGTGAGCACCGGACGACGTGAACTTCGCGCTTCCCAAGGGCTGCACCGCCAGCAACACCATCTTGTGTTGTTCGGTGCTCACATCCCGGACGCAGGTGGCGGGGAAATGACGGTGCAGTCCCTGGAAGGCGCGTCGGGTCGAGGCCGGGCGTAGGAGGAACGCCCCGGCCGGGGCCCGAAAACTCCCAAACGGACGTGGTGTGAAAATGTCGATGGGTGCTAGGCCGAACGCCGTACCGCAGGGCTATCACGGCCCCGCGAAGACTCCCGCGACCAAGGACATCAACTCCAAGCTCACCGCCCCGTGGAACTACAGCCCCGAAGACGTCCTGGGGTTCTTCCCCAAGATGTTCAAGCCCCGCGAGCAGCAGATCGCGGCGATCACCCAGATCGCGAAGGCCTTCGCGTCCGGGAAGAAGTACGCGGTCCTTGAGATGCCCACGGGCGGCGGCAAGAGCTTCATCTGCTACTCCTTCGCCGACTGCCTCCGCGATCACGGCGGCACTCACTTCCTCACGATCCAGAAGACTCTGCAGGATCAGTACCAGCGCGACTTCCCGGCGCCTCAGATCGAGGCGCTGAAGGGTCGCTCCAACTACTCCTGCAGCCATCCGGCCGCGACGAAGGGCATGGACGCCGCCCACGGCGTCTGCACGGCGCGGAACAAGGGCATCCTGATCGACTGCGTGGACGTCGACAAGGCGGGCTGGACCGACTTCGACGAGGACGGCAACCCGCGCGGGATCCTGCGTGCGGCGGGCCAGCTGGAACTGCCCTCCTGCGCCCACCGCTGCCCCTACTGGGAGCAGCTTCAGAAGTGCAGCGATGCGGGCGTGACGCTCTTCAACTTCTCGAGCTTTCTCTTCCAGAAGAGGATCGGGCGCTTCGGAAAGCGCGCCCTCATGATCATCGACGAAGGTCACAACGTCGAAGCCGAGCTCATGAAGTTCGTCACGGTCGAACTCTCCGAGTGGGCTCTCTCGCTCGTCGGCGTCAAGATCACCCGGACGATCTCGAGCAAGGAGCAGTTCACCGAGTGGCTCCGGGAGACGGACCTTCTTCGCCTCGTGCAGGAAGCCACCAAGGCGGCTGAGGAGACCGAGGACGACCCGGAAGGCTTTGCCAAGGAAGAAGCCGACGCCCTCCGCGAACTCCAGATGAAGATCGAGAACTTCATGGCGTACCTCGAGAAGACCCAGTGGGTCCTCGAGACCGTGGCCTACCAGGACCGCCACGGCGACGACCGCCGCAAGATCGTGGCGCGGCCGCTCTACGCGAAGGACTTCGCGGAGGATCTTCTCTTCCAGCACGCCGACCGCGTGCTCTTCATGTCGGCGACGATTCTCGACGCTCAGGTCTGGGCCGCCAACCTGGGCATCAAGCCCGAGGATCTGGAGCACGTCCAGAGCCCCTGCGACTTCCCGGTCGAGAACCGCCCGATCCATCTTGAATACGCGGGGAACATGGGCTTTAAGTACTTCACGCCGGAACAGAATCCTTCCAATCCGACGAAGCCCAAGTTCATCAACAAGATCAAGCAGATCATGGCCCGGCACAAGGGTCAGCGCGGCATCATCCACTGCCATTCCTTCGAACTCTCGAAGGTGCTGAAGTACGACGTGGCTGATCCGCGCTTCCTGTTCCAGGACGACTTCAAGGGCGACAAGGCCCAGATGCTCGCCGCCCACGCCAAGCGCGAGGACAGCGTGATCGTCGCGCCGGCGATGCACGAAGGCTTCGATCTCAAGGACGACCTCTCCCGGTTCCAGGTGCTGGCGAAAGTCCCCTGGCCCAGCATGACCGACAAGGTGATCAAGGAGCGGATGAATCTCGACCAGAAATGGTACGGCTGGCTCACCGCTCTCAAGATGGTCCAGAGCATCGGCCGGTCCGTCCGGTCGAAGACTGACTGGGCCTACACCTACATCATCGACCAGGGCTTCGACGGTTTCCTCGCCCGGAACAGCACGATGATCCCCCGGTACATCAAGGACGCTTTCCAGAAGTACGCCCCGAAGGAGATCCGCCGTTCGATCCCCGTGCAGGCGGCGCCCATCAATATCGTCGAGGAGAAGCTTTTCGAAATCACGACCCCCGCGGCCAAGGTCACGGTAGTCGAGAAAAAGTCCCTCGACATTCCCGCCGTCGCGACGAAGGTCGAGGTAACTGAGAACAAGCTTTTCGATCTTCCTGCTCCTCCGGCACAGCCTTCGAAGTGCCAGACCTGCGGATCGACCGAGGGGTCCATCTACCAGTGGCAGAAGTTCAGCAACGGAACCCGCCACGTCCGCGAAAGCTGCAAGACCTGCGGAAAGTACATCCGGTACGCCCCCAAGACGGAGGAGATCGTGGCAGCGGCCGACGCAAGGGGGGAGTACCTTGGGTAGACGTCTCGAGATGCCCCCGATGTGCGCGCGCTGTGGAAAGCCGAATCCGCAGTACGGGGGCTATTGCAGGAAGTGCGTGGCCCACGCGACGTGGCTCCATGCAATCCAGCACGCCTGGGATCCTGCTCAGGCCCGAATCCAAGGGCATCTTTACGACATCCGGCCCGAGCCCCCTCCGGACAAGAAATATCCCGAGCCGACCGGCGGCCGCGGATTCGGGGGCCGAAAATTCACGATCCGATTCTTCGACGGTCGCACGGTCGAGACCAAGAACCTCTGGAGCATCGGGCCGATCCCAAAGGAGTATCAGGAAGCTCTTCCCGACAACGCCGAATTCGTCAAGTGACCTGTCATCTTCCGTTCCTCGAAAGGAGGTGTCCGAGCGGTAGTTCGGTTCCAAGAAAAATCGAGGAGAGCTGGATCCTTATTGTCCGGGGGAACTTAGGAGGAAACGCGTGACCAAAGCAGTTCAGGAGCAGTTCACCAAGGCCAAGAAGGTCAAACGCTACGTGAAGGTCGCCCTCTGGGGCGACAAGAAGAGCGGCAAGACCCGATTCGGCCTGTCCTTCCCGAAGCCGTGCGTGATCGACACGGAGAGGGGTACGCTCCTCTACGCCGACAAGTACGACTTCGCCGTGAAGGATGCCAACCGCTGGCAGGAACTTCTCCAGGCGCTCGACGCCCTGGAGAAGGGCGGTCACGAGTACGAGACGCTCGTGATCGACTCGCTGACCATCTTCTGGCAGGATCTCATCGACGTCCAGATCGAATACGTCAAGAATCGTCGGGGCAACGAGGTTCTCTCGACCGGCGACTGGGGCACGATCAAGCGGCGCTGGAAGAGCTTCATCAACCGCCTGGTCGACCTCAACATGCACGTCGTTCTCGTCATGCGCGAGAAAGATGAGTACGTGAACGAAACGGACGCCCGCACCGGCGAGGAGAAGAGCAAGAAGACCGGGGAACATCTCCCCGATGCCGAGAAGTCGACCGGCTACGTCTTCGACTTCATCCTCCACCTCGTCACCGAAGAGGACAAGAAGAACAAGAAGTCCAAGCACAAGGTGATCGTGGACGGATCGCGGCGCGACGAGATCCCGAAGTACGCGGAGTACGACATCACGGGGAAGCGCGGCTACGACGTCATCTTCAAGCCGATCGAGGCGAACATGCTCACCGGCGAAGAAGCAAAGCCTCGGGCCACCGCAAAGGAGAATGCGACCGAGGGCACGGCCCAGCCCCAGCAGCCGCAGCAGCAGACGCCGCCTCCCGCCGCGACGACTCCGCAGGACAGCGGGGGTGGTCCGCCGCCGGGCCCCACGTCCACGGCAGAGTCGATCGGAGACATCCTGCGGACGTTCGCGGGGCCTCCGGTTGATCCCAACCAGCCCACCGTGGAAGCGTCGGACATCAAGGTGCTCATGACTCGCGCCGGGCAGATGGTCTGGCCGGACGGGGAGGAGTTCAAGACCGCCGACGGAAAGTCCATGATCCAGGCGCTGTTCAAGGTCTCGAGTTCCAAGGAACTCCGCAAGCCGCAGGTCGACTGGCTCTATGAGCAGTTCGGTCGCGTGCTGGCGGGGCAGGCGTATCTCGCGCGGGACGAGAAGGGTATCCCGTTCATCCGTGAGGGGCAGCCGACCGCGGCCGCTCCGACCTTTTAGCTGGCCCTGAAGCTGAGGGAGAACAGAGCAGAGCAGTGGCAGGGATGTGACGTGCTGTAGGACGATTTTTCAATGGACAAGGAGAGACCATGACGAACCAGAGCGAATTCGGCGACTTCGAGGAGAGTTTCCAGAAGACCCAGAAGGCCGAGGCCGGTGGGGGCGGCGGAGACCTGATCCCCGAGAGCGTCTACCGGGTCGTCTGCTCGCGCCAGGACGTGCGCGGCGACGGCGTCCTCGTGGACCACGAGGTGATCAAGAGCAAGGCCGACAGCAAGGGCGTGAAGATCTTCCTCGAGATCCTCGACCCGGAGACCGTGAAGGTCGGCAACGAGGCCGTCAAGACGAAGGGCCAGATCCAGGAGCACGTCTTCTGGGTCACCCAGAAGAACCTCCCCTACCTCAAGCGCGACGTGGCGACGCTCCTGGGGCGCGATCTCAAGACCCTGAACGAGCTCACTTCCATGCAGTGGGCGGGTCTCACGGCCGAGGTCGGCATCAAGCACGAGACGTACAACGGCTTCAAGAACTCCCGCGTGTCCTTCTTCAACGCGTGGAGCCCCAAGAAGGGCGGAGGCGACGGGAAGAAGCAGGAGAGCAAGCAGCAGGCCGCGCCGCCGCAGCAGCCGGCGCAGTCCGCGCAGGCGCAGTCCGCGCAACCGGCCGCGACGCCGGACTTCTAGAGTCAACAAGGCGATCAGGGGCGGTTCGGTCCTAGCCCGGACCGCCCCGTCTCCCCCTTCCGCGCTTCGGTCCTCCCGAAGCGCGCAGTTGGGGAGACTCCGCGTTGGGTTGGGCACTTGTTGACTGAGGGGGATTCGTGCGTCGCACCACGATTCGTTCATCGGGAGGGGCCCGGTGAGCGAGTACAATACCAGCCTCGAAAGCCGGATCGAGGAATCCTGGAAGTTCATCAAGGAGCTCTGGGGAAAGTCCGACCCCAACTGGCTCGTTGAAGTCGACCTTCTCCAGTACCGTCCTACCCAGGAAGATCCCAACGACCAGCGGATGCGCGGCGTCTTTTACACCGTCGAGCACGCGCTGAACAACTGGCCGCAGGTCTTCGAAGAGCTTGAGAAGTACAATCGCACCCAGGTGGAAAATATCCACCACGGCGTCTGCCCGCGCTTCCGCCGTCCCAAAAAGCTAGGAAAGAACCCGGACATTTCGCACTACCCGGCAGTCTGGATCGACGAAGACTTCCGGGACAACGAAGCTGGAATCCGGAAGAACTTCGCCGACATGGTGGAACTGCTCAAGGCGGACGGCCTTGAGCCCTCCGTCGTTGTCGAAAGCGGACGAGGTCTTCACGCCTACTGGCTTTTCGACATGCCGTACCCCGTCGCCGATGCCCGGCCTATCTGCGCCGGGATCCAGAAGCACTTCCAGCTCTCCGATACGATCAATGACCCGCGCCGGGTCCTGCGTCTCCCTGGATTCCTCAATCTGAAGGAGCCCAAGGATCCGCGCTGGTGCCGTGTCGTCGAAGGAGCAAGCTGGAAACGCTACTCGATCCTCCAATTCAAGAACTACGTGGCTGAGCCCGAGAAGACGCAGGAGGAAAAGGAAGAGGAAGAGCGCGAGAAGAACAAGCCGATCACCTACTCGCACGATCCGAAGATCGAGCAGGCCAAGGGCGGCGTCTCCGAGGGCGGCGGGCCGCACGGAGGCCGTCACCAGTCTGCAGTCGCCCTCGCGGGACACTGGTGCGCGAAGATCGGACCGGTCAAGAAGACGGTCCTCTACGCGATGAACGAGTGGAACGCGAAAAACTCGCCTCCGCTGCCCGACGACGAGATCCTGAAGATCGTCGAGGACATCATCGAGAAGGAGAAGATCAAGCGGGCCGAGGAAAAGGACGTCAAGAAGGGCCAGAAGACGATCGAAGAGCTGGAGAAGGAAAAGCGCCGTGTCCAGCTCCCCTGGATCGACGAGGACGGCTCATTCAACCCGTCGATCCTCGCCCAGCACTGGGTGAACGAATACAAGATGCTCTCGACTCCGATCGGTAGGGACGGCCGCGGCGTGGACCTCTATGTCTACGAGAACGGCGTCTACGTCCAGAAGGGGAACGCCTTCATCCGGGACAAGACCGACAAGATTCTGGGCTCGGTGAGCCGGGACAAGAACATGGAAGAGGTGCTCAAGCTCGTCACCGAGCGCGTGAAAATCTCCTACGATGAGGTCAACAAGGACGCCAAGAATCTGATCAATGTGAAAAACGGCCTCCTCGACTGGAAAACGGGGGAGCTCAAGCCTCACGATCCGTCCCTCAGATCCTTGATCCAGATCCAGACCGAATACGATCCGAAGGCGAAGAGCGATGTGCTCGACAAGTTCATCACCCAGGTGATGCCTCCTGACTGCATTCCGCTGATCGAAGAGTTCATGGGCTATCTGCTGATCCCTGACACGAGCTTCGCGAAGTGTCTTGTGGCCGTCGGCGAAGGCGGCAACGGCAAGTCCACCTTCCTCCATCTCGTGGAGAAGATGATCGGAACCATGAACATCTCCCACTATTCCCTCCACGCGATCTCGGAGGATAAGTTCACCGCCTCCGGCCTGGTCGGAAAGCTGTGCAACTTCTACGACGAGCTCGAATCGAAGGTGCTCGAGAACACCGCCACCTTCAAGCAGATCGTGGCCGGCGACCAGATCAAAGCCGAGGAAAAGGGGAAGGCGCCGTTCTCCTTCAAGCCGTTCGCGCGTCTTGTCTTCGCCACCAATCAGATGCCCCGCGCGAACGATCGTTCGCAGGCCTACTTCGACCGGATCCTGCTCGTCCGCTTCCCGCATCGCTTCCGCGACACGGATCAGGTGATCCTGGACTACGACGAAGTGCTCGCCAAGACGCCTGGACTGATGTCGGCGCTCCTCAATCGCGCCATCTCCGGGCTCCAGCGACTGATGAAGCAGAATCGCTTCTCCAAAGCGCAGAGCAGCGCCGACGCGATCGACGACTATCAGCGCGAATGCAACTCGGCGCTCGATTTCCTTCAGGACAATTGCTCCATGAAGGACCCGAACGGTTGGATCAACGGATCGGATCTCTACGACCGGTACAAAGCGTGGTGTTTCGACTCCGGACGAAAGCCGTTGTCGCGTCGAGAGTTCGTCAAAAGCCTGAAAGCGGCAAATGTTAGGGAGGTCAGACACGGTGACGGGCGCGGCTGGGGAGGGATTTCCTGGCTCAACGGTCGTCCTCCCGAGACTTCGGACGTTCAAGTGGCCGATTTTACGAAGTCGGCGGAACGAGGCAGCACTGGGCAGGGGCACCTCGATTTTTGAGCTAATTTTGAGGTTTGGAGTGCATTTCGTGACGGAAGTGACGGATCGACCCTATTCTGCTGCTTTTTTTTCATATTTTAAAATAAAAGGGAGGGGGAGAGGGGCAAAAAAAGAAAAGGGGAGAAATGGGAGGGAGAATGGGTCCGAAGCGTCACTTCTGTCACTCCCATCACCCCCACTGGGAGGGGGTTGTTTGGTTGAATGTTAGATATGACAAAACGTCACAGTTTGACGGTTTTTTGAACTTTTGGGGTACCGATGAACCAGAGTGACCTGGACCGGATTGAGGAGCTCAGGAGGGGTGGGATCAAGGACCGTCTGGCCCGGGGGGCCGGGATCTTGGCCGACCTCTGGCGCCGCGGGATCCGGTGCGGGAACGGTTGGAGGAAGGACTGCGTCTGCCCCGCCAAGAATGAGTTCTGCGCGGCCAAGAACAAGTGGGTGGGGTTGCTGGCAGAGCATCACGCCGGCATCCCTTACCAGTTGACCGGCACCGAGGACTTCTTCGTCATCGAGGCCATGACCCCCACGATGATCAAAGCCTCCGGCCTGGTGGTGCTCGTAGAAGTGCCGGGCGCGCGGAAGCCGATCAAGCTGGGTGGTCGTCCGGAGTCCTGGGACATCTTCCCTGAACTGGGCGTGATGGATCCCGACAACATTCCCGCCTTCCTCGAGACGGTCATCCTGATGCAGGAGAAGCTCTGATGGCGAAGATCTATCGAGGGTGGATCCACGGAGAAAAAAGGGACGAGGAAGTTCTCCTGGACATGGGCATCAAAGTCGGGAAATGGGACGAAGGGCTCAAGGCCTGGGAGCCCTGCGATGTGACCGGAGAACAACTCGAAAAGCTCGATCGTCTATGGGGACGCTTCATCTGGGGTCTGGAGGTCGTGGAGGTTGAGAAATGACCTGCGAAAACGGAGATCAGGTGATCCTCGACGGTTGCTACGTGACCGTCCGGGTCGGGGACGTCAAGGCAACGCATCACTACACCGACAGCTGGCAGGCCCGGCGCGCGGTCTCAAAGCTCGAGAAGAGCCCCGAGGCCCGGCTCAACTTCTTCCGCCGCATCAAGGTGACTCGATGACGGTGACGAAGGAGGAGCTTGCCGCACGGGATCTGATCGACAACTGGATCGGGCAGTACAACATCCAGATCGACACGGATGGTCTCGCCTATTGGGCGCTCGTCGAGAAGATCCAGACGATCGTCAAGGAACTGGATCTGATGAAGAAACACGCCGACGAAGGCTGGAAGCTGGCCAACCAACGGACTACTGAGCGGCAGGAGCTGCTCAGGGCAATGAAGAGCGTTCGTGGGACGATCGACCCGCTCATCGAAAAATTCAAACCGCTCCTGGAGGTATAGATGCTCTGCAAAGTGACGAAAGAGGAAGCGGTCCAGCTGAACGTCCTGGCCGACCAGGCCTTCAACGGGATCGGCGCCGGCGTGGCGACGGCGATCGCGATGGTCCACATGTCGGGAAAGCAGCCCTGCATGCAGACGAGCGCGCTTGTCCACGCGGCGACCAATCAGACGATGGCGATGTTGCTCGGCCATCGACAGGCTCACGGAGAATTCCTGGACGTGAAGAGCCTGGGCGACCTCAAGAAAAGACCCGACGCTTTCCTCGCGCTCGTGACCGATCTCAATGAGCTCCTCGCTGCAGTGCTTCGTGGGATCGACCCGAAGAACGACTACATGCTCAATCTCTTCCAGATGGAAAAGAAAACGGAGCCGGAAAAGAAGGGATGAGCCAGTCCACGTTCGTCGTGAGCGAAGAAGTCGCCAACGCCTTCTGGGAGAAAGTCAAGAAGGTCGAGGACGAGAACTCCTGCTGGCCATGGGTCGGCGGCTGGACCGATAAGGACGGCCGTGGACGCTGGCGCCTGGAGGGGAAGAGTATGATCTCTTCGAGGGCGGCGCTTCTTATTTCGAAGGGGCCTCCGCCGAACGACAACTGGGACCTCCAGGCCTGCCACACCTGCGACAATCCTGGATGCTGCCGACCCGAGCACCTCTTCTGGGGAACCAGGGAGCAGAACATGCGGGACATGGCCAGGAAGGGCCGCGCCGGGATCCAGCGCCATCCCGAACGCTATCAGAGGCCGCGTCGTCCCGACGTGAAGTATCGCCCGGTCAAGCAGTCGGGTGCCCCGAAGGGGATCGACTCGCGGACCTGGACGAGGTTCGCGACGCCGAAGGAGAAGGCGCTCGCGACCCGAGCCCTCGAGGAACTTGAGACCAATTTCAACAAGATCGGCTTCGCGCCGGCGCCGCAGCAGAATTTCGACGGCCATCGGATTCGCGTGGTCGAGAGCCGGAATCCGGACTGGTATGTCGAATACGGCCGGAAATTCTGGCGCGGCCCCAGGCAATTCGACCTGAAACGCGCGAGGGTCGTGAAGGCTCTCAAGCGTGTCGTAGGCGGTCGCGTGCGCGGAAATGGCTACGAGGTCGAGCTTCTTCCGTTCCTGGCCGAACGCTGGCCCGAGGTGACTGACTGATGGGACAATGCCT
>Ga0207681_10000987_pt1 | contig 18621 bp, 20 predicted proteins | sample KBSS53metaG_FD_184324 | JGI IMG/M metagenome (GOLD analysis project Ga0207681, IMG submission 184324) | Switchgrass rhizosphere microbial communities from Kellogg Biological Station, Michigan, USA - KBS S5-3 metaG (SPAdes) (version 2) | ecosystem: Host-associated > Plants > Roots > Rhizosphere... | reverse complement strand
CAGGTGATCGCGCATCCGGTGCTCGGACCGATCACGCACCGCCCCGAATACGACGCGCACCCGGTCGGCAAGCCGCCCATCAAGTACATCAACACCGATCGGCGGGCGGCGCGCGGCAACGTGCAGCTGCTGGGAGGCAAGACCGGCTACAACGACTTCGCTCGTTACTGCCTGGTGGTGGCCACGAAGGTCGACGGACGGACGATCTACATGTCGTTCCTGGGCGACGAAGGGGAGTTGACCCGCTTCGGCGACGTCGCGCGCGTCGCCGACTGGATCGTCGCGCACAAGCCAAAGACCGCGGTCGCGAGCGCGACGCCTCCGGCGGCGACCGCACCTTCGGAGCCGCCTGCCCCGATCGTCCAGGTGCCGTTCGCCCCGGTCGTCGAGGCGCCGCCCGCGACGCCCTTGCCGCTGGCGCCGCCCGCGCCCGCTGCGCCCACCGCGACCGCGACCGCCACGCCCTGATCAGGGCGCATCACAGGCTAAAGGCGGCGCGGATCGCGTCTCGCTCCGCGAGCGCTTGTTTCAGCTCGGTCACGACGAGCCGAATCAATTCCCAGCCGCGCGCCCGTTCGTCGAGGACGTCGTCACAGCCGGCTGCGAGGTGCCACGTCATCGGCTCCAGCGTCTCTTCCATGAAGAATTCCTCCGGCACCGGAACGTGGCCGGTACGGAACAGCAGGTCGATGCCGAAGCCGGCAAGCCGCACGACCTCTTCGCTGAAGTCCTTCGACCAGAGGAAGAGCGGCACGTCGTCGAACCTGTCCAGCCATCGCTGCGTCAAGGCGTTGGGTCTCCGCCTCACGTACGACTCGCGAACGGATGGCGGCAGGGCCGGCTCGAGATCGCCGTACCACTGCATGTTGAGGGTTTTCAGTTGCTCATCGGACTGGGGACCGTAGACGGCGGGTATCGCATCGTCCTTCCTGTCGAGGAAGGCCCGGACCCAGTCCACGTCGCGGTTCTGCGAGGCGCTGAACTCCAGAGCGCCGAGGTACGGTCCGCGGACCTGACTCGCGAGCATCCTTCCCAGCAGGTCGGATGCCGGCATCTTCAGGTGGTCGGACCAGTACGCGCACGGAAAATGACCGAGGCAGGCCACCAGCGCCGACTCCATCGCGGTCATCTCCGGCCATGCAAGCCTCTTGTCGATGCCCAGCATCTTCATGGCTGGCGAGTGACGTTCGGGGGGGACGACGACCACGGCGTCTCCCTGAAGCTGGAAGGACGAGGAGATGTCGGCCCACAAACGTTCCGCCAGCGACGAGCCCCGGACCGAGCACCAGGTCTCGCTGGCGATGCGCCGCAGATTCGCGTTCTTGCTCGCCGCGGCGCTCTCTAGGAATTTGTCGTCGTCGGGCGAGAAAGCGCGGCGGACAGTCCACAACGGAAAAAACTGTTGAGACGGCGACAGTGTGTTCCAGTGACGCTGAACGGATTCCTTGGCGAGGCGAGGATCGAGAGCCGCCAGTTGCTCGAGCGCGAACTGATGGTGGCGCGGCGGTAATTGAACCCATCGCTCTGCGGCCACCGTCGGTCCGACCATCGATTCCGCTCCTGGAGGCAGGACGAGTGCGAGGATCGTTTCCCACCAGTGCCCGCGACCCCGACGTTTGACGCTGGTGGAGCGGCAGACGGTCGCGATATGCGCGGCCACGTCGCGGACGTCGTCGGGAGCCAGCGTGTGCCCTGTTTGAAAGCAGGCGAGAAACCAGTAGCGGAGCAGCGAATAGTGCCGCGACGTCGATATGTACGCGGTCGAGCCGGACGCGGCGGCGCGGTTGTTCAGCGCGATGTGGTCGCGCAGCAACCGCAGGGCGTCTTCGGGGGCCTGCACGTTCACGTCAGCCTCGAATCCACGGACGGAAGCAGCGTGACTCAGTCGCGCTGACCGATCAATCGCTGCTCGACTGGACGTCGGGACCGCAAGGGCTAGGATTCGTTTCGTGCTGACCATCGGCGATGCGAAGCTGACCATGCTCAACGGCGGGAACTTCCGCCTGGACGGCGGCGCCATGCATGGGGTGGTGCCCAAGACGCTATGGTCGAAGCTGGTGTCGTGCGATGCGCTCAACCGCTGCGAGTACGCGACGCGCTGCCTGCTGATCGAAGCGGCGGGCAAGCGCGTTCTGGTCGAGACCGGCAACGGCGACAAGTTCTCGCCCAAGCTGAAGGACATCTACGGGATCGATCACGACCGTTCGGTCGAGCACGCGTTGCGCGAGGTCGGGCTTTCACCCGACGACATCGACTTCGTCGTGATGACGCATCTGCATTTCGACCACAGCGGCGGCGCGACCCGGTACTCGACGACGGGCAGCGGCCTGGCGCCGGTGTTCAAGCGCGCGCGTCACGTCGTCCAGCGCAAGGAATGGAAGGACGCGGTCAAGCCGCACGAGCGCAACCGCGCCAGCTACCTGCAAGAGAACATCGCGCCGCTGGCGGATGGCGGCGGCGAACGACTGTGGCTTGTCGACGGCGAGACGGAGATCGTCCCCGGCGTGCGCGTCGTCCCGACGCCCGGTCACACCCCCGGCCACCAGTCCGTGCTGATCGGCGCGTGGGATCCCGACGCGCCGAAGGCGCTGTTCCTGGGCGACGTCGTCCCGACCGCCGTGCACGTGAAGATTCCGTGGGTGATGGGCTACGACATGGATCCGGCGGGCACCGTCGAGACGAAGCGCGCGTTGTTCACGCGCGCGCTGCAGGAAGACTGGCTGTTGCTGTGGGGCCACGACAAGGACAACGCCGGCGGCCGTCTGGGCGTCGACAAGGACGGCAACTTCGTCGTCAGCGAGCTGGTCGCGGTGTAGCCGTGCTGATCGCGCGCGCGGCATTTCGACGCCTCTGCCGGGCGCGCGACATGTTGACCGCGATCTCCGGCGAGGACGCGCCGCCGATCCGCGCTGTCGCGCGCGACGTCCGCATCTCTCCGTTCCATTTCATCCGCCAGTTCGAGGCTCTGTTCGGGACGACGCCGCATCAGTTCCGGATCGGTTCGCGCCTGGACGCGGCGAAGCTGCTGCTGGCGGCGGGCACGATGACCGTGACCGAGGTGTGCATGCAGGTTGGGTTCTCCAGCCTGGGAACATTCAGCGATCTTTTCGCGCGGCGGGTGGGCGAGGCGCCCAGCCGCTACCGGCGCCGGCTGCGCGCGATGCCGGCCAGCTTTCCGGGATGTTTCGGTCTGATGGGCGGGCTGCCGGCCGACGCCTTTCGCAATTTTCGAGAAGCCCGCGCCCGCTGATTCATCCAGACTGACGCGCCATGAAGATCAAGCTGACGAGCATCATGGTGGAGAACCAGGATCGCGCGCTGAAGTTCTACACGGAGGTGCTGGGCTTCAAGAAAAAGAACGAGTTTCCGGTGGGCGAATACCGCTGGATCACCGTCGTATCAGCGGAAGGGCCCGGCGACGTCGAGCTGTCGCTGGAGCCGAACGCCAACCCTGCGGGCAAGGCGTTCCAGCGCGCGATGTTCGATCAAGGGATCCCGGTTGCGGCGTTCGAGGTCGACGACATCGTCGCCGAGTTCGAGCGCCTGAAAGCGCTCGGCGTCGCATTCACCGCCGAACCGGCGCGCATGGGTCCCGTGACGATGGCCGTGTTCTCCGATACCTGCGGCAACTTGATCCAGATGTACCAGCCGGGCTGAAATAGGCCGCATGCGGCGGCGTCCGGTCCTGGTCGGAATCCTGGTGACGGTTGGTGTGCCGGCCGTCGTGGGCCTGGGGTGGGGCGGCTGGCGGCTCTGGCGGCGGGAGAGGGATCCGATGGGCGTCGCGGGCGGCGTCCGGCTGCTCTACCGCGTGGACGCCCCGCGTTCGCGCACGGCCCCCGCGCCCAATCAGCCGGGCGTGCCGCAACGAACGGCTGACGCCGTACGCGAGCGCATCAAGCCGTACAACCGACACGCGATCGTGCAAGCGCAGCGCGACGAGCTGGAGGTGCTGATTCCCGCCATCGGCGGACCGCCGCCGATGGACCAGTTCAAGCTGTTGATCGCGCGCAGCGGCCGCCTCGAGTTCAAGGTCGTCGATGACGGCAGCGACTACATGAAGACGATCGCGGTGGAGCTTCACCGCAACCCGTTCGAGGGCGTCACCATCCAGCCCGAGAGCTGGGGCGATCCCGCGGGCGGACGGGATCACGAGGATCTGTTCCTCGTCGGCGCGCAGGCCGAGCAACTCGTCGCCGCCCTTAGCGCCCTGGTCCGCGTCCACCCGCTTCCGGAGGATCACGACATTCTGCTGGAAAAGCGCGCGTCGGACTGGCGGACCTACTACGTGTTCTCGACGGCGCATCTCGACAACGCCGACGTCCGCGAGGCGGAGGTGAACTGGGCGCTCGACAAGCAAGGCGATCCGGAGGTGAGCATCGAGCTCACGTCCGCCGGCGGGGAGAAGTTCTCGGCGCTGACGGGACGCTCGGTGGGGCGAAAGGTGGCGATCGTTCTCGAAGACCGCGTCGTCACCGCGCCCGTGATCAACGGGAGAATCCCCGGTTTCCGCGTGCGCGTGACGCTGGGCGCGGACTACAACCCGTACGAACGCGCTCAGGCGGCGAAGGACCTCGTCGCGGTCCTGCGCCAGCAGGCGCTGCCGGCGCCCATGGTCTTGGTCAGCGAGGAGACGGTTTCACCGCGCGACTGAGTCTTTGCGCCAGCCCTCACCCCGACCCTCTCCCGCAAGGCGGGAGAGGGAGATCGGATCCGGTCCCCTCCCGCTTGCGGGAGAGGGCCAGGGTGAGGGGATCCGGTCCCCTCTCCCGCTTTGCGGGAGAGGGCTAGGGTGAGGGCCGACCTACTCGGTCGGCTTCTCGCCCTTCGGCACCGCGGCGGCGAAGCGCTCGGCGAAGTGCTCGGCGGAGCGGGCCTTCGACACGTCCAGCTCGAAGTCAGGCCGTGCGGGGGCGGGCGCCAGCTTTGCGAGCAGCTCGTCGACCTCGCGCTTGGCGAGGCCGTGCGCCTCCAGCGCGGCGCGATCGAGGCGCGCGCCGTTGCCCTGCAATCCGATGCGATCGGCCTCGCCGTCGACGCTGACCAGCGCGCGGATCGCCGACAGCTCGGCGCCCGACACGTGCGCGCCGCAGACGTCGTAGTCGATCCACGCCTCGTACGAGAGCGGCGCCAGGCGCTTCAACATCCCCGCCATCACGCGACCGTACTCCTGGATCTCCCACTGCGCGTGCGAGTCCACGCGCAAGGTCAGGAAGTGCAGCAGGTTGTGAAGATCGATCTTCCAGTACCACTGCGTGTATGTCGACAGCGGCAGGTCGATGCGCGCCAGCTCGCGCGCCACCTCGTTCTCCGTCATCCAGCCGTAGGCGCCGATGCTCTCGCGCCGGATGGTCGCCCAGCGGCGCTGCGCTTCGTCGTAAAGCTCGCGTCCGACCGTCTGTCCGCTGCGCCCCTGGTTGTTGCGCTTGCTCTGCGTCTGCAGCTGCGCCTCTTCGGGCGTGTAGAACAACATCGGGATCAGCGAATAGCGCCCGCTGTATTCATTCACCGACGCCGTCCGGTGCCGGATCCACTGGCGCGCGATGAACATCGGCATGCAGCAGTGGAACTTCATCTCCACCATCTCGCTGGGCGTGGTGTGCTTGTGACGGCGCAGGTAGCGCAGCAAGCCGCGCGTCGCGCTCTGCTTGCGCGTGCCGTAGCCATAGCTGACGCGCGCGGCGCGCTCGATGTCCTCGTCGGTGCCGAGATAATCGACCAGTGACACGAAGCCGTGGTCCAGAACGGGGAAGTAAAGCCCGAGAATCTCTTCGGCCGCCGGGCTGGTGGGCCGTTTCGTTTCCGCCACGGACGGACGTTAACATTTCTGGCGGGTCGCCCGACACGCCAGATCATCAACATTGGAAAGTTGGCGCCCGCGGCCTTACCCTAACGTCAGCCATGACCGAGCGCGTCCCGCTCGCCTACCTGTTCCCGCTCCGCCTGCTGTGCGGCCTCATCCTGATCCTCGAAGGGTGGAGCAAGCTGCAGGGCGACTGGCTGCACGGCACGCCGCTGGCGCACTCGCTGGGGAACTGGCTGGAGGCCGGCAAGCCGTACGGGTTCTTTCTTCCGATCGTCAGGCTGGCCTACGCGCATCCCAAGATCTTCGGCGCGCTGGTCACCATCGGCGAGCTGGCCGTCGGGATGTCGCTGCTGGCCGGCGTGCTGACGCGCGTGGGCGCCGCGCTGGGCGCGCTGATGCTGTTCTCGTTCGCGCTCGGTAACGGGCAGGGGCTGGTGCCGCCCGGCAACGCCGTGCTGATGGGCGCGCTGTGCGCGCTGTTCGTGGCAGCGCCGCCCGGGCGGTTTCTGGGCGTCGACACCCTCCTGCAGGGCCGCCTGCCGCGCTGGATGGTGTAGCCGCTCCGCGGCCGAGCGGTGCCATCGTGACCGCGCCCTTTGCCGTCGCCCAACGCTCGCGCCGTGACCGGCCGTCGTTTTCTCTGCGCCCATGACAACCGAGTCATGGCGCGCAGGGCGAAGCGCCCCGCGCGAGCTCGAGTGCCGCAGTTTCCGCGGGAAAGGGTGGGAACGGTCATTGCAATCGGTCCTCGGTATGGGCGACGATCGACGGCGCATGCGAGCATCGAGCACCTGGCTGGCTCTGCTGCTGATCGGATGCGGCAACTCCCCCGGCGGACCGACGGGAGCGGGCGGGACCACGGGGAGCACCGGTCGCGCAGGCACCACCGGCAGCGCCGGCAGCGTGGGCAGCGCCGGCACCACCGGAACCGGCGCGACAACCGGGATCGGCGGCTCCGCGGGCATCGGCGGCGTCACCGGCTCCGCGGGCATCGGCGGCGTCGGCGGCTCGGCGGGCATCGGCGGCGTCGGCGGCTCGGCGGGCATCGGCGGCGTCGGCGGCTCCGCGGGGACGACGGGCGTCGCCGGCATCACCGGCGCGTCAGGAACCACCGGCCTAGGAGGCTCGCCGTGCCAGCCGAGCCTCCCCAGCGACTGCGGTGCAGCCATGTGTGGGAACGGAAAGCGCGACACCTGCATGCTACCGGGAGGAACTGGATCTTGTCCGCTGGTGCAGGTGACCGAGGCGTGCGACGGCAACGACTTCGGAACGGCCAGCTGCGTCGGCATGGGGTACGGCTCGGGGAAACTCTCCTGCCGGGGGAACTGCCTCTTGAACCTCACCTCGTGCTCGGACTGCACAAGCGACGCGCACGTCGTCGCCTGCGGTCCGCTGGACCTGGCGAGCGACCAGGTGCGGTTCATGGGGATCGCCGCCACGGATAAGGAAATCGGCCTCGTGTATGCGCGCGCGAGCGCGGACATGTGGTTCGCGCGCCTCTCGGCCGATGGGACTATCCTCAACGGGGGGCCGCTCTCGACCACGCAGGCCAACCTCGGTGGCATCGCCCTCGGCACCTTGCCCGCAGGGTGGGTGATCGCCACGGCGGCTTGGTCCGACTTGTTGCTCGATACCCTGAACGCCACCGGTGAGTACCACGTCGGACGGAAAACCATCGAGGCCATCCCTTTTCCTACCAACTCCTTCGCCCCACCGGCGCTCGCCTCTCGGCCGAACGCCGGTCCCCTTCTGGTGTGGGAGGGGACGACCATGCTGCGCGCGACGATCGTGGCCGCCGACGGTAAGTCGCTGTCGGCGCCGGTCGACCTCCCGATCCCGTCGGGCAACGCATCGCTCTCCGCCGCGTGGGTAGGCGACGCGTTCTACGTCGCGGTCACCAACCCGTCGGACCAGCTCCGCCTCGTCCGCGTCGGTGCCGACGGCACCGTCGGGACCGTGATCAACGCGTTGCCGGGCGTGAAAGCGCGCCGCGTCCGCCTCACCACCGGCGCCGGCGATCTGCGCGTGGTCTACGCCCAGGAGATCGACGTGGGCACGACCGAGACCTGGAAGATGTACTGGCAAAAGCTGGCACCGACCGGCGCGGCCGCTACCGACCCCGTCCTCCTATGGGGACCGCTGTCGTTCTCGGGCGGCTCCTTCGACGTGGCGGGGCCGGTGGCCTTCGACGGCGACACCGTCGCGCTGCTGCTGAGCAACGGCGCCAGCGGCGTCGCCATCCAGGCGGTCCGGATCGGCCCGAGCGGTACCATCGTGACCGCGCCTTTCACTGTCGGCCAGCACCCCTATCCGTTGACGGCGCGCGGCACCGACCAGCTGCTCGCTCGCCGAGGCACGGAGGCCATTGTCGGCTGGCCGACCGACCGCGACATTCGGACCGCCCGGCTCGCGCCGTGACCGGCCCCGTCGCTTTCTCTGCGCGCCCGCGCTGGATGGTGTAGCCGCGGCGAAAATAGTACCTTCGCGCCATGCGGAGGACCCCGGTGGTGATGGGCGTGCTGGCGATCGTGTTCGGCGGCCTCCAGGTCCTGATGACGGGCGTCGGCCTCATCACCCAGCCTTACGCGAGGAAGGTGATGGGCGACATGGGCACAGGCCGGCCCGACGTCGAAGCGACCTTCGAACGTCTGTTGCGCGAGCTGAAGCTTTACCAGTACCTGATGGCACTCGCGATGCTGGCCTTCGCGATCACGCTGATCTTCGTCGGCGTCATGCTGTACAAGCGCCGTCCCCGGTCGCGCCCGCTGACGATCGCGTGGGCGGTGGCCGCGCTGGCGTACCTGCCCGTGCACGTCTGGGTTCACGTGAAGCTCGTCTTGCCGCGCTCGCAGGAGCTCACGAAGGCGATGATGCAGGGGATGGACAACGCCGCCTCCGCCGAGGTGATGCAGACGATCACCGCGCTCCAGGGCGTGGGGACCGTGGTGTTCTACCTGGTCTTCTACGCGCCGTTTCCGCTCCTGCTGCTCTGGCTGATCGGGCGCAACTCGGCGAAGAACGACCTCTTGCCCGCGTCGATCTCGTCCGTTTCGTGACGTCGTGAAAGAGGCGGGCGGCAGCGGGAGGAGTGGGGCCAGCGGGATCGTCGCGCTCCTGCGCGCGGGCGACGTGCGCACGCTGCTGACCCGTTATTCGGACATGGCGCTGGCCGGGCTGGTGGTCGCGATCGTCGGCATGATGATCGTGCCGCTGCCGACGCCGCTGCTGGACCTGTTGATCTCGGTCAACATCGCGACCGGCGTCGTGCTGCTGCTGGTCGCGATCTACGTCAGCGACGCGCTGAAGATCGCGACCTTCCCGACGCTGCTGTTGCTGACCACGCTGTTCCGGCTGGCGCTGGAGGTGTCGGCGACGCGCCTCATCCTGCTGCGCGCGGACGCGGGCGAGGTGATCCGCGCGTTCGGAAACTTCGTCGTCGCCGGCAACCTCGTCGTGGGCGCGGTGGTGTTCCTGATCCTGACGATGATCCAGTTCATCGTCATCTCGAAGGGATCCGAGCGGGTGGCGGAGGTGGCGGCGCGCTTCACTCTGGACGCGATGCCGGGCAAGCAGATGTCGATCGACGCCGAGCTGCGCGCCGGGCACATCGACCACAACGAGGCGCGGCGGCGGCGGTCCGCGCTGGCGCGCGAATCGCAGCTGTTCGGATCGATGGACGGCGCGATGAAGTTCGTGAAGGGCGACGCCATCGCCGGCATCGTCGTCCTGGCCGTCAACATCGTGGGCGGGCTGGTGATCGGCGTCCTGCAGCGCGGGATGGACGTCGCGACGGCCGCGAAGACGTACACCGTGCTGACCATCGGCGAAGGGCTGGTGTCGCAGATCCCGGCGCTGGTGATCTCGACGTCGGCGGGCATCATCGTCACGCGCGTCGCCTCGGAGGAGGAGGGCGGTCACCTGGGGCGCGACATCGGCATGCAGGTGATGGCGCAGCCGAAGGCGATCGCGATCGCGGCCGGGCTGCTGGTGGTGCTGGCGGCGGTCCCGGGGCTGCCCGGCGTTCCGTTCCTGACCCTGGCCGTCGTGCTGGGATTGATCGCGTGGCGGCTGCTGCGCACGCCGGCGCGTGCTGGCGACGCGGCGGAGGCAGCCACGGTTGCGGCGACCGGTGGCGTTGCGGCTCACGGCCAGGCGGCGCGTGCCGGCGAGGGCGCGCCCGCGCCGGTGCTGACGCCGATCGCCGTCGAGGTGGCGGGCGAGCTGGGCGCGCTGCTGGGCCCGCGGGCGGTCGGCGACGCCGGCTCGTTCGTGACCGACGTCGTGCCGCGCGTGCGCGAGCGCCTGTTCGCCGAGCTGGGGCTGTCGCTGCCGGTCGTCCGCCTGCGGCCGGGCGTGCCGGGGCTGGCGCCGACGGCGTTCGTGATCCGCCTGAACGAGGTCCCGCTGGGGCGCGGCGACGTCCCGCGCGAGGACTGGGATCAGGCGGGCATGCGCCTGGGCGACGAGGTACTGGCGCTGGTGCGCCGCTACGGTCACGAGCTGTTCGGCCTGGAAGAGACGCAGGCGTTGCTGGACGCGCTGGAGCGCACGCACCCCGCGCTGGTGCGCGAGGTGGTGCCGAAGCTGATCTCGCCGGTGCTGCTGACCGACGTGCTGCGCCGCCTGGTCGAGGAAGGGATCTCCCTGCGCAACCTGCGCGACATCCTGGGCGCGCTGGCCGAGTGGGCGCCGCAGGAGCGCGATCCGGTGGCGCTGACCGAGCACGTGCGCGTCGCGCTCCGCCGCGCGATCACCTACAAGCACGCGGGCGACGCGGGCGTGCTGGCGGCGTACCTGCTGGATCCGATGATCGAGGACGCGATCCGCGACGCCATCCAGAAAACGGCGGCGGGCAGTTACCTGGCGCTGGAGCCGCAGATCTCGCGCGACATCATCGCCGCCGTCGGCCGCGCGCTGGGCCCGGAGGGTTCGAACGGCGCCGTGCTGCTGACCGGCGTCGAGATCCGCCGTTACGTGCGCCGCCTCGTCGAGCTGGAACACCCGGGCCTGGCCGTGCTGTCGTTCCAGGAGCTGGCGCCGGAGGCGCAGATCCGCCCGATCGCGCGCATCAGCGTCGGCTGATGGAAGTGCTGATCGTGCTGGTGTTCGCGGTCGTCGCGATCGCGTGGCAGCAGGTGGTCGCGCACGAGGAGCGGGCGAAGGCGCGGTTCCGGCTGATGGAGGTGCCCGAGACGCCGATCGCTGCGGTCAAGGACGGCGCGCGGGTCCGCATCAAAGGTCGGGTGTCCGCTCGCGAAGCGCTGCGCACGTCGCCGATATCGGAGCGCGAGTGCGTCGGGTACCACCTGACCGTCGAGCTCTACCAAGGTGACGACGACCACGAATGGAGGAAGGTCGTCGACCAGGATGACTTCGCGCCATTCGTGATCGCCGACGGGACCGGCGAGGCGGTCCTTCACGGTCCGTTCGAGCTGAAGTTGGCTTCGCTCGAGGCGAGCGGAGGCGATCTGCCGTGGGCGGTGCGCGAGGTGCTCGCGCGCGCGGACGTTCCGCGCGAGGGCTTCTTCGGGTTCGACAACCACTTTCGCTGGATCGAGACCGTCGTCCTTCCGGGCGACGAGATCATCGCCGTCGGGCGCGCGTCGCTGGAAGTCGATCCGGCCGGCCGCTCGCCGTCGCGTCGCGATCCGCCCTTCCTCTGCTACCTGAGGGGGCGCGACAATGCGGTCATCCTCGCCAACGTGGAGCAAGCGTGGACGGGCTCAACATAGCGTTGATCGTCATCGGGGCGATCGCAGCCGGCATGACCGTCGCGCGCATCGTGTCGAGCCGGAGCGAGGAGCCAGGTGCGCAAGCCGCCGGGCGCTCGTCGCGGCGCCGCGAGCTGATGAAGATGCCCGCCACGCCGATCGCGGCCGTCAAGGACGGCGACCGGGTTCGCATTCAGGGGCAGGTGCTGGCGCGCGGTCCGCTGCGGACCTCCCCCGTCTCCGAGCTTGCTTGCGTCGGTTTCCGCCTAACGGTCGACGCCGGCCAGCAAAGCCCATCCCAAAGGGTTTTCGAGCAGGAAGAGTTCGACTCGGTCGTGGTCTTTGATGGCACCGGGGAGGCGGTCCTCCACGCACCGTTCAGGCTCGAGCTCGATCCGTATGACGCGCGATCCGAGAACGTGCCGCAGGTCGTGATCGATCTCGTGAAGCAGACGGGCGCGAACATCGCGATGTTCGGTGTGCTCGGCCAGTTCTTCTACGTCGAGACTGTCCTGCAACCGGGCGACGAGATCATCGCCATCGGGCGCGCGACGGTCGAGATCGATCCGGCGGGCCGTCCGCCGTCGAGTCGCGAGCCGCCGGTCGTCTGTCACCTGAGGGGAGCGGACGAGCCGGTCGTCATCGCCGACGCGGAACAGTGACCGGGCTGCTGATCGCCATGAGCCTGCTGACGCTTGCGGCCGGGGCCTACCTGCGGCTGGTCCAGTCGCGGCGGCGCAAGGCGGCACGGCGCGCCGTCTGGGGCGTGCCCGAGACGCCGATCGTCGCGGTGAAGGACGCCGCGATGGTTCGCATCACCGGCCGCGCGGCGGCGCTCGCGCCGTTGCGGACGTCGCCCATATCGAAACGGGATTGCATCGGCTGGTGGTTGACCGTCGATCGCCATCAGTCAGGCAGCGAGACCTGGCAGCGCGTCGTCGACCGGGAGGAGTTCGATTCGTTCCTGCTCGCCGACGCGACCGGGACGGCGATGCTGCACGCGCCCTTCGAGATGAAGCTGGACCCGTACGATGCGCGCGGCCAGGACCTGCCGCCTGCGTTCTTCGAGGTCCTCGAGCGCGAGGGCGTGGCCGTGCGGAGCCCGTTCGGTAGCGGCCACAACTTTCGTTACGTCGAGACCATCGTCTTGCCCGGTGACGAGATCACGGCTGTCGGGCGCGCCACGATCGAGATCGATCCGGCCGGCCAGTCGCCCTCGCGCCGCGAGCCGCCCGTCAGATGTCACATGAAGGGGCTCGAGGAGGCGGTCATCATCGCCGACGCCGAAGACCTGAAGGTATGAACGGCGACCGTCGCCGGCCCCCTTGAAGGGGCGCGATGAGGCCGTCATCATCGCCAAGGTAGGGGAAGCGTGGACGGGCTCTACATAGCGCTCATCGTCGTCAATTTCGCCCTGATCGCGCTTCCACCGGCGCTCGAACGGCGCAGGCGCCGGGCGGCCCGCCGCGGGCTCACGCCAATCGGCGCCGTCAAGCAAGGCGAGAAGGTTCGCATCATGGGTTCCGCGGTGGCCCGCGGGCCGTTGCGGACGTCACCCGTCTTGCAGCGACGCTGCATCGGGTATCGCGTCGTCGTCGAATGCGACGAATACGGTGGCTTCCCGCGAGTGCATACGGTCATCGAGCAGGAGGAGTTCGATTCGTTCGTGCTGGCCGACGGCACGGGGCAGGCGCTGCTGCACGGGCCGTTCGCGATCGAACTGAAGCCAGTCAACCACAACCAAGGCGGCCGCAACGACCTGCCGCCCGCGGTGCTCGATTTGCTCGAAGAGCGAGGTGTGCGCGCGCCCGTTCGCGGCGACCCCCGCACGTTCACGTACGTCGAGACTGTCCTGATGCCCGGCGACGCGATCATCGCCGGCGGGTACGCGACGATCGAGGTCGATCCCGGTGGCCGCTCGTCACACCGCGATCCGCCGGTGATCTGCCATCTCAAGGGCACGGACGACGCGCGCGTCGTCATCACCAGGGCGGGCTGAATGGACCTCCTCGTCCCCATTGTCGTGATGTCGGCCATCGCGGTAGCGGTCGTCGTCGCCTACGCGCGATCCGATACGGGGTCCCGGGCGCGCCGCATGGTCGCGCGCGAACGCAACGTCCCGATCGCCTCGGTTGAACAGGGCGCGCGCGTGAAGGTGACGGGTGTCGTCAGCGCGATCGAACCGTTGATGGATTCACCCATCGATCAGCAGCCCTGCATCGGCTTCCGGTTGGTCACCATCGGCTTGTACGGCCGAGGCGACAATCAGCCCGGCGACGGTACGGCGAGGAGAGAAACTGTCGAGACGTCCGCCTGTGCCCGGTTCGCCATCGAAGACGACACCGGAACCGCGTACATCGAGGGGCCGTTCCTGGTCGGGTTGGATCTCGACGGCGAATGGTCCGTTCCGATCACGCAGTTCTCGCATGAAGTCGTGCAGAGATTTCAGTTGTCGGGCGCGTGGGCTTTCGTCTATCGGGAAGGACGCCTCACCGCCGGCGATCGCGTGAGCGTGGTGGGTCGGGCGTCGATGGAGGTCGACCCGGCTGGCGCGCGCGTGGGAGATCGCTCGCCGCCGGTGCTCACCATCCTGCGCGGATCGACCGATGAACCGGTCATCGTCGCGGACGCCGCTAGGCGGTGATGGCGATGTGCCCGGGTTGCTCGGCCACGCGCCCCAGCCAGGCGCGCACCGCCGGGAACGGCGCCAGGTCGAAGCCGCCCTCGTGCGCGACGTGCGTGTACGCGTAAAGCGCGATGTCCGCGATCGAGTAGGCGTCGCCCACGAAGAAACGGTGCGCCTGCAGGTGCTTTTCCATCACCTCCAGCGCGGCGACGCCCCACTTGCGCTTGCCGGGCAGGGCGGTCTCCCGTTCGGGCGTCATCTCGATCTTGTGAGTGATCCAGTGTCGGACCGTCGCGATGTTCGGTTCGTGGCTGTACTGCTCGAAGAACATCCAGTGCAGCACCTGCGCGCGCTGCCAGCGGCCCTGTTCGTCGCTGGCTCCCGGCAGGAACGGCGTCCCCTCCGCCAGGTACCAGAGGATCGCGTTCGACTCGGCCAGGCAGCGCCCGTCTTCCAGTTGCAGCACCGGAATGCGGCCGTTCGCGTTGGTGTCGCGCAGGAATTCTGCCGTCCGCGTATCGCCGCGATCGGTGTCGTATTCGACGCGCTCGAAAGCGGTGCCCAGCTGGGTCAGCAGCAGGCGAACCTTGTACGCGTTACCCGAAGAGGCGTTGTCGTGAAGGCGAATCATGGCCTCCGTCCTAGCACAGCCGGTCCCACTCGACGAACGGGCCGTGTTCCGCGATCCTGTAGCGGTCGTACGCGCATGGAGACCTTCCTTCCCATCATCCTGGGTGCGGGCCTGGCGATCGCCATGATCGTCGAATGGTCATCCCGGCCGCGCTCCCGCGCGTGGCGCGCGCTCAGGCAGATGAAGAGCCTTCCGATCGCGCAGATCAAGGACGGCGTGCCGGCGCGGATCACGGGAACGGTCAGCGCGCTGGGCACGACGATGACGGCGCCGATCGGCAAGCGACCCTGCATCGGCTTCCGGCTCGAGATCGTGCGGATGGCCGGCCAGCACGCTTCGACGAACGTCATCCGGCGCGAGGACTGCGGTCCGTTCGTGATCGCCGACGAGAGCGGAAAGGCCACCATCGAGGGCGCGGTCCTGCTCGGGATCGACTGGGAGCACGACTGGTCGGAGCTGCCGCAGGACTGCTACGGGGTCCTGGAAAGGGCCGGCGTGCAGACGGACGGGCTGTTCTTTCGCAAGCGATTCGTCTTCCGGCAGGCCTTGCTGCAGGCCGGGGATCGCGTCAGCGCGTGCGGCCTCGCCTATTTCGAGCCGGACCCGACCGCTCCGGCGGTGGGCCTACGCGAGCCGGCGCTCCGGCCCCACCTGCGCGGAACCAAGCGAGCACTGATCGCCGTCGGCGACGCCGGCCCGCTCCGTCACCTGGTCGACTTGATCAAGCGGTGACGATCCCGGCGTAGCTGGCGTCGCGGTCGCGGCGGATGTCGGTCAGCAGGGCGTCGAGCTTTCCGAGGCCGCGCGCCGTCACCACGTCGAGGTTGGCGCGCGCGACGTCGCTGGACACCTGGCCGCGCAAGCTGTCGACCAGCGAGGCGCGCACGAGCTGCAACGTCGGGTCCGGTGTCCGGCGGATGAACGGCACCAGTCGTGCGGCGTCCAGCAGACCGTCGGGCGCGCGGTAGTCCGGGTGAAACGCCGCCGCGAGGAAGTCGCTGCGCGTACGGCGCACCTGCTCGGCGAAGCGCTCCCACGCGCCGACCGTGCACGCGACGCGCGGAAACAGCGCGAGCCCGATGGCGGCGCGCGGATCGGCCATCAGCTCGTCGATGAAGCGGCTGACCGCCGCGGCGTCGGGATCGGCGTCCGGGAAGACCCGCTGGGTGACCTGGCCGTCGAGCCACGCGCGCGCCGCCCACGGGCACAGCTCCCACCCGATCACCACCTCCTCGACGTAACGCGCGTTGACCCGCAGCGCCTCGGCGACGAGGCGCGCGCTGTCTCGACTCACTTACCTTTGTCGCCCGACTCGACGAACGCTCCCATGTGCCGGAACTTCTTGTAGCGGTCTGCGCGCAGCTCCTCGGCCTTCAGGTAGTAGAGCTCCTTCAGGTGGCGGAGCAGCGCCTCGCCCAGCAGCTTCGCCGACGCGTCGTGATCGCGGTGCGCGCCGCCCGGCGCTTCCGAGATCACCTCGTCGACCACACCCAGACGCATCAGGTCGGTCGCCGTTATCTTCATCGCCGCCGCCGCCTCCGGCTTCTTACCGTCGTCGCGCCACAGGATCGACGCGCAGCCCTCCGGCGAGATGACCGAGTAGGTCGCGTACTCCTGCATCAGGATCCGGTTGGCGACGCCCAGCGCCAGCGCACCGCCCGAGCCGCCCTCGCCGATCACGGCGCACACGATCGGGACGGGCAGGCCCGCCATCACCTCCAGGTTCTTCGCGATCGCCTCCGCCTGGCCGCGCTCCTCGGCGTCGACGCCGGGGTAGGCGCCCTGCGTGTCGATCAGGCAGATGATCGGGCGGCGCGTGCGCGACGCCAGCTCCATCAGCCGCAGCGCCTTGCGATAGCCTTCCGGCTTCGGCTGGCCGAAGTTCCGCAGCACCTTCTCCTTCGTGCTGCGCCCCTTCTGGTGCCCGAGCACCAGCACCGGCATGCCGTCGAACGTGGCGAAGCCGCCCACCACCGCCGGGTCGTCCGCGAAGCGGCGATCACCGTGCAGCTCGATGAAGCCCTCGAACAGGCGCTCGATGTAGTCCAGCGTGTAGGGGCGGGCAGGGTGGCGCGACAGCTGGACCTTCTGCCACGGCGTCAGCTCCGAGAAGATCTTCTGCTGCAGCTCGCGCGCCCGCGCCTCCAGCAGCGCGATCGTCGGGCGCAGCTCGGAGGTGCCGCCGCTGACGCGCACCAGCTCCTCGATCTTGCGTTCCAGCGCCACCACCGGACGCTCGAAATCAAGCGTCGGTGTGTCGGCGGCGGCGGCGGACGACTCGGCCATGAAGCATGGCTTTCTACCTCAAAACGGGCCCCGCCGGGTCGCGCCTTTGCCGTCCGCGTCAGTGTCGGGTATAGCCAGGCGCCATGGACAGCTATCGTGTCGTGAAGCAGTTTGCCCGGACCCTCCGCAACCTGGACGGCGTGCTCGAGAAGGCCGTCAAGCACGCGGAGGCGCGCAAGTTCGACGCCAACAACTTCGTGACGGCGCGTCTGTTCCCCGACATGCGGCCGTTCGCCTTCCAGATCCAGACCGCCTGCGATAACGCGAAGAACGCCGCCGCGAACCTGTCCGGAAAGGCCGCCCCCAGGCACGAGGACACCGAAACCACGATGGCTGAGCTGCGCGCGCGCATCGCAAAGTGCCTCGCCTTCCTCGACACGTTCACGGCCGCCGACTTCGAGGCCACCCGGGCCGATACGATGATTCGCCTCCCGAACCGCCCCGGCAAGGCGCTGCCCGCCGAGGAGTATCTCTACGCGCGCCAGATGCCGAACTTCTACTTCCATGTGACGACGGCCTACGATCTGCTCCGTCACGGCGGGGTCGAGATAGGCAAGAGCGACTATCTCGGCCCCCTCGGTTTCGTCGACGCGTAGAGCGCGATGAGCGCTCCGACCTAGTGGCAGGACGTCGAGAGCGGCGGAACCGCGTTCTGCGCCAGTTGTAGCGCCATCTCCGGGAACCAGTACCCGGCGGTGGGATCGACGATGCCCCACTCCGGATCGACGGTGGTGCCGCCCGGACCCAGACCGCGCGTGCACTCGCCGTCGGATTCACCCGGAATCTTCACCCACAGGCGCGCGTCCAGCAGCGCGTTGCCGGTGTCGGCCGTGGGGCGCGCGCCCACCCCGCGCAGCGGCGGGTTGCACCAGTCCTGCGCATCGGGATAGGCCGCGGTCGGCGTCCACGGTCCCAGACCATTGCGGCTCGTATCGATCACGAAGCGCTTCAGACCGGCGTCGCCCGGGTAGGGCACCCACGTCTGGCTCTCGACGTTGGCGGTGTACCAGGCGTCCGAGGCGCCCCAGGTGGTGATGTCGTTCGGGTTCACCACGCCGTAGATCGGATCGACGTAGTACTGGCTGGCGCACCACTCCGCATGACCGCCGCCCCACGAGCCCGACGACGGATCACCGAACCAGATGCACTGCGAGATCCACCGGCCGTAATGTTCGAGGTACGCGTCCGAACGGTAGTTCGAGAGGTTCAGGAAGAAACCATCCGCGCGCGTCACGCCCGCCTGAAGCAAGCGGTCGGCGGCGTCGTTCGCGCCGAGCCACGAGCTGTGCGTCCCGTCGAGGTATACGTGCGTGCCCAGGTTGGCCTTCAGCTTGTCGACAGCGTAGTTGATCATCGCGAACCGGTCCGACGACGCGGTCGCCTTGTCCGCTTCCGCCGGCTGGCACCATTCGTAGTTCGGGTTGACGACGCCGCCCCAGCCCTCGTCCTTGTTTCCGAACTGGTTGTACCAGGGGATGATGCCCAGGCCGTCGGGCTCGAGGATGACGATCGCCTGCGTGTTGCCGATGCCCGCGGCGAAGCCGTCGATCCACGCGATGTA
>Ga0207681_10000986_pt1 | contig 18631 bp, 18 predicted proteins | sample KBSS53metaG_FD_184324 | JGI IMG/M metagenome (GOLD analysis project Ga0207681, IMG submission 184324) | Switchgrass rhizosphere microbial communities from Kellogg Biological Station, Michigan, USA - KBS S5-3 metaG (SPAdes) (version 2) | ecosystem: Host-associated > Plants > Roots > Rhizosphere... | reverse complement strand
ACGCGTCAGGCTTCCTTGATGCTATGTGCGCATTGGCACACAGGCCGCCGTTCCTGAATTGCTTGACGCTTTGCAAGACGAGTTGCTAGACTCAAATCACTTACCAAATAGGGCCCGGCGCTTTACTGCGTCGCTCGGATTTCCCCCAGACCCGCGCGTGCGGCGCAGTCTGATTTTTCAAACTCAATGGAGGTGCTGCGGTGGGCTTCAAAGTCGGCCAGAAGGTTGTTTACCCCAATCATGGTATCGGAACCATCGAGCAGATTGAGCAGAAGCAGATTGGCGCTAACCTAACGCCGTTCTATACGCTTCGTCTCGCTGCCAATAACTCCCTCGTGCTTGTTCCGGTCTCAAACGCTTCGGAAGTCGGTCTCCGATCCCCAATTTCCTCGGGCGAATGCGAAATGCTTTTCAAAGTGTTAGCCGACGACTTCTCGTTTCCGGCTAACGATTGGAAAGATCGCTTCAAGGATTTTTCGGAGAAGATGCGAACCGGAGACGTTTTTGAAGCCGCGGAAGTCTTGAAGCATTTGACCTACCTGAATCGGCTCAAGCCGCTTTCGTTTCGTGAACAGCGGATGCTGGAACGCGCGCATTACCTGGTTGTCTCCGAGTTAGCCGCCGTTTGCCGCCAGCCCGAGTGCAATATCGAGCCGCGGGTGGAACAAGCTCTTCTTCGTGCCTGCACGAAACACGATCGCCGGCCCGCGCGCGCTCGTGCCGCCGGAGCCGCCGCAGGCCACTGAATTTCTGCCGGCTGCTTTCGTTCAACTACCGCGGTCGCTCGTATCCGGTCCCAATCACCCTTAAGTTAACTTAGCTCTCCTGAGCCTGGGCCGTCGTGTGTTGGCAGCGTCCTAAACTGGCGGGCAGTAGCCCGACCGTCAGGGAGGGTTTACATGGCGTTGAAAAAATGGCGCCCTTTCTAACGGTCGGGCTACTGTCCCGGCGTCGCCGTCCTTGCCATCCTCGGCGCCATGCTATAATCCAAGCCTTAGTCAACTTCCCCCGTTTACCATGGACGAACCCCACAGTTATCTCGCGCATCTTCGATTTCGGCAGACAGCTTTACCAGCCTCGCTGCTCGTATGATTCCATTTCTAAAATTCATGGCGATTGCGTTGCTGGTAGCGACGAACGGATTCTTTGTAGCGTCGGAGTTTGCCCTCGTTTCCGTACGCCGCGCCCGTTTAGAGTCGCGCGCGGCTGCCGGCACTAAAAACGCGCGGGCCGCGCTGCGCCTGCTTGATAACCCCACCATTTTTATTTCCGCAGTGCAATTCGGAATCACACTCGCTTCACTCGCGCTTGGCTGGATCGGCGAGCCCACTGTTGCCGCGCTCCTCGAACCGGTGGCTTCGAGCATTGCCTCCGAAGGCCGCGCCGGCTACGTAGCACACTTGTTGGCCATCATCATTGCTTTTTCCACGATCACTTTCCTGCACATTGTGCTCGGCGAGTTGATGCCGAAAATGATCGCGCTGGAACGCGCGGAAAAAATCGCGCTCTTTTGTTCGCGACCCCTCGAGTTGTTTGCCAGGACGTTCAGCGCGCCGCTCTGGGTTTTCAATACTGTAGGCAAAGCGCTCGGCCGTTTGATCGGATTGAAGTCAACGCTCGATCACGCGGCGGTCTATACCGAAACCGAGTTGCGCCAGTTGATCGACGTGGCCCGTGACAGCGGTTACCTCCGGGCTGAAGAACGCAGATTGATCCATCGAGTGTTTGAGTTTTCCGATACCCTGGTGCGCGAAGCGATGGTGCCGCGAACTGAGATGGCCGCGATTCCTTACAATTGTTCGCTGGAACAAATTACCAAAGCCTTTCATCAGCATGGCTATTCGCGCCTGGCGGTTTACAAAGATTCGCTGGACAACGTGATGGGCTTCATCCACAGCAAAGATGTGATGCCCTACCTGTTGCAGCCCAACAAATTTCGTCTCGAGGACGTATTGCAGCCGCCGCTTTATGTGGTCGACACCGCGCGCCTTGAAGATGTTTTAAGGCAAATGCAAAAGGCGAAAGCGCATTTCGGCTTTGTCGTGGACGAACACGGCGGCCTCGAAGGAATCATCACTCTCGAAGACCTACTGGAAGAGATTGTTGGCGACATTTCTGACGAGCACGACGAGGAAGTCAACGAGCAGATCGTGGCCCAGGGAGAGAACGAGTACATTCTTGCCGGTGGTCTGGCGGTGCGCGATATCAACCGCCGGCTTAAGTTTTCCCTCCCGGAGTCGGAGAGTTACACCACGATCGCTGGCTTCCTGATGCATGAAGCGGGTCACATTCTCAAACCCGGCGAGAAGATTGAATACAACGGGAGTGTGTTTGAAGTGGATCGAGTCGAACGACGAAGAGTGATAACAATAAGGTTGAAGGTGCCGGTGGCAACGAAGTCCGCAGCCGCCGAGGCTGAAGGCGCGCGCGCTGCGGGCTAGAGTAGAGTGTGACTGTGCGGGCATTCAAGAAGTTCAGAGTTCAACCTTCAGGTTGCGGTTGGGCGCCAGATTGGTTCGGGCATAACGGGATGGTAGAATTCATCTGAGATGCTGATAACAACCGGCCAAGTTCAAAACGGAACGATTGAAGTGGACCACACCACTCTGCCAGAGGGCGCGAAGGTTACTATTCTGATTTCAGAGGATGACGAAACTTTCGAAGTGAATCCGGAGGAAGAGATCGCGTTACTGGCGGCCATGGACGAGGCACGGCGTGGAGAAAGCATCAGCGCCTCGGTTCTCCTTCAAGAACTCCAGAAGCCGTGAGCGGGACGCGCTCTATTCGAGTAGTCCCGAGCGCCGCCCGGGCCATCAAAGAAGCCGCCGAGTGGTGGATGTTAAATCGGCCCAAAGCTCCGCAGGCCTTCCGGGAAGAGTTGGAGTCGGCGCTTCACCTCATTGCCTCTCAGCCCATGGTTGGCGCGCGAGCACGTAACCTCAACTTGAAAGGGGTCCGCCGTTTCCATCTCGCACGCGTACACTATCATCTTTATTACCGCGTAAATTTGGAGCCGGAAACGATCGAGGTGCTTGCTCTGTGGCATACCAGCGTGGAAAAAGACCAGACTCGTTAGAGTGATACATCGCGAGACTTCAGCAATTTTTGTCAAAAACGAGGAGCCCAATGAGTTGGATTGAGTCAATCAACGCGCGCGAAATTCTGGATTCACGTGGCAACCCGACGATCGAGGCAGAAGTAACTTTGGTCGGCGGCGAAATGGGCCGAGCCGCAGTCCCTTCCGGCGCGTCTACCGGCGAGCACGAAGCGGTCGAGTTGCGTGACGAAGACAAACGACGTTATGGCGGCAAAGGCGTGCTCAAGGCCGTTCAAAACGTAAACGAAATTATCGCGCCCGCCTTGGACGGCATGGACGCGCTCGATCAGGCTGAGATAGACCAGGCATTAATCAGTCTTGACGGCACACCGACGAAATCCAAGCTCGGCGCGAACGCGCTGCTGGCCGTATCGCTGGCCAACGCTCGTGCCGCGGCTGTCTATCTGGAAGTGCCCTTATACAAATATCTTGGTGGTCCAAATGCGCGCACGTTGCCTGTACCGATGATGAACATCATCAACGGCGGCGCGCATGCCGACAACAATGTCGACTTTCAGGAATTCATGATTGTGCCGGTGGGCGCCGAAAGTTTCAGCGAGAGTTTGCGCATGGGCACGGAGATTTTCCACACGCTCAAGGCGGTCCTAAAGAAAAAAGGATACGCCACCAGCGTTGGCGACGAAGGCGGGTTTGCTCCCAATCTGCGTTCCAACGAGGAAGCGATTGAGACCATCCTCGAAGCCATAACCCAGGCGGGCTACGCCGCGGGAAAGGATTGTTTGCTGGCGCTCGATCCCGCGGCGAGCGAATTTTTTGACGGCAAGTCGTACGTCTTCAAAAAAAGTGACAAGCGCGCGCTCTCTAGCGAAGAGATGGTCGCGTTCTGGAAGGGATGGACCCAAACCTATCCCATCATTTCCATCGAAGACGGATTGGCTGAAAACGACTGGACTGGTTGGAAGCTGCTGACGGTTGAGTTGGGCGGGCAAGTTCAACTGGTCGGCGATGATCTGTTTGTTACCAACACCGAATTTCTGCGCAAGGGCATCGAGCTTGGCGTGGCCAATTCGATTCTGATCAAAGTTAATCAGATTGGAACGCTTACTGAAACTCTCGACTGCATCGAGTTGGCAAAAACCCACGGACGCACAGCGGTCATCTCGCATCGTTCCGGTGAGACTGAAGATCCTTTTATTGCCGACCTGGCGGTGGCCACCAACGCGGGACAAATCAAGACCGGCTCACTTTCGCGCACCGATCGAATCGCGAAGTACAACCAGTTGCTGCGGATTGAGGAAGACTTGCGCGGCGCCGCGCGTTATCCGGGGCGCGCCGCGTTTTATCAATTGCATTCAGGCGCCATCACCGAGGCCGCGACGAACAGTAAATAGTGAATCGTAAATCGTGAATAGATTAAACCGCCAAGACGCCAAGATAAAAAGCTTGAGAAGGATATGCGCTGAAAAGGTCATGCGCCACCTATCTTGTATCAAGCCGCTTGGCGTTCTTGGCGTCTTGGCGGTTTAATCTATTCACGATTTACGATTTACGATTCACGTTCTTATGAAGATGCAACCGCCGGATCGCGAATGGCAGCGTGGTGATTACACTATCAGCACAGACGATGCCCGCCTCGACATTCAAACCATCCACGATTTTATTGCCAATCACTCTTACTGGGGACAGGGGCGCGCCGTCGAAGTCGTACAGCGAGCCCTCGATCATTCTTTGAACTTCGGGGTCTACCTCGGCAAACATCAGGTCGGCTTTGCACGCGTGGTCACGGATTACGCGACCTTCGCGTGGGTTGCCGACGTTTTTGTTCTAACGGAACACCGCGGTCAGGGGCTTTCTAAATGGCTGATGGAAATAATTCTGGCCCACCCGCAATTGCAAGGCTTCCGCCGCTGGGTGTTGGCAACGAAAGATGCGCATTCGCTATACGAGCGGTTCGGATTTATTCCTTTGCATCGACCGGAACGCTGGATGGAACGGCCGGATCCGAACATGCAGGAGAGCCCGGACTACTGGGCTAATTCGTAACGCAAACTGTTAGTTTGCGATCGGTGACCAGGTTCTCAACATTAATTCTCTCTGAGCGACGCAAACTAACAGTTTGCGTTACAAGTTATTCAGGAGTTAACCGATTGCATCAAAAACGCGGACCGCTGGCATTAATCATCATTGACGGCTGGGGCTATTCGCCGAGCCGTGAGGGCAATGCGATTGCCCTGGCCCACACGCCTTACTACGACGAGCTATGCGAGCACTATCCGCAAACGCTGCTAGAAGCGTCGGGTACTCGGGTGGGTTTACCCGCGGGCGTGATGGGCAATTCCGAAGTGGGACATCTGAACATTGGCGCCGGCCGAGTGATTCGCATGGATGTATCAAAGGTCGATCATGAAATCGAGACCGGAGAGTTCTTCCGTAACGAAGTCTTGCTCGCGGCGATGAACGAAGTGAAAAAAAGCGGCAAGTCGCTTCACCTGATGGGCTTGCTATCCGATGGCCAAGTCCATTCCTCCGCGCAGCACCTCTACGCGCTGCTTCGCCTGGCCCGGCAGCTCGGTCTTGAACGTGTCTTCATTCATTGTTTTCTCGACGGGCGAGACACGCCGCCTTCTTCCGCGCGCCACTACGTCGCCGAGCTGCAAAAGAAAATCGACGAAATCGGCTGCGGCAAAATTGCTTCGATTGTCGGCCGCTACTATGCAATGGACCGCGACAAGCGCTGGGAGAGAACTGAGCGAGCCTACGGCTTGCTGGTGAAGGGAACCGGCGCGCGCGCTGCCGATCCACTCGTCGCTATCGCCGGCTCCTACGAGCGCGGGTTAACGGATGAATTTGTCGAACCGACAATTATTGTTGACAGTAACGACCAGCCAGTGGCGACGATGCAGGATGGCGACGCGGTCATCTTCTTTAACTTTCGTCCCGATCGCGCGCGTCAACTTTCGCGGGCGCTGGGCGTCCCGGGCTTTGCTGAGTTCGACGTCTCCGGTGGTCCGCATGTTCAGTTGATTTGTTTCACGGTCTACGATCGCACCTTCCCGTTCCCGGTCGCCTTCCCGCCTCGTGAACACAAGAACGTTCTGGCCCAGGTCTGGGAAAAGATTTGCGTTCGCAATTACCGCCTGGCGGAAACTGAAAAGTATGCGCACGTCACTTACTTTTTTAACGGTGGCGTCGAGAAGGAACACGCCTGCGAACGACGTTTGCTCGTGCCGTCGCCCAAGATCGCGACCTACGATCTGCAGCCCGAAATGTCTGCGTTCCCGGTCACAGACAAAGTGTTGCGCGCGATCGAGGCAGGCGAGACGGACGTCTTTATTGTCAACTTTGCCAATCCTGACATGGTGGGCCACACCGGCAAACTCGATAAGACGATCGAAGCTTGCCAGTATGTTGACACTTGCCTCGGTTGGATTACCAAAGCCGTCCGCCAGGCCCGCGGGATTACCTTGATCACTGCGGACCATGGAAACGCAGAACAGATGATCGATCCGAAGTCAGGTGGGCCACACACCGCCCACACAACCAACCCGGTGCCGTTTCACTTGATCGACGAGGCTTCGCGCGGGATGAAGTTGCGCGAGGGCGGCGCGTTGGAAGACGTCGGTCCGACCATGCTCGGGTTGCTGAGTAATGAACAACCGGAAGACATGACCGGCCGCGATCTGCGTGAGATCTGATTGATTGTTAACCTTTCTGCGCTGACACTGCGAGATTCTACTCGGTAGGATAGAATTGCCTCGGAGGCGCAACAATGCAAGTTAAAGAGCAATATGTGGTGGATCAAAATGGGAACCGCACCGCCGTGCTGATTGATGTCAATTATTACCGGCAACTATTGGCAGCACTCGAGGAGATTGAATCCATCCGCGCTTACGACGAGGCAAAATCGTCCGGTGATGAAATCATTCCTTTTGTCGAGGCAACTGACGAAATTGAACGCCGGCGCCAATGAACTATGAAGTTTTCATTTTGCGCCGCGCCCAAAAGGCGCTCGCTGAAGTTTCTCTACGAGACTACAAACGACTGAAAGGTTCAATAGCCGCACTAGAGGTAGATCCCCGGCCTCACGGTTGTCTTAAACTCTCCGGTCGGCCGGGTTGGCGAATCCGAACGGGAGATTACCGAGTGATATACGAAATCAACGATCGGGATAGAACAGTCACAGTTTTGGACATTGGCAACAGAAAAGACGTCTACAACTAATCGAACGTTCCGCTGGTTCAGTTACTGATTGCCGTGAGTTTTAATCCCCGCAACATTCTGGTAATCGATTTCGGTCAACTCGGCGATGTCGTGTTGAGTCTGCCGGCTCTACGTGCCATTCGCAAACGCTTTCCGCGTGCACGCATAACTGTCGCGGTGGGTAAGCCGGGCGCCGAGATTGTAAGTCTCTCTGGCTTTGCCGATCACACACTCATCGTCGATCGGGTCGCGCTGCGCGACGGGTTCAAGCCGCTTTCCGTGGCCCGTGTTTTCAAAATTGTGAAAGACGTGCGGGCGAAAAAGTTTGACTTCGTCATCGATCTTCATAGTTTGTCTGAGACAAATTTGCTGGGTTTTCTTTCCGGAGCGCCGAAGCGTTTGTATTCTCGTCGTCCGGGGCGGTCTCTCGATTACCTCGCAAACTTTCGCCCGCGCCCGCCGGTTGAAACGGACCACCGGAAGCGACACCTGATCGATCGTTATCTGGATGTGCTGCGCCCGCTCGACGTCGAGAACGCCGAACGACTGCCTTTGCTGAAGACTCGACCCAGCGACGCGGCCGTTCTCGAACGCATTTTAACGAAAGCCAAGGCCGAGGCAGGCGTGCCGCTGGTCGGACTTTTCCCCGGAGCCGGACACCCGAGCCGGCGTTGGCCCCTGGAGCAATTCGCGGCCCTCGCTGATTACCTCATCAGGAATGATCAGGTAAAAGTCCTCGTCTTCCTTGGTCCGGAAGAACATTCCCTCATAAAGGAGATCCGCCGCCTGTTTCCCGCGACGGTAATCATCGTAGATCGACTCACGATTCCTCAGTTAGCCGCCGCGCAGGCCCGGCTGGCCGCGTTTGTTTCCAACGACACCGGTCCGATGCACATTGCCTCGGCGGTGGGCGTGCCGGTGGTGCTGTTGCTTGATAAGCGCGCTCCGGAAAGTTATTTGCCGCAGGGTGAACGCCACCGCGTGATCTATAACAACCTGATTGATGACATAACAGTCGACGAGGTCTACGAGGCTACTCGTTCCATCCTCACTTCCGAGCGCGCCGCTACGCTCTTCGCCAGTTAGCCTGTCAGGTAAAGCAAACTGTTAGTTTTCGATGGTGCGTGGCATCCACGCGTGCGCAACCTAACAGTTTGCTTTACAAAATCAAGATACTGCCGCTTGGGCATAGTTTCGTTAGATGTTTCTGGTCTCCTCCCCTCTGGCAGCTCCAATCAAAAGAATTCCGAAGGGCAACGTTATGTCAATTCGATCGCCGTTTCTTCAGGGCCTACTTTTCATTGTCGTCCTGCTACCCGGTCTTCTGCTTCTGAAACCGATGGTGGCCGGTAATGCAAAGGACAAGGAACCGCCAAAGCAATCTCTGACGCCGGACAAGACAGCGTCCGACAAAACGCGTTCGGCAGACGCTGATTTAGCTGCGCGCATCGATAGCGCCATCGATGGAAACGAACTGGGAGCCGCACGTTGGGGCGTAAGTGTGATCTCGATGTCGGACGGTTCGACTATTTACCGGCGCAACGCTGACCAACTCTTCACGCCTGCGTCCAACATGAAAATTTATACGACCGGCGTGGCGTTGGATCTCCTTGGCGCGGACTACCGTTGGCGCACTTCCGTTTATTCAAGCTCACAGCCCGACGCAAACGGACGCGTTCAGGGCGACCTCATACTCTATGGACGCGGCGCGCCGGACTTAGTTGTAAACAGCAAAGATGAAAATCGCGGTTCGCTTACAAAACTCGCGGACGATCTTTATGCGAGTGGTGTCAGGAGCGTCAGCGGAAACGTTATCGGCGACGAGAGTTATTTTCGCGGCGATCCGCTGGGAGACGGTTGGTTGTGGACAGACGTTCAATGGTACTTCGCTGCTGAAGCGAGTGCGCTCTCGATCAACGGCAACGAGGTCGACATTAATTTTGTTCCGGCCGGCAAGGCAAGCCAGTCAGTGGTGCGGACTACTGACGCGGAAGATTATGTGACGGTGCAAAACCGCATGGCAGCCGCGAAAGGAGATAAACACTCAACTGTGGGCGTGCATCGGGGGCTGTCGGACAACAACATCGAGGTTTGGGGAGAATTCGCGCCGGGCAGTAAAGGCTTCGGCGCGCGTCTGTCAGTTCACCAGCCGGCTCTGTGGGCGGCGAAACTCTTCGCCCGCGCGCTCAAAACGCGCGGCATACAAGTCAATGGTCAAACACTCTCTCGCGATTCGCGTGTACCTGAAAGCGAACGCTTCGATCCAACGCGCGCCGTGGAGCTTGCGTTCACCCAGAGCCAACCTTTGAGCGAGATCGCAAAGAAGACGAACAAGGAAAGTATCAATCTTTACGCTGAACTGACTCTGCGCACGCTCGGAAGAGAGCGGGGCGCGATAAGCTCTCCACCTCAAGACGGAACCCGCGAACGCGGAGACGATGAAGTTGGACTCGACGTCGTCCGAATCTGGCTCGGGCGCGCCGGCATCGCCACGGATCGGCTGGCTCTACACGATGGCTCGGGCTTGTCCCGGCTCGATCTGGTTACGCCAAATAGCAGCGCGCAGCTACTGCTCGCGCTTTCGCGAACGGCCGTGGCTCCCGTGTTCAAGGAGTCTTTACCCATCGCCGGCCGGGATGGGACGCTTGGCGGCCGTCTTAAGACGTTGGCTGATAAGGTGTCCGCCAAGACAGGCTCGCTGACTTATGACAATTCCTTATCCGGATATCTGACCCGACCGGACGGCCAAACCTGGGTGTTTTCCATCATGTGCAACGACCAAACGGGCCGCTCGGACAGCAACCGCCTGGTCGATGAGATAGTTACTTTGCTCGCCGGATCTGGAGATTCTTCTCAAAAATAAGCCAAATCATGGCCAAAAAACTCCCGGCCACTCAATGTTGGCTCTAGACAAACTTCGTTTAACCCGCTATTATCGCCCCTGTCGGGTTTGCGGTTAGGACCTCTAACCGCTGTCAACAATCCCTCATTCACGGTTTGGTCGCCCACCTCTGGTTCAGGAGTCAACTCAAATGATAAGACGTTTTGAAAGTTTCACTCTCTGCGCAATCGCGCTGGCGTTTCTCAGTGTCGATGCGCGAAGTCAACAATCCAATTTGACGGCGAAGGCGAGTCCTGCGAAGCCGGCTCCGGCTGCTGCGTTGGAGGAAACCGATCGCACCAGGGACGGACTGCTTGGACCTGTCCGGCGCGTGCGGACCGAGGTTGTAAAACTGTCGAATGAAACCGGAAAACTTTTGGAAGGGAAGCACAACGTTCTGGAAGTCGTTTCCTATGACCTGAAGGGAAACAAGATCGAGAACCAGTACTTCCCGATCGCCGGCGCGAATCTCACGGGCAAGGAAGTTTACAAATACGACGACAAGGGAAACATCAGCGAGATGACCCTCCTGAACGCCGACGGCTCGTTGCTGAGTAAAGAAATCTACAAGTATGAATTTGACTTCGCGGGCAACTGGAACAAGATGACGACGGCCGTTGCAGTTATCGAAGGCGGCAAGATGTCGTTCGAGCCGACGGAGGTGACCTATCGTTCGATCATGTACTACCTCGATGAGAACATGATGAAGATGGCCCAGCCCGCGCCGTCCTCTTCGCCCTCTGCCAATGCTGCGAATGGTCCATCGAACTCCGCGACGCCCGCCAACGTGAGCGGCGCGAAGCTGGAACCCTCAACCACTGCGGTTGTTCCCAAATCACCGGCTGCGAAAGACGCAAACAAGAAAAACAACGTGGCTCTCCCGGGAGCGGCTCTTAACCCGGAGCAGTTAAATAATTCCAGTACGCTGGAACTATCCGGCGCGCGTGCAAACTCTGCAGCCGCGGGTCCGGTGGTAAAGCTGGATTCTGAACCGCCGCCACCGCCGGCGCCGAAGCCGATCCTTAAGCCGGTTTCCGGCGGCGTGCTCAACGGCACGGCAATCAGTCTGCCTTCGCCGGGTTATCCGGAGACCGCCAGGCGGTTGCGCATGTCCGGAATAGTTTCAGTTGAAGTTATTGTTGACGAAACCGGCAAGGTCATCTCAGCAGTAGCTACCAGTGGACCGACGCCCTTGCGTGAAGTTGCTGTTCAAGCTGCGCTTCATGCCCGCTTTTCGCCAACAAAGCTTTCCGGACAACCTGTGAAGGTTGCCGGTCTAATCAATTACAAATTCGCTCTCGCTCAATAACACTCTCCCGGGTTGAAGGCGCTCCCAATCGGTAAGCGCCTTCCACCCGACGTTCCTCCCGACAGGTAATAGTTCAAACAGGAGCTAAGTCTCATGGCATTAACCGGACACCTCAGCGATCTCTCGCTTTCAGAGTTGATCGAATTTTTTTGTAATCAACGCAAGACCGGACAGCTCAAGGTGCTCTATCCTCAGGGCTCCGGGCATTTCTATTTGCAGACCGGCTCGGTGGTCGATGCACGCATTGGTGTGTTGCGTGGCATCGACGCGGTTTACTACGCGTTGACGCTGCCGAATGCAAAGTTTGAGTTTGGCGGTGATGCTGAGCCAACCGAACGCACTATCAACCAGCCCTGGACGCAAGTGGTCCTAGAAGGTCTGCGCCGGCTCGATGAAGGCATCGTGCCGCCGGCAGCTTTTCCGCCAGATTATCAGGAGCAAAGTGCGGAGAGTGATTCGCCCCAGCCCGCCGGATCCGGCAACGAGCTGGAAAAGATGCGCGTGCCGTCGTTTCTTTCGCTAATGGGTTCCGACTCTGCCGGCAAGCGAAAGTTTGCGATTGCCGGAGCTGTTGCGGTGGTGGTGATTGCGAGTGTCGCCGCGATCGGTGTGCCTGCGGGTTGGTACAGCCGCGCTAAAGTAGCTGCGGCAAGTCAACCACCGGCCCCTGTCGCAGAACAGGTCGCCCCCGCCGAGATGCCCAAAGCAGACGTGCCGGAACCATCGACAGCTGCGCCGCAACCCGACGAAGCCGCGCTCGCCGCGAAACGTCAACACGAGAAAGAAAGGGAAAAAGCCAAGGCGCGTGAAGAGAAAGCTGCGTTGAATCAATCTGCGGTCTCCAACCCGGCGGCGAATAATGTTGCGAGTGAATCGCCCAAATCAGGACCGAAGAAGATAACGGTGACGGTAACCTACGACGAGTCAGGACGTGTTACCCAAGCCTCAGGCGGCGATGCAAGTGCGGTGCGCATTGCCCGGCAGAAACGCTTCCCGGCCGGCAAGGCAGGCTCGGCGACGATTACGATCCCGATAAATTAGCGACAGGGTTAAGAGGGTAAAAGGTTAAGGGGGAAAGGGTGAGCGCCTCAGCTCGTTGCCCTTTCCCCCTCAACTTTTTCCGCTCTTAACCCTTTCCCCCCTTCCCCTATTCCCCTTCTTAAACCAACCGCATTATTTCGTCGTCTGCCAAAACGCACGACGCTTGTTTTGCCTGATCGTAAATCCGGTTGACGCGGTCCTCGCTGGCTTCGATCCCGCGCCGCTCGAGCCAGTAGATCACATTTGACTTGCCACTCATCGGCCCAATCTCGACAACCTGTTCCAGACCAAACTGGCCCGCCGGCACTCCCGAATAAACCAGGTCCGCCAGCTCGCGGTCGCCCTTGCGATAACTTTTAATGACTGCCGCGGCATGCACACCCGTGGCCGTGCGAAAGGCATCGCGCCCGAAGACCGGATAATTGTGTGGGATGGACCACCCGCAGGCTTTTGACGCGAGGGCGCAGTACTCACCGAGCCGAGAGAGATCGTTGTCGATCCAGCCCATGAGTTTCAGATTTACCAACAGCTGATCCAGCGGCGTATTGCCGACGCGCTCGCCCATGCCCAAAGCCGATCCGTGGACCTGGTCCGCGCCGCCAAGAATTGCGGCTATCGAATTAATTACCCCGAGGCCGCGATCCTGGTGACCGTGCCAGTCGAGCCGAATGTTTCCACCCTGCTCTTCGATGATGTTCTTGACGAACTGCACCACAGAACGAGCTCCGTCGGGAGTGGAGTGGCCCACCGTGTCGCAGACGCAAACTGCCTTGGCGCCGCAGCGAATGGCCGTGGTGTAAAGTGCGCGAATCGTTTCGGGGTTGGCGCGCGTGGTGTCTTCAGTTACATACATAACCGGCAGGCCTTCGCTCACCGCGAACGACACAGCTTCTTCGGTCAGTTGCAGCAGTTTGTCGAGCGTCCAGTCTTCGGCAAAAAAACGTATGGCGGAAGAGCCGATGAAAGTACAGGCTTCGATTGGAATCCCGACCCTTTGCGAGATTTCGACGATCGGCAGGATGTCGTTTCGATGTGTCCGGGCCGCGCAGTTGGGACGAATCTTCAGACCCTTTTCGGCAATCTCACGAGCCATCAATTCCACGCCGGCTGCGTGGGTGCCGCCCGCGCCCGGAAGTCCGATGTCGGCAGTGTCGATGCCGAGCGCGTCCATCAGATGCAGCATTTCGATTTTTTGTTCGACCGCAGGCTCGGTGACTGAAGGCGACTGCAAACCATCGCGCAGCGTTTCGTCGTCAAAACCGATGTGACGACTGGGAGAAATCAACGCCGGATCGATCGTGTTCCAGTCGTAAACTAATTCAGCAAGAGACACTGTGGAGAACCTCCGAGTTCACTGCCATTCTGAGAATCACTGCGCATCACGCCTTCACAAACACGCTCGGGTTGCAGAAATTCGATTACAGCAACGCGCTAGAGTCAATGTCAAGCGACGCATTTCCTTGCATTGTCGGCTGCGACTCGCGTGACCCGCGGGCTAGTCATTGATTATTTTGAGTTTGGTTTCAATTTCAGATCTCTGATGAGTCGGTGAAGATTACTTGGATAGATGCCGAGTACCTTTGCCGCATTAGTATAGTTACCGTTAGTTTGCTGAAGCGCCTTCGTAACTATCTGTCGCTTTGCTTCATTGACTGCTTCGCGGTAAGTCGACGAGGAAACTCCCCCTGCGGCTTCGCTCTCGAGGATAGCCTCCGGCAGATCCTCTGGGACGATTAGCTCGGTTGAACCGAGCACGACGGCTCGTTCAATTGCATTCTCCAGTTGTCTTACGTTGCCGGGCCAGTCGTAGGAATGCAGTAGCCGGCGGGCCTCGGCGGAAATACCGGTCACTTTTCGTTTACACTTCTTGCCGAACTCCGCGACAAAGTAGGTGGCCAGCAGCCCGATATCTTCACGACGTTCTCTCAATGGCGGCATCACGACTGAGACAACATTCAAGCGGTAGTAGAGGTCTTCGCGAAACTCACCCGCTTTGATTGCTAACTCCAGGTTACGGTTAGTAGCGGCGATTACGCGCACATCAGTCTTGACCGGATGCGTGCCACCCACTCGTTCAAACTCACGCGTTTGCAATACTCGCAACAACTTTGCCTGAATCACCGGTGGTAGTTCACCAACTTCATCGAAAAAAATGGTCCCGCCGTTCGCTATTTCCAGTTTTCCCCGCTTCTGCGTTATCGCGCCGGTGAAGGCACCTTTCTCGTGACCAAACAATTCGCTCTCAAGCAAGCTTTCCGTCAGTGTCGCGCAGTTGATCGCTACGAAAGGCTTCCCGGCTCGGGAGCTATTCAGATGAATCGCGTGCGCCGCCAATTCCTTGCCGGTGCCACTTTCGCCGAGGATCAGCACTGTGGAATCAGTCGGCGCAACTTTCGAGAGAAAAGAGTAGACCGCACTCATTCGCGTGCCTTCCCCGATCATGGCGTGCTCGAGGCGAATCTCATTTTGTAGCCGAGTGTTTTCACGGGTGAGGCCTTCGATCTGCAGTGCGACTTCTAAAGCGAGGGCTGAGATTCCGGCGATCGCGGTAAGCAATCGCAAATGTCCCTCGTCAAACCGAGCAGTAGGATCACTGGTGTCGAGGTAAATCACACCCAAAGGTTTTTCAAATGCAACCAGAGGGACGCACAACAGAGAGCAAACGCGCGATTCGACCAGGCTTGGGGCGCCGCCAATATTTTCATTCTCGAAGATATCATTACTAAGCAGTGCCACCACTTCACGCAATACCTGGTTCGTGATCGTCCTACTGGTGCGCATCGCGTCGTCCTCGCCCGTCAATCGATTCCATCCGCAGAGCGAAACAAACTCTTCGCGGCTCTCATCGGCGAGGAGAATAGCTTCACGCTCGGCTGGGATGACTTCGAGAATGAGTTCAAGGAGACGATGTTGTAACTCTCTAACGTTGCGTATGGAGGTGAGCGTCGTGCTGATCTTTAAGAGGACGTTACGTTCGCGCCTGATGCGCGAATCCGTCGGCAAGTCAGGCAATGCCTTGTCGGGACGAACATAGAAAGCATCTTCTCGCTGCAGCCTGACAGTGGACCGTGTGATCAAATCGCCCTCGTTGAGTTGGGCCGCGGTCGCGCCCGCGGCATCTGCTTCGTGAGTAAGGAATAGAAGCTGGACGTCTCCCAAAGCAATCTGATCACCGTGCGCAAGCCTGTGTTCACTGACAGGGATGCCATTCACAAACGTCCCGTTGAAGCTTTCAAGATCGACAATTGTGAATCTGGCGTCTGGAAATGAGCAGGGATCTGATTGACCTGCCGCACTACCAAGTTCTGTTTGGACTGGATGAGTTATCGGATTCGCCGCTACGTTATTGAGAAGACAATGCCGGCGCGATATCGAAGGCTCGTTGATACAGATCGCATTCGACGCCTCCCGCCCTACTGAAACTTTATTTTCGCCGAGGGTAAAGGTCGTTCCTTTCAAGGTTCCCGATATAGCTATGAGTCTGGGTTTCATCTCGCGCGAAGCATATCAGAAGTGATAGTCAGACTATCAATATTGATGTGCCTTCAGGTGGGCCGCTCCAAACATTCTGGAAAAGGCCGATCAATTTGGGGTCAAAACATGAGAATTCAAGACTCTTCGCACAAGACATCCGACTCGGTTGCCGTCTTACAACACGGCACGCCGATAGCAAAGCAAGCCGGCAATACAAATTTCGGCGGCGGCAAACTAGCCGGAAAAGCGAGGAGCAGAATCGATGTCCAACACCTGCAGTAAAGCTGAGCCGGACAAGCTCGGAGCCATTTACATTCTGGGCCAGCTAATAATCTTCGCGGAGGGACAGAGACCCACCCCATGTCACAAGGTTCGTATTGAACACTGGCCTTATCGCATCTACCCGCCTCAATACCAAATTGTTTCGTGCATTGATGAAGGCGTGATCTGCCCGCAGCAGCAAGTGCCCTACACGACAGTCGCATTTTTTGCTGTCTCAAAAGAGACTCTGGAAGCAATGGAGGGATATGCCCTGGTTCATCACCGAGAGGGGGTTGAAAAGGTACGCATCAACGTCATAACGCTTTCAAAGAAACAGGCGAACCTGCTCACCGTCGACGCTGCCGGAAGCGAAGGAGGGATGCCTTTTCCATTTGCCGCCAGCAGTAGTGACCTGCCTTTTCCGTTCAGCTTATCAAAGCTGTTTGAGACCGGACGCGGCGAGGATATCAAGTTTCTTAATCGCAGCGATGTCAGCCTTCACACGGCAACCGGCTATTCAGAGTCTTTCTCGTTTAGGGAAGCTTTCCAAAATGCGATCGGAAATCTACCACCGGATCCCAACCCGTCTCCGGACAAACTTACGAACGTCACCGTTGTCCGGGTCGGAGCAAACTTCGGCGGCATTGCCGGCTTGAGCAGGATGTACGTCACGGTGGTTTCTTTTTACTAAACGAGAACTTGAAAGCCGAGTGGTCGTCGTCGACCAGACCAACCAGCCCAATTACTCGAAAGGACCAGAAGATGGCAAAGAAAGTAAAGGTTTACGAAATTACCGCCGTGCGCCTTTCTCTATACAAGAGCTTTCCTCCTGCGCTCGCGATTGAAGTCGATGCCCTGGTGACAACCAGCGGCTACACAGATCCGGAATTGGTGGAATACATCTATGTTCATCCTCCGCTGGACGGCATATACGACTTCGACTGCAATGCGACGCCGCCGAGCGGACCGTCTCAGGATGTGCTTACGCCGATTACCGCGAAATACCTGATGGATCCAATGCCCAACGATTTGAACGGCGTGAAGGTGCATGCCTCCAATAACTTCATGGTCGCGCTGCTTAGCGCCGGCAAAAATCCAGGCACCATCTGTGTCAAAGGCAAGCTGACCGATGAAGGTGTTGAGTGCCAGGCCTTCCGCAGCGTCGATGGTGAGCTTTTTACACTGATCGGAAACTTGAATGGCTTCAAGAACGAGGACGAAATTGTGGTCTGTGGCACGATCGCCGACATCTCCATCTGCATGCAAGGCACGACCATCATCGTGAGCTGGATCGGCAAGGAAATTCCGCGAGCACGGTGAGGAAACGTGTGACGGACGAGAGTCATTATCGAAAACAAGGAGCTACTCATGCTTACCGAAGAACAAGCCAGCGAGATCGTCGAGGATTGTATCCGAGCAGTCTCACATGTGGATTCCGTCGATTTTACGAAGACTTTGGATGTGGCGGAGATCTCAGACGATAAGCGCGTGAACAGGATGGTCAACAAGATTGTGAAGAGTAAGAAAATCGGCGTTCCTAGCAGGCAGCACACCATTGGCGTGAATTTTTTCAACGGAGTTGACCCGGACACTGTCGTTGACCAGGTCGTGAGCATAGTTAGGAAGGGAGCTGTCGCTTAACTTTTGATAATTCAAGTCCTCACGCCAACCGATCAAAGAGGAGGCTACCGTGGTTCTCGTTCGTTCTTATGTTGTAAAGCTGGTTTGCGTCTCTTGTGCCTTGTTCCTGGGCGCAAGCTTAGCTGCTCGAACTACCTCTGCCCAGACTTCATCCGCCGCTATCAATGAAGTCAGCGCGAATCCTTTACCCGACGCAAAGGGCTGGGAAATCTTCGTGCAATTCGACACCGCCTTCAACACTGATAACGCGGTAGAGAAAGGAAAGGCCACCAACAAGTACAACTACGCGATTATTGATATCAAGAAGGGCGGCAGCGTAACGCCTGATGACGTTGCCTTTGCCAAGAGTCACGACAGAATCATCAAGAACAAAATCAAGCTCACCATAAATTCACCTACAACCTTGAGTCGCGACGGTCTCTTTCACCTCTATGCCCTTAACTTAACCTTTGACGGGCTACCTGTCGCCGACCCGCTGCAATCACCAATTGAATTCAAATCGAAGCCGACTCCAGAGCCAACCTGGTCCCTTAAAGGTTCAAACGGTAGAGACGACTCAGACCTCTACGGTTCGTATGAATTGACCAGAGCCCGTGGGGGACCAACCACCGGAACCGGTGATCTAAAGATTTCGATTCCATTCTTGAAGACCTTTTGGGGCAAGGTCAATGCACTGGGCCCGGTCGTCGACATCAAAGCGAGCAGTAACGATCAGGCTGATCCAGACTCGTTGAAATTCGGGGTTGATTGGTTTAGGCCGCTTATC
>Ga0207681_10000983_pt1 | contig 18641 bp, 19 predicted proteins | sample KBSS53metaG_FD_184324 | JGI IMG/M metagenome (GOLD analysis project Ga0207681, IMG submission 184324) | Switchgrass rhizosphere microbial communities from Kellogg Biological Station, Michigan, USA - KBS S5-3 metaG (SPAdes) (version 2) | ecosystem: Host-associated > Plants > Roots > Rhizosphere... | reverse complement strand
ATGCCGAGGGTGCTGGCCGCTTTCGACTCGCAGTGGGGGGACGCCCGCACCAACATCTCCACCTATCTTCAGCTCTACCTGAACATGGATCGCCTCGACAACAAGGCTGACGGGGTGCTGAACGGGCCCACCACCGAATCATGGTTCGACCACTGGTATCGCCACCTCGTCGAGCTCGGTGTTCGCTTCGTCCACGGTGCCGTCAGCTCGCTGGACCCACTACCCTTCGACACCGATCAGCCGCCCCACCTCAGAGCCCGGGTACAGGTCACGCTGGCCGACGGTACGCATGCGACACCGGACTACACGGTTGTCGCAGTTGACGCGCCAGGAGCCGAATACATCACCGCGGCCATGCGCGCGGCGGGCACCGGCGGCACCGTCGCGAGGCTGGACGGGTTCTCCACCTCCACACCACCGACCGAAGGCCCATTGCAGCCCGGGCAGACGCGTCCGCAGACGCGGCGGGATCCCTATGACATGCAACAGATGGGACAGGTGCCGTGGGACCGGTTCCAAACGCTTGCCGGTATCCAGTATTACTTCGACACCGAGTTCCAGCTGCTCCGAGGCCACATGTTGTACGCGGGCACCGAGTGGGCATTGTCGTCGATCAACCAGACTGGATTGTGGGAGAGGCCACCGATGCTGAACCGCGACGGCCATATCTCGGTACTCTCGGTCGACATCGGGGACTTCAACACACCCTCCAGTCACCTGGTCGACGAGTTCGGTCAGGGCAAGAGGGCCCGTGACTGCACGGCCGACGAAATCGCCCTGGAGGTGTGGCGCCAGATCGTCCAGGCACTCACGAGTCACGACGACGCTCCCGCGGAGTCGATCCTGCCGTGGCCGGTGTGGTACGCACTGGACCGTGGCCTGAAGACGGAAATCGGCCCGGGTCAAGGGGAAGGGCGGGTTGCCCGCAACGACTTCCCGTACCTCATTCCCATCGTCGGGGACTGGATCAATCGACCCGGCAGCGAACCTTGGAATCCGCACGGTACGTCGTGGACGACCGTGACGTCCGAAGCCCAATGGATCGAGGATCTCGAGCACCGAAATGTGTGGCAAGCCCGTCATGGGGGCTATCAGGTGCACAACAATTCCGTGGTCTTCGCAGGCACGTGGAGCAAGACGTTTACTCGAATGACGACGATGGAAGCTGCCTGCGAGTCCGGACGTCACGCTGTCAACGCCATTCTCGACCATTACGTCTGGGTCGAATCGGACGGGCTCGATCGCCGAGAACACGACTCACTCGGCTGGGAGTTCCCCTACGGCTTTCTCGATCAGGGGTTCTCGAGTCCGATCCGGCTGCCGACACCGGCCGGCGACTACTGCTATGTGTTCGACATCGAGAACCGTGAGCCTGCCGACACTCGTGCCCTACGCACCCTGGACACGAGGTACTGCCTGGAGGGGCTACCGCATCCGTTGGACACACTGACCAACCCGTTCGGATTTCCCCAGTCTCCTGTCCTACCACCAACCGGAGGTAACTAATGTCCATGCCTTCACCTGATTACAGCCAGCAGATCCTCGCCTATCTCGAGGTCTGGCGAGAGATTCTGGAACAGTCGACCGCCGCGGCGGCAAGGCTTACCCCGACGTTGCCGACGGGCATTCCGTTCATGCCGTCGATGCCGACGAGCGTGCCGAGCATGCCGCCGATGCCCCCCGTGCCGCCGGCCGGTTCCGCCGCGCAGCCAGCACCGGCCGACTACGCCCAACAGCTGTTCCGCTATCTCCAGGCTTGGAGGCAGTACCTCGAACAGACGGGCGCAATCCCCGCATCGGCGCAGCCACCATCCGCCCACCAGGGCGAGCAATACCCTCCAACCACTCCGACCCCTCCGGGGAAGCCGCCTCTGATCGACAAGCCGCCCGTCTACGGAGACGAGAGTGCTGACCCAAGCGCCGCCGCCGGGCCGGTGAGCAATTCGAATCTGTCGCTACCCCCGAACAATGAAGGCGGGACCGCGAGCCTGTACGGCAGGAGCCGCCCGGCCGAGGCATCTGGCGTCTGGCCGCCCAACAACGGCGTGCTCGTCCGGCCCGCGACCGAAGGCGGGACCATGGTGCCGAGCAGTTACGGCAACAAGATCGATCCTGCAGATGCGATCAAGTCGCCCACTGGACCGGTTACCGACAGTCGCGGCGGCGGACCAGCAGCAACGCACGTGCTCAGGCCACCCATATATGACTGGGCGACTCAATGGCTTCCGGGGTTTCGCGGACCAGACGTGCGACGTGCGGCAGTCACACCAGACACGCGTGCGCAGCGCATCACAGACACGCCTGTCCGGCGCACCCCATCGCCGGCACAGGTCACGGTCGACGTGCCTTCGTCACATCGTGCGGCGATGGATCGCGTCACTCTCGACGCGACACCCAAGGTCGACATCAAGTCCAACTTCAAGGAACGCGGTCAAGCCGGGTGACCTGGAGCTAGGGCGCCTCCACCTCGCGAGCCCGCCGTTCTCGATACGCCGCCACGTGCTGGCGGTTGCCGCAGTTGCCCGTATCGCAGAACATCCTGGACCGGTTGCGCGAAAGGTCGACGAGGACCGCGTCGCAATCGGGTGCCGCGCAGATCTTGAGGCGGCGTAGTTCGCCGGCACGGATCAGGTCGGCCAATGCCATCGCCATCTCGGCACCCATCCGTTGCCACAGCGGGTCGTGGATCGACGCCAGGTGCAGATGCCACTCGGGCATCTCCGCGTGTCGGGTCAACCACGGCGATGCACGCGTGTCGCTCAACAGTGCGTTGACCTGTTCGACGACGCGTTCCTCGTCGTCGGCAACGGCCCAGATGCCGCCGAGCCGTTCGCGGATTCGGTGCACGCTCGCGATCTCCGCCGCGTCCCTGTCGCGTCTGCCCGTCCAACCGAAGCCGTCCAGGTATTCGTCGAGGAGAGCCATGTCTCCGAGTCGCTCGCCGTCGACGCGGTTGCTGTTGACCAGCACACACGCCGCCCGCAGTGTCAGCTCGGTGTCATGACTAAAAATCATTTGACTCATGACTCCCTTCGGCGATAGCGTCATGACCAACGCTTACTTTACTCATGACATCTGGAGGTGGCACGTGACAACAGCGACGAGGACGCCGTCGGTCGACCACTTCCGGGTAGGTCTGCTGTTCGCGGTCGGATCCGCCCTCGCGTTCGGCATGTCCGGTCCACTGGCGAAGTCGCTGATGGAGGCCGGATGGAGCCCCACGGCCGCCGTCACGGCACGCCTCGCAGGCGGTGCCGTCGCGCTGGCGATCTTCGCCACCATCGTCCGGCCCGGCTGGGTTCGCGAGGCGGTTCAGCATCGCAAGGTGGTGGTGGCCTACGGGCTGATCCCCATCGCAGGAGCGCAGCTCTGCTACTTCAACGCCGTTTCGCACTTGTCCGTCGCCGTCGCGCTGCTGATCGAATACACCGCTCCGGTACTCGTCGTCGGATATCTATGGGCGACCACACGCCGTCGGCCGAGCAATCTCACGATGGTCGGCGTCGTGCTAGCCATCGCAGGAATCATGTTGGTACTCGGCATCTTTCAGAATGGTGGCCTCTCCGGCGCACACATCAGCCTCATTGGCGTTGGCTGGGCCGTCGCCGCTGCGATCTGCGCGGCCTGCTACTTCATGATGTCCGACGAGGCAAGCGCAGACAGCTCGAAGGAAGGGTCGCTGAACTCCATCACCCTGGCCGCCGGTGGCCTCATCGTCGGCGCAGTCGCAGTGGGAGTGCTCGGCGCATCCGGCGTGATGCCGTTGATCTTCACCGCCAACGACACCGTCGTAGCCGGCAAGACAATGTCGTGGATCGTCCCAGTGATCGCACTGGCCCTGATCCCCACCGCGATCGCCTACACACTCGGCATCCTTGGCATCGCTCGGCTGCGGCCGCGGTTCGCCTCGTTAGTCGGTCTTGCCGAGGTTCTGTTTGCCGTGATCGCAGCCTGGGCGCTCTTGGGGGAGGCGATCTCGGTCACCCAAGCGGTCGGCGGCGCCGTCGTCCTCGTCGGGCTTGCGCTGGCCCGCCAGGGCGATCGCACCGAGATCGTCGCTCAGGCGACCTGGCCCGAGATCCCCCACGAGGAGCGGCCGCCGGGGCAAACGGTTGGCCGCGGCTGACGTCGATGTGTGAAGATTAGCGGCGTGACCCTGCTCAGGATGTTTGCCAGAACTGCCGCAATCGCATCAGCCGTCGGATGTATCGCGACGCTGTTCGCGGTAGCGCCGCCAGCCATGGCAGAAGGACCCTGCGCCGACGTCGACGTGGTCTTCGCACGCGGCACCGGCGAGCCTGGCGGGGTTGGCACCCTCGGCCAGATGTTCATCGATGAGCTGCGACCCCAGCTTGGCGGGCGAACCGTGACCAGTTACGGCGTGAACTACCCGGCCGACTACGACTTCCTGAACGCCGCGTCTGGCGCGGACGACGCCGAGGCGCACATCCAGTCGGTGGTGGCACAGTGCCCGAGCACCAAGATCGTCCTGGGCGGGTACTCGCAGGGTGCGGCCGTCGTCGACATGCTGGCCGGTATCCCCCCGCTGGGCAACAAGGTTGGCGGCCTCCAGGAGAGGGTCGGTGACTTCGGTTCGACCGCGCCGCTGGCGGCCGAACTCGTCCCGTACGTCAGGGCCGTCGCGGTCTTCGGCAATCCGTCGACGAAGTTCAGCCTCCCGATCACCGGTTCGGTGTTCGGCGACCGGGCGATCGATCTGTGCAAGGACGGCGACCCGATCTGTTCGCGTGGCCGTAATCCCTTCGCGCACAGCGACTACATGAGTACGGGCATGACGACGCAGGCGGCCAACTTCGTTGCTGGACTGCTTTAACCGTTAGCCGGGCTATCATGTGACGTGCCCTTTGATCTTGTACGACGCAATCTAGTCAAACGTTGCCTCGTCGCCACCTCAGCAGTAGTCCTGACCGCATCCGCCCTTCTCGTCGCCCCCGCCGTTGCACCTACCGCCGTCGGCGGCCTCGGCACTGCGTCTGCCGAGGACTGCCCCGCCATCGAGGTCATCTTCGCTCGCGGAACCAACGACACCGCCGGCATGGGCAGAGTCGGGGACGCGTTCGTCAGCTCACTGAGGGGCAAGGTCGGTGGGCGGTCGGTCCGCGGTTACGCCGTCAACTACCCGGCGACCTACGACTTCCTCGCGGCAGCCAACGGCGCCAACGACGCGAGTGGGCGCGTCCAATACATGATGAACGAATGCCCAGGCACCCGCCTCGTGCTCGGGGGCTACTCGCAGGGCGCGGCGGTCATCGACGTCATCGCCGCCGTTCCATTCCCGGCGATTGGGTTCAACAACCCGCTACCGCCAAATGCACCCGACTTCGTCGCAGCCGTTGCCGTCTTCGGCAACCCGACCGCCAAGGTCGGCCTTCCGATGACCTCGAGCCCCGTGTGGGGCGGTAGGTCGATCGACCTGTGCAACCCCGGCGATCCCGTCTGCGAGTCCGGCGGCAACAGCGTTCCCGCGCACAGCGCCTACGCGGGCGGAGCGACAAATCAGGCGGCGAGCTTCGTAGCGGGTCTGCTCTAACTCGCATCCCGCCGAGACACGACGCCGCGGCCACAGCGTTCGGCTAGCATCCATTCAGTGATCAGCCTTCGTCGTGCCCGCCGTTGCGCCGCCTCGGCAGTGGCCGTCATCCTCACCGCGGGTTCCATGCTCGTCGTCCCCGCGGTCACGGGATTCACGGTGCCATCGGCATCCGCCGCATGCCCCGCAGTGGAGGTGATCTTCGCGCGCGGACGGCTGGAGCCACCAGGTGCAGGACAGATCGGCAACAACTTCGTCAGCGGGCTTCGCTCGAAAACCGGAAAGAACGTCAACCTCTACGCAGTGAACTATCCGGCAGACAACCAGATCGACGTCGGCGCCAACGACATGAGCGCACGTGTGCAGAGCACCATGGCGGGTTGCCCAAACACCCGGATCGTGCTGGGCGGCTACTCGCTCGGGGCCGCGGTCACCGACGTGACGCTGGCGGTGCCGTTCCCGTTCTTCGGCTTCAACAACCCGTTGCCGCCGGATGCCGAACAGCACATTGCGGCGGTTGCATTGTTCGGCAATGGCAGCGCATGGGCGGGCCCCATCGGGGCCTTCAACCCGGTGTACCGCGATCGGACCATCGAGCTATGCCATGGCGTCGACCCGGTGTGCAATCCCTCCGACCCGAACACGTGGGAGGCCAACTGGTCGGACCACGCTGCTCAGGCCTACATCAATTCCGGCATGGTGAAGCAGGCCGTCGACTTCGTCGCGGGCAGGCTCTAGTCGAGCCGTCGAACGTCGCGGGTCACCTCGCTGCGCGCCGTCAGCTCGTCGTCCTGCGGGTAGTCCACTCGAATCAGGGTGAGTCCGCGCGCGGGCGCAGCGGCGTAGTCACTCGACCGTCGCGTCGAGTCCAACAACACTGCGCACCAACTGGGTTCGCGCCGACCCTCCCCGACCGCCAGGAGTGCACCGACCAGGGAACGGACCATCGACCAGCAGAACGCATCGGCCGTGACGTGTGCGGTGACGAGATCGCCGTCGCGCGTCCAGTCGAGCCGTTGAAGCTCGCGGATGGTGGTGGCACCTTCGCGGTGGCGACAGAAGGCCGCAAAGTCGTGCAGTCCCAACAGGTTCCGTGACGCCGAAGCCATCGCATCGACGTCGAGCGGACGTGGCCACGGTGTGACGAAGCGGGCCCGTTGCGGCTCGATGCCGAAGGGTGCGGTGGACAGTCGGTATTCGTAGTGCCGCCGCAGCGCCGAGAATCTTGCGTCGAATCCGGTTGCGGCTCTTGCGATGTCGAGCACCCGTACGTCCTCCGGCAGGAGCTTTGCGAGTCTGCGCACCAGCGGCAGGAACTCGGGCTCGCCGTCGCGCGGCTGCCGGGGTCGCGCACGGCCGAGAGCATCCGAGGGGATGTCGCAGTGCGCTACCTGGCCGGTGGCGTGCACACCCGCATCCGTGCGCCCCGCCGCCCGCACCACGATCGGATCACGGAAGATCGTCGACAACGCCTCGTCAAGGACACCAGCGACGGTGCGCTGCCCGGTTTGAGCCGCCCAGCCAGCGAATTCGGTTCCGTCGTAGGCGATGTCGAAGCGCAAACGAACGAGCCCGCCATCGATCTCGATGGCGGGCTCGTCGTTCATGCTCTTAGGACTTGGCGTCATCCTCGGACTCGGCCTCGACTTCGGCCTCGGCCGTCTGCCCGTCTGCGATCGCGGCGTCCTCGGCCTTGACCTCGTCGACATCGGGGCCAACTGCGGCCTCGGGCTCGACCGCAGCCTGCGGGGCTGCGGCAGCGGCGACGGGCGCGGCCTTCTTCGACGCTCCCACCCGGCGAGCGCGATCGGCCTCCGACGTCACCGTCTTCTCCCGAACCAACTCGATCACGGCCATGGGGGCGTTGTCGCCCTTGCGTGCCTCGACCTTGATGATGCGGGTGTAGCCACCGGCACGGTCTGCGAAGAACGGCCCGATCTCGGCGAACAGGGTGTGCACGACATCCTTGTCACGGATCTTCTTCATCACCTCGCGCCGGTTGTGCAGCGAGCCCTTCTTGGCGTGGGTGATCAGCTTCTCCGCGTACGGCCGCAACGCCCTAGCCTTGGGCTCGGTCGTCTTGATCCGGCCGTGCTCGAACAGCGACGTGGCCAGGTTGGCCAGGATCGCCTTCTGGTGGCTGGACGAACCGCCGAGGCGGGGACCCTTGGTGGGCTTGGGCATTGCGACTTCTCCTTATCGGGGCCGGCCCCCGTATCAGGTAGGGCCGGGACGGTGCTCTTTCGAGCTGTTGGGGTTAGAGCTGCTCGGTTTCGGCGTAGTCCTGGTCGGTGTCCAGGTCGTAGCTGGCATCGCTGTTCCACGTGCCGGTGGCGACGTCGTAACCGGCAACCTCGGACGGGTCGAACGTGGCCGGGCTGTCCTTCAGCGAGAGACCGAGCTGGTGCAGCTTGATCTTCACCTCGTCGATGGACTTCTGGCCGAAGTTGCGAATGTCCAGCAGATCGGACTCCGTGCGCGAGACGAGCTCGCCGACCGTGTGGACACCCTCGCGCTTGAGGCAGTTGTACGAGCGCACCGTCAGTTCCAGGTCGTCGATCGGCAGCGCGAACGACGCGATGTGATCGGCTTCCGCGGGTGACGGGCCGATCTCGATGCCCTCGGACTCGACGTTGAGTTCACGTGCAAGACCGAACAATTCGACCAGCGTCTTGCCTGCAGACGCCAGCGCGTCACGCGGGCTGATCGAGTTCTTGGTCTCGACGTCGAGGATCAACTTGTCGAAGTCGGTGCGCTGCTCGACGCGGGTGGCCTCGACCTTGTAGGTCACCTTCAACACCGGAGAGTAGATGGAATCGACTGGGATACGGCCGATTTCAGCACCCGATGCCTTGTTCTGCACGGCGGGCACGTAGCCACGGCCACGCTCGACGACGAGCTCGACCTCGAGCTTGCCCTTGTCGTTCAGGGTCGCGATGTGCATGTCGGGGTTGTGCACCGTCACGCCGGAGGGCGGCACGATGTCACCGGCGGTGACGGCACCGGGACCCTGCTTGCGCAGGTACATGGTGACTGGCTCGTCCTCTTCGGACGATACGACCAGCCCCTTGAGGTTCAGGATGATGTCGGTGACGTCTTCCTTGACCCCGGGGACGGTGGTGAACTCGTGCAGCACGCCGTCGATGCGGATGCTGGTGACCGCCGCGCCAGGAATGGACGACAGCAGCGTGCGGCGAAGCGAATTGCCAAGGGTGTAACCGAATCCCGGCTCCAGGGGCTCGATGACGAACCGCGAGCGGTCCTCGGCGATGGTCTCTTCGGCCAGTGTCGGTCGCTGAGAGATCAGCATGATTTTTCTTCTCCTTCTCGGCACCCACCATTTGATGCCGGTTTGGTGTCCTGCCCCCATCATCGGGATGGGGGCAGGGGTACTACTTACTTCGAGTTACTTCGAGTAGAACTCGACGATGAGCTGCTCGGTGAGCGGCACGGAAATCTGTGCGCGCTCGGGCAGCTGGTGAACCAGGATGCGCTGACGCTCCCCAACGACCTGCAGCCAGCCCGGGATGGGACGGTCGCCCGCGATCTGCCGCGACAGCTCGAAAGGCAGTGTGTTCAACGACTTCTCGCGAATGTCGATGATGTCGTACTGCGACACCCGGTAGCTCGGGATGTCCACCTTCACGCCATTGACGGTGAAGTGGCCGTGGCTGACCAGCTGGCGCGCCATCCGACGGGTGCGAGCAAGGCCCGCACGGTAGATGACGTTGTCGAGCCGGCTCTCCAGGATCTGGAGCAGGTTCTCGCCGGTCTTGCCAGCCTGACGGTTGGCCTCCTCGTAGTAACGACGGAACTGCTTCTCCATCACGCCGTAGGTGAAGCGGGCCTTCTGCTTCTCCTGCAGCTGAGTGCGGTACTCGCTCTCCTTGATCCGCGCGCGGCCGTGCTGGCCGGGCGGGTAGGGGCGCTTCTCGAAGGACTGATCTCCACCGACGAGGTCGACGCCGAGGCGGCGCGACTTGCGGGTGGCAGGTCCGGTGTAACGAGCCATTGTTCTGTTCTCCTCTAGACCCGGCGCCGCTTGGGCGGACGGCAGCCGTTGTGCGGCTGCGGCGTGACGTCGGAAATGGCGCCAACCTCTAGGCCGGCAGCCTGCAGCGAGCGGATCGCCGTCTCGCGACCCGAACCCGGGCCCTTCACGAAGACGTCGACCTTCTTGACGCCGTGCTCCTGCGCCTTGCGGGCAGCGTTCTCGGCGGCCAGCTGTGCGGCGAACGGAGTCGACTTGCGCGAACCCTTGAAGCCGACGTGGCCCGAGGACGCCCATGCGATGACGTTGCCCTGGGGGTCGGTGATCGAGACGATCGTGTTGTTGAACGTGCTCTTGATGTGAGCGGCGCCGTGCGGGACGTTCTTCTTTTCCCTGCGACGGGTCTTCTGCCCCTTACGGGCGGACGCTCCCTGCCCTGCTTTTTTTGCCTGTGCCACTTCGGGTTACCTGGCCTTCTTCTTGCCGGCGATGGTGCGCTTCGGGCCCTTGCGGGTACGCGCGTTGGTCTTGGTGCGCTGGCCACGCACCGGCAGCCCGCGACGATGCCGCAGGCCCTGGTAGCAGCCGATCTCGATCTTGCGACGGATGTCGGCCTGCACCTCGCGGCGAAGGTCACCCTCCACCTTGAGGTTGCCCTCGATGTATTCACGCAGCTGGCTCACCTGGTCGTCGGTGAGGTCCTTCGTGCGCAGATCCCGGTCGATGCCGGTTCCAGCCAGGATTTCCTGGGAGCGGGTACGGCCGATGCCGTAGATATAGGTCAGCGCGATCTCCATGCGCTTGTCGCGCGGGAGATCGACGCCCATGAGACGTGCCATCAGGCAGTGTTCCTTTTCGTAGCGGAGGTCTTGTCCCAGTCCGTTCCCCTCACGGGGTCCAGCCTCCGTGCTGGACGTGTATGAGCAGCGATTCTGCTCAGTGGTACTGGGAGGTCATCATTAAGTTGTGGCTACTGCGTACGGCGTTGACTAGCCCTGACGCTGCTTGTGGCGCGGGTCAGAGCAGATCACCATGACCCGCCGATGCCGGCGGATCACCCTGCACTTGTCACAGATGGGCTTGACGCTCGGGTTGACCTTCACGGCAGTCGATCCTGTTCTTTTCTGAAGTTCGATTTACTTGTAGCGGTAAACGATGCGGCCCCGGGACAGGTCGTACGGAGAAAGCTCCACTACGACCCGGTCCTCGGGCAGGATGCGGATGTAGTGCTGCCGCATCTTGCCGCTGATGTGGGCGAGAACCTTGTGGCCGTTCTCCAGCTCAATGCGGAACATTGCATTGGGCAGGGGCTCGACTACGCGACCCTCAACCTCGATGGCACCGTCTTTCTTGGCCATACTGTCCTGGCGATCCTTGCTTTAGTTTCGTGTCTGCTGTGTGCCGGTTGCAGCGCAGCATCAGCTCCGACTACCTAACGTGAGCCGGACACGCAAAATTCCAGCAGTTCGTTCCCGAAGGAACAGGACAGGGCACGCAAAGAGCCGGCGCGGAAGCCGCACCGTTGCTCTACGATACCCGCTCTGCGGCCAGGCTCCAAAATAACGTTTCACGAGCGTCGAGCAGGATGGGAAGATCGTTGACGATGCGCGTGAACGCCCGCCTGACTTCGACGATCGACGCCTGGAGGACAGTGTGACAGCTGCCTACCTCGCAGCGTTCATCATCGGCGCCATCGCGGTGCTGTCGGCGTTGCTCTTGGCCGACTTCGGCCATGGGGTCGGGCACGGCATCGATCACTCCGGTATGCCGTTTCTGAGCCTCACCGGACTGTCGGCCGCACTCCTCGGCGCTGGTGCTGGCGGGTTGATCGGCGGTTGGGCCGGGCTCAGCGCGCTCGGCGCGGGCCTGGTCGGGCTGGGCAGCGCGGTCGTGATGGTGCTGGCCTTGCAGGGCGTGCTCGTGCCCTACCTTCGCAGGCAGCAGTCGAACTCTCAACGGAGCCGATCGTCCTACGTCGGCCTTCTCGGCACCATCACGCTCGACGTTCCCGTCGACAGCTGGGGCGAGGTCGCATTCGTCGACGCCGACGGAAACCGTGTCCGGTCGCGTGCGATCAGCTCGGAATCCTCTCTACTGCCCAAGTCCACCCGCGTGTACATCGCGGACGTCGACGCCGACTACGTGCACGTCGTCGCAGTCCCAGACCTTTAGAAAGGCACCACCAGATGTCCCTGCTCCTGATCGTCGTGATCGCCGTCGTCGCGGGCCTCTTGCTGTTCGTCGGCCTACCGCTCGTCTACGTCAAGAACTACATCAAGGTGCCGCCCAACCAGGTGGCGGTGTTTACGGGCAGGGGCGCACCGAAGGTGGTGCGTGGCGGCGCGAGATTCCGCATGCCAGGCATCGAGCGCGTCGACGTCATGAGCCTCGAGCCGTTCAACGTGAGCATCAACCTGCAGAATGCCCTGTCCAACAATGGCGTTCCGGTGAACGTCGAGGCCGTCGGGCTGGTCCGCATCGGGTCGGCCGACGAGGCCGTCCAGACCGCCGTGCAGCGGTTCCTCACCTCGGACCTTCACGAGTTGCAGCGGCAGATCAACGAGATCCTGGCCGGCAGCCTGCGCGGCATCACCGCCACCATGACGGTCGAGGACCTCAACTCCAACCGCGACACCCTCGCCCGCAGCGTCGTCGAGGAGGCCGGCGGCGACCTCGAGCGCATCGGCATGGAGGTGGACGTACTCAAGATCGCGGGCATCTCCGACGCCAACGACTACCTCAAGTCGCTCGGCCAGCGGCGCATCGCCGAAGTCAAGCGCGATGCCACCGTCGGCACCGCCGAGGCCGAGCGGGACGCACAGATCCAATCGGCCAAGGCCCGCCAGGAAGGCGCCGTCGCCCAGGCCGAGGCAGATACCGCGATCGCCACGGCCACCCAGAAGCGCGACGTCGAGCTCGCCAGGCTGCGTGCCCTGACGGAAGCCGAGAACGCGCAGGCCGACCAGGCAGGCCCGCTGGCGAACGCACGCGCTCAGAAGGACGTCGGAATCGCGACCGAACAAGCCGAGGCCGCGCGCGTGCAGGCGCGCATCGAGGTGGAGCAGCGTCGCGCCGAACAGGCTCAGGCCGCACTGCAGGCCGACGTCATCGCACCGGCCGAGGCGCAACGCCAGGCCGACGTCGCCAGGGCCGAGGGTCAGCGCCAGTCGGCGATCCTGGCGGCTGAGGCGCAAGCGGAATCGGCGCGTCGAGCGGGCCAGGCCCAGGCGGATGCGCGTAAGGCCGCCGCCGACGCGCTCCGCGTGGAGCAACAGGCCGAGGCGGACAGCCTGCAGGCGAAACTGGTCGCCGAAGCCGCCGGCAAGAAGGAGCTGGCGGACGCATCGCGAGTGGAGCAGCTCGCCGAAGCCGCGGGCATCGAGGCCAAGTTGCTCGCCGAGGCCGCGGGCAAGAAGGAGATCGCAGCAGCCCTCAACAGCTACAACGCCGACGCCGCCCGACTGTTGATGCTGCCCGACGTGCTGAACTCGGTCGTCAAGGCCACCGAGGCCGCCGCCGTGCCGCTCGGCTCGATCGAGCGGTTGTCGATCATTGGGGGTTCGGGCGACGCACAGGACGCGGTGAGCGGCATCCTCGGCGTCAGCCCCCTTGCCGTGGCCAAGATCGTCGAAGCGCTCAAGTCCTCGGGGATCGACGTCGCCGCCCTGCTGAACCGCACCCCGGACGTCGCAGGCACCAACGGCGAGCAGCCAGCTGCGGGACGTCTCGAATAGCGGGCGTTTTTCGCCGAGAGCGATGCGCAGCCCCGAGCGCCGGGCTGACCCACATATCCGCTGGACATCAAGCGCATAATTAGTCCTGATGACTGGACCAGATACTCAGGCCCGAAAACCCGCAATCCTGACCGTCGACGACGATCCAGCGGTCTCCCGCGCGGTGGCGCGCGACCTACGTCGCCACTACGGCGAGCGCTACCGCATCGTGCGTGCCGAATCGGGCGCCGACGCGATAGACACCCTCAAGGAGCTGAAGCTGCGCGGCGAGACCGTTGCGGTGTTCGTGGCCGACTACCGGATGCCCCAGATGAGCGGAATCGAGTTCCTGGAGCGGGCCATGGACTTCTTCCCGTTGGCGCGCCGGGTGCTGCTCACCGCCTACGCCGACACCCATGCCGCGATCGATGCCATCAACGTCGTGGACCTCGATCACTACCTGCTCAAGCCGTGGGATCCTCCGGAGGAGAAGCTCTACCCGGTGATCGACGGCCTGTTGGAGGAGTGGCGCGCGATCGGCGACCGCGGCATGCCCTACACCAAGGTCATTGGCCACCGTTACAACGAGCGGTCGTGGCAGGTGCGCCAGTTCCTCGCCCGAAACGAATACTCGTTCCGCGCCGTCAACGCCGAAGAGCCGAAGGGCCAGCAGTTGCTGGAAGCCGCGGGCCTCGACGACACCAGGCTCCCGGTCGTCATCACCGAGAAGGGCGAAACCCTCGTCGAGCCGACCGACGTCGAACTCGCCACGCTCCTGGGGCTGTCGACCAGCCCGCAGTTGGAGATGTACGACCTGGCCGTGATCGGCGGCGGTCCCGCCGGTCTGGCCGCTGCGGTGTACGGGGCATCCGAAGGCCTCAAGACGGTGCTGATCGAAAAGTCGTCCACGGGCGGGCAGGCCGGCCGCAGCTCCAAGATCGAGAACTACCTCGGCTTTCCGCGGGGCGTCTCGGGCGCCGAACTCACCACGTCGGCGCGTCTGCAGGCCGAGAAGTTCGGTGCGGAGGTCATCACGACCCAGGAGGCGGGCAGGCTCGAGGTCAACGGCGTTGGCGCAGCGCACTCGATCCGGCTCAACGAGGACAAGACCATCGGCGCCCGTGCCGTCATCCTGGCCACCGGCGTCGACTATCGCCAGTTGCAGATCACCGGGTGTTGGGACGATCCCGCGGATCCGACCGGCTGCAACTACATCGGCCGCGGCGTCTACTACGGCGCTTCCGTTTCGGACAACAGCGAGTGCGCGGGCGAGGACGTCTACATCGTCGGAGGCGCCAACTCGGCCGGTCAGGCGGCGATGTACATGTCGGAGACCGCCAAGTCCGTGACGATGCTGATCCGCGGCCCATCGCTGGAAGCGGGCATGTCGCAGTACCTCGTCGACCGGATCAACAAGAAGGACAACATCACGGTCCGGACCTGCACCGAAGTCGTCGACACCGTCGCCAGCCCGGATCCTTCAGGCGACCATCTCTCCGGTCTCGTTCTCCTCGACAGGCGCACCGGTGAGCGGGAGACCGTCACCAGCGACAGGATGTGCTGCTTCATCGGAGCGACGCCGCGCACGGATTGGCTGGAGGAGGCGGGAATAGCCCGTGACGATCACGGCTTTGTCTTGTCAGGTCCGGACGTCATGAAGGTCAGCGGTTGGATGCTGGACCGGCCGCCGCATCACTTGGAAACAAGCGTGCCGGGCGTGTTCGTTGCAGGAGACGTGCGCTCGGAATCGGCCAAGCGTGTGGCCGCAGCCGTCGGCGAAGGGTCGATGGCCGTGATGTTGGTGCACCGGTATCTGGCGGAAGCCTGATACCGGCACCGCCGGCGAAGCCTGATTCCGGCACCGCCTGCGAAGCCTAGAGAGGACGCCATGGGTTCCCACGACAACGGTGAGGAATGCGTTAGCGAAGAGCTGCGCACCCTCTTCCTGTTCGAGCACCTATCCGACGAACAGCTCGAAATGTTGTGCGCCAACGGTCACATCGAGACCTTTCCCGCCGGACCGCTGGTCCACGAGGGCGACCAGGCCACGTGCTTCTACGTGATGATCGACGGTGAGCTGGTCATGTCGAAGCGCTCGGGCGGCGTCGACATTCAGACCAATCAGACCTCACAGAGGGGTGTGTACTTCGGCGCCTGGGGGGCATACATCCCCGGCGAGGAGCACGTCTACGCGGCGTCGGTACGGCTGACGAAGCCGTCGCGGTGCTTCGTCCTCGACGCCGAGGAATTCGCCAAGTTCATGCAGACGCAGTTCCCGATGGCCGTCCACCTGCTGGAGGGCCACATGGTCGGTGGACGGCGGCAGAACCAGATCCTCGGTCAGCGCGAGAAGCTGCTCGCCCTCGGCACCATCACCGCGGGCTTGACCCACCAATTGAACAATCCCGCCGCCGCGACGGCGCGGGCGGTCGCCGATCTGCGCGAGGGCATCGGCCACATGCGGCACAAGCTCGCGATGCTCGCCGAGGGCAAGTTCGATCCTGAGGGCCTGCGCGTCCTGGTCACCATTCAGAACGAGGTGGCCGAGCACGTGGCCAAGACCCGTGACGTGGAGCTGTCGGCTCTAGAGGCGTCGGATCGCGAGGACGAGATCGGCGACTGGTTGGAGGCCCACGACATCATCGGCGCATGGGACTACGCGCCGACGTTCGTCGACGCAAACCTCGACACCGACTGGCTCGAACGAGTAGCGGCGAAGCTGGATGACGTCGACGCGAAGGCGTCGATGCAAAGCGCCTTTGGGTGGTTGAAGTACACCATCGACAACGAACTTCGGATGGACGAGATCGCCGAGGCGAGCAAGCGCATCTCGGCGCTGCTGGCGGGCGCCAAGCAGTATTCGCAGATGGACCGCGGCGCATACGGGAGCGCCAACGTGCACGAGTTGCTGCGCAGCACGATCATGATGTTCGGCGAGAAGGTCGGTTACGAGGGCAAGGGCAGGCCCGTCACGATCATCAAGGAGATGGACAAGTCACTGCCTGAATTGCAGTGCTACCCAGGCGATCTCAATCAGGTCTGGACCAATATCATCGACAACGCGATCCAGGCGATGGGTGGCCACGGCACGCTGACGATTCGTACGGCGCGCGAGAACGAGCAGATGATTCGCGTGGAGATCTGCGACGACGGCCCCGGCATCCCCGAGGACATCATCGATCGGATCTTCAATCCCTTCTTCACCACCAAGCCGGTCGGCGAGGGAACGGGGCTCGGGCTGGATCTGGCCTGGCGCATCGTCGTGGAGAAGCACGGTGGCACCATGTCGGTGCAGTCCAAGCCCGGCGACACCCGGTTCATCGTGTGCCTGCCGCTCGTGGCACCGGCACCGCTGACGCCGACGCCCGGCGAGCTCTCCGCCGCTGGTACCGAATGACTTCAGATCACCGCGAGCCGGAATAGTCGCGGCGAGAGCGAAGGTTGACCCCTGCATGGCGAAACCTAATCTCGGCAAGTTCGGCGTGTTCGGTCACTACCAAGCGGTGTGGCAACAACTCTCTCCCGCGCAGCTCCAAGAAATCGAGGCCCTCGGCTACGGCGCGATCTGGGCGGGCGGCTCGCCGCCCGCCGAACTCGACTGGATCGAGCCGATTCTGGGCGCCACGGACAAGCTCCAGCTCGCCACGGGCATCGTCAATATCTGGAGCGCGGCACCAGGGCCCGTCAGCGAGTCGTTTCACCGCATCGAGAAGGCGTACCCCGGTCGCTTCCTCCTCGGCATCGGCGCGGGCCACCCCGAGGCAACGGCCGAGTACAAGAAGCCGTACGACGCCCTCAACGAGTACCTTGACCAACTCGACGAGCACGGAGTGCCGAAGGATCGCATCGTCGTCGCCGCACTTGGCCCTCAGGTGCTCAAGCTGTCGGCGCGCCGTACTGCAGGCGCCCACCCGTACCTGACGACGCCCGAGCACACGACCCAGGCGCGCGAACTGGTGGGACCGGACGCGTTCATCGCACCCGAGCACAAGGCCGTTCTCACGACTGACGCCGAGAAGGCACGCGCCATCGGCCGCAAGACCCTCGACATCTACCTCAACCTGACCAACTACACCAGCAACTGGAAGCGCCTTGGCTTCACCGACTCCGACATCGCCAAGCCTGGCAGCGACGCGCTGGTAGACGCCGTGGTCGCCTACGGCACGCCCGATGCGATCGCGGCCCGTCTGAAGCAACACCTCGCCGCGGGCGCCGACCATGTTCCGGTGCAGGTGTTGACGGGTACTGACAAGCTGGTACCCGCGCTGGCCGAGTTGGCCGGACCGCTCGGCCTGAACTGACCTCCGTCGAAGGGATCGCCCATGACAGCCACGCGAGAAGCGAAGCGGGATCGCCCATGACACAGCCGGTCGCCCTCAAGCCCGACTTCGGCCGATTCGGGGTATGGACGTTCGGAGTGCCGAAGCCCGATCAAGCCGTCGAGATCGAACGATTGGGCTACGGCGCGCTGTGGATCGGCGGTTCTCCCGCAGGCGATCTCAACTACGTCGAGCCGATCTTGGAACAAACCGAGACGTTGCAAGTCGCGACCGGAATCGTAAACGTCTGGAAGGACCCCGCCGACGAAGTCGCCGAGGCGTACCACCGCGTCGAAAAGGCGTATCCGGGTCGATTCGTGTTGGGCATCGGGGTGGGCCATCCCGAGCACACCGAGGAATATCGCAAGCCCTACGACGTGCTGGTCGAATACCTCGACGCGCTGGACGCCGCAAAGGTTCCGACGAGCAGGCGCGTGATCGCCGCGCTTGGGCCCAAGGTGCTCAAGCTGTCGGCCGATCGCAGCGCGGGCGCCCACCCGTATCTCACGACGCCCGAGCACACCGCGATTGCCAGGGACGTCATCGGCAATACAGTGTTCCTTGCGCCCGAGCACAAGGTCGTGGTGTCCACGGACGAGCGCTTGCGCGAGGACCCTGACTCAGCCACGGAGCAGGCGCGCGCAGCGGGTCGCAAGGCGGTCGACTTCTATCTGAACCTCAGCAATTACCTGAACAACTGGAAGCGGCTGGGTTTCACCGATGACGACATCGCCAAGCCAGGCAGCGACAAGCTGATCGACGCGGTCGTCGCGTACGGCACGCCCGAGGCGATCGCGGCACGGCTCGACGAACACCTCCAGTGCGGTGCCGACCACGTGACGATTCAAGTGCTCGGCGGTTGGGATGAACTGATTCCGGCGCTGACCACGTTGGCCGAACCGCTTGGCTTGACGCCGAAGGAATAGCGGCGTCGACAACCGCTATGGTCTGACAATGCGGTTGCTGGTCACCGGTGGCGCGGGCTTCATCGGCGCGAACTTCGTGCACTCGGCGGTGCGCGAGCGCCCGGACACCGACGTCACCGTGCTCGACCCGCTGCCGTATGC
>Ga0207681_10000982_pt1 | contig 18644 bp, 12 predicted proteins | sample KBSS53metaG_FD_184324 | JGI IMG/M metagenome (GOLD analysis project Ga0207681, IMG submission 184324) | Switchgrass rhizosphere microbial communities from Kellogg Biological Station, Michigan, USA - KBS S5-3 metaG (SPAdes) (version 2) | ecosystem: Host-associated > Plants > Roots > Rhizosphere... | reverse complement strand
GGGCCTGCCACTGAAGCTTCCGCCGTCGGTGGACGCATCCGCGTCCGTCCCCGTTCCCGCGTCGACCGGGACCCTCACCGCGATGATGACGGCCGTGCCACCGCAACCGCCCACGCGGTCGTCCTTGCAGCTTGCAGCCAGCAAGGCGGCCAGCGCCGCGATAACAACTCGGCCCGCCATCGCACCTTTCATCCTACTACCGCGCCGCGCCGCCGTCCCGGCGGACGGGGTCGCATTCGAGATCGAGCCCGCTCTGAGACATGGACACGAGGCGCCCGTGCAGTAAGGTTGCGGGAGAAGAAAGGACGGGGCAGATGTCGGCGATGCTTGGTGCCGAGGGAACGCTGAGGGGGACCTTCGTCTCATTCATGCGCGCGAACCAAAGTGTGACGCTCGAGATGGTTCGGGGCGATCCGATCACCGGTATGGTTGTCGGCTCGCCAACTGACGACCACGTGGTCATCGAGAGGCAGTGGGCGAGCAGCTCGGGGATGCTGATTCAGAAGCAGTTCCTGGCTTGCTACGCGGCAATCGTGACGATAACGGCGGGTCCCGCTCGTCTCGAGGAGCGTGCCGCGGGGTAGACGTTTCTGGCGCCGACCGGGTTAGACTCGTTCAGTCCGGAGGAGTGGCCGAGCGGTCGAAGGCGACGGTCTTGAAAACCGTAGCGCGAAAGCGCCGGGGGTTCGAATCCCTCCTCCTCCTCCTCAATTCTTGCAGTCGAACGCGACGTAGTCCTCGGTGACCGGCACCTCGACCTGCGGGATTATCGACGGGGCCCCGCCTTCCACGATGAAGACCACGCGCAGCGGCCCCGGCGGCTTGCTGCGGGGCTGCCCGTCGCATTCGCACTGGGTTCGCCGGTCCACTTCCCGGCGTGTCACCTTGGGCACGAGCAGGATCATGTCGTTGCCGTTAAAGGCAAGGCGCGCGTAGTACCCGTCGGGAACGTGAATCGGCAGCGCGTAGTGCATCCGGCCGCGCGGGTCCACGAGCCTGGCGTCGCCGCCCGTCCAGTTCCACTGGATGCAGTCGCTGGTCCACGGAAACGACGATCCGCAGTCGTAGACCTCCTCGGGAAAGATGGGCAGCAGCTCGGCGCCGACCTGGCTGGCGGCGCTCTGCATCGCCGGCTCGGCGTGCACGCGATTCTGCAGCCGCATGGCGCGCGCGATCGTGTCCGCGCGCTGCATGGACGTGCAGCATCCGGCGGCCGTCACGCCCCCCAACACACCCGCCATGACGGCTATCGTGCGACGCGACGACACGCGGCCCGGCGGCTAGCATAGGCCCATCCCAAGCGAAGCGGAGATAGATCGGGCGCGGCGCGGCGTCGAGCGATTGCTCGACGAGCATGGCCTGCTGATGCTGCACGACGCGAAGCTCCCGTCGGCGACGGCGTGCATCGCGGGCGCGACGATCCGGGGATCGTGGTGGGGGCACGCGAAGGGGAAGCTGATCTTCGAGACGTTGAACCGGATGGAGGACGACGTCGCGTGGGCCAAGCTGGTGCTGGGCAAGGAGACGCTGGTGCACCGGCGGCTGTGGCCCGCGCTCGTCGCGGCGGCGGAGTCGGGTCAGCCGTGGCAGACGCGCGATCTGAAGGCGGACGCGAAGCAACTCCTCCGGCGCGTCCGCCTCGGCAAGCCGGTCCAGACCGACGCCAGACGCGCGGCGAATGATCTCGAACGCCGGCTGCTCGCCCGCAGCTACACCGAGCACACGCCGTCGGGACGCCACGTTCGCTTCCTGGAAACCTGGTCGGCCTGGGCGCGGTGCAGCGGGATCGCCGCGGCTGACCTTCCCGACGCCGCCGACGCCATCCAGGCCCTGTCCGCGCCGGTCATGGCCTGGCTGGAGGGGCAGGGGCGCCGGCCGCCGGGCCTTCTCCCTTGGCTCGCCGCCCGTTGAGCGCCGCCCTTGCAGCGGCGCGCGCCGTCGACTATCGTCGGCCGCGCGGTACTTGGAGAGGTGGCCGAGTGGCCGAAGGCGGCGGTTTGCTAAACCGTTATACGGCCCAAAAGCTGTATCGAGGGTTCGAATCCCTCCCTCTCCGCAAGTTTTCGAATTCAAGCCGGCGGTTGCTGGCCGCGACCGCGTGCGTGGTGGCGCTGGCGTCCCCGGCTTGCTCGCTGGAGGCAAGGTGCAACCGCGGCGACGGCATCTCGTGTGGCGTGCTCGGCGATCGCACCCACATGGCGGATCCTGCGCGTGCCTGCCAGTTCTATCGAAAGGGCTGCGCCGCCGACAACATCGCCGCGTGCGTCAGCCTGGGCGCCTTGCTGGGGCAACAAAAATGTCAGGGACCGCCCGGTGAAGCGCGGACGGTCCTCCAGCGCGCGTGCGACGGCGGGGAAGCACCGGGATGTAACAACCTGGCGATGCTGTTTCGCGACGGCGCCGACGGCGTCGCGCGCGACAGGGACCAGGCGATCGCGCTTTTTCGGCGGGCGTGCCCGCGCGCGGCGATCGCGTGCGACAACCTGGGCGCCTTGCTGATCGACACGGACGAAGCCGGCGCGACCGCCGCGTTTCAGATGGGGTGCGCTTCGGAGACCAAGAATCAGGCGCAAGCTGGGTGCTGCTACAAGCTCGGCTTGTCTTACTCGAACGGGTGGGGCGTCGCGGCGGACCGCGACAAGGCAAGGTCGCTCTACCAGGTGGCGTGCACGGCGAAGGTCGGAGGAGGCTGTTACGGCCTGGGTCTGCTCGAGCTCGACGGCACCGGCGGCGAGCCCGTCCAGGCCGCGACCCACTTCCGTCAAGGTTGCGAGCTGGGCATGGCGCCAGCCTGCAACAACATCGGTCTCATGTACGCCCAGGGCCGCGGCGTCGATGCCGACTCCCGGAAAGCGCTCGAGTACCTCGAACGCGGCTGCGACGGGGGCGAGCTGCGCGCGTGCGCGAACGTCGGCTCACGCTACTTCCTGGGCGAAGGCGCGCCGCTCGATGCGGCGAAGGGGCGGGCGCTTCTCCGCAAGGCTTGCGACGGCGGCGTGTCGGAGGCCTGTACGCTGCCGATACCAAGCAAACACTAGGGTCGCGCGCGGTCCGCTCGAACGGGAACCGGGTGCCCGCCCAGGTGTCCGATTGTCGATGCGGTCCCCGTCTGGTCCGAAGCGGTTGTGGCGATCGCGTTTGCCGCGGCCGCTGTCTCTGACGCTGAATCTGTTGCCGTTGACCGTCGTGCAGCTGGCGCTGGTCTGCTTCCTCCTGAACATTTCGAGCGCGACCGGTGAGACGTGTCCGCCGCGCCGGGATATTCGCTTGCCGACCACCGTGAACGGCGAAGAGCTGCTTCGCGCGCCCCTGGTGGAGATCTCGCCGACGGACATACGGGTCGATGGCCTCGTGGTCGCCGGCGACGCCGATCTGGCCGATCGGTTGCTGGTCGTGAAAAACAACCAACACCTGCTGCATCCGGGCGAGGCGTTCGACGGCCGCGTGCTGGTCTGGGCTGACCGTGAGACGACCTGGCGCCGCCTACGCGAAGTCCTGGCCGCCGCCGAGAAGCACGACTACCGGAGCATCGACTTCGTCGTGGTGAAGGACCCACCGCTGCCGGTAGGCTACTGATGCGGCGCCGGCTGATTCGGCCGCGGTCTTACTCCTTGACGCGCGCGCGGAGCCACGGCATACGTTCTCCTCGCATCACGAGCGGCTGTAGCTCATCTGGATAGAGCACCGGCCTACGAAGCCGGGGGTAGCAAGTTCGAATCTTGCCAGCCGCGCAGGATCCTCTACGCCGAGCGCGCCGCGGACTACGCGTTCAGTCCTCCCGGGCGCCAGGCCATAAAACACCAGCAAGAACGCCTCCGTGTTGAGCGCCGCGCCGGCGAGCGCGACCTCGCGCGTCGCCCCAGGGGACCGCTGCCTACGCTTTAGCGGGTCCGCACCATCGTGCCGCGACGATTCGACCACCGGCTGCGTCCTTCCGGTCTCCGCGCTACGCGCGGCGGTTCTATTGGCGCGCGCTGTTGCACCTGAGATCGGCTCCGCACGCGAACGAGCTAAGCGCGGCATTCGGTAGCCGCGACCTGGGGGGCTTAGGTCCGAGTCATATGACATTCGCGGGTCAGCTTTCCGCCGCGATATCCCTCGGTTGGCTCGGGACGGCACCATTCGGCCGCTCTGCATCGCTGAACGCTCGACGAGGAATCTCAATGAATTCGCTCGTCGCGGCGCCACTCGACTCTAACAAGTTCGATCACTCTAACATTTCGGACTAGAGCGGCCGTCGCGGCCCGCCCGAGCGGCAGGAGGACCGCGGACTTTCGAGGACTTGGCGCTTCGTCCGGCCGCCGGTTCATCGGCGCGCCTCTTGCGGTTGGCGCGCGGGTCAACGGGTTCGCGCCGGGTGTCGTAAACAAAATGAACGGAGTTTTGCTTGTGATCGGGTTCGATTCGCCGTCGAATGCGCGCACCACAAGATACGCCGTCTCTCCGGGGGGAAGACGCGGCGCCAGGCGATAGAGGCGACTGTGCGGAGAAAATCCCCTGAAACCGGCCGCGACCCAGCTCGCGCGAGATCGAGTGCGGGCGTCGCAGCACGAGAGGACGAGCAGCGGACGCGTGCGGATCTGCTCGACCGACCGTCGGGCGAGCTGATCGCCGGTGCGCTTCGATTAGTTCGAAAGAAAGTTGGTTGTTAAAGCGCGATCGCTCGCGTTTAGAGATCAGGAGGTCTTCACGTGGCGAATCATCGAGGTGGCTGGGCGACCGAGAGCATCCTTCTGTTCGCGGCGGCGGTTTCGGTCGCGGCGGTTTCGGGTCTGTCGTGCGGCAGTGCGGCACCGACGTCAGTCGGCGCTGAAACGACGAGCGGCGCAGCCCCGCTGACGGCGGCCGACACGAGCAATGCGGCGCGCGCCAGCTCCTACGCCGCCGAGGTGGCGCGCTATCGCGACATCGCGACGCGGGAGCGGCAGGCGTCGGCGGCTTACGCGGCGAGAACGCCGCCCGCCGGCGCGACGAAGGACTGGAACGCAACGCTGAAGGCCCGCGCGGACGCCCGCGCGACGGCGGCCGATCAGATCGCCACGCGGATCCAGATCTTCGCCGACTATTTCGCAGCCGAGGCGGCGAAGGAGGTGGCACGATGAGGCGCGCGGGACGCGGTCGGTGGCTGGCCCGGCTGACGCTGGCGCTGATCGCGGCGTCCTCCTGTACGTCCGGAGGGGCGCCTGGTGGGGACACCGTGACGGTGCGGTCGGCCGTTGGGACAAACGTCGTCATCACGGTGCGCGACGGCGTGGGTGCGGCGCTCGCCGGGCGCACGGTCTACGCGGTCAAGAACAACGGCAGTATCGCGGGGACGGGGACGACGAATGCCAGCGGGCAGGCAACCATCAATTTGGCGGCGAGCTCGTACCGGTTCCTCGTCGAGGAGGATGCCTCCGACTTCTACAGCGGCGCGGTCGGCCACTGCGTTACGCCCGGCTGCACGACAGCCATGATCACCGTCCCGCGCGTGGACGTCACGGTGGTCAACACCAGCGGCACCCCGCAGGTCAACCAGATAGTGCTGTGGGAGAACACCAGCGGCGGCACGGGCGGCTTCGTGTCAACGGGGGCGAACGGCCACGTCGTGATGGCGGTGCCGACGGGGTCGTACCGATTCGTCGCGACCCAGAACGACTTCGACTTCACCAGCGGGGCGGCCGGCCACTGCACCGTCCCGAGTTGCACGTCAGCGACGATCACGACGACGATCCCGGTCACCGTCACGGTCCGCGACACGACCAACGCCCCCAAGCCGAACCTGCTGGTGTCGTGGGCGACCACGCTCGGTGAAACGGGCGGCTGGGTCAACACAAACGCCAGCGGCGTCGCCGTGCTGTCGGTGCCGCAGGCGTCGATGCGGTTCGCGGTCGACATCGGCAGCCAATCCTTCTACAGCGGCGCGGCCGGGCACTGCACGGTGCCCGGCTGCACGTCGGCCACCATCACCGTCAGCGCACCGGTCCTCGTCACGGTCGTGGACACCAGCGGCACGCCCTTATCGGGCAAGTCGGTGATGTGGCAACAGTCGTCGGGGACGACCGGCGGCAACACCAACACGAACGCGAGCGGACAGGCGACCATCATCCCGCCGCTCGGCGTCGCCGTCCGCTTCAAGGTGATCGTCGACGGCACTGACTTCTACAGCAGCGCGACGTACAACTGTACGCAGCCCAGCTGCACCAGCGCGACTATCCTCGTCAGCGCGCCCACCGTCGTCACCGTGGTCGACGGCGCGGGCGCGCCGGTGTCGGGGCGCGCGGTGACGCCGACGTCGACCGAAGGCATCACGTCGGGGAACAAGACGACGAACACCAGCGGCCAGGCGACGTTCCGGCTGCCGTTCGCCCACTGGCAGTTCAAGGCCAAGTGCAGCGCCAACAACGAGACGTTCTTCAGCGGCAACGCCGGCCACTGCTACATCCCCGGCGGTTGCCTGACCGCGAAGATCAAGATGCCGTGCGGCCAGTGCGCCGGAAAGCCGAACGGGTTCGCGTGCGACGACCAGACCGCGTGCTCGGGCAGCTCGACTTGCCAGAGCCAGTTCTGCACCGGATCGAACCCGATGAGCTGCTCGGCGTCCGACCAGTGCCACGACGCAGGTGCCTGCGGCGCCGAGACGGGGACGTGCTCTAACCCGCCCAAGGCGAACGGGACGTCGTGCAGCGACGGGAACGGCTGCACGAGCGGTGATGCGTGCCAGGCGGGGGCGTGCACGGGCGGCAACCCGGTGACGTGTACGGCGCAGGACCAGTGCCACGCCGCGGGAACGTGCAACCCCGCGACGGGGGTTTGCTCGAACCCCGCGAAGGCGGACGGGACATCGTGTGACGACGGCAGCGCTTGCACGCTGTCGGACGCGTGCCAAGGCGGAACTTGCGCTGGATCGAACCCTGTCACGTGCCCGCCCCCGGGTGAATGCACGACCACCGGCCAGTGCGTTCCGGCGACTGGAACCTGTATGTATCCACCACTGGCCGACGGAACGATCTGCACCGGCGGCTTGTGTGCCGCGGGCGGCTGTCAGCAAGCCGGGAATCCGCCGACGCCAATCGATCCGACTGTCCCAATGGATATGCAGCAGGCTACTGCATTCCTATATGAGGGATCGAATCCGCAGCAGATCGGGGTTCCCGCTGGAACAATCAAGAAAGATCGCGTTGGCGTCTGCCGCGGCAAGGTCACCGATCGCGACGGCGCCGGTGTCAAAGGCGTTGTGATACGCGTCGTGGGCCGGCCCGAGTATGGGTTCACTCAAACGGGAGCCGATGGCGTCTTCAGTCTCGCGGTCAATGGCGGGCAGCAATTGAACCTACGTTATGAGCGAAAAGGCTATCTGCCCGTGCAGCGCTCGGCCTTCGCTCACGCGCTCGACTACTCGTGGTTCCCAGAGGTCGTCCTAACCGCTGTCGACCCCGCTCGCACGACAGTTGACCTTTCGAACCCAACGGCCGTCCAGGTTGCGCAAGCCACGCCGACATCCGATGCGAGTGGCACTCGCCAGTCGGTACTCCTCTTTTTCGCGGATACGCAGGCGACGGCAATGAAGGTCGACGGAACGACCATGCCGCTACCTACCCTCACCGTCCATTCGACTGAATACACCGTCGGTCCGCAGGGACCAAAGGCAATGCCTGTTCCGCTACCTCCAAGTTCCGGTTACACGTACGCCGTGGAACTGACCGCCGAGGAGGCGGACACAGACGACGTTCAACTGGTCAGTTTCAATCGGCCGGTCATCAACTACGTCGACAACTTTCTCCATTTCCCGATTGGAACTCCCGTCCCGCTTGGCTCCGGACAAGACGCGAACACCTGTTGGCTGCCCGAGCCGAACGGCGTCGTGATCAAGATCCTCGACTCGGTCGCCGGGCTCGCCGAGATTGACGCTGACGGCGACGGCCAGCCTGACGACGCGGCCGCGCTAGCCGCCGCAGGAATAACCGACGATGAGCGGGCGACACTTGCAACGCTCTACTTGCCGGGAGAGAGCCTCTGGCGCGCGCCACTTTCGCATTTCTCCCGCTGGGACTTCAATTGGCCCTTCGGACCACCGCCAGATGCGGAGACGCCGTCAGGTCCGGATCCGGAACCGGCCAACGATTCCGATCCGGATGATTGCCAGGTGAGTCCGGGCTCGACCGTAAGCTGCGGCAACCAGGTTCTCAGCGAACGAATACCAGTCGTGGGCACCCCCTTCACGCTCTCGTATTCCAGCGCCGATGTACCCGGATTCGCCGTGGGCTCGGCGCGAGCGATAATCCCTCTATCCGGCGCATCGATACCTGCGAACGTAAAGCGGATCGACTTGACGGTCGAGATTGGCGGCAAGACGGTCGCGCAGTCGTTCCCGCCAACACCTAATCAAGTCACAACCTTCGACTGGGATGGTAATGACTGGGCCGGTCGGCCGCTCATCGGCGCCCAGCCGGCACGAATAACCGTCACGAACGTCTATGACGGCATCTACAACGCTCCTAGCATCAGCGTCGAACGGGCGTTCGCGCTTTATCCGGATCTTTCCCCGAGCTTTATCGAAGCCGACACGGGTCGCAGTGAGGTTTACCTGCCGCGGCAACGCGTAATCCGGCTCGTTCGGCCCGACGTCTTGTCGCAAGAGGGCTTTGGTGGCTGGGCTTTGAACGTTCATAAGATCTACGACGCTCGAAACGCCCGACTGACATCCGGCGGAAGCTTGATCTACTCCGGTCGCGACATGACTCTATCCCACCTGTTCGACAGGACGTTCCAAGTCTGGTGGGACTTCCAAGCAACTTCGGACGGGTCGACGTTCGTCACGAACCCGATCGGTCAGGGTCTTTCCATCCCGGGCCTGATCCGCTACCGGGCAGACGGCACATCCGAATTTGTCGCGTCTGATGTCAGGCCGATGTCCCTCGCGCACGGTGGTAATGGCACCGTATTTTCCGCGGAGTCCGGTCCGTTTCTAAGCCAGCTGACATTCTTCGAAACGATTAACCGGTTGAACACCGACGGCACAGTCACGTTGGTGGCGGGTAGCGGATGCGATTACTCGACTGGGTTCCCGACCGACGTCGGAGATGAAGGGCCAGCGGTCAGTGCGTGTCTTGGACATGTCAACGACTTAGCCGTCGGCCCGGACGGTCAGATCTACGTATTTAGCAGTGATCCGAGCTTTGCCCTCCGCCGCATCGATTCGTGCGGAATGATTCACAACGTCATCCCGCGAAGCTTAGCGACCAAGGTCAGAGCCGTAGCGATCGCCCCAGACTATTCGATCTACCTGATGTGGATCGATAATGGTGCGAGCGCCAACGTCATAAAGCGACTGCAGCAGGATGGGACCATCGCACACGTTGCCGGCACCAGTGGTGGGCTCGGATGCAGTGACACGGATGGTACTAATGGAATCCGGGATCACCTCTGTGGGTTTCAAAATGAGCTACAAACCGGTCCCGACGGAACCGTTTTCTCAACAACCGAGGTGACCTTCTTCTCCCCGCTCTTCCCGGGAACGCCACTCACACGACGCTCGATCGTCGTTCTTAGGCCAGATGGTCGCTTTTCCGAAGTCAACGTAGGCGACGTCTACGTGACTAAATTCAGCGTCGCTCCAAACGGTGAGATCACCGCGTTCGTTCGTCTTCCAGTCGACAGTCCACCAGATCCATTTTCCTACTATGGCGGCGCGTCTGGCTTCTATCGTTTGAGGCCCTCGCTCCCCGGAACCTCTAACGCCAACTACGCAATTCCATCGACTGACGGCCGGGAACTTGACTCATTCGATGGCCGAGGACGGCACCTCGCGACACGTGATGCCGTGACTACGGCGTTGCTGTATCAATTCGCCTACGATTCAAACGGCTACGTTACCGGGATAGCTGATGCGAACGGTAGAGTCACTACTGTCGAGCGAGATTCGGCTGGGAAACCCTCGGGGATCGTGTCGCCGACTGGGCAGCGGACAGTACTCACGCTGGACGCAAACGGGTACCTCGCTAGCGTGACCAGCCCAGGAGGTGCCTCGGCGCAGTTTCAGTACGATAACGGCCTTCTAGTGCACGAAGTCGACGCCCGCACGGGTGTTCATGATTTCACATACGACGCCAACGGTCGCTTGATTGGAGATCACACACCGGCCGGCGGGCAGTGGGTCCTGTCGCGAACAAAACAGCCGGGGGCCGAATCCACCGTTTCCATGACGAGCGGCGAAGGTAGGATCACGACTCACCGATCATTCACCGATCGGTTGGTCGAAACGGCAGCCGGAGCGGAGATTCTGGGCAATAGGACTCGGATTGTCACTGGTCCGGATGGGCTGGCGACAACGACTGTCACCGATGCTCACGGCAACGCCACCGTCGCGCTTAGCGACGGCACGACAGTGACGGCGACTACCGCTCCCGATCCTCGATTTGGCATGGCCGCGCCCTATGTCAGCCGTCATACGGTCGCACTTCCTAGCGGCTTGACTGGAGTCAGCACAGCGACACGTACCGCCAGCGTCGCCAGTGATGGGATCACCTTGACGTCGCAAACCGACATCACAACCGTCAACGGACGCTCCGCCATGACCACTTACGACGCCGCTACGCGGGCAACGACGATGAAATCACCAACCGGACGACAGGTGGTGATGACTAGGGACCTGAATGGTCGCGTGTCGTCTCTTCAGGCAGGAAACCTGGCGCCAACGACTTACGCATATGACACGCGGGGACGGATGACGTCCATTGTGTCCGGAACGGGCGCTGGGTCGCGCACGATTTCACTTTCATACGACGTTCTGGACCGCTTGGTGGAAGCGACGGATCCGTTGACCCATACGCATACCTACGGCTACGACGCCGACAACCGGGTGGCTTCCTTCATGACTCCGGATGGAGCCGAAGCAATATCCTCGTACAGTTTGGCAGGCGATCGAATCTCACTGTCCCCTCCGGGACGGCCGGCGCACCAATTCGCGTACACGTCGGCGGGCGACCGGAGTTCGTACACGCCGCCCCCCTTGGATAGTACGACGTGGTCGACCTCTTACTCGTATGACCGAGATCGGCAACTGACGCTCGTTACACGCCCCGACGGCCACACAATCTCCTTGGGATACGACGAAGCGGGCCGCCTCAGCACGACGTCGTATGATGGCAGGACGATTGTGCTGACGTATTCGCCGACGACTGGACAACCCACCCGCATTGCAACTAGCGATGGTGAAAACATCGACCGAGCGTACGACGGAACGCTCCCGCTTGCGGAGACGTGGAGCGGTCTTGCGGCAGGGACCGTGAGGAGGACGTGGAACAACGACTTTCGAGTGACCACCGAGTCGGTCAATGACGCCAATACAATTGCCATTGCGTATGATCCGGATGGATTGGCTATCGGTGTTGGCGCGATGACGATCGTACGTGACGCCTCCAACGGGCTCGTCACCAGCACTGAACTCGGCAGTGTCACGGCCGGTTGGACTCGCAACGCTTTCGGCGAAGCGACAGCATTCAGCGCCATTGTCGCTGGCATTCCCATCCTACAGAGGCAGGACACGCGCGACAATCGTGGTCGCGTGTCCGAACGAACGGAATCGGTCGATGGCATCGCGCACACGGTCGCGTTTACCTATGACCTTGCCGGTCGCCTAGCGGGCGTCGCGACTGACGGTACCGTCAGCGCGACGTACACGTATGATCTGAATGGCAATCGGCTGTCGAAGGAGACACCGAACGGACTCGAGGTCGGCGCTTATGACGCGCAGGACCGTCTGATCTCGTACGGGCCATTCAACTTCACGTACACCCCGAGTGGCGATCTCGCCACGAAGACGGACGTCGCGGCTGGCGTCGTGACCCGCTACACGTACGATTCGCTCGGTCAACTTCGTGAAGTGGCATTACCTGACGGTCGGATCGTTAGCTACGACCTGGATGGCATGCGTCGGCGGATCACAAAACGGATTAACGGTACCGTCGTCCGTAAGTGGCTCTATGGCGGCGGCATGCACCCAGTTGCGGAACTAGACTTGAATGACGTTGTCACAACAAGGCTGGTCGGTACCGAATACCTGGTGAAGGCCGGCAACACCTTTAGGATTGTGAAAGACGCACTCGGTGGGCCCAGGCTGATCGTCGATGCCAGCACGGGCGCGGTGGCTCAGCGGATCGACTACGACGAATGGGGCAAGGTCATTGCGGACACTTCCCCGGGTTTCCAGCCCTATGGGTTTGCGGGTGGGCTGTACGATCCGGACACTGGCCTTGTCCATTTCGGCGCGAGAGACTACGATCCAGCAATCGGACGTTGGACCATGAAGGATCCGATCTTGTTCGCGGGAGGCTCTCCAGATCTTTACGTGTACGCGGCTAATGATCCTGTCAACAACGCTGACCCGACGGGCCTCACGATATTTACTCTCGACACCGAATCAACGGCCGCGCTTGCACGCCTCAGACGCTCTTCCGATCTCGGCCAGTTGATCGATCTGCTTAACAGCAATGATAACTACGCCGTCTATATACGGTCGTCACCGGTTAATGATGCCCTGGAGTGGGCCGGCGGTGCGCTAACTGATCCTATGCCCGGGCTTTCGATAATTAGTTGGAATTGGGATATTGTAAGGGCAAAGAACAGGATGCTTTGTGAGATGCGCGCCGCTGCCTCTGTTAAGTCTCCTCCCTACCCGAATATCGAAACAGTTATCGCGCATGAGCTCGGCCACGCGTTCTTCTACGCTTACTATGCTGACGAGGCCGAGCCCTATTTCACATCCGCCGAATTGGCTCTCCTTTTCGATAATTTGGCGAGGATCCACGTGCCATTTGGCCCCGGTCCCTTTCGACAAGCACACTAATGAGCAAGAACCTGTTGGCGTTGGTGCTGGCAGCGGCGTTCGCAGCGTCCGCCTGCACGAAGTCCCGCGGTGCGCCGCAGGTGTCTCCATCGGAGTTCGTCAAGGCCGCAGCGGTACTCGTCGAAAGCTACCCCAATTCTCGTGATTGCGAGGAGAAGTGCGCCACCAGAAGTTGCGTAGACGCGACACTGAACAAACAGCCTCGTTGGATCTGCATTATCCCTTGCACCCGCGATCTCGACTGCCCTGCCGGAATGGTCTGCAATTGCGGAATGGACCGATCGTCGTGCCGCGAGCCACTCATAGGGATAACAGCCGAGGTATGCATCGCTGGTGTTCGAGCACAACATCGCCCTCGCGACGCGAGCGCGCGTGACAAGGAACAGGTGAGGATGCTGGTGGAGAAAGCACGCGACGAGCTCGCTCGCGTGCGCGCTGGCAATGCCGATGCGGGGGCCGTCGACGAGCGGTAACGAAGGTCGTAACGGGCGACTCGTACGGAGCGAGAGACCGGCGCCCGTCCTGCTCGAAAACCGAGACGAATGAAACGTACCCGTTCACCGGTGGACACTGCCGGAAGGAGCGGTCGCGCGGGGCGGCCGCGCAGCGACGCTTCGTAACCCGCGGCAGGTGGATCTGGCATGACGGCGAGCGCGGCGGCAGCTTCACCTGTCTCTCGCTCGTGCCATGGGGCTTCAGGACGCGGTTTGACCTGCTTGAGATCGACGGGTCGGACGCGACCGCGTACGCCCTTGAGCAGGGAACCGACGCAGAAGGTGCGGGCGGACGTTGTCGTTCCTGAGCGCCATTGTCGCCGGCTTCGCCGTTCGCACCCGACGAGCTCCGCGTTCCTGGAGTCGGTCGTTGGGGGAGACGACCCCTGTTGGGTACCCGCTACTCTGAAGGTCCGGCCTGTTTGAACGACGCCGCGATTCGTTCGGGGTCATGTAGCGAAGCGATGACGACGGAGCCCCGGCTAAGAACGCCGGAGCTTGATCCGATCGGAGCGATCGAAAATCGATCTACTGTGCATCTACGAATTTGCGTTTCTAGTGCATGCCAGCGGAAACGGGCTGTCGCGACGAACCCCGGAACCCCGCGCGATCTCGCCACTTCGTTTCAGCCTGAATCGCCCGACAACGTGCTTCCTCGCCTACGAAGCCGGGGGTAGCAAGTTCGAATCTTGCCAGCCGCGCCCACGCACGGGTCAGAAGCCGGTGAGCACATACAGCTCCGGCTGACCATTGACGCCGTACGCGACGCTCGCGCCGTTGGGGGAGAGGTCGACGTCGAGGACGGCGAAGCTGTCGAGGATCAACCTTCGCTGGACGGGCGGAGCGAGGGTGACGATCTCGATGCCGCGCTCGGTGCCGGCGACGATGCGGGTGCCGTCGGCGAACCAGGCGACGCGGCCGAACGAGTTGGTGCTGGCGATGACGTCGGTGAGCGTGCGGCTGGCGAGGTCCATCAACTGGATCTTGTCATCGCTCCAGAGAGCGAGGGTCGCGCCGTCCGGCGAGAAGCGCGGAGAGTCGCCGTACAGTCCAAGGTCGGACACGACGGGAGGCGTCTGACTGAGGTCGGCGAGGTGCAGGGTCGAGCCGTTGAGACCGTAGGCGAGCCAGCGGCCGTCCGGCGAGAGGTCCGGATTCAATGCCGCGAACCCTTCGACGACGAAGCGGCTCGCCCCGCCGGACGGCGACACGGCGCGGATGCCGGTGTCCGACGAAACGTAGATGATCTCGGACCCGTCGGCGGTCCACGCCATGGCCAGCAGGTAGTCGCCGTCGCTGGTGATGCTGCGGGAATCAGCGCCCGTCGGTGACATCAACGCCAGCTCGGAGAGCGTGCCCGTGTCGCGCGCATGCGCCAGCAGCGTGCCGTCCGGCGAGAAACGCGGGCTTCCGCCGCGCACGCCCGCCGGGAAGGTGAGCGTGCGGACGTCGCCGCCGCTCCCACCGCCGCCGCTGCCCCCGGTGCCGCCGGCCCCGCCGCCGCCGCCACCGCCACAGCTCGCCAGGGAAACGAGCGCGATCGCGACGATCCCGCAGTATCGCGCCATCGCCGCCATGACGCGGATGCTGGCGGCAACATCAGCACCGTGTCAACCGACCCTGCACACACCGGTGTGAACGTGGGTTCATGTCCCCGCGGCGCCCGCCGATGATCGGGGCATGAGGTCGCCTTCGGTCGTCCGGGTCGGTGTGGTCGCGGGGTTGCTGGCAAGCGCCTCCGGGTGCGGACTGGTCTCGTTCGACGTAAGCCAGGACATCCCCCAGCAGACGGTCCCCGGCAGCCCGCTTGGCGCGCTGCTGCCGGTGTCGCTGTTCGCGATTCCGCTGAACATCGACATCAGGTCCGAGACCGCCGGGCACGGGACCGGTCCGGCCAGCTCGGTGACGCTGAGCTCGGTCTCGCTGACCGTCACGTCGCCCTCGGGCGCGACGTTCGACTTCGTCGATTCGATCGTCATCGACATCTCCGGCCCGGGCCTGGCCGAGGTTGAGATCGGGCGCCTGCAGCCGGTGCCGGGTACGGCGTCGATCTCGATCCCGCCCACGGGCGGCGTGGACCTGCTGCCCTACATCAACGCGGGCGCGTCCATCACCGCGAAGGCGTCAGGGCACATGCCGGCGGCCGACACGACGTTCGTCGGCACGGTCGTCGTCACGGTGCACGTCTGACCGTCGTCGGTGGCGGCGGCGGTAGATCCGGCGGGCGGCGCGCCACGCGCCAGAGGATGCCGGTCATCGCGACGAAGAAGAGCAGCCCGAGGATCTGATACCCGCCCGGGCTCAGGCCGCCGATGAGCGCGTGCTCGAGCGAGATCTTGCTCAGCGCCTTCGCGGGACGGTCGAAGGCGCTCAGCATCGCGATCACGACGCCCGCGACAGCACCGCCGGCGACGAGGCCGGTCGCGAACAGGCTGCCGGGGCTCAGCTCGCCCTCCGCGTGGCCCTGGGGCGCGCCTGTCTTGCGGCGCGCCCGCTCGGCGAAGGCGCGAACGGCGCCGCCCACGAAGATGGGCGTGGTGGTGGACAGCGGCAGGTACGCGCCGACGGCGAACGACAGCGAGCTGACGCCGCACAGCTCGATGGTCAGCGCCAGCGCCACGCCGACCATCACGAACTGCCAGTCGAGGTTGTGGGCGAGCAGGCCTTTGATCAACGTCGCCATCAGCGTCGCCTGCGGCGCCGGATAGCGGTCGCTGCCGATCATGTGCACACCGGGGCCGCCCGAGTTGTCGAGCAGGCGGATGGTCAGCCCGACGACGATGGTCGACGTGATCACGCCGATCAGCAGGCCGATCTGCTGCGCGCGCGGCGTCGCCCCGACGAGGAAGCCGGTCTTGAGGTCCTGCGACGTCGCGCCCGCGTTGGCCGCGGCGATGCAGACCAGCGCGCCCACGCACAGCGCCATCGGCTGGTAGAGGTCGCCCGTCCAGCCCAGACCCACGAACACCAGGCACGTCGCCATCAGCGTCGCGATCGTCATGCCGGAGATCGGGTTCGACGATGAACCGATGAGGCCCACGATCCGGCTGGCAACGGTCACGAAGAAGAAACCGAAGATGACGACCAGCAGCCCCAGCAGCAGCTTGCTGCCGATGCCGGCGCCGGGCACGAACGGCAACACGGCGATGACCAGGACCAGCACCAGCGAGCCGACGAGGACGACGGTGATCGGCAGGTCGCGCTCGGTGCGCAGCACCTGGCCGGCGCCCGTGTCGCGCCGGCGCAACGACTTCAGGCTCTCCCGGAACGACGACACGATCGTCGGCAGCGTCTTGAGCAGCGTGATGAAACCGCCCGCCGCCACCGCGCCCGCGCCGATCTGGCGCACGTAGGCGCGGTACACGGCGGAGGCCGCGCTCGCGAACGTGTGCGTGGCGGGGTCCCAGCCGCCGGGGCCGCCAGGCGTGGCGGCGCTCGCCAGGTAACCGAGCTTGACCAGCTGCGCGGCGATCACGTCCGGCGGTGTCAGCACGGTGATGAGCGGGATCATCCCCAGCCAGGCGAGCACGCCGCCCGCCACCAGCACGCCGGCGATGCGCGGGCCGATGATGTAGCCGACGCCCAGATACTCGGGCGTGATGTCGCCGCTGATGACCGCCGCGGGCAGATAGCGGTTCGTCTGCTTGAACGCCAGCGCCGGCGTCTCGACGATCACCTTCAAGACCCGCTGCAGAACAGCGTACCCGCTTGCGACCCACAGCCCCATGAACGCAGTGCGCGCGAGGTTGCCGCCCTTTTCGCCCGCGATCAGGACCGACGCGCACGCCGTGCCCTCCGGATAGGGGAGGTTGGCGTGCTCCTTCACGATCAGCGAGCGCCGGAGCGGGATCATCATCAGCACGCCCAGCACGCCGCCCACCATCGCCAGCGTCAGGATCGTCCAGTACGAGAAGTACGGCGCGCCGATTCCCTGCCCGGGGACGCCGCTGCCGAGAAACAGGAAGCCGGGCAGGGTGAACACGACGCCCGCCGCGATCGATTCGCCCGCCGAACCGATCGTCTGGACGATGTTGTTTTCGAGGATCGTCGACGAGCCGAGCTTCTTGAACACGGAGATCGCGAGCACCGCGATCGGGATCGACGCCGAGACCGTGAGCCCCGCCTTCAGCGCGAGGTAGACGGTCGCCGCGCCGAACATCACGCCGAACGCCATGCCCAGCGCGATCGCCTTGCCCGTCAGCTCGGCCGGGCTCTCCTGAGGTGATACGTAAGGCTCGGGCGCCTCGGCGGGTTGCGTCTCGCCACCGGCGTCGCGCGCGTCGCTCAAAACACGTCTCCCCAGCGGCACAGGATGACGCCGCGCTGGCCGATCGCGCGGCGCACCTTCGCCGACGTCAGCGTTCGCAGCTCGCCGCTGTAATCGTAGAAGTCGCCGCTGATCTCGCCCGGGTGGCAGATCAGCTCGTGCGTTCCCGGGCCGAGGCGGCCGATGATCTCCAGCACCCGCACCTCGTCGAGCCGGCCCGACTCGACGTACCCCCAGCTCTGCGCGCTGTACTTCCGCGCGCCCAGCTGGCGGCGCGTCAGCCAGCCCAGGCCGGTCAGCACGCCTGCCTTCAGCCCGCGCCGCGGGTCGGTCACCCACGACAGCGTCGGCGTTTCGATGCCGCTGCGGATGGCCTCGATGCCGTGCCGCCGCGCCACCGCCTCGACCGACCGGCCCACCACGGGCAGGAACCCGAGGTGGTGGTGCGTGTCCAGGTGGTCGATCTTGATGCCCGCGTCGCGCACGCGCGCGATCTGCGCCTCGAACTCGCGCTCGACGTCGCCCGGGTCGATCTTCCGTTTCGTCCACGCGGCGATGAACTCGGCGCCGCGCTCGTGAAAGCGGCCGCCCGCGGTCAGCAACGACGGCACGCGGGCGGGGTCCGCGATCGGCCCGCGGCCCACCAGGGCCAGGTGCACGCCCACGCCCAGGTCCGGCGCCTCGGCCAGGATCGCGCACGATTCCTCGAAGTCGCCGCAATTGCCCAGCACCGACGTGCTGGTGACGATGCCCTCGCGGTGCGCGCGCACGATGCCGCGCGACACACCCGGCGACATGCCGAAGTCATCGGCGTTGACGACCAGACGGATGGCGCTGGCGGATTCGGAGTCCAATGCGTGCGCATCATAGCGACGCGGCCAACCGGCGAGGACCAATTGTCGCGTATGCCACCAACCTGGCATTCCGACACGAGAATTGACCCCCTGTGACGATCAGTGATAATTCTGTCCTTCGATGGCCAAGCGCATCCTGATCGCCGACGACAGCGTGACGATCCAGAAAGCCTTCGCCATGACGTTCGCGGGCGCGGATGACG
>Ga0207681_10000970_pt1 | contig 18718 bp, 13 predicted proteins | sample KBSS53metaG_FD_184324 | JGI IMG/M metagenome (GOLD analysis project Ga0207681, IMG submission 184324) | Switchgrass rhizosphere microbial communities from Kellogg Biological Station, Michigan, USA - KBS S5-3 metaG (SPAdes) (version 2) | ecosystem: Host-associated > Plants > Roots > Rhizosphere... | reverse complement strand
AGTCGGCGATCTCCACCGTCGCGGTGCCGGTGGCCGCCGCGGTCGGGTCGACGACTACGCGGTAGGTGTCGTCCGCTGGCAGGACGCCCTCCATGAAGCCGGTGGAGGTGGAGGTCCAGTTGGACGAGGTGACCGCGGTGCCGTTGGACTTCAGCAGCCAGGCCTTGAAGCTGGAGAGGCCGATTCTCGGGAAGCGAACCATCACGCGCTCGCCGGCTCTGCCCGTGAAGCGCTCGACCGCGTTCCAGCCCGGATAGGTGAACGTCAGGTCTCTTCTGAACAGCGTCGAGGAGACCGTGATGTCCTCCGGCGTCTCCGCCGGCACGTCATAGACCGTCACGCTGGCGCTGCCGCCGCCAGTTTGCGTCGTCTCAAGCCACACGTCGTAGGTGCCGTCGGACGGGATCGTGTTGACGTCGAGCCAGCCGCTGCTGGAGAAGCTCGACCAGTTCGGCAGGTAGCTCGTCGTCCCGGCTCTGGCGACCTCCATCCAGCCGCTCAACGTGCTGGAGCCGACGCTGAACGCGATCCGCTGACCGGCTCTGGCGTCAAAGCGAAGCCGCACGTCCTGGCCGGTGTACGACGTTCTCACACTCGTCGTCACACCCGAGGCGGTCGGCGTGATCGTCTGCACCACGTCGGAGGCGTCGCCGACCTCCATCGTGACCGACCCGGTATTGGCGTTCGTCGGGTCGACGACCACGGTGTAGGTGCCGTCGGCGGGCAGCACCAGCTCCATCGGCGTGCTGGTGCTGGGCGTCCACGAGGAGCTGGCGAGCGTCGAGCCTCTGGCGTCCACGATCCGCGCCGTGAACGCCGAGAGCGAGATCGTCGGGAAGCGCACGGTCGCGCGCTGGCCGGCTGTGCCAGTGAAGGTGAACTGGGCGTTCTGGCCCGGGTAGTCGAATCTGATCGATCTGCTGACCGCGTCGGTCGAGAGCGAGATTGACTCGGCCTGGTCTGCCGGGACGTCGTAGACGGTGATCGTCGCGCTGCCGCCGGCGCTGCCGGTCGTCTCCAACCACGCGTCGTAGCTGCCATCGGCAGGGATCGTGTTGACGTCGAGCCAGCCGCTGCTGGAGAAGCTCGCCCAGTTGGGCAGGAAGTCGCGCGTTCCGGCTCTCGCGACCTGGATGTACCCAGTCAGGGTGCTGGAGCTGACGCTGTACGCGATCCGCTGACCGGCTCTCGCGTCGAAGCGCAGGCGGATGTCCTGGCCCGCGTAGGTCGTGCTGATCGTTCTCGTCGTCCCCGACGCCGACGGGGTGATCGTCTCCACGACGTCGCTGGCGTCGAACGCCTCCATCGTTACGGACCCGGTGTTGCCATTGGTCGGGTCGACGACGATGCGATATCTGCCGTCCGCCGGCAGGATCGCCTCCATGAACCCTCTCGACGACGACGTCCACGACGCGCTGGTCACGGTCGCGCCTCTGTCGTCGATCACACGGGTCGTGAACGCCGAGAGTGAGATGGTCGGGAAGCGCAGCTCGACGCGCTCGCCCGCTCTGCCGTCGAAGGCGTAGACCTGATTCTGGGCCGGGTAGTCGAATCTGATGTCGCGTCTGAGCACGCTCGACGTGAGCGTCACGTCCTCGCTCATGTCCGCCGGCACGTCGTAGGAAGTCACGGTCGCCTGCCCGCCGCCGGTCTGCGTCGTCTCCAGCCACACGTCATAGCTGCCGTCGCTGGGCAACGTGACGATGTCCAGCCAGCCCGCGCCGATCGTTGAGTACGGCTGCAGGTAGCTGCGCGTGCCGGCCGGTGCGATCTCGATCCAGCCTGTCAGCGTGCTGCCGCTCAGACCGACCGCGATCCGCTGGCCGGCTCTGCCCGTGAAGCGCAGACGGGCGTCCTGGCCGGCGAACGACGTTCTGATCGTGCTGACGGCCCCTGTCGCGGTCGGGACGATCGTGTCGACGACGTCGACGAACGGCGTCAGCGTCACGCCCCCCGCCGAGGAACCGCTCACAAGGATCGTGTACGTCCCATCCGAGCTGACCTGGATCGGAGGCGTCAAGCTCGACCCCGACGAGAAAGACTGCTCACCCAATCTGGTCCCGGTCGGCGACCAGACGCTGACCGCACCGCTCATCGTGCTGCTCGTCAGCTGTGTTCGGATGCGGTCGTTCGCTCTGAGGTCGACGACGTACATCGCCAGCTTGCCCGAAGCGCTCAACGAGACGGAACGGCTGGAGCCGAGGGTCAATCGTGCGGTGTCCTGGACGTTTGCGACGGCATACCCAGTCGGGACGACGAACACGTCCGGGCCCACCGCGACACCCTCAGGCGTCTCGACTCTCACATGCCCCGAGCCGGTCGGCGGCGTCTCCGCGAGGATCTCGCTCGATCTCGCGCTCGTCACGAGCGCCCGCGCTGCGTTGACGAACACGTCGTCGTCGCCGATGCCCTCGGCGAAGTGGGTGCCGGAGATCGTCAGCTGATCGCCGGCGGCCACGAGCGTCGGCGACACGCCGGAGATCGTCGGCGCCTGATCGCTCTGGACCGTGAACGAGCCCGCGCTCGTCGCCGAGGAGGCGCCCAGCGTGACGGTCACCGTTCCGCTGGAGGCGCCGGATGGGACCTGCACCTGCAGCTGCTCGTCGCTCGCCGACACGACCGTCGCGGCGGTGCCGGCGAATCTGACCGTCAGCGCTCTCGGATCGCTGCCGAACCCGGTGCCGTCGATCGCGATCGTGTCGCCGACCTTGCCGCGCTCGGGCATCATCCCGATCACGGACAGATCCGAAGCGAGGTAGCGGTCGACGGAGAGGAGGTTGCCGACCGGGTCCCATGCGAACACCGACGCCTCGCGCGGCGCGCTGGTCCCGCCGGTGGCGTCGGTCGTCGTGAACGAGCGCAGACGACCAGCGTCGTCGTAGGTCGCACGGGTGGCGTCGGTCGGCACGGCCGACGCCGTGTGAGGAGCCAGCGCCACGCACGCGAGCGCAGCCAGCATGACCAGCACCACCGTGTGCAGGCGCGCTGCGCCTACCGTCGCGACGACCTTCACGCTGAGCCTCCTCGCCGTGCCCCGCCTGGCCCCTGCCAGAGCGTCGAGCGGCCGGCAGCCTAGTCAACTAATGCGCCGCTTGATAACGCGATTACGAAGATTCAACGGATGTCCGAGCATGCAGAATGTGGTACGACACGGGAGCCGCCGATCCGCTATGTATGCGCGTGATGGCCGGCTCGTGCACACTCATTAATCGTCGTAGATTCATTGCAGCCGCGGGTGCGGCACTCGCAGCTTCAACTGCGGTCGGATGCGGCACGCAGACCGCGACGCCAGCCGACACACCGCATCGGGTGGGGGATCCGGCGACAGGGGATGGCCGACATCAGGCTGGCATCGTCACCCCTGCGCAACGACACCTGCAGATCGCCGCCTTCAACTTCGAGCGCGAGAGCTCGCTCGATCTTCGCGAGTTGTTGAAGCGCTGGTCGGTGCTCGCGCATGCGCTCGCTGTCAGCGACCGGACATCGACGGGCTCCGGCGAGGGCGATGAGGCGCTGGGACTGCAGCACACGGCCCTGACCATCACGTTCGGTCTCGGACCCTCGCTCTTCCGTCAGGACGGCCATGACCGCCTGGGTCTCGCGCGCAACCGACCTGACGCCCTCGCGCAGCTCCCCGCCTTCCGCGGTGATGCCCTCGAACCGGCATACGTCAACGGAGACCTCTGCGTGCAGGCATGCGCTAACGATCCCCAAGCTGCCTTTCACGCGCTCCACGCGCTCACACGCGAGGCCACCGGCTACGCGACACCTCGATGGGTTCAGAGCGGGTTCCTCCCGAGCGCGCCAGGCACACCCCGCAACCTCATGGGCTTCAAGGACGGGACCAACAACATCGCGGCCGACGACCCCGTCGCGCTCGAGCGGCACGTATGGGTGGGCGCAGACGATGAGCCAGCGTGGATGCGCAACGGCACCTACATGATCGTCCGACGCATCCGCATGTTGCTCGACGTCTGGGACGCCACGAGCATCCAGGAGCAGGAGGCGACCATCGGCCGACACAAGATCAGCGGTGCCCCACTCGGCGCACACTCCGAGCACGACCCTGTCGACCTCGCTGCTTCCCGACACGACGGCTCGCCCGCGCTTCCCCCCGACGCGCATGTCCGCCTCGCGGCCGCCGCGAATAATCGCGGCGTTCGCATCCTGCGTCGCGGCTACAACTACGCCGACGGCATCGACCCTGCGACTGGCCAACGCGACGCTGGCCTGATCTTCATCAGCTTCCAGCGCAATCCCCGCCAATTCATAGGGTTGCAGCGCCGCCTTGCCGCACACGATGCACTCGCAAAGCACATCATCCCCACCGGCAGCGCGATCTTTGCCTGCCCGCCTGGGGCGTCGTCCGGCGGGTTCGTCGGACAGTCGCTCTTCGGCTGACCTGTAGCCCCTGCCTACAAACACTCGAAGTCACAATTTCACGGCAAGAGCTCGGCCGCACGCTGCCGTACCTCCTCGTGAGTCAGGTGTCCTTCGTCCACGATCCGATGCAACTGGCGCACGATGAAGTCGATGACCGCGACTCTCACGGCATCGAGAACCTCCGAGACGTCGGCCTCATCGATCCCGGCTGCCACTGCTCCTCGTCCGGCTGCTTGAAGTTGTCGGACCGCCAGAGCCACGCCCTTGGCCGCCGACTGGAAACGCTCCGATCCCAGTGGCGCGAGGCTTGCGAGGTCCATGTGCTGAAGAGCGCCATCCACCGCGTCGCTCATCCGACGCGCGCGATGAGCTCGCGTGCGCTGCACGGACATCCAGCCTCGACGCCTGCGTCGCGTGACGCGCCGTACCGGTCGTGGCATCACGAGGCGCCCTCGGATAGCTGGGTCAGCCCGAGGAACGTTTCGATCTGCTGATCGAACGCCTCCCGCTCAATCTCATCGGCGAACACCTGAGCGAGCAGTCCGACGACGACAGCAAGATCGGCGTCTGGCGCAATTCCGCGAACGAGGCGTGCGATCGTCGTGATCGCGACGTTCAGTCGCGCTCCACTTTCAACAGAGCCGACTTGCGTCCGCTGCATCCCGATTGCCTTCGCAAGCCTTGCCTGGGAAAGACCGGCTCGCTCTCGGATCGTCGCGATGCAAGCCCCCATCAGATCGGGACGTTCGCTACCCGTCACGATGGGCGGTACCGGGAGGACGGTTTTCGACACGGCTGGGATTTCGACACGCTCGGTTCCGAGATAGCTCCTGACAAAGAGCGAGATCGTGACGGACGTTCCCCGCGCCAAGCGCGCGAACGTCAGCATGCCCGGGCGTGGGCTCAAACCCCGCTCCAAATAGCCGTACACATTGGGGTTCATCCCTATGTGGCGCGCCATCGCCTCCTGCGTGAGACCGTGACGTGCGCGGAGGCGCCGTAGAACATCGCCAAGTGCGTTCGCGCCCCCGACGCGATCAAGCACCTGGGCGCCTTGAGAGTCCATGAGCGGACGGTTCTTAATCATCAAACGCTGCCTCGTCTCGGTCGCCTGGCGTGGTCGTGCTCGCGGGGTCCGCGATCTGTCTGGCCGCGGACTGATCTAGATCCGAGGATCGTTACCGGCTTTGCAGCGCGGCCAATATAGGATCCGCGTGCTCGATTGGGAACCGATTTATTCCGTGTTTTGGGGTCGCCGACAGCGACAGCCCAAGCGGACGCGCGGCTGGTCCATCATGCGCGTGACCGGCATTGCCACGGCTGTCATCCAACCGGCTCGCGCGCGAATCTCCTGCGCGCCGGCGCCGACTCGCGCACCGAGAAGCCCAGCCTTCGCCAGGTACATCGAGACCATGCCCGCCACGATCACGGCGTGGCGCGAGCCGCTCGGCAGCGACCGCGCCTGCGCAAGCGCCCGCGGCACGAGCTCGGCGATTCGCTCGGCCGCGACCTCGTCGGCTCCGTAGCGAGCGACGTAGCTATGCGCCCCGCAGGCGCGGTCCTCGTCGTAGTCGGCGAGGCTGTCCATCAGCGTGCACAGCAGGCAAACGGTGGGGCGGTAGGCGGCGTCGATCGCGCGCACGTCTTTTGCACGCAGCCGCTGCGACGCGGCGGTGGCCAGGAGCGCGTAGATGCCGAGCGTCGAGCTCGCGGCGGCGGCGCGCTCGAACCACGCCAGCTCGCTGTACCGGAGCCCCCCGTCGTCGGCCCAGTCGCGCAGCGCGGCGTCCCGGTCAGCGGGCTGGGTGAGGTGGTTGAGCACCTGGACCGAGAGGTCGGCGGCCGCGCTCGTCACGTGCGGGCGCACGTCCGCGTAGCCAGGGAGCGCGGTGCATCCATGCCGACAGGTCTCGACGAGCGCGCGCAGGTAGCCGCCGTCGTCCTCCGACGGGCGCTCGCCGTAATAGTCCGCCGGCTCGGCGTCGGGTTCCAGCGCGTCGATGAGCGCGCGGTGCAGCCGGTCGCCGTGGGCACGCTCGTCCGCAGCAGGCCGCTCGGTGATCGTGTCGAGGTAGTCGAGGGCGACCTGGAAGGCAACGAGCAGGCGCAGCAGCGGCAGGCTCCGGGCACGCGGCAGGACGGCGAACAGTGCCGCACCGTGCGCGTTCATGCGCTCGCGGCGCAGCGTCTCCAGGGCGTCGGCGCGCAGCGCCGGGTCAGGGATGCACAGGGCGCGCTTGCGCCAACCGTTCAGCTCTCGTCTGACGTTTGGGATCGTCCAGGTGACGCCGCGCCATGCGACCACGAGCAGCGCGATGGCCTCTCCCAGTGTGCGTCGTCGGCGTTCGTTCATCGGCGAGGACCATGCGCAGGCGTCCTCGGCCGGTCAGTCTTGGAGCGCGGTTCGCGTAGGCACCTGCGCGGCGAGGTAGCTGGTGGCGGCGGCGATGGCGAAGGCGATCAGCGCGAGACTGCCGTAGGCGGTAAGGGCGACAGGGATCGGCAGCGAGGGCGTGACGGGGAAGCCGGTGACGGTGGTGAGCGTGCGGTTGAGCAGCTGGGCGCCGTATATGCCAGCGAGGGTGCCGATCGTGCATCCGACCGCCAGCAGGACGCCGGCCTCGAGCAGCAGCGCGTGCCAGAGGCGGCGCGTCGGGATGCCGAGGAGCTTGACGGCGGCGAGGCGCTGGCGGCGCTGCCAGACCATCGCGCCCATCGCGGCGGCCATCGCGAGCGCTGCGGCGCCGAGCATGAGCACGGCGATCTGAGTGAGGCGCACGAGCCCATCGTGGGAGACCTGGCGTTGGCTCCGCTCACGCTCTGCGATGGTCTCGACCGTGAGCCCGGAGTCGGGGCCGAGCGCCCGCTGGATCAACGCTCTGCCGGCGGCCGGGGTGATGCCGGGATCGAGCGTGACGCGGAGTGCGCTGGCGTCCGTGGTCCGCCATGCGCGCGCGTAGTCGTCGGCGTTGAGCACGATCGCGCCCGGCGTCCAACCGAGGTTGGAGATGATCGCCGCGACCCGCATGCGGGTGGGCCGGGGTGCTCTGAGCATGAACGTGTCCCCGACCGAGACGCCCTGCTCATGCGCGAGCGCCTCGGACAGCGCGACCCAGCCGTGGCCGCGCAGCCGGGCCATGGCGCGGGCTGGATCGCCCTCGAGCACCTGCTCCTGCGGCACCAGCTGGGCGTCGGTCGCCGGCGGTGCGAGCACCCACACACGCCGATCGCCCACGTCGAAGAAGCCGCCGCGCTGCACGCCGACGGTCGCAACGCCAGCGGTTCGCTCCAGCCGTTGGGCGGCATCGATGCTGAACGGCGTCGTTGCCAACGCGTTGGCGGGTCCGGGTGCGGTCACCCACACGTCGGTGATCGCGGTCAGCTGATGTACGTCCCGGTCCAGTCCATGCAGGAGGTCGCGGTGCGATCCCTCGACGGCGACGCTGCCCAGCAATGCGATGCCCGCGATGGCGGTGATCGCCACCGAGCGGAACCCCGCTGCGCGCAGCTCGCCGATGGCGAGCATCACGACGGAGCCGCGAACGCGGTGCTGCACCCGCTCCCCGATAATCAACACGCTGGAGAGGAGTCGCGGCGTCAGCAGGAGCATCGCCGCGATCAGCGCCAGCATCCCGACCACGGCCGCCCCCGATGCCGCGAGCAGCACGACGACGGTGACCGCGAGCAGGGCGACGCTCACGGCGAGCGTCCACCGCGAGCGGAGCGCGCGGGCGAGGCTGCTGGTCTCCGTTCCTGTGGCCTCTGGGTCCGCGCGCCCCGAGACGTTCAGCGCAAGCGGGACGAGCGTCGCGAGCACGGCGGCGAGCACGCCGCTGCCGAGTGAGATCGCGACGGTCTCCCAGCGCACGACCCGGCCGGCGCCGACCGGGAACGCGAGCCCGAGATAGCCGGGGGTGGGCGGGAAGACGGTCCGCGAGAGCAGCTCGCCGAGCGCGAGGCCGAGCACCGACGCGATGAGTCCGAGGACCGCCGCGTCGAAGACGAGGATCCGCACGATGCTGCTGGTGCCGAAGCCCCACAGCCGCAGCGCCTCGATCAGCTCGCGTCGTTGGCCGGCGACGAGCAGCAGGGCGTTGAACGCAAACAGGAATCCCACGAACGCGCTGATCGCCGCAAACAGTCCCGTCGACTGGTCGTTCGGGACCGCGGCCTGCGCGAACACGCGAGCGTCGAAGTCCACCGGCCGCACGTCGAGGCGATCTGCAGCGACGCGATGCAGCAGCGCTTCAACCGCCCGCTCCCGACCCGGACGCGCTGCCACGTAGATCCGGGAGACGCGCCCCGGCAAGCCTGCGAGCTCCTGCCCGTAGGTGAGCGGAACGGCGACGATCGGCGCGTCGGCGAGCACGCCGAATTGGTCGCGACTCAAGATGACGCCGGCCCGCGTCGGCTGTGCGCGGCCGCCGACGTCGAGCGTCACGGAGTCGCCGAATCTCGCGCCGATGGTGCCTGCAACCGATGAGGGAAGCGCGAGCGCGTGCAGTGCTGCGAGGACCGTCCCGTAGCCCTTCGGCAGGCTTCCCTTGCCGACCTCGCCGATGCGCGGGTCGACGCCGATCAACGACACGGTTCGGGTGCCGGCACGACCCTCGACGCTTGCCGGCACTTCGAGAACGGGCACGGCGGCTCTTACGTCGCTGGACGCTTCGAGCTGCGACGCGATGTGCTCGTCGAAGCCGCGCGGGCCGCGGGCTACGAGCTGCCACTGCGCCTTGCCGAACAATCCGTTCGTCAACTGCTGGACCGAGCCGGAGAGACTCGTGCTCGATACCTGCACGGAGTACAGGAGCGCCACGCCGACGGCGATCCCGACGAGTGCCAAGAGCTCCTGTACGCGGCGTGCGCGCAGTCGCCGCCGGTAGAAGAAGACGAGGTTCGACAAGCTCACGGCACCGGCCCGGTCACGGCGTCGGCCCGCGCCGCCTTCGATGCGTCGAGCCTGCCGTCATGCAGCGCGAGCGTGCGGTGTGCGAAGTGCGTTGCCTGCGGGTCGTGGGTGACGAGCACCACGGCGGCGCCCTGCTCGGAGCTGTACTCAGCCAGCAGCGAGAGCACGTCCTGGCCGCGCCGCGTGTCGAGGTTGCCGGTGGGCTCGTCGGCGAGGACCAGGCGCGGTTGGGTGCTGAGCGCCATCGCGATCGCGACACGCTGACGCTCGCCTTTCGACAGCTCGCCGGCTTGGTGATCGGCGCGTGTGCGCAGGCCGAGGCGTTCGAGCAGCGGCATCGCGCGCTGATGAGCCGCCTTCCACGAGAGACCCTGCTCGGTCAGGCGCAGCGCTGCGAGGTCGAGCGCCGTCGGGCCGTCCACGAGGCGCAGCGACTGCGGCACGATGCCGAGCGTGGAGAGCCGATAGCGGTCCAGTTCGCGTTGGTCGAGGGCCGCGACCTCCCGGCCCTCGACCAGCACGGCGCCTCGATCGGGCCGCTGCACGCCCGCGATCAGCTCCAGCAGTGTCGTCTTGCCAGAGCCGCTCGGCCCGTACAGCGCGACCAGCTCGCCCACGCCGACACTCATCGACACGTCGTCGACGGCGCGCACCGGCTCGCCGGCGACGGGGCGGTACTCCTTGACGAGCTGTCTGATCTCCAGCATCAGCGGCGCTCCGCCGGGAAGTCGAGCACTTGGCCGCGCGAGCCGGTCGACATCGCGACGAGCGATCCTGCGCTCAGCGAGTAGAGCGTGTCGACGCGTGCGGTCTCCTCGAGGCTTCCGGCGGTCATCAGGACCGCCGTTCCGTCGCTGTCGGCTGCATGTCGCAGACAGCCCAGGACGGCGTCGACGTGGCCAATGCCGAGCCCTGACGCAACGTCGTCGACGAACAGGAGCAGCGGTCTGCGCACAGCGGCCTGCGCGACGCGGATCGCGGCGCGCTCGGCGTCGGACAGCTCAACCCATGTCGCGCTCGCCAAGTCGCCGACGCCGAGCGCCTGCAGCATGGGCGCGACGCGCCGGTGCGCCTTGGCGAGCGACATCCGCTCCAGCAGCGGGATCGCGATCAGGTCGAGCATGCGCATGCCCATCGTCTCGCGCGGCGGCGGGGTGCGGGTGACGAGTGCGATGCGCGGATCCGGGTCGTTCGTGGCCGGAAGCGGCTGACCCGCGAGCTGGACGGTGCCGGCGTCGGGCGGCTCGAGGCCCGCGGCGATCCGCAGCAGGGTGGTCTTGCCGGCGGTCGGGTCGGCGACGACCGCGGCCAGCTCTCCGGCCTCGACATGCAGGGCGGCGTCGCGCAGGATCGGCAGCCGATGGCGGCCACCGCGGTAATAGGTCTTGTCGACGTGGTCGAGCGCGAGGAGCGTCATCGGTCTTGCGGGGACTGCTGCGCGAGAGCTTCGACGATCTGGGCATGCGCGCGTCGCAGACCCCGTGCGAGGCCGTCGAGGATGCTCCGGTCGAGCTCTCGCGCCACCAGCAATCGCCGCCGGTGCCAATCTTCCGGTTTAACCGGAAGGGGAGCGGGCGCGTCGTCGCCTCTTAGCGCGAGGTCCGCGACCGTCGCCGAGCGCTCGCGCACAATCCGCTCGAGCGCCGGAAGATCCTCCACCTCGGACGCGGCGATCTGAAGCAGAAGGTCGTCGCGAAAGCTTCCCGGCGGCGCCTCTCTGCTCAGCCACTCGCGCAGTTGTGCGCGCCCGGCGGGCGACAGCCCGACGGGCGTCGGGTCTTCACGCGGGTCGTGCGCCTCGTCACCGTCGCGCGCAGGATCGAACGTTGCGGGATCGTCGACGTCAGGGTTAGCGGTGAGCAGGATCGCGCTCAGCAGGCCCTCGCGCCGAAGCTTGTCGACCATCGTGTCGAGGCCTTTCCAGCGCGCGAGCGGATGTCTGCTCCTGAGCTGGCGTACGAGCGCGGTTCGACGCAGCGGCCGGTCCGCCACCTCACCGAGCATCGCCTCCTTCATGCCCATCCGGTCGCCCCCGATCGCTGGCAGACCCGCCTCCAAGCCCTGCTGGGCGAAACGTACTGGTGGGGGCGGACCGGCGCGCTGGTAGCGGTGCGGCGGTGCTCTGGCTTAGGCCCGTTGGAAAGCCAGCAGTGACGCGGTATTCCGTGTTTTGGGGTTGACCCGATTCCGAACCCGGACATACCGTGCGCTCGGCAGGGGCGTGATCCCTCCCCATGGAACAGCGTCCCCGCGAAACGCCGGCTCCCTTCCCGACGCCGGTGCGGGAGGCGGGCTTCCCCCAAGCCCGCCTCCCACAATCGTGTTCAGACGGGACCACTAGCGGGTGAGGGAGACGGGGCGGTGGACGACGCAACGGGCGCCTTGGCGCTGATCCGCTTGCACGATCTCGTCACGATGGAGCGCGAGGTCGTGGAGCGCTTGACGCGCGATCTCAACGAGTACGCGCCGGACGTGATCTGCGCCGACGGCGAGGTCGAAGCGTCGACCGAGCGGCAGCGGCGCGTCGTCAGCGACATCGAGGAGCTGCTGGAGGTCGCCGAGCTTGCACACATGCTGCGCGAAGCGCTGTTGCAGCGCGACTTCTACTCGCTCGACGTCGAAGTCGATGCGGTCGAGCGCGCCGCGGCCGAATGGCTGCGCTCAGGAATCGCGGACGCGCGACAGCTCCGGCTCGCGGCGCGTCTGCTGCCGGCCCGTAAAGGCTTGTTGGCGCTCGCCGACGCGCTCGAATCGGTCGGAGAGCCATGGATCTCCGGCGCGACGCTGCGCGACATCCTCGGGGCGCTTCGGCAGTTCCCGGCGCAGCTCGTCGATCGGATCGGCGAGGAGTCGGCGGTCGACGTGGACATCCCTTTCGACGAGATCGAGCTTGATGCGGTGCGGCCCTTGATCGTCGCGTTGCGTCTCAGCGCCGAGCAGTTGCGGATCGACGAGGGACGCTCGTGACCGAGCAACCACGCACGATGCGAGCAGTCGATGCCGGATCGCTTCTGGCGACCGGCACCTGCCTGGCCGTCGCGAGTGCCGCGGCGGATCTCCTCAGCGACCAGATTGCACTCGGACACGCAGCGCCGGAGCTGCTCTGCTTCGAGGACGCGTCTTCGCGGCAGCTGGCACGCCTTCGCGCCGCCGCCGACGAGATGACGCATGCGGTCATCGAGTTCCTCGAAGCGGTGCAGCCGCAGCTCGTCGCGGGCGCCCGCGAGCGGATGGCCCTTGCGCTCGCGGAGGCGGAGCACGTCCAGTCCCGCGCTCTGCAAGCCGCGCAGACCGTGCCGTGAGCCTCTCCAACCTCGTCTTCTTCTACCGGCATCGGCTGCGCGCACGCCGCGTGCAGGAGCTGCTGGCGTTGGTGGGCATCGCGGTCGGTGTGGCGCTCCTGTACTCCGTGCAGGTGTCGAGCACGAGCCTGTCCGGCTCGGTGCAGCAGCTCACTGAGGGGCTGTTCGGCCGGGCGCAGTGGCAACTCGTCGCGCGCAGTCCCGACGGGCTCGACCAGCGCACCGTCCGCACGCTCGCCAAGCACCGTGACGTGCGCGCGGCGGTTCCGGTGATTGAGATGCCGGCGAGTGTCACCGGCCTTGGCGGCAGCGACTCGGTGACGATCTTCGCGGCCGGCGGCGGCCTGCGAGGGCTCGGCGGCGACATCGCCCGCTTCGAGACCGTCTACCGCAGCGCGCGCATGGCAATGCTGCCGCGCGCGGTCGCCGGCGCGGTAGGGGTGAACTTCGGCGGCACGGCAACGCTCGACGTGCATGGCCACGCGATGCCGATCTCGGTCGGCGGGATCGTCGACCGGGCCGACGTCGGAGACTTGAGCGGGATCGCCGGCGTGCTGCTGCCGTTCGCGTACGCGCAGGAGCTGACCGGTCTCAAGGGCCGCGTCTCGCGTGTCTACGTGGCGGCGCGCCCGGGTCGTGAGCGGGCAGTCGAGGCGCTGCTGCACCGCGTTGCCGGAGGCCGTTTGGATGTGCGGCCGGTCGACTTCGACGCGCGGGTGTTCGCGCAGGCGGCGGCGCCGAACGATCAGTCGACCGGGCTGTTCGCGGCGATCAGCGCGTTCGTGGGATTCCTGTTCGCGTTCAACGCCCTGCTGCTCGTCGCCGGGCAGCGACGCGAGCTGATCGGCGAGCTGCGAACGCTCGGTCTGCGGCGCCGGACGATCGCCGGCGTGCTCGCCTTCGACGCGCTCGTCCTGGGCGTCGTCGCCTCCGCGCTCGGGCTGGCGCTGGGGGAGCTGCTCTCGCGGACCGTCTTCCCGCCGAGCCCGGGCTACCTCGCCTTGGCCTTCCCGGTCGGCGTTGGTCGCGTCGTGGAGCCGCATACGATCGGCGTTGCGGTTGGGGGAGGACTGCTTGCGTCCCTGCTCGCGACGTTCGTGCCGCTTTTGCCGACCTTGTGGCCGCGATCGGCGAGCGCAGCTGCCGTCGTTCGCGGTCGCTTCGCACGCGCGCCCAAGCGGTGGGCGCTCGGAGCTGGGGTCGCGTGCCTCGGTGTCTCGACGCTCGTGCGCATGGCGGCGCCTGAAGCCGCCGCGCTCGGCATCGTCACGTTGATCGCGGCCTTGCTGCTGAGCCTGCCATGGCTTCTCGGCACGGCGCTCTCGGCGATCGACTGCACGAGCGCATGGATGCGCAGCTCGGCGCCATTGCTCGCCGTCGGCGAGTTGCGCGTCAGCGCAGCTCGGTCGGTGGCGGTGGCGGCGATCGCGGGCATCGCGCTGCTCGGAGCCGTCGCGCTCGAGGGCTCGCATCGCGATCTGCAGCGCGGCCTGGACCGGGACGTGCACGAGCTGAGCGCCGGGACCGACGTGTGGGTGACCGCGCCGGGCGCCGCGAGCGCCCTGGCGACGACGCCGTTCGGTGTGGACGTCACAGAGCGGCTGCGTCGAGTCGCGCAGGTCCGGCGGGTCGAGGTGCAGCGCGGAGCGTTCTTGGATCTCGGCAATCGGCGGGTGTGGGTGACTGCGCCGCCGAGGAGCGCGGTCGAGCCGGTCCCGGCTGGGCAGGTGCTCGACGGCAATCCGGTGCAGACGATGGCCCGCTTGCGCCGAGGCGGATGGGTCGCGCTCTCCGAGGCGCTCGCGCGGGAGCGGCACCTGTCGGTCGGCGAAGCGTTCACGCTCAGAGCACCACGGCCGGTCCGCATGCGGGTCGCGGCGATCATCTCCAACCTCGGTTGGACCCCTGGCACGATCGTGCTCAACGCGACCGACTACGCGCGCGCATGGGGCAGCACGGACGCGAGCGCGCTGCGGGTCACGCTCGCCGCTGGTGTCTCGCCGGCGGAAGGCAGAGCGCTCGTACGGCGCGCGCTCGGCGCCAGCTCGGGATTGACGGTCGAGACGGCCGCCGAGCGGGAGCAGCGCCAGCGAGCGACCGCCCGCCAGGGTCTGGCGCGCCTGACGCAGATCGCAGGACTGATGCTCGGCGCGGCCGCCTTGGCGATGGCCGCTGCGATGGGGGCAATGGTCTGGCAGCGCCGGCAACGGATCGCCGCCGTGAAGCTGCTGGGGATCGGCTCCCGCCGCGTCTGGCACGCGCTGTTGATTGAGACGACGGTGCTGCTCGTCGTGGGCTGTACGCTCGGTGCGCTGCTGGGCATCCTCGGCGCCCAGCTGCTCGACCGCACGCTGACGTCGGTCACGGGCTTCCCCGTCCAATCCTCGTTTGCGCTGCCGGTCGCCGCGGTCGCCTACGCCGCACTCGCGCTCACGGCGTTCGCGATCGCCGCCGTCGCCAGCTACCTGGCCGCTCAGGTCCCGACGCGCGAGGCGCTGCTGGAGTGAGCGTCAGCGGCGACCGGGCGCACTCGGGATCCGGCGATCACGGAGGACGACCCGCGAGCCGGCGTGCGGAGTGACGATCACGCTGCGCCAGCGGGGCCGCTCCAGCGAAGCCGCAGCCGGGTGCACACTCACAGCCCTGAGCGCAGTCGCGAGCACGGCCTCCAGCTCGAGCAGCGCGAGCCGGCGGCCTGGGCACCGCTTGCGCCCGCCGCCCCATGGGAGCCACGACGCCCCGGGCCGCTGGTCGAGGAAACGCTCGGGCCGGAACTCGTCCGGCGCGGGGAACACGGCAGGATCGTGGTGGAGCAGGTAGATGCAGACGAGCAACTGCGCAGGCGGCTCGTAGGTCCAGCCGCCGATCGCGATCGGCGCGGCGACCGCGCGCGGGATCGCGAACAGGAAGACCGGGCGATGGCGCAGCACCTCAAGCACCGTCGCCCGCAGGTAGGTGCGGTCGCCGGCCGCGAGCTCAGCGGCGAGCCGGTCTTGGACGCGCGGGTGATGGGCGAGCAGCTGGAAGGCCCAGCACAGCTCTGCCGCGGTCGTCTCGTGGCCGGCGAGGATCAACGACATGAGGCTGTCGCGGACGTAGCCAGGGGACAGCAGCCGGTCGTCGGCGTCGCGAGCGGCGACGAGCGTGGCGAGCACGTCGCTTCGCTCGCGCGGCCGCTCGCGCCGGGCCTCGACAAGCCGCCGGAGCATCGCGTCGACGGCGGCGCGGTCGGCGAGGAACCGCCGCCATGAGGCACGGCCGCCGGGCAGTGATCGCGAAGCCGGCAGCGTCAGCCCGACACCGGCCGTCATCGCGAGCATCGAGAGCAGCCGGCCGTGCAACTCCGGTACCCGCTCGACGTCGTCGCCGAAGAGCGTGTGCAGGATCACGCGCAGCGTCAGCGCACGGAGCCGGTCGTGCAAGGCAAAAGGAACGTTACGGGGCCAAGTCGCGACCTCGCGCTCGGCAAGCTCGCGCACCGCCACGGCGTGCTCCTGGACCGCGCGCTGCGAGAAGGCGGGGGAGAGCATTGCGCGGCCTCGCCAATGCGTCTCGCCGTCGGCGAGCATGAACGATGTCTCGCCGACGATCGGCATGATCGTCGCGCCGCCTTCGCCCGGCCGCAGCACCTCAGGCGAGGCGGCGAAGACCTCCTTTGCCTCGGCGAGGTCTGACAGGAAGACGAGCGGCGGCCGCGCGAGCGCATGAATCGTGAAGCGCGGCCCGTAGCGCTGGCGCAGCGCGGTTAGGAACGAGAACGGCCAGCGCCACAGCAGCCCGGTCTGCAGCGCGCCCGGAAGCGGCGGGCTCGGCGGCAGGCCCGCGCCCGCTTCGGCACCTCGCACGCGGCGAGCCTATGCACGGTGTGCTCTCCGGCCCAACCCGACTTTTCGGGGGACCGCGCTGGCTGCGGCGGGCGACCCCTGTGAGCTGGCTCGCTGGGCGGCACGAATCGGCAGGATCCATCGTCGTGGTGGCTGGAGACAGACCGATCGAATCAGCCGACGACGACGAGTTCGAGCGCGTTCCGCTGGCGCGACGGATCGCTGTAGAGGCGCGGTCAGCGCCGTCCGACGGTGGCTTTGTGATTGGCCTGTGCGGCCGCTGGGGTAGCGGGAAGACGTCGGTCGCGAGGATGGCGATCGAGCTGTTGAACGAGGACGGAATCATGGTCGTACCGTTCAACCCGTGGATGTTCTCCGGCCACGACGATCTTGTGCTGCGGTTCTTCGCGGAGATGACAGCCAAGATGGGCAGAGGGGGCGGCGGCAAACTCAAGGCTGCTGCAAGACGCTTCTCCGACTACGCTGGCGCGCTCGCTGGAGCTGTTAGATACGTCCCTGCTGGCGGACGAACCGCCAGCGAAGCGATCACGCTGCTTGCCAGCCTCGCTGACGCTGCTGCGGGGAAAGTCGACACGCTCGACGATCTCTACCACGAGCTTGCGGAGGAGCTGAGAAGGCTCGAGGAGCGAATCGTCGTGTTCGTGGACGACATTGATCGACTCGCTGACAGTGAGATCAGAGACGTCGTCCGTCTCGTCAAGTCCGTCGGCGATCTTCCGAATCTGACGTACGTCCTTGCATTCGACCGGCCTCACGTCGAGGCAGTGCTCGGCGGAACTGGCGCCGACGAATACGGGTCTCCTCGTGGGCGGGCGTACCTGGAGAAGATCGTGCAGTCCCGCTACGACATTCCAAAGCCGCGCCGTGATGCGCTCGTGAACAGGTACCTTCCGAGACAGCTGACCGGTCCGTTGAGAGCCGCAGGCGTAACCGACGGGGCGGAGTTCTTGGCGCCACTGGCTCGAGGTCTCGCAGGACTTGTGAACACGCCTCGAGATGTCAACCGTCTCGCGAACGCGGTGGCGAGCGCGATCGAGCTTTACGCGGGAGAGGTCGCCGCCGTTGATCTGGTGGGACTCGAGGCCCTGCGCGTATTGGAGCCGGATGTCCACGCGCGTCTCGACTCGGTCGCCGACATCCTGCTGGGCCTGGACTGGCGTGAGTCGTTCTTCGACGAGTTGGAGAAGGTCAAGAGAGAGCGCAAGCAGCGCCTCGACAGGCTGCTCGAACGATCAACCGAGCGTGAAGCAACCCGTCTGCTGTTGCGACAGCTGTTTCCCGCTGCGACTGAGTACCTGGGAGGCGGGCGGACTCGCAGCGACGACGACCAGGAAGATCGAGACAATCGCGTTGCCGTCCCCCGGATCTTCTGGCGCTACGTACATGCGACAATCCCCGACACCGAGGTGTCATCTGCCGAGGTCCAAGACGTAGCTGCCGCACTTCGCGATCCACAGGCGTTCGAGCGAGCGATGAGCGGCTATCACGACGATCGGCTCGTCGACATGCTTCGTCGGCTCAGCGGCTATTGGGAAGGCTTCGACCCGGCAGTCATCGTTCCGCTCGGCGCGGTGCTGCTGGCAGTCGGTAACCGTTTGACCGACGACGATTCGCCGTTTCGCATGCGCACCGAGCCGGCGACATGGCAATTCGAGCGAATGCTCGGGCGGCTGCTCATCAGCGAGCCTGATCTGAGACAGCGAGCCGAGAACGTTCGAAGGCTCGTGCGACGAGCTCCCAATCTCATCGAGCATCTCGCGCTCGCTGTCTGGTTCGGCACGTTCCCACAGCGCACAGAGCGAGACAGCGAGCGCGAGATGCTCGATGAGAAACAGACAAGCACCGAGATGTCTGCGTTGCGAAGAGAGATTCTCGCCGCCTCAGCGGCGACCTTGGCATCGGAGATCGAGACCAGCATGCTGCTTGGCGAGGTACTGCTGGAGAACCCCAGTCAGGCCCGGCGAGCGCTCGCCGCGAAAGCGAGCGATCCCGGGTTCCTTCTCGTCCTTCTGCGCGAGTGCACCATCGCCGTGCACAGCGGCACTAGAACGCGGTACGAGTTCCACTGGAGACAGTTCGTTAACACGCTGGGCGACGAACCTGCCCGCGAAGCGATCATCGCGTTCAGTAGTGGCGTGGGACCGGACGACTACGACGAGCGGACGCGGGAGGGACTCCGACAGGCACTTGCGATAGCACGCGGCGAGGCAGAGCCGACCACGCTCTTCGACCGTCCCGATCCGTGATCGCGTTTGCGTGTCGCGACGCCTACACACAGC